>Ga0307507_10004632_pt1 | contig 23970 bp, 26 predicted proteins | sample 7_EM_MG_FD_207223 | JGI IMG/M metagenome (GOLD analysis project Ga0307507, IMG submission 207223) | Populus trichocarpa ectomycorrhiza microbial communities from riparian zone in the Pacific Northwest, United States - 7_EM | ecosystem: Host-associated > Plants > Roots > Unclassified | place...
TTTCCCATGCCAGTCATCGATCGCCTTATTTTTACCCCCCCCCCCCCGTAATCTGGATAAAAAGCTAACGTTCGTTCCTTTGTTTCTCTCTCTCTCTACAGCATCGTGGCAGTAGTAGGTGCAGGTCGTGGGCCCCTTGTGTTCCGAGCCCTGCGAGCCGCCCAGGCTTCTGGCAGGGCTATCATGCTCTTTGCTATTGAGAAGAATCCAAACGCCTATGTGCACCTTCTCCGGCATAATCGGGACACGTGGAATGGGCAGGTTACCGTGATTAAGAGTGATATGCGATCGTGGAATCCGCCATTTGCTGTAGATATTCTGATATCAGAACTCCTTGGGAGCTTTGGTGATAACGAACTGAGTCCCGAATGTCTAGACGGGGTCCAAAGAGTTTTAAATCGTAAGTTACGATTCCTTGCTCATCCTGCTTCCCACTTCCCCCGCAGTGTCCCCTATGTTTAGTCCCCTATTCTTCACCTCCACGGTATGGGTAAAGATGAGCGACAAAGATGGATATCATCACCGAGAAGCGGTAGTTTTTGCAAGTTATTTGCAAGTTTAATTTTCTATACCATTCTATTTGGGCTGACGTTACGCTGAATGTCTCGCTTACACTATGGCCAGCATCTGGAGGAATCTCAATCCCTGCCTCATATTCAGCCCATTTTACGCCAATCATGGCACCCAAAATCCATGCTGACATATCTTCACGGAAGAATGATTCCGAAGCGGCCGAGACCCCATACGTTGTCATGTTACAATCGTTTGAGATACTTGCGGAACAAGGGTATATTCATCGAGCATGGGAATTCACACACCCTCTGCCCCCCAACGTGCTAAGCGATTCTGCCGCCCTTAGTGGGGGTCTGATTGGTCTCGGCGATGGCGGAAATGATCACAATGCTAGAAAGTGTAAGGCCACATTCAAAGTGCCCAGGAGGGGCGTTGTACATGGGCTTGCGGGATACTTTGAGAGTGTATTGTACGGCGATGTGGAGCTTAGCACGAGGCCAGACACAATTGATATGAAGTCTAAGGATATGATCAGTTGGTTCCCAATTTTTTTCCCATTAAAGGTACGTAAAGTGTATCTTATCTTCTCTGTGGGATTTGCCCGCTATCATGTCGGGGGCATGGACAAAGCCCATTGCTTGCGTCTGATAGCGGCTCCTCCCGGTCTGTGAATAAGCGGTAACACGGGGTGAACTAAACTAGACTCCACTACATGTTCCAGACAATTGCGAACTTGACGTATGCATCTGGCGACAGACTGGCGAACGTAAGGTGTGGTACGAATGGGTTGTTGAAGCCTTTGTCCGCAGCGGCGGCCAAAGATACCGCCTTGGAGTCACCGACCTTCATTCTAGTAAGCAGAATGGCTGTCTAATGTAGATTAGTACTTTACCGGTAGCCTTTCTTGGTTCTACCTCCATTTCTCCCTTTCCATGGCAAATATACCAATGCATCAATATCATTTCTTTGCTCTCTAAATGAATAGAATAATGTCTATGTGGGTTGGGTGTTGGATGTGTGTGCGTGTGTATTTTGATTGTGTGCTGTGCAAAATCACCCTGCTGTTGGGAAATGCGGATGCACCCGGGTCAGTTGCGTGGGGATTCGTAGACATTGCGGGTCGCTAAAATTGCTAAAGTCAGTGGTTTGTAAAGAGAAAAATGGGACTAGTATCGTACCAATCGGTAACTCCCCCGGTCACCTGGGTTCTTCGGCGTAGAAATAAGAACGTTCTGGACCAGGGTGGTCTACTACACTACGCGCTAGTCTGTAAGTTTGGAAAGATAAACTAAGAATGGCTAGCCCCACCAAAGCAATTCCCACAGAGACGACTACTAGTACAGTAAAGTGCTGCCTCAGTATTCTTCAGCGATTATATGGGTAGGTACGATCACATAGCGAATATTAGCTATGGTCTGAAGCTTGCGCATCTGTGAATTTCTAGTAATTAACAAAAGTTGCTTATTGACCTGTGTCTTAAGAAACGAGACGGAGTAAGGGTAGGAGCTACCGGTATAACGCTACAAGATTCGGTACTACCCCCCCTCAGTATCTAACAATGTGATATCCTTCAGCAGAACTTAAGGGGAGCATACAGTACAGTACAATACCCAGCAAGAAGTTACGGAATAATAATGCGAGGTTAACTAGCCAAATATATCCCGGTCCCGGGGCGGGATCTCGCTACCGGTATAGTATTGTGTTTCATTCCCTTACAAGTTAGCCTGTGGCTAGATGATTCATCACTCCGTCCCTAGGAACAGTGATGCAAACAAAAGGCTGGACTCATCCAACCAATCCCCGCAATTTTGGTCACACATATTACCGGTATACCGTTATTGCGTACCTCGAGTACAGTAATTTAAGCACTGATGGGATAACTCCGCCATCATAAAGACTCACTCGAGTCGGCCCTCCGCCCTTTTCCGAATGACCCACCCAATCTCTTTGGAGATTCCGAAAAATGTCTCCTATCACCATGCCAGGGTTACGCTGCCCCCGGTGTCTACAGTTTAATCAATCAGTTCCATACCAGGTACCACATCTACTTATCCACCGGCTCCGTGCGCACAAGCGGGCGGGGCCGATGTGCAACTACTTGTACTGTACTATTGTAAGGTGATGTAACGTGAGACCGGCTCCTCCGACAAAAAACTTGACATACTGCACTGACCCCGAAAAATAGTTCGGCGGAAAAATTGGTATCTCCGAATTATCGCTTTTCCCTCCTCTTGCGCGTTATCCGTAGCCTGGCCTCGCTCGGCGAGATCTCATAACATCGCCGAGGCAACAAAATGCATGTTAACAAAAAGCAAAGCGAAGGGGAGGCTCTGGATGAAACATCTAGCGTATGGTGCCTGCTGGGAGAAGATATCCTAAAAGGTGCTTTCTTTTTCGCTCCTGGATAGAGGGGGAGATCTAGATGACGTAAAAAGGAGAAGGGAAGATCTTGCAGATACCAGAATGTTTGCCGGTGGCGACATCTTGTGTCATATGCTGGTACCGGTACCGGTACTCGAAGTTCGATTTCCATTAGGTTCACCGTGATGCTCTAGTCTACCGTCTGGTGGATCGATTTCTTTCTTTTTCCTCGGCGGCGCCATCCACACTACGAGGGGATTTAGCTGCCGGTTACGGGCGATTTGGGCCTAGAGGGTCTCCGTCGGGTCGGGGGAACCTTTGGAAGAAGCGAAAGGGATATTCTAGCGGCGGGAGCAGCGGAAAATAGATGTGTTTCGGACTCCCCGACGGGACGAGCTGATATGTGCTATATCGTCCGGCTTTTTCGTTTTTTTTCCTATCCAGTATCATACTTGTGTGGATGCGGATGCTTGTGCAAGTCTAAGTTTTCCTAGAGGTGAAGAATAATACATATCATACAGGAGGATGGACGTGATCTCCTACATTGCCTGATCTACCTACCCACATCGGCGGGCCCATACTCATGCTAATACAACGTGAGCAGCGGGCGCTTGCGTTTCATTGTTTCTTTGCTTCTTTTTCCCTTTTCGTTGCTTTTCATCTTTGCACGGGGGGGGATGAAGGAAGAAAAGAAAGCAAAGGAATGAAATGCCTGTGTAGTACTTGTACTGTGCTGTAACAAGCCCACAATCGCGAGGAAGGTGGGGTTACGCGCGGGGAAGATAAAACCGGGGTACTGTGCAACCGGTGATCGACATGGGGCCGGCGGCGGCGTTGTGGGTTGCGTTTTCATATGATACTGAGACGCTACTGCTGAGTAGAAGTGAAGATGATGACATGTGCTTTTTGTGGGGGCTTTACTAGTTGTGTGGTGCGGGTATGTCCATGGGGAGGGGAGGGTAAGGCCGATCTACGGTACTGTACTCGAGTGTAATTGTGCTTTGTGATAGAGCGATCTTGGAGGTGTATAGATGTTTCTGGGACTAAGTTTTGACAAGGTGCCATTTCATAAGTCGGCTGTGACCCGAGTATGATATAATGGCAGCAGTCTAAGAGCAACACTAGGCCAACCTACTTCGCTGTGCTCGAGTAAGCTAACCTACTTGCACGCACAAAATCTCAAACTCACAAATTCAGGTAAAGTGCAATATAATATTATGATACGGTAGATACAACCCACCCCGATGATAACGCCAAAATTCCCCCACATGACTGTACCCCGGCAGGCTGGTCCCCGCTGCCCATACGGTATCATATAGTAGTCCACAACCACCACTGTTACAGAGTCTCGGGAAACCCTATCTAGCTTATCAATCATGGGATCGTTCTGCAGAAGGCCAGTTTCTTCCGCCATTCTCGATCCAGATGGGCCCGGGGAAATGTAACAACAGCAAGAACTTGCTGCAACTTACTGTGCTGCTAGCTCTCTGAAGTTTGTAAGCACGGCTGTTATTGCATACAACCAAAATTCTGAGGCTCTGCCCGATTTTTGGCCCGTATGCAATAGCAGCTGTGTTTGTAAACGCTAGAGAGTCACGAGTAGTGAGCTGCTGCGCTCTCGTATTGTATGTATGTACAGTATGTGTGTACGGTACTGTATTCTCGCACTTGCATGTATTATATGTGTGTGGATGCAAATGCAAATGCAAACGCATCCCTATTCTTTCTTCATTTCCTTCGTGCCCCCAATCTAACATGGGGGGGGGTAAGCCAAGGAAGGGATAACCAACTGATTACGGTACTGCCAATGTGTGGTGTGCGGTACAGAACAGTGCTGTAACAAACGATATTACGGACCCACGGGCTTTGAAAATTTAGAGAAAAGGGGAAAAGGGGAGAATGAGAAGAAAAAAGCGATGAATCCATCAAGCTCCCATCGCAGCCGTCCTTGTCGTCGGAAATCTGGATGCTGGAGGTAGCTGGCCGGGGGTACAGTATCGTGCTTGCAAAATTATATACCATAGAGGTCAAGCTTTGTGGGTCAATGCGAGAGAGTCAAGGAGTGGGGAGAGCGAGTGAGAGTCAAGCAAGCAACCACGGAAAAAAAAAAAAGACAAGGCCTTGGCGGTCATGACCTATTGGGGCCGTTTTTACAAAAAAAAAAGAAAAGAAAGAAAGAAGCTCCCAGCAAGGTTTGCAAGTACTTATAGGTGCAAGTGCTGTTGGATAAAACTTCGGAGGAAACATCTGTCCCATTAGTCTTTGCAGAAACTTTGTTACAATGATTATTTTTCTCATTCTCCCTCTTCACCCCTCTTCTCAAGAGTGGAGCCTTGCTCACATTGCTTTGAGCTAGGATTGCGAAGTTACTCTATAATTTCTCCATCATTCTTTCTAGAATATTGTGATAATGGTTTTTTTTTTACTTTTTATTATTTTGTTTTACTTCCACTGCTGTCACTGACCTCACGGGTATGCATCAAAGCACACAATATCACCTATCCAATAGAAGGCCACCAGTACGTTATTTCCCACCCTTCAATTTCACAAAAATGTTGCGGGACCCGCCAGTTCTTGGATCATGGAGCATCTCGTGGACAAAGGAAATAGACAATCTCGACCTTCGTTTCATTGCCCGCAACGGGGCTTAAAGTGTAGAAAAAAAAGGAAAAAAGAGAAACAAAAAAAGTTTGAATGTGTGTGGATCCCCGCCTATCCACCCATCCACCCATCATCATATTGGAAAATCGGTTTTGCTTTGAATTCGTCCGATTGGTTAAGCAATTCCACTACCACCCCCTGCCCTGTGTTCTCTACGGTTGTACCAACCACTCCTTGATATTTTTCTTCTTCTCTTTCCCCTTTTCTTGACTTATCGGTAAGTTTGTTTTTGCACTATATTATCGCACAGTAACTTGTTCTGGTATTTTTCTCCGACCCGGGATCGCCGCAGGAGGAACCTTGACCTTCGATTGACGGCCCATTGAAGTGGGGTGGGGTGGCGGGACGGTGGGACGGAGGGAGGGAGCGTAATTCCAATCCAATCCGATACCGTGCTTCACTTGCGTGCATACAGTAATGTAACTTGTGTGTCGAGTTCAGGCAAGCTGGGCCAAGCAGATTGCGGGGATCATTGTTGGTTGGGAAGAAACGAAATGCATATCTCTCTCTCGTTGCAGTCATAGCTGCCTATTGTGCTTGTCCTTCAGCACTGTTTTGAAAGGCGAAGGATTTCAGTGATCGATCGGGATATTTCCTTTCCTGTAGTTTGTGCATATTTAGATAACCATGGGTGGCGGACTGTCTCCCCTTTTTCTTTTGTGCTAAAGTTACTTTACGACAGAGTATCATACTACTACTACTACTACTTGTACTAGTATATAGGCTCCCGTGTACTCTACTTCACGTACGAGTACAAGTACAGTGAAAGCACTATTAGGGCTTGCAGTCTACCTACTATGCCGCACTTGCACTGTATTGTACTCTGCCCATACAATGAAGCGCGGTACTTTTTTATATATAGTGTACGTACTTCATCAACCAACTGCCTAGCAAGCACCTCCGCCCCCTGGCCCCTGGAGCCACACTATGTAGTCTGAGTTGAATCTGGGAAGACATCCGTGAACCACAATGCCACAAAAAAAAAAAGCTAGGGATGAATCGGGCTGAGAAGGAGGATATTTGATTGTCCCTCGGCCTTAACTTATGTCGTCTATTTTTAAAAATAAGAACCCTCCCTTCCATCTGATCGTCTCAAGCCTATGGGGTCCGAAGCGTCATCCGGGGAAGGATATTGGGAGGTGGCCGGCCACCTAACCTACGGCTTAATTTGATACTTTATTTATTTATTTTTCATCGATCTTTGGGGTTGCGCAATTAATCCCTCCCCTTTATTAGACCTCTTAATCAAAATTTGACAGGATATCCCTCCTCTGCAATAATAGATGAATAGGTTACGCTTAAACGACCCTAATACAAGTGGCCGGAGATTTCTCTTTCTGCTTATCATACCTGTAGGCGGTGGTAGCTGAGGTATCGTGGCTTTGTGATGCTTTTATTTTTTACTCTTGCGCCGGCCGGGGAACACAGCATCATGTGCCTCGTGTCCGTATGATGAATGATACCTTGCGTTACGCTAACATCCATCAGGCGAATTATGAAAAAAAAAAAAAAACCCCCCCCGACATTGAAATCCCAATGAAGGATGAAATAATCATTATAAATGAATGAACAAGTTTACCAACAACCAGATTTTCAAGGCCCCCAAGTGTTGAAAAGATATTGGAATATCACATGGTAAGACAATTAATTACCTCTTGTCTAGCCGGGAGGGGGGGGGATGGCCCGTACTCGCATGTGTTACTAGACTCAGCAATCACTTTTCGTTGGAGTGCACGCGCGGGGGCCAGAGCTGAATAGAAAGCAAAGTAGGTGGACTGCATGATGATGAGATACACATGGACGCTAGTTTCTTATACGATTATTGGAAACCGTTGCGCGGAGCACAGGGCTGTGAGCAATTAGCACTTACTTACGATTGTTTCGCTCCTAAAGAAGAGGGGGGTGGGGATATGTGACTCGAGTGATCGAGAATGATTTTCTTAAACATTGGTACCGCCCTGCAGACGCGCTGTTCCGTGACACCATGTGCGCTCTTCCCCTCCCGGGAGAAGGCATCGCTATCATGGGTTTCAAAGCGCTCCTCGGAGTCTGTGACAAGCTGAGGGGTGTTTGGTGAACGTCCTTGTGGTGGTGGTTGAAGCGCTTGATGTCACAATGGAATGTTAAATGCAATGTAATCTGCTTCACTCCATGCGCAGGCATAAGGCCAAAACGTGTTCCCCAATACTATACACACTCCCGCTTGTGTGTAACTATCCGTGCCATCAGCTAGACATCTAGGAACAATATTAGACACTTCCACACCCACTTTGCCCTTATTCCGTGGAGGTCACACACGAGTGATATTTTGTGGAGGGCTGGGTCCAGGAGGAAAAAAAAGAAAAGAAAAAAGAATTCTCCACAATTGACCCCGCAGAAATCTTCGTCTCCGGAGCAATTGTTCATCTCGGGTTGCGCTTTTTAGAAAGGGATCTATGATTGGTACTCAATAGTGGGGTTGACAGTTGCGTGGCCAGCTCCAGGGTTCATTAGATTAACGTCCCCTCAAATCCTGGACCTTGGTGGGTAAATAGGAAAAGAAAGAAAAAAGACTTTGGACTTGACCCGATAATTCTTCTCAGAGGGACCATAGCTATTTGCTATTACTACTACCGTTACTGGTTGGAGATCCTACACCTGGAGTGGGGGAGGTTTCCTTGGGATGCTATAAGAGTTGGTTGCTAAAAACAGCTTCTTCCTGATTTGCGCTTTATCATCTGTGTAGAGAGGACTGGTATCGTTTAGCTAGTATCTCTAAGCTAAGAAGCTGGGATTTTTCCGACAACAACGGTGATTCCAGCAAGTAGATGTCCTTTTTCGCAAAGTTTTTTTTCTTGGAGGGGAAACTTACCACTGTCTAGATGCTTAGTTGTCAATTTTTTGATGGGGCGGCGTCTTCAATGGCCATGAGCCTGGTGCGGGGTAGCGCAATTGGCTAAAATAGCGGGGCGTACGATAGGCCGGGGCACTGTTATAAAATCCTGGGTTGATTGATTAGTGTTGAGCTTTGAGGGGGAATTTCCAGTAACGTCTACTAGAATTATCGAGTGATCATTTGTGTTTCTTAGCATTATGACTACCAAAGGGTAACCCAACATCGATTTTGGAAGAGAATTGGCGACTCCACATCAACCTTTGGTCTAGCAATCTCACCGGAACTAGCTACACAGCCAACCCTCCGAAAACGTTAGATAGTTGAGTTACAAAAGTATTTTATCAATCGCGAACCAATTTCCCCCTTTTCCTTCTCTCGCTTGAGTTTTTCCCTTTGGCCGATTAGTATGCTGCATGGTTTGGTTTGGCCTGTGGTATCATGCTTGCGAATTAATTGGGGAAAGTAACCTAGAGTTTGTTGTCGACGGGAGAGTGAGGAGTATAGGTGGGGCTAGTGAGTGCCTGGATCGATCTGAGGAGAGGAATCATGTCCAAGATAAGAGAGAAAGGGAAATAGGGAAGAATTGACTAGCCACAGGAAGGGAAGAGCGAGATATAGGCTACTCTCCTGTCTTTACCTTTTCTTTTTTAGGTCACATATACTGGTATACGGCGGTTGTAGAAGAAACAGACATAATGGTTGATACTGTGCAGGCTAAATAGCTTTTCAAGTCTGTTTTTTCCTCTCTTCTTTTCATCCCCACACCCAGTTTTGGGTCTGTAACTATCGGTGGCTTTCAAGAGATTTTCCATGCTGGGCTTGGAACGCGCCTACATTTGCCGCACGCGTTCAGTACTCTATTTGGGAACTATCGAAGCTCGCCTATCCCCCGAGCTGACTTACTCGAGTACATCTAGGTGGTATCTGAACGCATTGGGTGTGCCGTCTAAACTTGGGTAGAGTGCCTCATGTGAGCTCTTTATGAAGATAAAATTTTCAGAGCTTCAAGCTCTATCGGACTATTCCGCAAGTTCGGGCTTTTGGCGTCGGGGGTACCCACCACTTATGGTGGGTCCCTTTGTTTATATTCAAAGGCTCCTGGGCAGCGAGAACTTTATTTTCTTGTTTTATTACAGCCTCCAGCACAGCCGTGAATTGTGGGGACCTCAAATTTCAGTTACTGTCCATCTACCAGGGGTGCATTAGGACATCAAACCTGAACTGTGTATCATGTAGACTTACCATGATGGCTAGATAGGAGTGCTTAGCCAGCAAGCCAACGTTGTTTGACACTCCTCAATGCCATTCGCCACCCTTTGTGCCTGAGCAAAACGAACATAGATTTATTGACACTCACTCGCTCTCCCCATCAATCGTTCAAGTGACGAAATTTACTCGAAAGCGAAGTATATATTTCGAACTTGAGCTCTTGCAGTGAGTAGTTTAGGAAAGAGCACACATTGAATTTGTTTTCGGAAGGTATGTTTTTTTTTTGGGGGGGGGGTGGGGAAGGTGCGCATCGAATCGGGTCGTTCGGGTTGCTTCCTAACAGAACTGGGTGTATTTTCTTGTCCTAGAAAGAGTACCGCTCCTTTACCCTCCGCCTTCCTTAGTATTTGGTGATATCCCTTCTAGCAAGATCGTAGTCCCAGATTGCCACTCCTAGACCCAAGCCATAAGCTTCCATGGGCTATACTCTAGCCCCTCCCGGTTTGCTCTAGGAATGAGAGATGAGAATCGTGCTTCCTAAGTATTATCTGAAGATTCTAAAAATATAGGGGGATGTATCGCCTTCGGTAATCACACAACGTCACTCGAGATAAACTCGACATCCTCAGTAGGGCCAAGGGATAGGGGCCGAATCACAACGGAGATTGAGGGTTTAGGGCCTGTTTGGATACAACGGTTCCGTTCCGTTTCCCCATACTATACATACAAATGGCCCTTTTCCTTTCGTTTCAAAACGGGGAGAAGGTTATTTCCACAGCAGAGACGGTCACCCAACGGAACGGTCCTATTTTTGCTAAACAGACCCTTAACTTAGGCTAACAGCACTCGATCGGCCCCAGCGGAAACGTTATTAATAAAATGAAAAGATTTTGCTTTAAGCACACTAAGGGACTGATTTATAAGCCCGTGCTTATTATGCTAGGTGCTCGCTTTGGTGGGAAACATTGCATTAAAATTGGTATTGATACCTATAGTATAAGGGGGGTTCCTATCGTATAGCGCATGTACCTTCAATAAACAAAAGAAACGTCGTCTGGTGTATTTTACTGGACAATCAAAACTCTCCGTCTAGAGCTCCTTCTAACCTCTAAAACCTCTGCTTCAGTCACACCCTCTTTCTTCGGTCCCTTCTCTCTTTGCTTAGTAGCGGGTGCCTTAACAGTGGCAACTCCTTTCTGGGTAGTATTGACCTTCGCTTTAATTTTCGTCCTTGATTCAACTGCCGAAACCTTCACTTCCTCCTTAAGCACCTCGGATTCCTCCTTGAAAACCGGCCTCTGGCTCATCTTCGGGGGCTCTGCAGCAGTCCCCCCCGATGCCCCCCCGCTTGCTTCCGGCCCCTCTATTGCCGGCCCCTTCTTCGGTCGTATTTGTTTCTGCGGGCCCAGCCATTCCTCTTTGCCCTGTGGCCAGTACACCCTCCTCTCGGGACCACCCATCCCCACCTCTTCTTCCGGCACGATGACTTCTTCAGATATGACTTCTTCAATACCTTTCTTCCTTTTGACGATTTTCGGCTTGCACTCATCACTGCGTTGGTGAGGGATCACTTCATTGAAGAGATCTTTGGGACCAATATTGTACTTCCGATATAGTTCAAAGACGGCTTGCTCTTTATCTTTCGCTTCGATCATGAGGTCCATTGTGTCGTCGCAGGGAGGTAGGACGCTGACTCTGGGCGCGTGCTTCCGGCGGTCTCGATCAGTGATGGCGCCTTCGAGGGGTTCTGAGTAGTGCTGTTTCTGAGTTATGCGCTTGCGGGTCCATGTTTCTTTGATTACTGGGAAGAGGGGGAGGAGGTCCATGTTACCCTCTCGGACAGTGTTGGAATGGCGGATGTTGTGGTGGTGATAGTCTAAGACTAGGGGGATGTTAAGGTCTTGACAAATGGGGAGCAAGTCGTGGACTGTCCACGCCTAGGAGCAATTCTTAGCGTTGAGGGCAGAACAGAGATGGGTAGAACTAACCACATCGTCGTTCTCGAGAACAAGCCTAGCTTTAACATTGTCCGAAAGCTTGATATAATTCTTTCGGAACCGTGCCAACGTCTCCTCCTTCCCTTCAAATACTCCTCCCATATGCAAGACCATGACAGCATCTCTGTCCGCCTGACCCCTCAATCCCAGCAAACTCAGCAGTTGAGAGTGATAGTCCAAATCTCTGATCGAAGCCTCAACAACACCCTTTCGTGGACTTCCCAATTGTGTGTATTGTCCCGGGTGCGTCGTCAACCGGTGGCCGTACCCCATCGCCAACCTCCCAGCCTCAGCTAAGGGCGCTTTCGCAAAATCGAGGGAATAGCCATATTTGGCGTGACTGGCCAACGGAAACATCCCACTTGATATCCGCAAAAACCTGATACCGTACTTTTCGTTCCATTTGATCAACTTGCAAAGATCCCAGGCATTCGCGAGACCGAGTGACTCGATGTGTGCTTGGCCGGAGGAACCACGTTTTAAGATGGTGTCTATCCGGCAGGTTCTGGAACAAAACACTGAAGGGTTGGAAGATCTGAGGTAGGTATTTAAGCATGCCTAATCCTCTCTATTAGCTCCTTGCCTAGTTGGAAGAGTTAGGAATTGGATAACAAACAAATCCCAACCTTCCCTTCCAGGGAATCGGCGTATAATCACTATTGACCGCAGGTGGCCTATCAAGGACTTCTGCTTCTGCCTCAAGCCTGGCCTTTGTCTTCGCTTTCTCGCCACCCTCTGCCTTCTTTACTAAGTTCTTCACTGCCACTCCATTGCCACTGGAACTGGAACTGGGCCTTTTTCTAGCCCTCTTCCCCTTCTTCGGCTCCTCAAAACCACTCTCTTCCTCAGTAATCTCTTCCTCCGAAAGCTCGAACTCCTCCTCTTCATAGAGAGAGTCCGAAGCATCACTAGAAGCCTTTCTCTTTCTCTTCGCCATGGCGTGGAATCCTAGTCGCCCACCCGAACGGCTCCCCCCTTAGTGAATAGAATCCGTAGTAAGCTGCGATAGAAATAAAGGGAGCAACCCTAACGTAGTAAGATAGGGCACAAATTCCCAATATGGCAAAGTAAGGATGGAAATATCCCCTCCCTCCTACCGGTAGTTGTAGTAGTAGCTGTAGTCTTGGAGGCGACTCCCTAAGGGAGGAACACAGCTTAAGTAGGATGCCCTAGCTTGTTCGCCCCCCCGGCACATGGGATGTCTGAGTTTGAACCCGACGAGTGGCCCCTTGCGTGAGCCGCAGATGCTCAGATGGTAAACCCAATGTTGGTTCCTTGGGCGAGATTACCGATCTGGAGCTTCCCCCAACGTCATAGATTGGCGATGCCCATCGGGGCCGTGCCTAGCTTAGATCTCAGTTGAGACATGATAGTCACTAGTACTCGAGTATTAGTAAGTATAGTTCCCTGCGTGCCTGGCTACCACGCCATTTTAGACATCAATAAAACAAAGGTAGCCTACAATTACCGTACACATAATGGCATTCAATCTATGACGGCCCACAGCGTTTGTAACACTAAAGATATGAAATTAACGAAAACTGGAATGAGTTCGGTTTGGATATTATATTTGTATTTTAGTACCACCTTACTACAACAGCTCTTCGCCAACACCTGATGCGGTGCCTCCAATGAACCTCCCGGAGAGCTCAAACTAAAACCAAAAAAGGCAAAAAAAAAAAGCTTTCGTAGACGTACGACGGAGTTGGGAGTGCGATGGCCTCTACCAGAATGTGAACCGTTATCACTTCCCTTCCCTGACCCAACCACCTAAATTTCAAAGGGAAAAAGACGAATGAAAAGCAAAAAAAACCTAGCGAGTATCAAGAAAAATAGACTGATTGAATGCAAAGAATAACGCAAGATCGTCCTCCACGTAGGAGCACTAAGTAGAACCAAGCAAATGGAACAGCAATACAAAGAGAAAGAGAATCCGGACTTGTCGTCCCAACCTTCCCCACACCCTTAACAATGAACAAGCCAATGTAACAATGAAAAACGGGGTCATTCCCCGGCAATGCTAGACAAAAAGCCCGGATCCAACTCTGATTAAACGTTTACCCAAACCCCCCAGAAACATTGTCATAACTTTTCATCGACGACGTTCGATTTACTGTTCCACGAGCATCCAAAATCAGCTTATTATTCCCCATAACCTCGCAGGCCCCAACACAGGAACTAATGACGTGATTTTTTGGTTTGGATTAATGAGTGCCGGTTCTGGCAAGGGATGATTGAACGACTGCTTGAAAAGCGGATGGTTCGATTCAGCCTATACCAGACGCAATGCGAGCCAGGTGAAAAGATCGAATAGAGGAGCCCCGGACTATTCATTGTGTCGAACATGAACAAAGAAAGGATTGTAATCAAAGTGTACCAACCAAAACATCATCGTCCATACCGATATCACCGCCATTGGTGGCTTGAGCTGCTTCGGTGGTAGCATTATTGGCTGGCGTGTTTCCGGAATTGCCGCCATCGAAGTAGTCAGCCATATCAGCGTCGAGCTCATCCGCAGTCTTCCTCTTTTCTCTTCCAGGACGCCCAGCGCCAGTACGCCCACCTCGACGGGACTTGGCAGCGCGAGCTGGCTTAGAAGTAACCGGCTTAGGCTTGTTGTTGTTAACGGTTTTGGCTCCAGGGAGAGGCTTAGGAGCTCTAGATACAGTTAGAATAAGAACTAACTGGCAACTAGACCAAGGTTACTTACCCAATACGGTCGGCGAAGTTAGAAGATGGCGCATTGGGATCAACAACGAGCTCAACCTGACATCTTTATTAGTAATCTGCATTTTCATCGCCCAAGAGAAGATTTTGCAGCTTACCTTCATGGGTCTTCTATCAACTTCAACCCCGTTGTACTTCTGAGCGGCCGTGGCAGCATCGGAGGATCTGGAAAACTCAACCGTGGCGATGCCACGGGACTGACCGTTGGGGCCATAAGTAATGACACAACGTTTGATCGGGCCGACGACTTTGGTGAAGTACTCCTTTAACGCAAGAAAGCTATTGTTAGAATAGGTTGCCCTAGAAAAGATCCCATATCCGCTTGTAGAAATATTTAGGCGATTGGAGAGAAAGGAGAGCTGTTGTAAGAAGCGTGCGAATGAGAGGAAGGGGATGCATGCAACAAAGCTACGGAGACCAGAGCGAGCCTTGAGCCAACAAGCGTCCCAAGATGCTGCGAGAAAACTGTAAGTGACTCCAAATTGCAACCGCAGCGAACGACGATGTATGGCCCTGAATAACAGATGTCGTTGAGACTCGACAAGCTTGAAATCCTAGTTGAAAACACAAAAGAAAAACGCGACTTGGCAATCGTGCAGAACATGATACCCCTTTCAACAACAGCTGAGCATGCGACACCTTAATAACTTTGGGCTTCATGTGCTTCTTTAGCTACCTTCCCAGTGATCCAACCTCTCCCGATCCGAGTCCAATCGATGTAAGCTGCTAGTAAGTGCTTTCGATCTTTCATCGTTTCGTTCCTCAAGGGTAAATCAAATGAGCGCGCGCTAAGCCTCACCAACAAGGCCTCATTCTGAGATGAGTTTGACTTTTGGATCATCTTTGCTGTGAAGCAGTGACGTCACAAACATCGGAATAGGTATTGCCAAAAGGTCGGCGCCTGAATGAAAACAGGGGAAAAAAATTCTTGCCAGTGTTTATGAAATGCACACCCCACCGGGAGGAAGTTAGACGTCAAAGCGTCTCATCAGGAGCCACATCATCGTTCGCTTTGCACGGATTTGGAATCGAGTCGCAGTTTAAGGCAGAAGTATCACAAGGGGGTATACGGTCTTCATCCTCAATTGATCACCCTCAAAATCGAAGAGCTTGGAAGAGTTGAAGCTTGTTGCTCGCTCCCGGCTCCGTAGCGTTTGTGCTTCACCCCCAACACATGCTGCTATGACTTCGTTCTGCAAGTCAACGTACCTTGATCATCGCCTCAGAAACATCGAAGGGCTATTCGAAAAAGTATTAGTGGACGACGCGAGAAATACGCAGTGCAAACAAGAATAAAAATAATAAAAATTAGGGAATGACTCACCAGGTTGGAAACAATAATCTTTGACGCAGTAACCTTGCCTGAAGGCCCAGTAGGGACATTGCCAGAGACTTTGGAGGTGTTTTGGGTAACGGCGACATTGGCCTTGTGGGCAGCCACTCTCTGCGAGCGTTTGCGAATGCCACCAGCAGGGGCGTTGGAAGCACCTCCCCTTCCACCGCGGCGAGGGCCACGGGGACGCTCAGCAAGAATCTCGTCGAGAGACTGGTCGAGTTTGGAAGTCATGATTATTGAGGTTGAGGTTAAAAAAATTAAAAAAAAGTTTGGAGTTTGGGGTAGGAAGGTGAGTAAGAGTTCGCGGTCTTTATTGAGTTTCTGGCGCGGGACAGAAGACGAAGCTTGTCGATCACGATGAGGAAAGTGAAAAAAGGTAGGTAGAGTGGGGATGCACGAAGAGGCGGTTTGTCTTATTGCTGGTGAAGGTAAGAAGGAAGGAAGGCGCGAAGAAGACACTGGTGTGATTGAGCTGGGAAGGTGATGAGGAAGGCAGAGGGGAAACGAAGGGGAAGGGCAGGGAGAGAAAAGGAGAGATGGCAGCAGAGGCAACCGACAGGCTGGCGGCTGAGAACACAGTGTCCGTGGTGACTAAGCAGATGCACAGCCACGGAAGACACCAGCTGGGCGCAGCTGTCATGGTATGATAATAATAATAATTATATTATTATTATTATGATAAAAATTTAATTGCAAAAATTACAAACGCACTAGGCACTGGCCAACCAGAGAAATAGACTACTGTACTGTATCACAGTACGAGCACTCTTCATTATTCCTTCTCTTTTCCATACATAAAATCGTGGATGCACGGCACGAGTTCTATGGGCTCTATACCTTATTTTACCACCGCCACAACCCTCATGCCCGTACCGTGACCTCTTATGTTGGAAGACTTCTTCGGCAAATACTGGTTTCTTCGATACCCAGGTTTCAGTTATCAGTACAAGTACAAGTAATTAGAGAATAATAATATGTTCAAACCTCGTTGCTTGGCATCATCACCCCGTTGGTCTACTTTAGCTACTATATTACCGGCATACGCAACCTCCGGAAGCACTCTTGAGAAAAGCCTGTCTCAAAAGCTCTCAGAAAGTTATCTACTCATCTATACTTATAGTACTAAATAGATACCACTGATATAGTATTGATTAAACCACCATAGGGTGTTGTAAAAGACCTAACTTATTATTTGTGAAGGCATGATACATATCTACCGAGACTTATGCAGAGTACGAGGTTGGTAACAAAAGAAACGAGCCCCTACCGGCTTTTCCACACAAAACGCCCATTTTCAAAAGGTACTTGCCCACCACCATAACATCGGAAAAATTGAGGAATTTTCTAGATGGCACAATTTTTTTGACAAGAAGATTCACATAATTGAGCACTAGGTTACAGAAATCATTCTAGGGGTTCTGAGTGCCAAAGTTCTGGATTGGAGCCAAAAAAAAGTGCCAAGACAGCCAATTTGTATGGGGATTTCTGCATTACAACCACACTGACTAGGCTTCACACACTTACTGCCAGTGGTTGGTAAGGCAAAAAAAACTTGAAATTTTATATATTAAATCCCCTGTGATTCCCTTTCACTTGGTCACTTTTTGAAGAACAAAATTTGTTGTGCCTCATCGCAGTGGTTGGCTAAACTTGTGCATTTTGTATGGGACAACCGGGGGGGCTCGTTTCTTTTGTCGCCAAGATCGTACTAGTAGATAGTGGAGGTGGTTGTGACAGAAAAGCAAGCCAAATAAAACCTATGATACTGCGGACAAGAGCGCAGGTCATAGTGCGAACAAGATACAAGGGAGTGTTCTAGGGAGGTAATATCCATAGACGTCAGCCTTCTCAACGAAACAACCGAACGAGGATTGAACATATCGTAAAATGTACCATACTCCCGGATTCTCTGCTCTCTAGCTTTTCTACCTTGCTGTAGTAATTATATGACACTACCGCAAAGGAAAGAGGCCGTTTCTCATAGCAGGTTGTGATATCTTACAAAACCGTTTCATTAGGCACCGCCATGCCTCAGACTGTGGCATACCCAATTGTAAGGCAAACAATACAGTAGGAGAAATCATTCTTACGCTATGGTTAGATAGCCCTATGAACCATGGTAGGTTCCTACTCGTTAGTCTCTTGAGGGTGTAATTAGAGACCTGATCGTTTCTAGGCTCTAAGATTCTGTACGAGAGAGGCCGCGACATATGATAGGGTACCGTTATGTTCACACAGCATAGGGCCCACGACAGTCCATCATTGGCATTCCACTACTGTAGAATCAATACCGTATCGTACTCACAAAAACTTAAGTAGCCGTACTCTCCATCCGGCTGGAATTACTAAATCAGCTGCCGCTTTACCACCTCACAAGCGCTCCTGGCGACAGCCTCCAACCTCCGCTCCAGAACCCGCCAAGTATCTCAAACCCACTTTAACACAAGGTTTTCTCACACGCCGAACTTTCGACATCTGAGCAACGCACTCTACAGTACAACTACCTCCTCGGGCGGATAAACTGATACACCCGCCACAGCCACCTAGAGCAACAGCAGTAGCAATGCCGCCAAAGAAGGACGTCAAGAACGCTAAACCCTCCGTTCAGAAAGTGGTTCAGGACAAGGTAAGTCCCCGTCTCCTGGTGCCATGGAAAACGTCACGAAGCTAAAACTCTCCACGTCCAGACATTCGGTCTCAAAAACGTACGTCGTCTTCAACTCTCCGCCTCCCACTCACCCACTCCAACATTCCTCATCCCTTGGAAAAATTGGAACCATCTGACGAGGAGCAGAAAAAAGGAGGAAAGGCCCAAAAACAAATAGCGCAGTTAGCCTCGCAAGCGTCCGCGTCCGGCACTCCTGAGCAGAAACGCAAAGAGGCGGAAAAAGCCCAGCGCGAAGCGGAAAAGAAAGCGGCCGAGGCAGCGAAGAAGGAAGTCGCTGAACTTTTCAAACCCGTACAAACCCAGAAGGTTCCCTTCGGTGTAGACCCCAAGAGTGTGCTTTGCGTCTACTACAAGAATGGCAACTGCGAGAAGGGTCGTAAATGCAAGTTCTCCCATGACTTGAGTATTGAGCGCAAGTCACAGAAGAAGAACCTTTATGAGGATTCCCGAGGGGAGGAAGCCGAGGATGAGAAGAAGAAGGAAGAGACGAATGATAGCTGGGATGAGGAGAAACTGCGCAGTGTTGTTTTGAGCAAGCACGGAAATCCGAAGACTACTACTGATAAGGTTTGCAAGCACTTTATTGAGGCGGTGGAGAACGGAAAGTATGGGTGGTTCTGGCAATGTATGGGCCCTTGTTGATTTTTTTTTTTGGCAAATGAATGTAACGCAGAGTTAACGGCCATAGGTCCAAATAACGGTAACGATTGCAAATATAAACATTCATTGCCCGCAGGCTTCGTCCTGAAGACGAAGGAGCAGAGGGCTGCGGAGAAGGCATTGATGGATAAATCTCCTCTAGCGACGCTTACATTGGAAGACTTCTTAGAAGCTCGACGGTAGGAAGCTGCCCCGCGATTATCTGTTTCCGATATACTGTTTAAGGACACTGACACTGTTTAGACATGAGCTCACCGGTGCGCTGACCCCTGTAACCGAAGAGACCTTCAAAAAATGGAAATCCGAACGTATGTCCAAGAAGGAAGCTGAAGAGGAGGCCCGAAAGGCAAAGGAAGCAACCGGAAGGGCACTGTTCGAGAAGGGCGACTGGAGAGACGACAGCGGAGACGAGGAATCCTCTGACCAAGAGGACGGCACCTTTGACCTCAATGCTCTGCGTAAAGAAACTCGGGCCCTCGAAGGTGATGACAGCAATCTGAAGAGCTATGGAAGTACCTGAATCACATAAATACCATCTTTTCTTATCGGGTGCTCTGTAGATGGGATGTTTTTTCGTTTTTTTTTGTTCGGCATTGCGCCTGTGTTTAAAAGAAAATTTCCTTGTTCATGAGGCTGGGTGGGTTTGTGCTGCATTTACGAGGTGCTTTTACTTTCTTCCGCTTTTCTTTTCCTTCCTTTTCGATTCCGTGGCGGGGTTGGGGTAGTCTTCAAAGGAAAGTGAGGAGCTGTAGATGCTTGGAGGGGGTTGATAAAGATGTGCCGAACTGTTATCTTTTCTTTTTCTCATGATACGATAATTCGCCATCTAAGCTACCCACTAGCCCTTGGGAAATACCTTAGGAGTAACCACAAAAAACCTGCCTGTTTCCACTAGGACATCTTATCTTTTCCATTGATGGAAACCCCTGACACTCGTGTGAGGACTGGCAAATTCATTATAAGCCACATTCTACGCACAGATGTTGCTTTAAAATGCAAAAGTCCACAGGCTTCAGTATATATCATAAAGAGATCACGTTGATTAAGACAGAATATGTGTGTATTAATCGCTAATGCATCAATCCTACACTCTGAATCCAAGGTATTGGAACCTTTGTTTTTTTTCCCCTAGGTAATTGATACCGATACCCCTCCTCAAGAAACTCCTTAGTATAATCATTTCTTGTCCTCCGAGATCTCCTCGATGCCTGGGGGTGTCTCCGCCTCAGTGGTAGGAGCAGTGCCCTCAGTAGTAGGAGCAGTACCCTCAGTAGTAGTAGGTGCGGTACCCTCAGTAGCAGGAGCAGTATCCTCAGACTTCTCGAGGGTACTACCTTCAAGCTCGGGCATATCTTCCTAAAGGGAATCAGTGTTATGCGTAGCGGTTCTTAAATATGTGAAACTCACATCGCCATTATCATCGGCACCACCGGAAAGAGAGTTCATCCCCTGAAGACCTTGGAGAGCGCTCATATCCATGCCTTCCATGCCTCCCATGCCTCCGAGCTTCGAAAAGTCGATGCCACCAAAGCCTCCAGAATCCTCTCCACCGCCAAATTGAGCACCACCGCCGGGCATATCAGAGAAACCGGATGTTTCATCCTCTTGCTCATCTTCGTCGACCCACTAGTTGCAGGTGGATTAGTTAGAATTGAGCTAGATAATATTATCGAATAGGTTAGGTCAATCAACAAACCTTGTCAAAATCGGTTCTAAGGTAATGTGCCTTCTTAGATTCCTTCAAGAGTCTTGGCCAAAATTCTGTCTTAAACTCCTTCTTGCGAAGGATGAGGTCAACACCTCGTGCACTCAGGTGCTTTTTCGAGTTGTCGACATCAATCTCCGCATAGAGTTCTAGATCCACGGCGAAAGTTTTAATTTTATTGCTTCCTTTGAAGTGGACCTTTGTTGGCTCAAGTTCCAATTCAACGTCGTCTGAGGGACAGTCTGGTGCTGTTATAGTAAGATAGATGACGTTTTTGGCACCGTCTTCCTCATGAGAACGCTGGGCCCAAAGAACTGCATCGTGTTAGCACAAAATATTCTCTGTTACATAAATCACAGCCTTCTTCCGAGTGGAGGAAGAAAGTGACAAGGCATCCGAAAATAGCTCCATTGGGGGTATATTGCGATTGATTAGAAGAGGCCCCCAAACTGGTTGTTCTAGGTGGGGCTTGTTCAAGCAAACGATCGGCGGGGAAAGCCGCAGCGGGGATGTGGGTAAGGCATACCTTCAGGAACAGTAGTTGGTAAAGACATGTTTGGTTGAGGCAGAAAGTCAAAGTGCGGGTGATGGATTAGTTGAAGAGGGGAAGGGCAGTGAATAGAGAAGATGATGAGAGAAGAGATGGGTTGGCTTGTTACAAGAGGCGTGGTGATTGTTGTTGGAGTAAGGGTAGGGGGTTGAGTGATGCAGGAAGAAACGTTAGTCTGCTCTGCTGCTGTCGAACCTTCTTGAAGGATAATTTAACCTTGGTGCGGTTGTCCTGGGTGTGGCTGCCTATTGCTGAGTGATGTCTTTGTTTTGTGAATTTTATTTTCTTCTATTTCTTTCTGTTCCATTCGTTTTGGGCGAAGCTTAGGGAATTGAATCGAATGAAAATCTCCCCCACAGCGGGGAGCTGTGAGTTAACTTTTTCCCCCGCCATCAGTAACTGCCTGAAACCGGGTTAACTCTGTCCATCTCATCATAATAATATTATTATACATTAAAATTACTGTTTTGAGCAATTAATCTAGGTTACCGAGTCGCGAGCCCAGTTCTAGTTAAACTCAGACCTCATCGAACATGTCTCGGCAAACCAACCACCAACATCAGAAATCAAGCGTCATCACCAGTGCAGTGCGCAACCTCACCCCCTCCTAAGAACTCTCCAACCATCCGGTAAACAGTCATGGAATCACTTAAGGCGATCTTCTGGAAACCAGATCCAGCCGTCCAGGTAAAGCCTCTCGTCTACCCTCCCCACAGCTTAGCAGGAGGCTAACAGATGCAGCTACGGAAATGCAACGCCCTGCTTCGCAAGAACGCTCGAGAGCTTGACAGACACATGCAAAGCCTCCGGCTCCTCGAGACAAAGACCAAGAAGATGATACTTGATACTTCAAATTCGAAATCCAATAGCAGCGCGCAGCAAACACGCATCCTCGCACGTGAACTCGTTCGAATCCGACGGCAGTCCTCAAGATTGGCTACATCCAAGGCTCAGCTTCAGTCTGTAGGGATGCAAGTGAACGAGGCATTCTCGGTGAGAAAGATTGAGGGCAGCATCAAAGCTTCTACGAGTGTTATGAAGGATGTAAATAGTCTTGTGAGGCTGCCCGAGTTGACCGGAACTATGAGGGAGCTGAGCATGGAGCTTGTTAGGGCTGGCATAATTGAGGAGATGATTGCTGATTCATTACCCGACGATGCTCTTGAGGAGGATGACGAAGAAGTGGAAACCGAGGTGGGAAAGATTCTTGGAGAGATCATGGGTGGAAAGCTGGAGCAAACAAGTACTGTTCCTTCACAACTCGAGAAGGAGGAGGAGGTTGAGGAGGGCTCCGAGATGGGTCTTGAGGATATGAGGGAGCGATTGGAGGCATTGAAGAGCTAAGGTTGTTTTTGTTTTTTTGTTGCATTTCACGAAATAACTGTCATGATAGTTTGCGCCGGTGCTCGGATTACCTTTGGTTCATACTTGTTGGGGAGCCACTTTTCTCTTTCTTTCTGGATTCCTAATCTCGTGTTTACTGATGCAAGGATAACGGGTGTCTGTACTGTATGGATTTTCCAACTGCTTTAGGTGGCTTTATGTGAAAACATAGATATATTTCATCTTTGCTCACAATATAACAAGTTTCGAGGCACTAACTAGATATGCTAAGATGCTTGAGTACATTTATTCTGGCGAGGCTGTGAATTCGCTTTGGTCACTGGATTTTATTATTTATTTATTTTGGTTTAACACATCCAGTGAAGCTAGGAACAAAAGTGAAACACATGGAATCCGCAATGATACTTATCAACCACCAATACCATAGCTATCTGGTAGCACAGACCGGACAACGTATATGATGTAAGTAGATCTCGACTCCCATTTAGGTTCTCTTATATTTGTTGCCTGCGAAGAGCTTAGTACGTTGGAGCATTGCCTAGCATTCCACGCATTAGTTAATGTTACGCAGAGAATAGTTAGGTAGATCCCCACGTTAATCCAGGCGTCCTGGTCGACAATATCTCCGGATTCCTCAAGCTCTTCCATGGCTTCTACGGAAGGAGTAGGTTCCACAACTTCCGCATGAGAACTGGCCTGAACTCCCCCATCCGGGTTAAATTCAACAATCTCTCTACCAGTATCAGATTTCTCAGTCTCTTTGCTGGAAGTGGATTGGCTATGAGTGTTCTTCTCCTCAATTGGACTGATGGTAGAGGTTTCGCTCTTGGGCTTTGGCTCTTTGGGGGGAATGTAAGGATTTTCTTGTGCAAGGGGTGGCGTCACTTGTGCTTCCTGGGAGTGGGAAGATCCCACTTGGCTCCTCGGGGGAGCTCCATACTTGCCAAGGTTCAAAAAATCCGCAAAGGTTAAACCGACGTACTCGAGCTTGCGTTTCTCCATAGCCTCTAGAGTAAGTATCAGTTAGTTCAGTTAGTAAAGGAGTTCCCAAACCGATGGGATGTAGGAGAGCAGTCACCCCCCCCTCGCCTCCCAAATCGCCTCTTACCAGCTTTCAATAGTTCTTTAGCTTCTTCTGTTGACATAATATTAAAAGGGTTAGCTGCGGGCCACATTTCCTCTTAGACCAAAGGGCCGGAATTCCAAGGTGTTTTTACTTACCTTCCAAGTCGGTAACCTCTTTGGCGTACTGTTTGCGGATAGCTAGTTCCTCTGGCACGTAGTCGCCAATCTATATGTAAAATTAACAACCGGACCACCTCTTATGGGAAAGCGTCGGTTTTTTTTTTTTTTTTGAAGATATC
>Ga0307507_10004633_pt1 | contig 23966 bp, 18 predicted proteins | sample 7_EM_MG_FD_207223 | JGI IMG/M metagenome (GOLD analysis project Ga0307507, IMG submission 207223) | Populus trichocarpa ectomycorrhiza microbial communities from riparian zone in the Pacific Northwest, United States - 7_EM | ecosystem: Host-associated > Plants > Roots > Unclassified | place...
GTCAATGAAACTGGGGTAGGTGACCGAGTCGATGACCGAGTCGATGACCGAGTCGATGACCGAGTCGGTGACCGAGTCAATGAGTAAGTAGCTGAGTCGGGGTAAGATAACCTGATTCAGGTCGACAGGTTCCGAATCTCCTCGTAGTTCAGAACTCTGTTACACTGAACACATGTCACCTGGTTGGCGTCACCGCTTTCAAGCGATGTAGAAATATGTCGAGCAGTACAGGCTCGACAGACGTCGAAATCGTGATCGCAACTTTGTATCGCACTATTAGGATACTCTAACATACTCCACATCCACGGTCCAGTGTATCCAGCGCAATCTTGTTCCCATTGTTCTAATGTTCCATAATCTATCTCACACTTCTCTTCAGCGCACACTATGCATTCCTTCGGAATGTGCTGCCGTTCGAAAAGCCCCGAGAAGATGGGAATTGTTAAATTATTGATCTTGCTTAGGATGATAGGGCCAGGATTAAATTCAGGTACTTTTTCGAATTCAGATATTGGTCGGCCGATCGTGATATCGAAGAAGTTGCTCATGTAACGTTTCTTGATGAGGTGCGCGTGAAGTTTTGCAGCCACATTTAGCGCTTTTGAATCCGGCCGTGGATCAAGATCTCGAAGTGCTTGCCGATATTTGCGAGCCTTTTTGAAGCTAGGACAGTGAGCTTCATACGCAAGAGAAAGATAGCAAACAGCATACTTCTTTACATATTCATCCTCATCATTTACGTCCCGACACCCAAGGTAATTCAACGCTTCCTCTAGATCCTTGTCGGTGGAAATCCAAAAAACCCAATTTTGATCCCAGTCATACTTTAGCCACGTCATATTCCCTAGGCCACGCCACCAGTCACGCCAAATAGCTTCAAGAAGAGTTTCGAGACCGCATGCTGAGCATATGTCTCCAAGGCGCACGTTACATGGCTTGGGATATTCGTCCAAGTCATGAAAAAGAGCAAAAGTATTGGACTTTCTAACCTGCAATCGGGGCTTGAAACACTTCGTGCATGTCTGGACGTAAATTTCACTGTAAAGGCCGCCATACGTCGCCCCATCCGGAAGAAATTGTCCGAGTTGGTGAGCCTGATTTGGAGTTAAAGTAATATCGAGTGCACTAGCGGGAATTGGGGGGACACCTTCCAGTGTAGGAATAGGAGAGTTATTGCTGCTGTTTAGAGTGGATCCTCCGAAGTTAGCTTCCATGATTCGCATCATGAGAATCATTCGCAGAGTCACTGGCCATGCCGTACTACCGATAACCATATTGGGCTTTTGGCGTAACTCCACAATTTCTTGAGAGAGCTTATGGTTCTCGGATTGGAGGCCTCGCACAGAATTAGCGACCTCTCTTATTAGTGCTTTCCCATTTAGGAGCTCTTCTTCAAGGCCATTATTGTGGGTCTTATATTTTGCGGACCAGGAACCGAGTCTTTTGGTTGACCCGCGAAGCCTCTCAGCTGCTGCGCTTTGAGTTCTGAACCCTCTTGAATTTATTATATGAGGTTCAACAATCCTGCAAGTATCGAAACTGGAGCTGGTAGGTCTCTTATCGTGGTTAATAGTTTGTCCACAATCCTTTTTCAGCTCGTTCCGGAGTACTTTTTTATCCTTTGATGTTAGGCTAAGAGCTCCATCTTTATAATCTAATACACTAAAACTCACATAACGCATTAATGAGGCCCTCTAGATAGACTTGTGCGTCTATCCTTGAACGAAATTTCTGCATGGGAGTCCTGGACCACAGCCTTCCATCGTCTTCTTGGTTAGCAACGGTTTGTCCACTACGAAACATGCGAGACATTTCCCTGGTAATTTCAATCTTATTTCGGAAGGCGGTCAATATTCTTAAGTCCAGCAATAGCTGCTAGGAATTATATTCCAAAACTACAGTACACTTAGGTTGGGATGGAAAAAGTAGTAACACTGTGAAGAGGTGCGGGGCGCAGTTAGGGTTATCTCATAAATCAGACCCTCGGGTGCACTACGCGCACGGGCGGGTATACTGCTCCTTATTAACCAACGAATTCTCCCCCGAGAGTCTGAGAGCTTATGGGTGTCCGTTTGGTGGTATCATGGCACAAGTGGCAATCCTCCCTTAGATCAATGTAGACACGTCTGACATGTACAATAGAGACATTCTCTTAGAGCAGGAAGCGAATCAAAACACCACCATATACTATTAGAGTTCTCATCGTACATCCTAGAATAAGTTCGTCTGAGCTCGATTGTAGCCTCATTACAATACCTTCACTCTATAAAGCGAGACGCCCCAAACATCAAGAGCACGTCAAATTGGTTCCTTACGAAGCGCTCAGCTACTTATGGGACGGACAAAACCCTATGCATGTGATCCGCATCCGGAGTGACGATGGTGGATTCCGTTCTCACCGTATAACCGAAAACCTGCTGGCGGCCTTGCAAACGCTGCAACATCAGTCAAAGCCGCGAATACTCTAGGTCAATGCAATTTGCATAAACCAGGAAGATTTGGCCGAGAAAAATCAACAGGTGCCATTGATGCCCAATATTTACCGCGAACCCAACAAAGTATGTGCTTGGCTCAGTATCGAGGACAAAAACAGTTCACCCGCATCTGATTTCACGAACAAGATGAGGATTTTGAAAGACTTCGATTGCCTTGTGGAGGCAAAAACCGCCTGTGAAGAGTGGGAGGCCTTCACTTCTCTCCTGAATAGGCGTTGGTTAGTCGCCGCTGGGTAGTCCAGGAGATCACATTTGCACGCTGTGCGACGATCTATTGCGGAAATACTATAATCGGTTGGTGGAATTTTTGTGAAGCTGTTAGCCTGTTCGGGAGCATAGTTGACCGGGTGAAGACAAAGTTCAGGAAAGACCCAAATCTTGACCAGCATCCTGATAGATTTGGCATCGTGAGAGAGTTCAGTGCGTGTAAGATAGTCGAGTTCACGAGCAATATAGTGAGCAAGACGGATGATGGTCCAATCTTACAAAGACGTGCACTCTGGAGTGGCTGGTATCTGCCGCGACACCATTCCTAGCTGGTCGGCCACATGACATCATCTACGCCATTCTTTCACTCACAAAAGATGTCTCGGGATCTTCTGCATCCGTTTTGTCTGCCCACAAGCCGGATCTCCATAATCCCTCCTTGTAAATCCCCGCAGGGCTAGACCTAGACAAATTAGAAGTCTCGTGAGTCTCGCTTGTCGAGTTTTCAGGCTTGATAAGTACCCAGTGGACTGAGAATCCGTTTTACCAAGCCTGCAAGGATTTTCTTAAATTCGCCACTACGGAGAAAGTCTCTGGATATGATCTGCCGGGCTTGGGTGCCTGTGCCAATTGGTGAGAAAAATGGTTTACCAAGCTGGATTAGGACCTTAGTGGACAGGCCTTTTGGCCGTGGTTCTGATAGTTACAAAGTCCGGAAGAACACAAACAGTTTGGTGGGGCTGCCGGGAGAGAGTCCATATCAGGCTGAGGGCACGTATCTTGTGGAATGGAGTTTTAAAAAGAGTCCAGGTTTCCCGATATCGCCCGTGAGGGAGCTCCAGCTAGACGCAATACGCAAAGCCAAAGGCACCGCTCGATCTGCGGTTATACCCGCTGATCGGCTGCGCTACGGGCATCCAGCATAGCCTGCTAGAGCCTGTACCTAGCACTAGGAGGGTTACAGATTCATTCTGGCGGACTATGGTAGTAGGCAGGGGGCCAGACGGAAAGAGCCCTCCGCCTCGATACTTATTTATGTGTGAAAAGGCTTTCACAACCGTTGTTGAGCATGGTGGCGATGTCAGTTTGAGCCAAATTGACGACGGGTCCAGGAATACCCTACAAAAGGTCCTTCATCGAGCGCGTCCAGTCGGTTCTATAGGGTCGCAAACTCACGAAAACGCATATACATGAGCTCTTAGCTCTCGTCCCTTGTGCCACCGGGCCCGGTGAGTTTATTTGTATTCTCCCTGGATGTAGTGTTCCTGTTGTGCTACGCAGGCTCTATGGCCTTGTAGGTGGAAAGCCTCTATACAAGTTTATTGGTGAGAGCTACGTCCACGGAATGATGGATGGCGAGGCATTCGGCAAAAAGATGAGACCAGGACGGAGTATGAGATGTTCGACATTCAATAAATATGTCACGGACATAGATCCTAGGGTACATTAACTTTCTAAACTTCGAACTCTGGCTGTTGCATCAACCTTGTTATCCTTCCTAAGGATGGTTACATTCAGTGACTGCCAATCATTCAAATTCAATTCGGCTGTTCGAAACGTTTGAGAGCTTTTCGGCTTCCTTTTCGGCTGCATTCTAGCTTCATCCTTGTTGTTTCCTTGTTCAGCTTTGCATGATATTTTCTTTATATGCCCGTCAAACCTGGCTATTTTTACTCGTTTTCATAATCTTAAACGGCTGGTAGTATGTCTGCTTCTATGTTTTACTCCTGACTGTTTTGACCGGAGTTTTGTAATATCATGGCAGAGCGAAAGCATGATAAGTGAGTGTTGAGATTGATCTGGGTTTGGTGGGAATTTATGCTACGTTATGTCTTGCTAATGGTGATCATGATTGGGACTGCTTAGGTTTAGGATGGATGAAGCTGAGCATTGCGGGAAAATACAATTATGTTGTTACAGCCATAAAGTTTGAGGTATGACTTGAGTAAATGATCCAACACGTGGTGTTTCTATGCTATGGAAGGTATTCCGTGACACTCTATTGTGAGTGGGGTATCTCCTTGGGGTTGCTATTGCAAAAAGGGGTGAACAATTCTCAGAAATCCATTAGAAACACGCAATGGTTCCACTAAATGATTTTCGCGAATTTGTACAGTACTTCATGGCTCCTTCGGTGCACTATTATCATCCCAGTCATTTAGTATCTCCATCGCCTGGTCTCGTAGCTCGTACTTAGCTTCCTCCTTCGTCAGGGAATTAACCATTCTTTCTAAATCAGGTCTCAAGAATACCGCATCTTCTTTCTTCATGCTGGCAACGAGGAAGCAGAGGCAGTTATTGCTTAGCTCTACGTCATCATTCTTGGCGAGAACCTCATTAATCCGGGGAACAAGATCAGATGGGGGGACATGGTGCGCTAAGAATGCCACAGCCGCGCCGGCGATGGGCCAATTTATGTCGGCAATCCATTCAATCAATTCGGGAAGAAGAGGTGTGACTTCGGACGGAGGGACGGCTTTCAATCGCTCGAGCGCCGGTATATCGAATTTATCTTTTGGAAGCATGCTAGCTGCCGGAGTGGTCGTCATGATTGGTCTTGATCTAGAAAAGGATTAATGCATATGTTTGCAGCTTGAGTATATGAACTAGAGTACTCACTGCTTTACTTTTTTGCTGCAGTGTATATTGTTTGAGGAATGCTTGATACCCGACGCTGAAATATAATTCTACGGTCTCTAGGTAGGCGCGAGGTTTATTCATTGTGGGCTATGACTGATGCCCAGCTAAAGGGTGAGCTTAAATACATTTTCGCTTATCATGCTCTTTGTAAGACTCAAGTACGAGATGGCTGAGGCATTCTATCTAAGCTCGCTATACTGAAGGCCGTTATGAAGTAGATACGAATCAATCTTGGATGAGGAATTCTCCTCCTTGATGCTTCCTCGTAGGATTAGGGCACTCGGGGTTGCGTTTCGCGCAGGATGCTGGCCGCCGTAGCGTCAGTCGCTGACACCCCTTCCTTACAGACAGCTAGGGCGAAAATTGGGGCAAAAATATAGTAATCGATAGCGCCCAATTGTACTCCACTGCTGAGTACGTGCTATGAGCGGTGTTGGAGTGATTGAAGTTGAAAATGCCAAGATTTCGGTAGTTTTCGCGACTTGGATCATTCGATTCGCAGTCAACTCGGAAACAAACCTCATTTTGCAAACTGAGCTCTACAACGTACCCCTCCGCTCTCCAATGTTCCTCCAACGCTCTGCAGTAGCCATAGCACGGCGCAGCGCTATCAGGCCCATTGCCAAGCGCACCTTCGCCTCGTCTTTCGTTCGCCGTAAGCTTCAGGAACAACCGAACCACCAGCCATTGCATACCCGCTAATCCGTTTGCTGTAGGGGACGCCAAGGTCGCTGTAGAAACCAACAAGCAGATGAAGAAATTCGAGGGTGAGTCAGGGTGGAATTTCAATACCCATGTTTTAGGCTCAATTGCTAATTCCACTCGTGGTAATGTAGATATCAAATCTGAAGAGGACCTCATCCCACCAGGAGCTACACCAGGCACTGTCCCAACCGATGTCGAGCAGGCTACGGGTTTGGAGCGTTTTGAAATTTTGGGCAAGATGCAGGGAATTGATGTGTTTGATATGAAGCCTTTGGATGCGTCGAGGAAAGGTAGGTTTTAACCGGCTCTGAATACCGGTTATGGAAGATGGATAGTTGAGAGAGGGACTACTAGCAATAGATTCTTCGGACTTGAGAATAATTGACTAATCGCCTCTGTTTATTTAGGCACTCTTGATAACCCAATCGTCGTAAAGTCTTTCGGCGATGAACAGTACGCTGGCTGCACCGGCTATCCGGCTGATTCACACGTCGTTCACTGGCTCGCGGTATAGTGTCTTTGTTCTGTATCTTCTTTTGGTACATACTGATATGATGTCTTACAGATGTCCCGCGACCGACCAATCGAACGCTGCCCCGAATGCGGCAACGTTCTTAAGATGGAATATGTCGGACCTCAGGACGACCCCCACCATCACCACGACCGTATGTGTCTACCTCCGTTTTGACGTACCGCTGCGTTCTGTAATGAGTATGAGTACTGTTCTGGGCTAATTCCAATATAGATTCCGATGGCGCACATAACTACGAAGGAGAACCGAAAACGTTTGCCGACTTCGTGAAGCCAGAATATCGAACATTATGATAGACACTATCTAAAATCGGAGCAAGAATCAATTGTACATTTCCCTAGCATATTTGGAACTGCTCTTCAAACGCAGGCTTGTAGCATAGTGGACTAGTGGAAGACTCGTTGCCTTAGACTGCTGAATCAGTTCTGGAAGAACGCTTTATAATGTGTAGCGACGGAACCCCCGACCCCAGGCTGCGTGCTCGGTAGCCAATCCCGCTTCTAGATTATTTCCCTTGGCTCCACGGTCTGAAGTCCTGTGCAACTTGCACCACAAGTATGCGCATCCTCTCCAGCCGACTTTACGGGATGCTTCGTGATACGCGGCAATTCTGTAGCCTCTAGCCGTCGGTTATCGCGAATGACGCATGCGCTTTCAAGACCCTTTCAGCGCCATTATCCCTAGAATGACGTATTCCATTTCTACCCTTTCATCTTGGCCAGTTTCCAACCTATTTGCATCACTATTGATCATAGCGTCCTCGTTACCTCTGGGTTTACCCCTCTTCCCTTTCTTCCCAACACTGCCACTGCTATTCACGCCGCTAGCGTCTAATTTGTATATCTTCCTAACCTTCACTAAATCCGTGATATTAGCCAGCACGTCGTTCGTGAAAGGTATAGCCACGCCAGTGATGGAACTCGAAAGATGCCTCTCAACACTTTCGGCAGTTATATTTGGATTAGTCGATATTTTGATGGCGAGAAGTATACGTGTAGTGTCGGCGATACCGAATCGGCGGAATGCATCGGCAATGTTATTGTTTGGATTGAGCGAGAAAACGACTTCGGAATGCACATTACGGCTCTTCAGACGACTATTTAGCATATCATTCAACGCGCGAAACACAGCCGCAAGGGCATGTGTACTGGAGAGGATCTAGTTGCATATTAAAGTCTTGCACGTGACCGAGATATAAATGCAGAATCGGGTAGGGGAACGCATACCATCGTGGCATCCAGAAATGCATACTCAAATTCGGTATTGGCCTCAAGCAGCTGTTGGCGAAGAAAACTTGCGTTCTCTACATCCTTGAATAGAGAAATGTAAATTGGGTATGAAGGGAAATGTGGGAGGTGAAAGGTCTGAACAGGTGACATCCTTCTGACAATGTCGTGCTGTATGCTAAGATAACTCAATACGTGGGAAGGCGCTGTGACCCTAGATGTTTCGAATCTTGATGTGCGGCCCGCAAATGATGTCTTGATTTTGATGTCAACGACTTCTCCACGCAGGCCTCGTGCCTTGGCGGTGTGGTCGACTGTGGGATTAGCTGATATCTGTCGTCGCCTTTACTTTGGATGAATCATTAAATATCTTGAAAAGGATTTATATGAATAAAATGGCAGCAATGAAGTAAATGTGATATTGTGAAACCGTGGACTGATGTGGCTGTTGTAAATATTGAAGAGCTGAAAAACTCGTGACTGAAAGTCTTATCCAAAGGTGGCTCAAACTGGTCGTCTTCACGGCCCAATTCCAGTCGATCACTGGTTTCTTCTTCTCAGCTTTGCTGGTCTCCCTACTTTCTATGCCCTCACTCTTGTTTCTGTGTGATTGGATCGTCCAAAAGTGCTCTTAAGCTCTTCTAGGGTTCCTATAGCTCGGGCAGCACGAGCAGGCATCTCCAGAAGGCATTTCCCGCGGATTTCTCCATCCCCTTCCCTTCGAGGATGGCGCCAAAACGGGCAGCGGACGATGATGCGCAAACGGGCAACAAACTCCCTAAGACCGAGAATACAATCTCAACACCATTGGCCCAATCGCATCATACTTCGGCTGATTTCTCGAGTTCTGTGAAAAAGAAGCTCTCTGCGTCGACGCGAACTGGCCAAGCCTGCGACAGATGTAAGGTAAGAACATGAGAGGCGCCCGGCAAAACAAACAGCTCCTGACCCAGAATTGCAATGCCTTCGTAAAGCATTCTACGACAGTTCATCGTAATGGTTGGGATAGGTTTTTCAACCTGAAAGATTCCCGCGAACCCCTTGTCTTACCGTATCTCCATATTTTTACCATGAAAGCCCGCTGATCCGCATGTAGATCCGGAAGATTCGATGCGATGGTAGGCCAGGAGGCTGTTCGCCATGCATTCAAAATAATACGCCATGCAAGACAACCGATCGTATTACCGGTCGAGCAACCACAAGAGGTCACACCGAAGCGCTAGAATCCGAAAACACATATCTACGGCAGCAAGTCGCAGAGCTACAATCACAATTGAAGGACCTAGGAGTCGAAGTCAAGCCACTAGCTGGGTATAACAATGGATATATGCCAGCTACATTACAACCCCATGGGATTCCATGGACGCCCACCTCTGCAGGGAACGAGGGTCAGATGTGGGAAGCTGAACAAAGCCAAAGCAGTGGAAGTGCTCCTCCCCTAGCGCCCTACAACAGTCATGTTGGAGCACCCTCCGCCCCTAATGACCTGGAGAGCAACATATTTCCCGCCTTACCAGCTTTCAAGACGGGATGTATTGGGGACAATTATCTCGGTGTTTCTGCCGACTCTCTCCTCAGTCCCATTAAAGGCACCTCCCTTTCTGTCTTTGGCGCAGAGATTGATATAACCGATTTTGTACAAGGAGATTCAGATGATCCTCGCTCCGTGATGTCATACGGGCATTTTCTCAATGTTGCGATGAACTTTGACCAAAGTGTTGAAGTTGCCCATCTGCCCGATTTTCAGCAGATGAACGAATACGCTATTTGGTATCTTCGATCACTTAACCCTTACACACCCGTTGTTCATAAATCAGCATTCATGGAACTAGTAAGTAGCACTTTAAATCGCTTTTCACTCAGATTACGTCACTGACTGACCGATCTTAGATATGGCGGATCTACTATGAGAAAGGTTTCACGCCGTCTTCAGCCGAAGTTGTTCTAGTACAGATGATGCTCGCAATACTAAAGTACCAGATATCGGCTCGTAACCACGACGAGGCGATGATGGAGGAATCCAATAAACACTATCGATATTCGCTTAGATTTTTCAAAGACCTTGTTGCTAGTCATACACTTCAAGATGTCCAAGCCATGACCTTGATCTGTATACATCTTCGCAATTTCCCGAAACCCGGGGCTGCATGGATTATGTCATGGATGACCTTTGCGGTTGCTCTTGAAATGGGTCTTCATCGATCTGCCAATGCCTGGGCAGAAACGGCACCCAAAAGAGATGTGCATGAAGTTGAGTTGAGGAAACGGGTATTCTGGACCATCTACAGTCTCAATGTTGGCCTCAGCGGAAAGCTCGGTCGTCCTATGCCCATCAGGATGGAAGACGTGGATGTCGAGTTTCCAGAGCCGCTTGATGATAGTTTACCCCATGACGGTAACTTGAGCAATTTTCACAAATGTTCATTCCACGTTGGAATTCAGGCAGCTAAGATTACCGTCTTTTTTGGCCAAATGTATAGCACAGTATATGCCGTCAGGCAACCACCACACATATATGAAGAGACGGTCCGAAGGCTAGAAGAAGACATCCGACGTTGGCGGGAGGAACTTCCTGCAGAACTTTCAGGCAGCTTTCGTGCCAATCAGGAAAGTTACATCTTCGCACGTTACTTGGAGTTCTGGGACCAGGAATTTCAGCTTCTCCTTCATCACCCAGCAATATGCCGTTCGACAAGTCCAGAGTTTATGAATTCGAATCTTGATATTTGTTTGGATGCGTCTTCCAAAATGCTCCGCAACGTCAACGAACTGCGCAAGTTTAAGAGCTTGGACATTCCTTGGATTAATTGTACCGTTTATATAGCCGCAATTTTTACTACGCTTTTTGTTTACTCACAACGAAAGGATAGCATGACCTCAGCAGACATGATCAAACTAAGAAATGACATGGATCTTTGGCTTGACATTATGGGGGAATGTGGCGAGTTGCTCGGTGAGTTTGGTTCACACTCTTCATTGAAGAAAACGTGCGCTGATTTCAGGAGGCACCGACCTAAAGTTGAAGAACGCAATCCAAAAGATTGTGGAACACTCTCTTGAGAGTATTAGCGATCATTTCGTAAAGAAAACTGCCGCCTCCGCCACTGTAGCAGTGGCTCGAGCAGCTCTCAACCAATCACCCCAGCAAGAAACTAACCCTGCTTCCAACGTTTTTGGAAATACAAATGGTTTCCATGCGCAATATAACGAGCCCAACGCAAGCTCGGATGATGCGGAGTCCAAACCACCGAGCTACCTACCTCCAGACGATCCTTCCATGGCTTCCTCGAGCAACCCTTACCCCACTGTGCCATCAGCTCCTGGGTATTCGTACGGTAACGGCACGCCAACCTCAATGTCTTCCTATCAGAGCAATGCCAACGCCTTCGACCAATCCAATTACCCTGGTGTTGGAGAAGCTGATATGAGCGCAGCTCACGCCGCAGCTATTGCGTCGTCTGCATCGGCTGCGGCACCTCAGCCGACCGGAGATAGCTATTTGTTTGCCGCCCCCACTGCTAGTAATGATGCAGCCTCGCACTATTCAGCTCATGGCGCATCACACAATAACGCTTGGCGCCAGTGGACGCGTGCCGTGATGACTCCTCTTGGCCTTACTCAGGATTACCATCGTCCGCAGGAATACCTCAATACTGCAAACACTCTCATGTCACTGGGAGGGCGCGATGGCGGCACACAAGTTCCCGGACAGGACGGCGCGGCATCGGTTGAAGGCGCATCTATGCAGGCACAGGGCCAATCGAACACGTCCTGGCCGTTGATGTTATTCGGAATCGATGCCAACGGAAATATAGGACCGTAAGCAGTGTGCATGTGCAGCGTTATAAGGAGGCGGATGTTTAATGTGGTCAATGTGGGGCCTTCCATTTTGGTGCTGGCGTGGTCAGGATGAGACCTGTATATTTTTAATGCGGCTCGACTGGAAAATTGTCGTTGACCGGCTCATTTCAATGCTTCAATAATCAACTAAAGGATCGAGGAGCCGGTCTAGCATGGTCTAGGTTTCTTTGGACTTTATGCACGTCTTTTGACTGCTATATTCGTTGTTTATATTAATTGCACACGGCCGCTAAAACGGGCCGATGAAAGATGCTCTCTCCCGACTATCATACGTGACATCGAAGGACTTCCCAAATCTAAGACATCTAACATGTACACAACTAGAACAAGGACACTTCATGCTTTGCTTGGTCTACAACAATTCGACGCGCCCTTGGGGGCGAAACCTTTTGCCTCGGTGCATGCTCAGCAATGCAGAAGGCGAGTTGCCTTGTTGGTATCCGTTCGCCACGGAGCAATTTCGATTAGGACTCTCATATGATTTGATCCCGAGGTTAGCAGCAGGAGGGTCAGCCGCAATCTGTAGTTAATAAAATCTTGGTGTTTCGTGACGCTCTGCCTGGATGGGAAACTATTCATCATTGGCAGCTTGGCATCATTCTTTGAGGCCCTGTGATTGGATTGGTCCTGTGAGCCTCATCTACAACTGCCTATCGGAGACAAGATCAACTCCTGCTGTACCTGGGCATCACCTTCCGCATGGGTCTAAATCCGGGATCTTTACAGAGATAACGTGGTTAACGGGGTTTTGACCGCTCCCCTAGTTACGACCGTTTGGAACTTTTGTTAGTTGTTTACCACCAAATTAGCATTTCGGCTCGTTTTGATTTTCCAAACGGTCATAACTAGGGTAGCGGTCAAAACCCCGTTAACCACGTTATGGCTTTTCACTGGACACGATTGCATTAAACACGTCGATCGTTCTCCATTCTCCCGTCCCGCAATGAGGAGCCTCCAGGTATATATGAAAGTAAGTACCCACCATGCATTCACCCTCCTGTCTTTCGTGCTGCAGGCCATTTGGAGGTGTTTGAATATATCCAGCAGAGCGGACGGAGATCTCATTTGTTGGTCGTTGCTTTAGCTATCGTTTCTAGCCCGAATTTGAGCTTGTCCTCAATTGCATATCACGATGCGTTCTCTGCTTTCAATATGTATTTTCTCTCTTTCCTTTCTCCCAAATGTGTTTATCGACGCTTTGGGCGGCTCCTTTAGCCATAAGTTTCGTACAATGGCAGAAATGGGACTTTTACCCGACGGGACACCGATGCGACTACCCGCGGAAATTCAGTCGTTAAAAGCGCCAGTGCCAGCTGCTGCCAACAGCACTCCTGAAACCATCGTCCCCGAGTACGTTACACTTCCTCTAGACCATTTCCACTCCGGGTATGGCTCGGCGGGTACCTTCAACAATCGATTCTGGGTCGCCGAATCTGGTTACAAGCCTGGCGGTCCTGTATTCCTCTACGATGTCGGAGAGGCAGATGCAGAACCTAATGCTTTATTTCGCCTGCAGAACGAAACCTCATTTTTCAAACAAATCGTTGACGCATATGGTGGAATTGGCATAGTATGGGAGCATCGCTATTATGGCAACTCAACACCCTTTCCAATTGATCTGGACACCCCAGCGGAGAAGTTTGTTTACCTTACAACCGAGCAATCACTAGCCGATATTCCTATCTTCGCAGCAAACTTCTCAAGGAAAGATATCAAAGCCGACCTCACTCCCAATTCCACACCTTGGATCTTTGTCGGTGGCTCGTACCCCGGCATGCGGGCCGCTTTCATGCGCAAGTTCTATCCCGACACTATATATGCTTCTTTTGCATCATCGGCGCCAGTGGAAGCAAAGAATGACATGTCCGTGTACTTCGAACCCGTTTGGCGCGGGATGAATGCCTACGGCTGGGGTAATTGCACGAAGGATATCCATGCAGCTATCAACTATATGGACAAGGTCATGGAGAAACCCACAGCAGCAGCAGCTTTGAAAGAGCGCTTCCTCGGAGTTGGAGCTGGCAACAACACGAACGCCGGCTTTGCAGATGCCCTCACCGCCCCATTTTACTTATGGCAGTCGTACGGTGTTGAAGGCGGTTTAACCAGCCTTCGGTCATTCTGTGATTGGCTCTCTACAGACCCGGCTACAAATATCTCATCTGGAGCAGCTGGATGGGCTGCAAGCATGGGCGCAAACTTCACCGTCAGCCGATGGGCTAGTTTTCCGTATTTTGTGGATATGGTTAATTCGTATTTGACGACGAACTGCTCGGGTTCAATGACTACCATGGGTGACTGCAACCTGCAGCTCAGGTTTTCTGATCCAGCTTCAATCAGCTGGACTTGGCAGTATTGCACGCAGTGGGGTGAGTTTAATTTTCTTTCAAAGTGAGATTCGACACTCGGGACTATGTCATGATGTCTCAGAACCACCATTACGAGCCATCCCCAGGAACTCTAGATTATACGAGAGCATTAAGAGGCCGTAAAGCACTCCACCAAATCCATTTCAGGGGCTTCAAAACCCCGGTTCACGGATTTTAGATTACATTATTCCCCGTAGCTGTTCTCATTTCCACATTTACACCTTATAACCCTAACAGTATAGGCCAATGCTCATTCCGCTAACCTTCACCCCCAGGCTTCCTCCAATCTGCCAACCTCGGCCCCACACAACTTGTCTCCCGCTACAACAGCCTGCAGCATCAAGCCGACATCTGCCACCGGCAATTCCCCGACGCGCCGCTCTCGCTGCTGCCCGCCTGGCCCGCCGTCGACAAGACCAACGCGCACTTCGGCGGCTGGAACATCCGGCCCTCCAACGTCTACTGGAGCGGTGGTGAGTTCGATCCCTGGCGCACTCTTAGCCCGCTGTCCAGCGAGTCCCGGGCGCCACACCCAAAGCTGTTCACCGAGCCCACCCCGAAGTGCGGCGTTAGTACTGCTGAGAGCGAGATTTTTGCGTATATCATGCCGAATGCGGAGCACGCCTTTGATTTTAGGACTACGTTTCCTGGAGGTGCAGTTAGTAGAGGGTATTTTACGAGCGCTTTGATGGAGTGGTTGAAGTGCTTTAAGCCGAAGAAGCAGAAGAGGGCTAAAGAGGCGCTGTAAAGGAATGAGGAAAGATAACTGAGTTGTTTTTGCCAGATCTAGGTAATTTTAGGAAGCATAACTAGTACATGAAAGGACTCTACCATTGATCGGTATTTCCAGGCATGAGTCAACGTCGCCGAACGATGACGGTAGGGATGTGTATAACTATTTGTCAATCGGAATATCAAGAATAAAAAGAATGAGGACTCTGTCTATTCAAACTGGCTCCGAGGAGCATTGCATATACATGAGGAAGGTGTAGGCAACAGAAACAGGGTGGTAGAAAGTCCGATTTTGGTCGACACTATTCTATCCCTTCGGCTGGTAAAATGGGTCCTACGGTTATCAATAAGAGCCAGCCAATAGAATCAATGAGATCAAGCCTCCTTGGTCATACGCGCGCACGGTCCAATTCTCGTAGGACCCTGCCGGCCGAAGGGATAAGTTATATAAGTTATGATTATTATATAATATAACTAATCGTAATCGAAATTAATCCTGTGATTATAGTTACAATTATATAATTAATATAATCACCCGCGGTAAGAACGCGTAGGAATAGAATATAGTGCTTTAGTTTTGAGAAAGTTACTTTTTAATTTTCCGATATGATGATCGGCGCCTACTATAAAGCGCCGAGCCTGTAGTATTATAAATAAAAACATCCGTACGTGCTTTTAGAAAAAGTCAATATATACGCCGACGCGTATCTCATCTTACCTATATTTTTACACCTACATACTATGTCTTCCTTATAACACACATGGTGAGCAATTAGGAAGCAAATAAAGCAGTAGATAGATAAGAGAATTAAATGGTAAATACGATTTGTAGAGCATCTCTCAAGCCAAGATCAATCTAATCCTAATTAGGAAAGCAGTACATAACTGAAATATTCAATGCAATCAATCAGAATCGCATGGGGCGGTTTTACAATAATCAAAATCTATGGGCCGATTACGGTTACACTGATTATGTGCAACCCTGAACGGTGGCGATAGATGGAGCAACGGAAGGAACTGTTGCCACGCAGATCAAATCCTGTTGACTGAGAGAGCATTCTTGTGACATTCAGGGCCTCTGGATCTGCCGTATGGCTGACAGATCTGGGTTATCGCTCACGCGGCGCATGACTAGGTGGTTGAGAGCAGAGCTAGGCTTAGCCGTCTGATGCGCTGATGAGACTCTTGAATGATTTTAGAGATGACTATATAGTTTCCACTTTATGGCATGTTAACTTCCTTCGCGTTTGATCAGTTAAGGAACAGTGGACTCCGTTGGCGTGAATGGCGGTATCGAATATGGAGGCAAGCAGGAACATCATCACTGTGGTGGGGGTCCGTGCCCCGTATGGCACGGCAGGATAGGACCGGAAACAAGGGAAGCAGTCCCGGCGCAAGCTGCGACTCGATAATATGTTGATATATCGATAGATTGATTAGAGTAGATGGATTGCATTCGAAACTAGTATGCGCTGCGATATACAAGTAAGCAATGCAAAGTCTGAAATGGAACAAGGTATAAAGCTGAGAGTGTGGAGAGAGTTTTAGATCTACCTGGGGTTACGCACAGTAACGCCCTCAGTCTGCGTTTGAGTATTTGAGCATCCGAGAATCTTGTAACGAGAGTATGTGCTTCTAAACGAATAGAAGGGATGTGTATTTCCCAAAACAACGAGAGACAAAATGCTCCTCTTCAATAATGCGCATCGTGTTGAAGTGGGTTCCAGTTAGCGTGTATTGCTTCTTGTCGGGTGGAACCTCTAACACTCTTCTATATAATTGTCGCTTTCCCACCCTCTTAGATAAGTATGCTCAATAAAAATCATCATCAAACTATACCTATTTTAACAGGTTATGGGCCCGGAGACGCTTCTATCGCGCAGCGACCTGTATACTACGTCTCAAGATACACCTTGGACATACACACTCTAGACATTTTAGACATACGCACTCCAGACACTTTACACTCCAGACACTTTGGATATACACATTCTAGACTTTTTAAACATGCGCACTCTAGATACTTTACACTCTAGACACTTCGGATATATATACTCTAGACATTTTAGACATACGCACTCCAGATACTTTACACTCTAGACACTTTGGACATACGCACTCTAGACTTTTTAGACATACGCACTCTAGATACTTTACACTCTAGACACTTTAGATATACGCACTTTAGATATTTTAAATATACGCACTCTAGACACTTTATACTCTAGACACTTTACACTCTAGACACTTTAGATATATGCACTCTAGACTTTTTAGATATACGCACTCTAGAAATTTTAGACATCCTATTAATTAAGATTAGCTTTTCTTACTATATCTTAATTACCTATTACTATTTATTAACCTTAAATTAGGTTTTTTATTAATGTCTTAGTTGCCTATTACTATTACTATTCCTAGTGCCATTATTATTATTATTATTATTATTATTATTAGTTGTTAAATCCTTAGCACTATACTAAATACTAAAAAGGTAATAGTACACAAGCTAAAGAATATTATTTCCTACCTTTTTACTAAAACACTTACTTCTCTCTTATAAGTTATTATAGCAATTAAATACTCTAAGTCTAATATTAATCTCTCTAATATTTAGACACTTAAAAGCCCTATAGACTATAAAAAGTAGAAGAAAGGTACCAGGTAGTAGCTAATTAAAAATAACTTTAATTTAGACGCTCTAGTTAACCTAAAAGCCAAACTAGCTATAAACCAACCTTAGGTTAAGAGAGACGCTTATAATAAACTTATTAAAACTTATTAAGCGGATCTTAAAGCTTAAAAGAGAAAGTAACTTAAGGGAGTAAACTACATCTCTATAACCTGTGGCACTTGTGGATAAAACCTTATTAAAGACTATATTAAAATTAAGGATGTAATAGAAATCTTACACGCGGAATTTAAGCTAAAAGGAGACGCAATATACGCTAAAATATACGCTAAATAGTAAAACCTTACTCTTATAAACTGTAAGAATGTTAAAGAATACGTTATTAAATTTAAGGAGATATACTTAGACCTTAAGACCTAAAACCACACTATAGACTGAATAGACCTACTCTTTAAGTTTATTAATAGTCTTAGTCCTGCTTTTAATAGCTAGTAAGAATCATTCTACCTTATACACTCCCTTACTAATAAAACCCTTACTCTCTTAAAAGTTTAGGGCCTTGCCTATATATAAAAGCAACTTATGCTCTAAAGTTAATTAGTAGCTTTCTAAGCACATATAAATTAAGCCTCTTACTGCTAGCAGTATTATAATTAGCAAGGCCAATAATAATATAATAGACTATATTGCAGGCTATATAAACGCGCTAGCCACTAGGAAGACAGATACTAGATCCTTTAACCCCACTTAAAGAAGATCTAGTAAAAGGAAAACCCTAAAAAAGCCACAGAGATGGATACGCGCTCTACTTATAAAAGAGACTTTAGAAAATAATAAAGAGCCTATTAGAGTAACTCCTTATTAGGATCTGCATTATTACCTATAGTACTATTAGCAATAATAATAAATAGTAAGCCTCTTACTAAGTTAAGGTAATATATAGGAATAGCTATTTAATTAACTACAGTCTAGCAATAAATAAGGTAGCTATAAAAGCTTTAACTCTATAGCAAGCTAACTAGGCCATAATTGTACCTTAATAATTATAGCCGAAACTCCCGTATTTCCAATTATATTAGATGTTCTTCACCACAGATCTATCCACTCTTATATTATCTCTTATTTATTCCCTTTAGACTCTTTACAGCCAGCATGCTATTCTCCTTTTATAGTCTTTTACTACTTATACAGATCGCCCTTTAACCTTTACTATTAGTATAGAAACTATTAGCCTACGTATACAACCTATAGAAGAACTTACGTTACTTTATATATAACCTACTTTGCCAACTATGCCTTATTACCTATCGGTAGCGGGTTCCCTATATTATTTATATTCCTCCTTACTCCTGCGCCTCTAAGCTTACTAGATAACTTTATTTTATAGCCAAACTAAATATTAACCTCTCCTCTGCAATTATTATTAATACTAGGTATACTTAGTACATATTTTAGTTAAGAGAGATATTTATTACCTATTAAGATTTTCAAGCTAATAAGAAGATTATTATCTCTAGAATTAGAGAAACATATTTCTAGTTAATAGGAAAGGGAGATATATACCTAAGACTTATAGTTCTAGAAGTTAAGAGAGAGCTTATTCTTACTAATATCCTTTATATCCCTAATTTATAAGCTAACCTAATATCTAGTTTACAGCTTATTAATAATTAAGTTTATCTTTATCTATCTAACCTTAGATGCAATTTTCTCTATAACTTAGAGCTTATAGCTTACGCGTTTTATAAGTCCGGTCTCTTCTTTCCCTATACTTAGGCCAACCATTAAGAAGGGCTTATAGCCTTTACAGTTAGCTATTAAACCAGCCATATATTATACAGTAGCCTATAAAACCTAGCTAAAAGGTTATAGCACAAAAGGCTTAGTTATATTAGTCCCTAGAACTTATAAAAGCTTTAAAGAATATTAAAAGGGATAGACCTTTACAACTGCACCTACAAAGCCTGCCTATGTGGTAGAATATACAATATTATATATCGGGATTCTCTTATTAACCACAATACTAAGCCTTATAAAGTCATATTCTCTAATATTAAAGGACCTATAAAAGTAGCTGGCTATAATAGATTAAGATATTTTATTACTTTCTAAGATAAAGTTAATAAAATAAGTAAAGTCTACTTAATAAAGTATAAGGCTAAAGTCCCGTTCTATTTTTAATAATATTAAGCAAAGGTTAAACAATAAGAAAGTCTTATTTTATGGCTATATAGTAATGGCGGAGGAGAATATCTTAGATATGCTTTTTTAGCTAGAACTTGCGAATAAGGGAATTTAGTTCTTATACTTAACCCTAAAGAGTTAACAATAAAATAGAGCCTTAGAATAACTTAATCGCATAATATATAACTAAGCCTTTACCTTTATAAATAATTGCTCACTTCCTAAGAACTTTTAGCTAGAAGTAGTTAAGCACGCTAACTTTATACAAAATATCCTCCCTATTAAATTGTTAGAAATATAAACCCACTACAAAATAGAGTAAGGCGAAGTCTTTAATTACTCCTAAATTTACACCTTTAGGTGCGATATCTAGTATAGGGCCGGCAGTTAGAAGAAGTTCAACTCTTATATAGATAAGAAGGTAAGATTAGGGAACCTTATCGGCTTTAAGGGTAAATATATTATTTAAATTTAAGATAAAGAGACAGGACAGCTTATATATACCTTAGCTATCTACTTCTAAGAGACTGTTTTAACAGTTCCCAGTAGCAATAAGCATTAAATTTAAGAATAATATATTAAATATAACTCCAATACTCTAGATATCAACGCTTAGTTTAAGGGAGAAGAAGCTCTACTTAATTACACTACCTAACGCAAATAGCATTAAGAAGAGAAACAGCTTCTTAAGAAAGCTTAAAAATTAAAGCGTCTTGCCACTAATAAAACACCCCTACGGAAGTTAAAACGTCTAGCAGCTACTAATAGGCCTTAACTACCTCTTAAGTATCACAATTCTATTAACATTAGAGAAAACCTGCCTATTATAGCATTCTTAGCGCTTGCCTACTGTTACGGACAGCTTAAGTACGATGTTACGACTACTTGGAGAAGAGTTGGCGGAAGCTAGTTAGTTGATATAGGCACGGTCTAGGGTGGATCCGGTGGAACTATATAATAAGGAATAGTAGCTAAGGTTACGTGATATGATCTATGTAATCTGTATAATCTATACGATCTATACGGAGCGTACAGAGCGCACGTACCTCACGGAGCGAAGGGATTTCTTAGGAGTATAGTTGTATATTTAAAGGACTATAGTCCCTACCCAGATAGTTCTCTCTTCGTAGTAAATCTTAGAATATAATTGGAGTTAATCTGTTAGGCAACTACTCCACTAGTTATTATTACGTTGTTAATTTGTTCTTACCTACATACCCAGCCTAATAATAGGACCCACCGTAGTTCCTACTATAAGGTTCCGTTACACATTCACTACTAAGGTTATAGTATTAAACAAGATCAAATAACATACCACCCAAAGCACTAGTTATAACAGCGTTGATAATAGCCACAACCTTAGGACCAGGAGATACTAGTATAGCAGATACGGATTCTTAAGTGGTTACGCAAGGTTAGTTACAGGAAATGGTTAATCACTTATAAGACAATAATAGGATACTTAAAGAACGCATTAATGGAATTAGAGTAGCGAAAATTAAACTACCTTCAATTAAATGGTTCTTAGGAGAGAAGTTAAAGCTTAAGGGGTTTCTTACGCAGATGCACTTTAAGGTAATGCAGGAAGAAGCGAAGTTAGCAATATTATTAGATTAAGTAGCCTATACAGGATTGTTCCTAATAGGAAGGGCACTTAAGTGGTTTAAACTATATCTTATGGAGATACAGGCCAATGGCATAATAACTACTAACCAGGACGTATGGTATATATTTGCTAGTTAAAACGGGTTTGCAGAACAACTAACGCAGATATTTAGAGATCTAGAGGCCATAACTACAGCGAAACAAAAGCTTTAGAACTTAGTATAACGCACTTTAGCAATTAAGTATACAACACAGTTTTAAACACTAGCTATATAGGTTAAGTGGAATAACAGGGCGCTTATAGCATAGTATAAATAGGGACTTAAGGCTAAAGTCCAGGACGCAATTATCCTAATAGAAGATGTGGATACTCTAAGAGGGTTAATAAACCAGTTAATAAAGATCAATAATAGGATCTATTAAAGGGAATAAGCTAAGAAAGGGTAAGATAGAGTTCCACAGTTATATAAGGCGTAGAGTACGCAATAATAGACATAGAGTTAAAAACCATGGAATAGCGTAGAGCTAATGGACTTAAGCGGTACCAAAGAAACCTAAAGGTGGGAAAGGAAACTATAAAAACCTAAAGGTTAAGGATTTAGTAATTAAAGAACCTAAGAGTAGAGGCTAAACCAGGGATCTTAGCAGCAGAAGACGTTTAGGCGGACTCTATAGCAAGAAAAATAGTTTAAAGATAGGGCTTATATAAATTGCGGAAAATAAGGTTATTTCGCCAGAGACTATAAAGGTGGTTAAAGTAACTACACGGTAAAGGGAACCAGGCTAGCAGATAGCACGTATATACAGAGGGACAACGGTGCACTGCAAGGAACAAAAGAATGTTTAATTAATAGTTTTATATATTATTATAACAACACATGCCAAATTCATAAGGACGCTAAGTATGGCGCAAGCTATTAGCTATAGGAGCTATTATTATCTAAGTTTAGAGAAACTAATAAACTAGCTCATAGATTAGACATTAAAAACAATAAATTTAATATAGGCGAAGCATTTACTAATAATAAAGCAATAAAGGTAGCTTACTAGGAGCATATAGACCTTAGAGAAGTTAAAATAGAAGTAGAAACTAAGACCGTTACAGAATAGGGTTTAGTAACGGATATTATAACACTATTAGATACAATTTCCATCGCTTTGCGAGATAATAGGAGTAACGTTTAGAAGAAACTAAGCAAGTAAATAACTACTAGTGCTAGCTTATCACTCAATAAAGGTAAAAGGCTATAGGCTTAAGATTCTTAAGAAGAGATATAAGAAGCTTAAGATTTTTAAAACAAGATAAGACACACCTAAGGACCCACAATAGATGAAAACCAATGGGAAAGAGTAGTAACTTAGTTTAGTAACAAACGAATAAGTATAGGACGCAAGTTCAAGAACTATAAGTTTAGGGAATAAATAAGAACATTAGCAATCCTAGGTAAACGCAGTATTTAGCCTAAAGATTAAACGATTAATACTAGGAGTAAAAAACAAGACAACTACGAAGATTTAGCTGCAAGACGTAGAAAATAAGAAACTATAGATAAGTTTAGAATAAGAATTATTATATAGCAAGAGCAAAAGCTAGACAAGAGGTTAGCTATACTAGGTTGTATAAGGGATAGAGTACCTATATAAAGAGTTACTAATAGGCCAAGTGTAGGGATACCTAGGGTAAAATAGTTGGATAAACTAGAATAAGAAGAGGATCTAGACATCCCAACTAAGTTCAAAGAAAGATATACTAAAGGATGTTATAATGTAGCGATAATAAGGTACTTTCTAATAGATAAACCATACACACTAAACCAGTTATACAGAAAGTGGTATAGGCAACGATATAATAATAAATAGGAAGACTTTTATATGTGGCTAGATAAAAAAGTTGTCTAAGACTAACCTATTATGGAGAAACGCATAAGTCATATTAAGGGAGCATTAATTATAATGTTAAGGAACCTAGAAGAAGGATCCAGGGACTAGAGAAGTAAGTGATAAATCTTAATACCTGTAGTAGAGATACCAGTGGTTAGGTTAACTAGGTATAGGTTTAAACTTAAGAACAAAGATAAACTAAGAGTTAACCTAAAATATGCAGCGTATTATATACTATCATGGATAGCTTGTGTGGATAACACGTATAATATATATAGAGCACTAAAAGATAAGAACCAGAAGTACCTAGTAAGGATATATTAAGCACTAGAGGAAAAGCAGTTTAGGAACGCTAAGTATATATATAGATGGCACCTAGTAGAAGTATAAGGTTAAGGAGACTTAATACTTTAACTAGGAAGATTCCTTACGGAAGAATGCCTAGACGGATAATAGTGGTAGAAGTGCCTAGAGAACACTTGTCTATAGTATATAGAGGAAAAGAAACAAACTAAGTATTGGCCTAAAAAGGACTAAGTATAGGCAGGATCTAGCAGCTAATAGTTAGGAAAAGGGGAGGCGTATAGGACCAGAGGGAACTAGTATTAGAGCCTTAGACCCTTAAAGGAATTTAAGGACAATACCTAAATTTATAAGTTAAATAGCAAGATCAGCAGTTTAAAGCGTTAATAGATAGTGGAGTAACTAGGAACCACATATTACTAAAGGCAGTGGAAAGGATAGGGTTACTATATAGATAGAAGGAACACCCGTATCTACTTATAACAATTTTAGGAGATTAGATAGCCTATAGAGGAGGTATTATTAATCTTAAAATAGGACCTATTTAGTTAACTATTAAAGGAAGACCAGTTAGAATGTCTTTTAATATCCTAC
>Ga0307507_10004634_pt1 | contig 23960 bp, 23 predicted proteins | sample 7_EM_MG_FD_207223 | JGI IMG/M metagenome (GOLD analysis project Ga0307507, IMG submission 207223) | Populus trichocarpa ectomycorrhiza microbial communities from riparian zone in the Pacific Northwest, United States - 7_EM | ecosystem: Host-associated > Plants > Roots > Unclassified | place...
GTTATCATAATCAATTATGATTCTCATCTCCGCTCAATACAAACTTTAAGTCTCCACTTAAGCCATTCCTCTCCGCTGCGTAAACCCTAACCGTTAATCATTACCTCCGCATCGAATATTTTCAACAGCGATTCCCGTTAAATATGGTAAAGTTCAAGCCATCCTGCAACTTGACACCAGCACACGAGCTCCTTGACCAGAGACTCATAAATCCTTATGCGGTCATACTAACAAGCATCTGGCGCTGGGGTTTAGACAAGGACAGAAGTGTATTCCCATCAGATTTCCTTCCGCTGGTCACTGTTGGAGATGAATTCCCCGTATCGAATAACCTAACCTCGTTGCGTATTGCTGTGCACGTAGACCCAAGAAGGGTGGTAGTGGGATAGCAGCTATCGTGAGGGCTCTTCGAGAGGTCAAGGGATGTGTGATTGCTGTAGTAGCAGAACATCTCTAACCCCGGGGGTTAGTAAAAATATCTAAACATATGATAAAAGGAATATTATACAAAAGAAGGTGTCTTTTGGCTGGATGAGCATTAAATTTATTTATTGATACACGAGTTTAATTTTATAAAACTCGGTACCGTATAGTACTTATGACGCCCTATATAAGAAATCCACATCATCCGGTGACCATCAATAGGTGTGATTTATCTCCTCGTTGCTGCCCTATCCCGTCTAACGTTGTACCATTCACCTGCTCTGAGCCCATGCCACCTGGTATTACACTGGACCTTTGTCTTTGCGCTTACGATGGATAGTTGTTTCCTATATGAATGCGAGCGGATACTTCGAGCTCAGTTTCCAGGTGTTGATTCGCTTGCGTAGGAATGAAATAGACTTCTGCCATACTACGCATCTTGTTTCCGGTGAAGTGATTACCGTAAATCGCCTTGGAAACCTGGGGGGCGATGAATTGTAGATTTGGGCACTAGATTTCGGGGGGTATATGGGAACACATTATATTCTAACTGCATGTATTACGCCTCCAGCTGGACTTATCCCCTCTACTGCCTGGTACTCGTGATAAATAACATCCAATCATCCTACGGTTCCTATGCACTAAAGCGCTAGGCCAAAAAGATTTGTTCGATGCCCTTTTTACCAAAAGTGCCCATCTTTACCCTCTCTCACTGCGCAATGTCTAGGAGAATCTGCGAAAAAAATTGTCCTTGCATTAGTGAATTTGTAGATAACATGAAGCAAATCACAGGATCCTTAAATATTAAAAAGTAGTGAGCAATGAAGACAGCTTTGATCCCTTACACTTCTACTTGTAGAGGTTTGAATAGATAGTCATTCCCTAGCTGATAAGATTCGAGGTGTTTTCATATAAGTAGCGTTGGGAATTGTATGTTTGAAAATGCCCATTTTTCTTTACATTTGGTGCAAAACCCTGTGCCGGGCGAATATTTTTGTCCCTGTACTTTTACCAAGCACTGCTTATACTTCTTCAAACCGGCTGGGTGCTCAAAGTCCTTCCTAAGACCTTTCCAGTTCCAAATTTGCGTGGTACTAGTACTGATGTGAATAGGGAGAATATAAGTACCTAGATCATTGATCGTTAGCTAGTATTACCGAACCAGGTTGCAACAGATGAAAACAAACATTCCGGCTCCTTACACCACTTCCCTGCAAATTCATCCTCCACGCCATACCCCAATATGTACATATGGTTGCAACATACAACAGTATAGCTAACTCAAGCAAATCGTTCGGCCCCCAAAGCTTCATCGTAGCCTTATAGCATGGGAGCCTCCTCTCCTCCTCCCCCTCTTGTTGAGTTGTGGTAGGGCTCTGATATGTGAAGGCTGTACGGAAGTCACCCGCACATGCGAATCCGGTTAAGTACTCGTGAAGTACAAAGGAATTGTACACAGATAGTAGGGCAATAATAATAGTGGCTGTACATAATGCAGGGACGATCCAGTGTATGGTCGGCATATATTGGAGCTGTAGTGTGGTGATAGCTACCGAGGCTACTAGTGCTGCGGCAACAGCGGTCATGCTGCACTGGGCCATCTGACGGGAGTGGTAAGCCAGAAGATTATTATCGCTTGCAAGGAGAACATTGGATTCAAGAATCCTTAGATGGTCCACAATAGGGGTGAGGAAGAGGCAAAGATGGAGCAAGCAGTTAATCTTGTAGGGTTTGAGTTGCTAATTATTCTTTTGGTTAGTTGTTTTTTCTTGGCTGAGGGGAGAAAGAGCGGGGAGATACTTGGACATGCGACTCCCACTGAGCCCGGATGGGCCCAATCCCTGTTTTGAAAGTGTAAATCCAAGTTTTGATGGAAAAGGGGAGGGTTATTATTCTAACGCAGCCTAAAATGACAGCGGATAGGAGTACCATGTTTGTAAAATTACGTTGTAGAGACTCTTGGGCTTGGTAGTAGGGGTATAATTATATATTTTGCTCAGAGCTGGCTGTGACCAACTCAGTGGAGGGGACAAGAGAAAGGAAAGAAGCTTTTATTTCACCGAAAAATCTGCCACGAAAGATTAAACATGAGAGGGCAATTTGTTGTCATCAGGATCCCTGCTCTTGTCTCCTGGCTCTTTGTATTTAGAGTGCTATAGATATGATATTAATCTCCGGGCACCAGTCTCCAAGGGTTGGCTAACTCCCAGCAGGCTGAGGCACAGATAATACTCTTCAATCCAGCGAAGCAGGGAGCGCTCCCGTCCAGAAGACGGGTGTGTTGGCTGTAGCTTATGTATTTTTCGCTAGAGGAGGGATAGTGGTGGTGGGAATTTCGGACCTAGCATTACTGAGGCAGCGTATACCAGTGGGATGAAGGGCTCGGATTGGATGGCGAGCCTAGGTTATTGTCGCAAATTAGAGATAAAATTGTGAAGGAGAAATCAGCTCTTTGGGAGATATAACGACCGCGATAGCTTCTTCTATCTCCCACTCTTTCTTCCCTAGTAGTGAAGGCCAAGCGCATTACGCTTGCCCTTAGATTTATTCTCCTGATACTCCTGTGCGCGCAGAATACCTTGCTACATCTCCTCCTGGGAAAACTGCACCGGATCCACCCCGGTCTGGGACCACAAGAATTGCGACTCTCCTCAGAGTTGGGACCTATTACCTCCAGCCGGGACTTCACTCAACGGACGATGGTGGGGTTTTCTAACCAGTGCTCGACAGTAGTGCTTGGGTTAGGTGGGGGGGGTATTGCTCATATGTGCATACTGTGCGTGCTTAGGGTTAGGCGGGTGTCGGATAGTGGGTGAGTGTAGGAAACTGTGTCTTCTGTGAGATGGGGAATTTATTGTCGCCTCTTGTTTTTCCTCGGGGCCGTGGGAACGCTAGATTCTGGGCTTATGGTGTGTGCAGTATACACCGGCGATTCTACATAGTTTTCCATAGCCAAGGGCGAAAACACCTCGCAGATGACTCTTCAAAGGAATGAAGGAACCCCGTTTCGGGTAGCTTTGACCTAGGTATTTAAACCATTTCCGTCTTTTCTGCCCTAGCATATCAGTTAGCGAGTTCTCTAGCAGACATATTCATGAACTAGGCGATCATAGCTGCCAAACTCGGGGGAGTAAATTGGAGCTTTGGTCCTCTCTGATTCCACACCGTCGCTATCTCTAATGCTCCGCGGGGGCGCTGCACGATACGTTGATTCCATTCCCAGGATATCAATAAAGAAATGTCAACTAACCCCTATATTGAACACCAGAAAACAACAGCGGCCCAAAAAAATACTGTACTTGAGTACCTCCGCAGTAGTGTCTCGGTAGGTTTTTAGCGGAAGCACTAGCGCCTGCCGCTCCTGGTCTGTAATTCTCCAAGCCAGGCTTAAGCTAACCTAGGGGTTCGGTAGGTCGGGCAGCCAAGCGAGGGGAAAATACCCAAGTCTATCGTATCGTATGTAAGAATGAGGAATCTAGTTTCTATTTTGTACCATAACACGGGAGATGTTTATAGGTAGTAAACTTGAGGCAAGGAGTCGGCACTGATATAGTGACATGAACGTCTTAATAAAGTCATCAAGGATTGGAAACGAGACCTTTCCTGATATGGGCGAAGAGTCCAAGACTACTACGGAATCCCTGAGATGAATACGAGCGGGTGTTCATGCGGTAGGATTTAACCGCAACGGATAAAGTAATAAAGTAGGGGAATCACGGTAGCATTCCGTAAAGGGGTTGGCTGTTGACATGGTTGGTGCGGGGACAGTTTAGGATTACTATTCTTGGTGAATTCTTATCGCGAGTAGCCTTGGAGGGGGGGCAAAAGAATCAGGGGAATCAGGATAATGTTGGTTGCAATAGCATTACTGGGATTAGGGTCATTCGGGGATCCTACAGTCCTACAAGTTTTGTTCAATAGCAACGAATACTGCCCTCACCATATTCATTCCCCAAACCTTCAAGAAGCGAAGGCTGAACATCGAAATCAAACTTCAAGTTATTGAGAAATTATCGTCAATTTCCCCGCTAGCAACACTGAATCGTTCATTGGCTGTTCAGGTTCAGCTTTCATGTGTTTAAAGTGGTGGCGAAGCCTAATAATGAGATAGCCAGCCAAAACCAGTAACCTCCTAATCGATAGGCTACGATCCCCCCCCGCCCGCCACTTGGCAAAAGAAAAACCACTCAAACAAAAGGCTCCTGCACTTTCGCCAAACGCCCATGCAAGGTACCACCCGAAAATCTCCTGAACCTTGGCTCCTCCCCCAAAATGCCGTACTTGTGCCACCGTGGCCATCCTTGTGCAGTGTAACCCCCCTTCTGAATGGCTTGGAACAAACCTTGTGATACGTGCAGTTCCACGAGTCGGACTAACCGAACCACTCTACTTTATTTGCGACTTTTGATCGCAATTCACACGCATTAATCTTACAGCGTAGTACGAGCACAGGTACGCTGATTACGGTGAGAACTTGGACAATTGGACCATGTGCCAGGTAGTCCAAAATTTCCTCCTCTGGAAAGGGGGCGGGAAACACACCAAAAAACATGCACCCCAAGGCGAAAAATAAAATAAAAAACACCAGACTTTACTAGGAGAGGCAACTCCAACGTCCTGGCACGTGGTCAAATTATTATAGTTTTTACTGTACCTATAAACATGCATAATGGGGGGGGGGAGGATCCAATAGTGGCCTTTTAGCGCCTACATGAAGCGACTTTTTTTTGTTATAACGGTGAGGCAGGGTACGAGGACAAGAGTACGATATGCTATTCTAGTGTTTAGTGTTAATTTCATCCCCCAGATGTGGGCGATTTAAATTTAGGGTATGATTGGGCAGAAGAATGGGTTTCCTTGGAATGGGGTTCGGGAGTAGATACCTGGATTAAAGCATGTTAAGCATCCGGATTGGACTATTCAAGGGTATCCCGAGTCACAGGAGGTAGAGGGAAGGGCGAGCGAGCTTTGGTGGGTGTAGGGGTCAACAGTGTGGAAGGAATTAATATCGATAGCCATGAGGCAAGCGTGGGACCCAGGAATTGTTGATCAAACTGTAGATATATAACTCCCTCGATCCCCACCCCCAATTCCTCTCCACCGTCTGTGAGCATTTCCATCTCTATCCGGATAGATCCTTCCCCACACTCTCTCTTATACTCACTACTTACACAACCACTTGTGTGTCCACTCCTTCAAAATGGGCGCCTACACAGACCAACACGTAGTCGAACAACCCCCATGGCTGAAATTCGTCCGCATAGCCCAGGTCGCCCTCTCAGTGCTCATTCTAGCTCTGGCAGCTTTTGCCTTGAGCGCAATCCCATTCGGAAATACTTTCGGCACGTTCGGATTCAACATCTTCACTGTATATTCCCACCCTCTTCCGCCTATCTGACCATACTAACGAGCGCTCAGTGCCTCTTCACCTTCATAGTGGGCGCTTACCTCCTCTTAACCCCTATCAAGGCCCCCAAACTATACAACTGTTGGGCAGCCCTCGTCCTCGAAATCTTCGGCGTGATCTTCTGGCTTTCCGCGTTCGCGACAATGGCATCATGGGCTTCACTAGGGCTACTTACTGTCGGTGGCGTCAATGGCTTCGGCAAGCGCGATGCCAAAAAGTCAAAGTCTTCCTCATCTTCCTCCTCCGATGACGTTTTCGGCTCAGACTACTTCGACCGCCAGACCAAGGAGATAGAGGCGCGCTATGCTAGGTACAAAGCTGGGTGGAGGTGTGCTGGGGCTGCGGCCGGTCTAGGAGGAATTGTTTGGTGAGTTACCTTTGCCTTACTCAATAGATATGGAGGGTGATAGCTAACGGGGATGATAGGGTACTATTTATGATAACCCTAATCACTTACTCCATCTTCCTTCACCGTCATAGAATGAACCCAGAGAACAAGAGCTTGCCCGATAATGGCATGCCTGCTCGGGACGGTGGGGAGGCGGGAGTTCCACGCCCTAGCGCGGCGGAGGTAAAAGGACATGAGATGGGGAGTGTGCATGTAGGCACCGTGGGAGGGGGAGAGTACCCTAGGCCTTATTAACCTTTGACTTTATGTTTATTTTTGACTTTTTTTATATTCTCCCTTTACTTTTGGTGTCATTTTTCACCTTATTCGCAGTAGCTAGCTTGAGGTTGGCAGTTTGAAGGAGCATTTTTCACGCGGGATGGTGAGTTATTTACGATATGAGGGTTTGGGATCTTATAAATTTATATCTTATTGCTCAAGATCTCTTTTTCTTTCTTTTTTCCCTAGAACGCTGTACCGATAGGATGAATCTACACGAAGTTAATACCGCTCCCCGTATGCACTGGGATATTGAAACCCAAAATGTTTCCGACACGAAACCACCGATGCCAGAAGGGAACCGAGTGACAATTCGTGAACAATCGCACATGCAACACCATACGCTTCAGGAAATAGCCTTAGATTCAGGATTTCGGAAGGCTCCCGCAGGCTTGGCATCTCTTGGAGTGTTTAGCATAATGTTTGGGGGTGGGGATACGATTCTGGTAGGGAGCCAACTTATGCGGTTTGACAAGAAGGATGGGTCGAATATCGTAATTGCCGGCTTTGAAAATTTAAGCCCCTTTTTCCTTTTGACAACTAGGATTATGTGAGGTAATTATCTTTCTTGGCCGCTGTCGTGCGAGGTTTGGCATGACTGCGGATGCGGCAGCGTAGCGGGAAGGTAAATACCCAACATTAAAGTTCTCAATCGTACCGTATCCCGAGTAAGTGCATAAAGCCTTTGCACTTGGCACTGCATGGTATTTAGAATGTACAAGCGGTAGCCCTTGTCGACACATAGCAGACTATAGGCTTGGCCGTTTGGGTATTTGCCCCTGTTTTAAGGCTTCTGCGCGATGCTTGGTGGCCCAGGGAACCGGTGGCAGATATGCATCTCTGTGAGTTTGTTCTTGCTCAGTTTTGTTGCGAGTGTCCTAAGAACTGGAATAATTGAAAATCTCACTAGGGCGTTGGAGTCGCCTCTCCTAGTACTCAAGCAGATGTTTCGTATTTTTTTCTTTTTATCTGTCTCAACCGGAGGCTAAAAGATAAGGTTTTTTCTCCGCATTTCCTCCTTTTGATACAGGGGGAAATTTTTGGACGCCCTAGGGTCATGTCCAATTATTCTAGTGCCGCTGTGGCGATACACACCGTTAGTATTCTTGAGGTTGTTTATGGTGAGACGCATGGTGTGGTGGTTCAGAACCTGTCGGAGTTCGTAATAGTTGAGTGGTTTTTCGATAGGATGTAAAGAAGAGGACTACGGCAAGCACTGGAATAATTGAACCCCGCACCAGGCTACTGGAGTTGCCTCCTCTAATCAGCTCCGCTGTGTTTTTCTTTTTATTGGCCTCGGCGGAGGCTGAAACCCAGTTTTTTAGGGTGAAACCCCCTCCCTCCCACCTAAAGAGGTCAATTTTGAACGTCTTAGCCGGAGGTTCCATTATTCCAGTTCTCACCATATCTATGATAGGCTACATTTATGCTAGCCCTACCCTATCATAGTTACTGGTATTGTCGGAGGTGGCATACTGTACGACACCATAGTGTGCTCAACTATTCGTCTGCTTGCGTAGTTGTCTCCTCGGCTGCAGAGTCGAAGTTTGTTTCTAGACTTATTTAATAAAAGGGGGGCTCAGGAGGGATTGAGTGAGGAAGAGGACGAAGATTTGAATTTTCCGGAGAAGCGGACATCATTTGAAACTTCTTTCTCTCGGGTTTTCCTTTTCACTTCTGAGCTATTGTAGCACTGAATAAACTATCGTGCCAAATCTCACAAAAGAACGCCTATCCACGGAGGTCACCGAACGGTATCCTTTAATTGCCAAAGCCATCGTTCCGATTATCTAGATCTGTAGGAGAACCATAGATTTGATAGGGGTTTTGTTTTTAGCTAAATGACATAACAACGTGCTCCCCCTGGTGGGATCCTGGTGTCAGGGGTGGACACAGTTAAAATAGTTTCGCCACCGAGACTGATTGGCTGTAAGGGAGTGTTTACCAGTGGCACACCATGATTTAAGATGTTTATGGTATAACATGTGGCTTGGTGGTGTTCCGAGCTATGATTTGGGAGATTTCAAAGTGTGATTTGAAGATTTAGGGATATGGCTTTCTCATCTTGGAGTTAAGCCAAATAGTGATTTGGTTTGAAAATTTCAGGAGCGTTCAGTAGAGGGCTGTTTGCAAATCGTGATCTCAACCCCCGCAATCTGGAATCATGGCGAGACAAACACGCTCTAACTCTGCCCCTTTAAGGCCCTCTTCGCCATGACGCTCTTATGGCATCAAATTGACTTTTATACAATATGTCCCCTAACCCACTTTGTGGTATAATTCTACATCCTCATAAATATTGCGATATCTTTTATGTTCCTCAAAATATTATTATTACACATCTATGGGGAATATCCCTACTGTGAAACTGTAATAATTGAGTAATGTGCTAGGTATTATAGTCGAGAATTCCCTACTTTAGACAAGGGGCGAAAAACACAGCAAAAAAAGAGCGGCTCAGACCCTCGGAGAGGCATAAAAAAACCAAAAAAAACTCAGACCCTACCAGAGGGGGCAACTCTGACTACATAGCACAATAATCAATTTTTACAGTTTTTACGGTATGGTATTAGAGGGCATCCGGTTTGGGGGCTAAATGGAAAAAAAGTATTTAGGTACATTAAACTAGTTTTTTTATCTAGATTATTAGCAAAGTATAAGATCCAACCTAAGTTCTAACAGCTATAAGGTCATTTGATTCCAGGGAAAACGTCAAGTTTTTCTTCCCCTACTATATGCATAATACTTATAATATGCGCTCTATAATATTTTACAGTATTGTATCATACTTCTTATGATATCAATGGGGTTAGGGCTGTTTCCTATTTGTTCGTGATAACTGCGGAACAGGAACATTTATAAAATATCGCAACACTTCTCATTAGCATACCCTAAGAACGCGAATGATTGGCTGTGTGCCAGGTGGTCTAAATTTCCCTCTCCGGGAAAGGGGCGAAAGTACACCAAAAAACCTTCTCTCCGAGACAAACAAAAGGGGAAAAAACACAAGAGCTTACTAGGAGAGGCAACTCAAACGTCCTCTCACATAGTCCAATTATTCGGGTTCTTACCTTACTGGAACCGGAATATTCCATTTTCAACTTTTGCTGCAACAAATTTTTTTGGTAGGTGCCGAACAGGGCTTTTGTAGAAATAAAAAGCAAACATTGATACCTCTGAAAAATGATACTGTACCTCAAGCATTTGTTTGATTCTCCAGAGTAGTGGTAGCCAGTTAGGACTCTCTGTGTATGAAAGCAAACAACTGAGGATACGAATGGCACCGGAAGTGCGGAAACGATAATTTCTTGGGAGGAATGCACACCAACACCCACCCTTAATGTGAATGCCTACTTCTAAAGGCAAGATAGAGTACCGGTGGAACACAATCTAAATCCCCAAACCAACCAATCTACCGGTGCTCAGGTCAAAATGGGGTTAAATATTAGGTTACTTTATCAGGAACTGGAACTGTATCTTGAATCAAGGCGGTGTCACCTGTAATCACTTGCTAGACTTGGAGCAGTTCTCTTGCTCGGGGGAGCTACCCGGGGGCGCCAAAAGTGATAAACCAGTAGACCTGGCCACCACAGCCCTAAGCCAATCTGATTACTCAAACCCAAGGCATAAGAAAGTGTCGCAAAAGGACTTCCTTTCTCTCCCCACTCCTGGTAATTGTATATCCACGAAGTATATCTGCTGGTAACTAATGCTCCACCCTTGGAGTTGTGGTTCCAGTTGAAGGCTCTCGGTAGGTATCCCCTCAAACACTCCCAAACTTTGAGGGCTACAATAGTAATATCGCTGGGTGCCGTGGCTTTCATAATTGCAACTTCTATCCCTGAAGGTCCGTACGCTAGGCTTTACAGAATAAGGTTCCGGGGGCTGGCTTCGCCCCCGAGTCTGGCAGCTATACCCTCCAAGCTGCCGTGCGATTTGGGACATCTGTCTTTCAAGGGAATTACGTTGTCTTTAAGAGATGATGGAAGAGTGTAGTACTGTATCATGGTTTAGAGCTTCCGGCTGATTCTCTACTTTTCTTATTTTTTTCATCATAGGGAATCACTCACGTTCCCCCTTTTTTATCTTCTCCTGCCCTTACTTGAGGCGGATAGGGTTACGGGTTTTAAGCTTCTGTGTAATTCATGATTCAAGTTATTCTGGAGGATAAAGAGCCCTGTAAGTAACGCATGGCCGATACACTCTGTGAAGGTTCGAATGTTGCTTTGATTGCCTTCAGCAAGAACTATGGTCCGTGCGTACGAATGCAGGAAGGTTGAGGAAGCCACCACAGTTCTCTACCAACATTCATATATTCCCCCCTAATGATACTTGTACAGTCGCTTCTAGTGCACTAGATAACTCGGGCAATCGCCGAAGCAAGCCAATGCGCCTAGTCCCCTCCATGGCCGTAGTGCTAAAACATATTTACAAGTATGATGCTCGAGTAATAGGGTTCTCCGAGCCTCTATACTCTCAGAGTTTACAAGTACCAGGGCCACATACTATATCGCGCTCTAACTCAGCTGTCTGACTATAATATGCTATCCCTGAAAATCAATTCCGTTCTGAAAGGTTCTCGAGTCGGTTAGCATTCACTGTCGCTCACGATAAATCACTCTGATTCGTTATCATTCCTCAAGGGGGGATGAAATTTTTTAACCGAGCCGTGCCAAGATTTTTGCGGCTCTGGGCATCGCGTGCTATCACCCCCGCTCTTTATTGGCCAAAGTCTCACTAACCCATGCCCAACCTTTAAACTCTATATCAACGAATCTTATCCCCCCGCCCTTTACACCCAAGCGCGCCAGATATCAAAACATGCCATTGTTAGCAATATTTAGGTCTCTGCGAGACAATCGACCGGACGCGTACCAGGCCATCAAGGGGAGCCTGGGTCTCCGGCTATGGGAGATTGTGGTGAATTTTTGGCATTTGGGATTCACTTCTTTCGGTGGTCCGCCGGCGCATTTTCAGATTATGCGTAAGAGGTTTGTGGATGCTGAGAATGGGAGGATTCCTTGGATTGATGATCAAACTGTGAGTTTTTGTCTCCGGGTGACTGCCAATCGCTATGCTGATTTGAGTAGTATCAAGAACTGTTTGCCATCTGCCAGGCACTTCCCGGACCGGCGAGCACAAAATTTGTCTTTTGCATCTCTTTGATACACGCTGGGTTTATTCCGGCTCTCCTTGCATTCCTTATCTGGAGGTTTGTTTGACTGTATTCTGATCCTAGAGTTCGTCTAATAAGTTTCAGTCTTCCGGGTGCAATTGGGATGTTTGCGCTAGCGCTCGGGGTTGAGAGAATAGGCGAGGTTCTTCCTGACCCAGTTTATGCCTTACTATCTGGTCTCAATGCCAGTACAGTTGGTATTATCGCTGTGGCAGCCGTCCAGGCAACACTCTCGGTTCCGCTCCTAATTAGCTTAGCTGACTAATGGCTTCAGCTCGCTGAGAAAGCTATCACAGATCCTCTTTCTCGTATGCTTGTCATATTAGGAGCGTGTGCTGGGCTTCCGTATAACGCGCTATGGTACTTTCCGCTATTGATGGCCATTGGAGGTATACTCACCATCTTCTGGGACCTTTGGGGACGTGCCAAGTTTGGCCGTGTGAGGGCTCGGTTTAGCCGGAGAAACCGAAACGAGCAACGGGAGGCTGAGGAGTCTACTGCTACTGCGTCCAGTGCTGTCCCGCTGGAAACCAGGAATCCTGCTCGCGACGGAGGTCTGCAAAGGCGAGTAGCTAGCCATGCTGAAGCAAGTGGAGTAGCGGTAGCTCCAAAAACGGGAGACTCTAGTGAAGAGGTTGCACCCGATGCAGAAGAGACGCCACAACCTCGAGGAATTGACACTATTTCCTATGCTATCCCGGTGAAGGTCGGGATTTTGATTATCATTGGATTTTTCGGTAGTTATCCCCCGTAGTGGAGATGTTGGCGGGTTGTGTTGACGGAATTCAGTCTCCTTCATTGCTTTGATGGTTGTCCGTGGACTCGGTAACACCCCATTGGAGTTCCACCTGTTTGCGAATATGTATCTTGCCGGAACCATTATATTTGGCGGAGGGCCGGTCGTTATTCCCCTTCTTCGTGAATACGTCGTTGTGCCCGGATGGGTTTCATCCCGTGACTTCCTTCTTGGTCTTGCTATTATCCAAGCTTTCCCTGGACCAAACTTCAATTGTGATTCCACTCTTTCCCTCCTCTCCCCACCTATATCCGATTAACAATTCTTTAGTTGCGGTATATCTCGGAGCTCTTGCGCTCAGTCGTGGCTCGTCCTCTGTTCTTGGTGCCTTCTTAGGGTTTCTAGGAATCTTCTTCCCTGGAATTACCCTCTCCATCGGCGTCCAGTCAGTTTGGCGAGTCCTACGAACCAAACCAGCTTTCGTCTCGTTGCTCCGTGGCGTGAACTCTACAGCTGTAGGCCTCGTCTTTACCGCCGTGTATAGACTTTGGGAAATCGGATATTTGCGGAGCGGTCAAGAGGGAAGCGGAAGCCTAGGATTAGAGCCATGGTGGGTCGTCGTAGCGGCCGTGGCTTATTCGAGTGTCCAATGGTGGAATGTGCCGCCGCCAGTCGCAATTCTTGGAGGCGCTATCGGGGGAATCGCCTGGTGGGGTGTTGTGGGGTAGATATAAGTTTGCAAGTCAGTGTGAAATAATCAGTTGTAATAAGGCGAAGTATACCAATATGTAGCTATTTGAATAAAGGCCTAGATTTGACATACGAAAGCAGCTGGCCCCTGCGATATACCATAGTGTTTGATTGACACGGAATTCATCACCGGCCGCACATTTTTGGAATTGTACTCTAAGGATTGGATATGTATGTAAAATTACCCACGAATGAATATCTGTCGCTTCCTCCAGTGTCAATTTCCCAAAACCAATTTCTGTGAACAGAATGATGGCGGTTTTTCGCTGTCTATCTACAGTGACTGCCACACTGCATGTTGCCGAACTGGACCCGTACCGCCGGCCATGGGCTCCCGGTGTCCCGGCCGCAGATTGTCTAACAGATGAAACATTAACTTTGTTAAAATCTCAACGATGGACACGCTCAATGGCGAGTCTTATGTACGCAACCCAAAATCCCCTATCAATAGTCGAGGTTGCAGGCTATAAAAGGGTCAATTTGAGCCATCATCTCGGGCTCACCTGCTCCCATCTTCAAACATTTCCCCCCCGCTTCAGTAATCCTTGCTTACTATGCATAAATATGTTCCCACACTAGTTCGCTGCAAGGATGACAAATTTTCATGGCGCACATGTGGATGGTTCCCCCCAACGGCCCCTCGAGCCTGGACCCCGGGTTCCAGATAACCCGATAAACAAATACTGGGGAAGTTCGAGCCTAACCTTGGGATGGCAGTCATCTTCCCGCCCCGTTTGGCGCCGCCCTTTCAGGGGGTTTCGTTTCTCCCCTCCCCAGTCTGCTGAGATTGCGAGTGATTGCTGGTGAGCAGCGACCTTGTACCGTACACTTTCTTGTCCATCAGCACAAGTTTTGCCCTGTTTGGTTGGCAAAGATGACTGGCCTCCGCTGAGGCAGTCACGGCTAATATGGGGGAGCTTTTCGGGCGATCAAGTGACACCCCTGCACCGCTTAATGGCTGATAGCGGGTTCAATATAGTATTACATTATTTTCATTTAAGGAGTTATGTCAAGAACCCGGTGAGAACGCCGGGGTGGTACTGCTTATGAGTGCTTTAATAGAGGACCGCGACCTGCATCAAGCCAAGGCTACCATCGCCAAAATTTGTTTTGTGGGCTGAGAAGGATCGCCCACTTACCTGAATATGCGCCACGACAGTTCAAGACTCGTCAAACCAGCAAGACTCACTATCACTAAGACACGTCAAGTACCGGTACATACCTACGGCACTCGAGCATAACACCATGCCATACACCAAATGCCATCTTGGCTGGGGTCAATTACCGGTATTATCTCTGATATCCTCGCGTTCAAATTAGGACTGGATATTTCGCGGTTGCGTTCGTCTCGAGGTTTACTTTAGCATGTGTTAAATATTTGATAGGGTTTGGGATGCGCAAAGTTTTATCGCAAATACAAGTACGAGTAGCGGTGAGAATAATGAATCTAGGCCCCCTCGGCCCATTGTGCGGGGATATGGTGGTTCGATCTTGGGAAGGAGCATTCCGACAATGCCTGCGAATTGGATATATCCACCTCTGTGGTGGCAACTGGGCCAGAACTGTATGGGCAGGCCGGTAGAGTTTCTGGTCTTCCGAAATTTCAAATCCACCTGCATGGAGACACTCGCACTACTCCGTTGGTACTCGTACTGTACCTCCCCGATATATCTTGACCGACCGTTATCCAATGTAGGCACGTAAGTTACCAGTACTTCTGAGCGTTTGAGGGTGATTTTTTTTAAATTTCTAACCAACTGTGGCCTAGGTATTACATCAAAAATGGCTGCAGCCGTTTTAATCGTATACCCGAGTACCACACAATGATAGACACCATATCTTCTCACGAGTATTTTGCCTCCCGGGAATTGAGTTATGCCTTAGTAAAGCATGTTCCGCATATGTGCTGCAAGCTGTGCAGCTCACATATAGACCATGGTTTAAATGACGTTTCTCTCATCAATCCGGGAATATCATTCCGACCAAGTTAGAGCGGCGCACAGAAGCACAGGGTGCAATTCTCTGGAATTCTGAATCTCGGCGACAACCCTGCAGAGCTGGTCAGTTGAGACAGAGCTAGCATGCTTGTGTGGGAGCGTTAGGGAACGATGGTCCCGCAAGTGGGAATGATTCCGTCTAGGACGAACGATTTGCCCGTGCTTGAGTAATGCCGTGGGCCGAAAGAAGGCAGTACTCGAGTATCCGCTACGGCCAATGCTACGCTATCGTAGTTTAGCTAAAGAGGATTGCCTAGAATCGGATGATCCAATACTCTAAATGTTCTACGCCCGAGACCAGTTCGACTTATCCGTTCAGTGGGAGCTGCGCAGACAATTATTTAACAGAATACCGGTTCTTTATTTTTCACTTCCCGGCTAGCTCAGCGATGAGCTGATCGTGAAAACCTTCAAAAATCTCCTCCTCCCTGACTGCTTATTGTGGACTTGTTTCCGCCCAGTTTGATCTTTATTTATTTATCTTTTCATTTTAAGACATCTGCCGCCCACGGCGTGCTCGAGTAGGGCGGTTTCTGAACGATGCGATGCTGGAATCTGGCGACACACGTGCACTAGCTCTCCCGATGGGGATCGAATCGGTTTTAGAGGTTCGGGAGAACAATGGTTGAGATGGAGAATCATGCCATTGCTTCTATGCCTCTATATTCACTCCTAAGGTCGAAGTGTTTTTAAAATCAATTCACATCGCATACCACCCAGATCCAGGAAAAAGGGTCAAATGTGGCATACATGCAATAGCAGTCCTTTTAAAAAACACTTGGACATTACGAGTACTATACAGTTCCAGTACCCGAGTATTTTGTCGCCGCGGCAGTTGACTACCGTATCAGTACTGTTTCTGGGGAAAAAAAGAAAATCGAGAACAGATCAATAGGGAACCCGATACATCATCGTTCCACAAACAAACAACCACTGTCGGTCCCCCAACACCCTAGCCCGCCTCGCTCTCTCCTCACCACCCTTACGAAATCAGATCCACAGGGTTAATGTTGCACCTTTGTCTGCTCGGACACGCAATTTCTTCGCCTATGGTACCGGTAGGTTTTGCTTGACGGGAGCGCGCCGTCGGTGCGTGATTGAGAAAAAATCCGGCAAACCTTAGATTCAACGATGGCGCTAGAGAACGTTCAGTAACTTCATCTATGTAGTTATGGGCTCTGCTCACGAACGAAACTCCCCACGCTATATCGCTAAGAACTACCGGGGCCGGTAGTCCTCGAGTACAAGTACTCGCCGCAGGCATGAGGTGCCCGAAAAGAGGGGCTCAGAGACGCACGGATTTGTTGCCACATTTTGCGAACCCCTGTAGTCGGGCACTTCTTGCCCGCGACGAGTACTCGAGCAGGTGGTTCATTGTTTGGGACATTCTACTACGATTCTAGTACCAGCGCTCTCATTTAAATCCCCGGTTTACCCCACGCCCTTCATGAGACTGGAAAGTCACAATCCGTTCGCAGATGTTTATTGCCTCAGTAACTCTGCTTTGGTATTATTCTTTTTTCTTTTTTTTTCCCGCAGCCCTCTCCTCCCCTTTCCGTTTGAACGGCGCCCCACCTGCCCAAAGCTTGCCATAAGCTCTTGGCCCCTACCCAGATCGTGGGGTTGTGATTACTTTTTTCCTGACGAGGAGGGACAAGTGGCTCTTGGTAACCATATCCTTCTTCCCGAAAGTTCCTTCCCCTCTCCCCCTGTACTACCGGCACAACATTTACATTTTGTGAGGCCTCTAAACTTTTACCATACTCACAATCGGACAACGGAGGAGAAGAGCCATGGTAAGACGGCCAGTCACTACTGAAGCTTATTCTCGACCAACTCTAGCCCGCCTTCAGAACGGAAACTGATGGAAGAAAATGTGCAGCAGGACGAGAAAGCTGATTCCGGTATCTCTGGGGTGGTGCCCCCTCAATCCCGCGCTGAAAGGTCAGTATCCCCATTCCCATAATGCCTACCCGTACACAACTTTGTATTGACCAAACCCGACAGCTATCTCGCGACCGCGGAAGATACTTTTTCCGTTTCGTCATCGATACTCGATTACACATATGAGAATGGGAGGCGATACCATGCGTTCCGACAAGGCACAACTCGCTCTTCCACCCCATTTTCTTCTAGCAAGCTAACTATAACAGGGGCATATTACGCGCCGAATGATGAGGTTCGCTCCAGTCCGGTAACAAAAGAGTTTCAGCTAACGATTCATAGAATCAAAACAATCAGCTAGATATCTTGTATGTGTCCTACCACTAAGTGTTTAGGAGGGGGCTTACCATCAGAAAGTCATCACGTATACCTCCTTCTCCTGGGCGGAGATCTTTACGTAGCGCCGATAGAGCGACCAAAGGTGATTCTTATTCCTCTAATCTATTACAAATGCTGAACCTTTTATGAAATAGCGAATTCTGGACGTTGGAACTGGAACAGGAATGTGCGTCAAGATCCCTCACCCATTGGAGCTTCCCTATAATGGAGTTTGATAGCTGACTTACGATACTGGAACTGTCAGTTGGGCAATGGACATGGCCGACAAGTTCCCAGATGCAGAGGTGATTTGAACCCTTTTTTACTAGTCATTTAAGGGACGCCGCTAACGGCCGTTGATGTTGGTTTTAGGTTATCGGGACTGGTAGGCTGGCACCCTATCATGTAAGATTATGTGACCAAACAAACACTAATAAATTGGATAGACCTTTCACCAATACAGCCCGAATGGTATGTCACTCTTCCAACGGCCCGATACTTTGTTTACGTCTTTGGCAAGCTAGTACCGGTAGCGCATTGGGGGACAATTACATGGTTAATCGTTTGTGTTCATCCATAGGGTTCCCCCGAACGTCCACTTTGAAATCGACGATGCGGAAAGCCCTTGGACTTATCCTGAGAACTTCTTCGATTTCATCCACATCCGCTGCCTTTTCGGTGCCATTAGTGACTGGCCCGCGCTACTCAAACGGTGCTACAAGTAAGAATTTGTATTGCTCGATCGATTCTCGTTGGTTTTAAATTGACATGTAGTTGAAGGCATCTAGCGCCAGGCGGCTGGATCGAAGTTGTTGAGTGTAAGCTCCCATATGATTGCGACGACGGAACCTTGACAACGGACTCCTACCAATACAGATGGTGCGAATACACTATCGAAGGCGGCCAGAAGTCTGGCCGACCATTTGACATCACCGATAAGGTGTACGGGTGGCTAGGTCTTGCCGGATTCACAGATCTGCAGGAGAGAAACTTGAGGTGTGTACGGGCGGTTCACGAGGGGGCAGGGCATCCGACGGAAGGAGTCAAACTCCGCTAACTATTGTTATGGACAGGGTACCAATTGGCCCTTGGCCAAAGGATCCCATAGAGAAGGAAATCGGCAAATATAACCTTTTAAACCTCTTGGAGGGGATGGTGAGAACTTGCCCGCAAGACACGCGGAAGGATGATTGAATTAAAGACGCGTAATAGGATGGTTTCACAACGGCACTCCTGACAAGATATCTCGAAGTAAGTTTACCTACCCGCATTCACTCTCGCATTTCCCCCACTAATATTCCCTAGTGGAAACCAATCGAAGTACAGGCATACTACGGTAACCTACGCAACGAAATGACGAGCTTGAAAATACACGCTTACTTTAAACAGCAAGTCTCCATCCACCAAACCGCGTTTTTTCCTTTAAACACGATTACTAATTACATGTGATATGTATCGTTGAAACAGATATTACTGGACTGGCCAGAAACCGATATCTACTGTATGAAGTGAAATTCGGGATACCTAGATTCGGCTCTCTTTTTTTTCTTTCTATCATCCTTTGATATCACACCACCTGCTGAATGTGACAATGCCCTAGCTTTAAATGTGAAATGAAGAGAAATGATTGATAGATAGTATGAGGATTGATTGATGATTTTGACGAGAATAAAAGACAGACATACGATTATGAAAAGGCCATAGAATATCATATTGTGAAATGTAATTTAGTGAGGGATGGATTCCGGTTAAGTTAGTTGCCAGGTCACGGAGGAGAGTTCTTGATGCAGATAGTCTACGATTTTTGCGTTTGAGTTTTCCCCCATTCCATTAACTTTATCCTCCGGATGTGCTGTTGCCACCCCCCTTCCCCCCCATACATACAACGCGCTTAGGAAATGCAACCTACTCGTATCTGCCAATTTGAAATTCAAGACAAAGTTACACCGTAAGACCCTTTCGCGTATCTTTCGCTCCCATGCTTAGTACCGGTATGTAGATAAATCAGATACGAGTACACATGCTGCTGAGTGCTAAGTAGGTCACGTGTTCTTCGATTCCGAAAGATTCCTCGAACGCTATCATAGAAGTGAGGAACATGTTCAAAGTCCTCCTGAGCCAAAGAAGAAGAAAAGAAACACTAAATTACCGATCAAAATCGTTGGAGGACCTTAATAGGGGGTCAACCTACCGTACTTAGCACTCAGTCCTGGTGAAGCTTAGTCATCAAAGACTAAGCGAGAATATCATGCCACAGTGGAAAATCACCTATGATACAGAGTGTGATACTAAATGTATTCTTATCATACTTCTTTACTATGATACTAAAATAATATTTCATGTTTGATTGTTCTCTTTGTTCTACTATTGCAGTATAATACCATTATCCGCCTTTTGCAAAATAATTTACCTCTTAACTTAGGTGCGCAAGCGTGTCTCACTAACTTATTCCGCAATCTAGCGTAGGGATACGAGACCAGCCTCAGCTGTATAAGTACCAGTACAATGCTGTGATCCGGTCAAGTCATCAATTCCTTATATCATAATTATCATAATAATATCACACAACATAAACCACAACCCCTCACTCACTCACTCACTCACTCACTCACTCCCCATCACTCGCCCCGTCCCGTCCCTTCTGCACAGCTCAATACTCAACGCCCAAAACCCCCTCCTGATCCCACTTTCCATGAAACCCGAAGCCAACCACAATCTTTGTCTCAGCCCTAGCAACTTCAGTCATATCCCTAGCGTCCAATATCAACAAATACGTCCTCCCGGAGATACCATCCAGTACAACGCTAAGGAGGACACCATCGTCTTCGGCTGTGCCCGAGGGGTTAGGGACGAAGACAGCTTCGCCCGGGGTGTGGGCGTGGACCTGCCAGTGGGTTGCCGAGTGGGTTGTTGTGTCGTATTTTAGGATGCCGTCCATGAAGTTTGAGGCGGTGGTTGAGGTTATTCCGTAGATGTAACTGTTTTATTAGTAATGTAGTGTGGCTGGTTGGGGGGGTAGGGGAAGGTACCGATTTTTCTTAGCTACGAAGTGGGGATTGACGGTTGGTAGTTCAACTCCCCATTCACCGGCTACTGAGGATTCTCGTACGGCGGGGGTTATATTTCCCTTCGTGTTGAGTATATTTGCCAGCCTCCAGCGGGTAAGTTTTGTTCTACCACGTCCTAACCAAGCCTTCCCGTTCTCGACATTGCTCGCGAGGATGTTCTCGTAGTAGAATCTCTTTATGACGTCCACGTTGTCGTAGCTCAGTGCTTCGAGTACCAGGTCTTCATTATCCTCCCAAGCACCAATAGTATGAAATACAAAGAACGGAACGTTATCAACAAACTTTGCGACAACACCCTTCCCTCCCTTCTTATCGATAACGTAGAAGATGGACTTTGCATGCGGATCCCAATCTGCGATTGCGTCGACAAAGTTCTTCTCCCAGAAGCACTTTGCGCCGCCCCATGCGAAGCGCGAGTTCCAGATGCAGAGGACGAGGTAGTTTTCCGACATCCAGAATGAATGAATGTATGCTGGGGGCGCGTCTTTGATTGTTGCTAGGATCTCGGTTGTGCCAGTGTCCTTGCGAGTGCGGAAGACACGGTAGTTGGAAGATCTGACGTGCATGTCTAGATTATAGTTGTACAGATCGCCTGTGAGTGGGTCGGTGCGGGCGTGTGCGGCGCTTAGTGGACCGCGAAGATCGGGGTGTAGGTTCTTTTGTAGTAAGTACTTCTCCGGCTTTAAAGTACTCCCGTTGAGAAGTTGCATTACTGTTGCATCGGTCTTTGCTACTACTACTTTCCCCCCTGCGTCGATGCCGGGAAAGTCGGTGGATATGGTAACGCCCACATTCATACAACTTCTGATCTCCTCCTCGTCGTTCTTATCCGCCGTTGCGAATCCGCTATTAGGGCTGAAGAAGCAGGACTTGAACTTTGCATAGAGTGACTCGCAGGGGTCGTGTTTCTGACCGAAGGTGAACCCGGAGAGGCTACCTGTGCGCCGGACGCGAGTGAGGATTCCGGAGGAGGTTAGGCGTGAGGTGTGGGTTATTTTTGCTGCTGCCGTCCCCGAGGAGGGCGGGGAGATGGTGAAGCGGTGGACGGTGGCGAGGCCGTCGAACCAGTGGGAGAGGGGGAGGGTAGTTGTCTCGGAGAGGGGGATGGAGTTTCCTGCTGTAGAGGCGCGGTAGAGTGTTCCACTGGGGGTGTCAGGAGGAGGGGGGTCATCCTAGGGGGAATGGGGGGGTGGGGGTGGGGGTGGTTACTTACGAGACGTAAGCCGGGATTGTCCCAATGACTTCTAGGTCTACGGGCTCGGATTGCTCTTCGTGAGTTGTGAACTGCGGTTTTGTTAGCCACATAACATGGAGAAATTCGGAATGTGATAGCAAGCTTACCCCAATATCGTTCGGCCAGTCATTGAATGCGGGAACCTTCTTGGAAGTCATGGCTGTTTGGGCGATAGCTAGTGAAGCAAGTCAAGATATGATAGAGGACGAAATATCCCCATCACGACGCCTTTATAAACCTACAGACTGTAGGACACGACATGGCCGCCACATTGAATCTGTAGAGCAAATCTGGAGATCTGGCGGGTAGGCGTAACCTTTCCCCGATATGTAGCGAGGAGGGCACCACGGCCTCCAGGTTTTTCTGCCGCGTTCTATCGTTCGGCTCCTGAAAGCACTCCAATCCACTACCACACTGGTATTTGTCAATTCATAGAGTATCCCGACGCCCTGGCGCCAAAATAGACATAATTAATATCAAGGTGCCGAGGTGCCCTACGAATAGACGGGCATACCTGTCCATTCCAAAAGTCTCCGGGTGTGTATCGGGTACTTTTGGATGCCCGCTCGAATACTTTTGGAATGTGCAAGCGCAGTACAATACTCGAATGCAAATTAAAGATCGGGATGGAGTGACATTGATATCAATGTCCCAACCACGGCTTTTGGTTGTCACACCGTCCCAACCATTCATTTGCGCCCAAGTACCGGAATCCACCACACAGGCTCTACTCAAGTATCTTGACAAATAAACCCTCGCTCACGTTTTTGCCTTCCCTCACTCGTTTACCCACAACTCAACGGTTTGTTCACACCCTCCCGTGCCTGCTTGCAAAAATGGAAAATTAAACGAGCCCGGCCAGACGGTTGCTCCACCTCGCTAAAGATCCCCCCAATGGTGGGGCTTTCCGGGCCAAGGTTTGTCCGTCGGTTCACGTGGATGCAGGTTCGCAACCTATAGTTTTTCATGCTCGCTCGAGTGACCCGCAGTGATAGGACGCGTGTGTGCTATACAGTACATCAATAATCACTCGGGGAATGGAGTTATAGTATAAGCCGCAATGGCGGGAGGGATGCACCAGCGACGGTTCAGAATTTCCTCCCGACCAACGCTTGCCTTCCAGTTGAAGGAGGAAAAAGGGAAAAGAAAAGGTAGAGGAAAGAGCTTTGGTAGCTGGAAAAATAAAGTGAAATATTCCCTCTATTTGGGGTATCCCGATGACTTCGCAGCGGCTGGCAAGGAGAAACTAAAAAAGGAAGAATAGCAAACTATTAAATTTTGACAAAATGAACTTCATAGGCATTCCTTCTTACTCGTCGCCGTCGTCGTGAACCTACGATGTGTAGGCAGAGTATAGTACGCAATGTGCTGTATGTACTAGTACATACCCTCCCCCCGACATCCTCCGAATCACTCTCACGAACTCTAACCTAAATACACAGAAGGGCAATCTCAGGTATTTCCGTTGGCCTTCTCTGGTCTACTGGAGAGTGAGGTTGGCGGTGGTAGGGTTAGGGTTAGGGAGCGATTTGTTTGTCGAGGGCGAGCCGTGCTGGAAGCTGTGATGTTTCGTTAGAGGGCATTAGGCTCGGACTGAGGGAGGACAAGAAGGGGCCGCCGACCGGGCTTGAGTGAGTTACGATACGATGATAGACCGAGGGTTAAAGCGCTGGTGCCTTGCCAGATAATGATACGATACGATAATTTTCTCGCTACTGCCCTAATTCGGTCGGTATTCGCCCGAACTGCTTTACCCCCCTCCATGCCACCACCGCATGCCGGACATCTCCCGTTCATGATGCGCTGTGTGAAGATAAACTCCCATGATCATGTTACTTGTGCTACTTTGCTCAAAGTACTCTACCCCAGGCGGGTCCCCCGCACCCTGTTCGCCCGGGAATGTGGTCTGCCATCGAGAAAGGTGAAATACAATATCAGGTACGGAGCAATACCGGTAGAAGTCGAGAGATGCTCTGGATATGCTTGCAAATTGTAATAAATTGTAGTCTCGTGCCTAGCCGACGGTTCGAATACTAGCGGATAGGGTACTATGTGCCATTTTTCCCTGACAGGACATGTATCTGGCAATCACCTCGGCATTGATGGAGTAACGCCATCGTGGGTTTAGGGCATAGTGGAGAGAACGGTTGTGGGGACTGGCATATCCAGGGTTTGTGCGTTGTGCGGCCCACCATCGGTCACCACACCAGATCTGTATCTAGTTTGTTCCTTTCTCTACA
>Ga0307507_10004635_pt1 | contig 23951 bp, 5 predicted proteins | sample 7_EM_MG_FD_207223 | JGI IMG/M metagenome (GOLD analysis project Ga0307507, IMG submission 207223) | Populus trichocarpa ectomycorrhiza microbial communities from riparian zone in the Pacific Northwest, United States - 7_EM | ecosystem: Host-associated > Plants > Roots > Unclassified | place...
AAGTTTTAGAATATATAGAAAAGTCTAATTACGCACTTTTAGAATTTATTATTTAAGCGTTATTGCGTTATAGAGTTGCGATTTTCTTGATTTTTGGTGGGATTTTTAAGTGGCCAACTTGGTGATTTGGTTAACTAGGTGATTGACTACGTTAACGTGTTCCACTACTTATCTGGCTATACCACTTATCCGGCCACCCCACCAGCACCAAGACGCGTCTTCGTATAGTTATTCCACTACAACGCCTTAAATTTAATTAAAAGATCTATTTAGCTACTCTTTGAATCTTAGAACATTGACGAATTATATGGCCTTATATATGACAATTACTGCACGTCGGTGGTGCACGCTGTCGTACAGCTGTAGCCTCCCGTTAATCAGCCTCTTCCCTATTTTCTATCCCTTGAATTAAGAACTGCCCTTGCTGAGCCTATAGAACGCCTCCCTATGCAATATACCTTCAACGGTATTGTTGCTTTTGTTTTTGGCGTTAATTAGCGGTATAAAGCTCTAAATTCTCCTTTGCGAGTATAACGGCTAAATACATCGCCATCTGACATCCCTTAATAAGTTGATTAACTGCTTGACTTATTAGGCTCTGGGATTGACGCTGGATAAGACCTCGTACGAGTTAACCCTACTGCTCTAGCTGGGCTAGACTATATAGTGTTTCTGACGTCCATGGAGGTGCTTATCCGTTAGCTGTACCTAGTGGAGAGGGTGTCTTAGTAACGGTAAGCAATAATAAGACGCGTTATGGATTGTATGGTATAAGTCCCGTAGCTTGGAATCCACTTTTAATGTTTTAATCCGTAAAGACTAATGGTCGCACTTTTAAATATATTGTAAGAAAGTCCTCTTTGTCAATATAATGGATTCCTTGGCGGACAATTTCTTAAACCTCCTGACCGTACAAGCGCTTTAGAGGGGAGAAGCAGCTTATATTAAGCGGCTGAAGAAGATGTAATATATACGCAGGCATGCAGAGTGTAATAATATTGTTTGCCATATAGTATTGGTTAAATTTGGGTGTTGCGTGGCTTCCATGGCCGTTAAGGATGAGTAGATGGTAGGTTCCCTTCGTACGAGATTCTGTGTGTGTATTAAAGTGCTTAATCCATTCAAATCCGAGCTGATCTGTTGTCTAGCTGTTATCGCTTACAGCGATTACCCAATTAGCTAGTAAACCTTAATACCAGTTTAACTGGTAGACCTTTCCTGCAAGGATAATAAACGGTGGAATTGCCCAGCTAGAGGCATTAATTCCTTTAATCGCCGTTACCTACTCCCGGTTTCCTGGTTGTACAACAATTACTTGGCCGATTATATTAGAGCTTGTAACTACTTTAGATGTCATAATTATGCCCATTATAAATCCCGTCTTATTAAAGTTATAGCTATCATTGTCGAGAATGCCGTATGACTAACGCGTCTCTTAAACGGGCTTAAACCACGCGTTAATTATATCTGGATCCTCGCATTTGGCGCGTTGCAAATAAAACTTTCAATTCCATTTTGTTTTTAGCTTAGGCTGGTTGTCAATAAAGCGAGATACCCAGTTTATACCAACTGGTTGAGGTGGAGGATTATAGCCGCACGCCGCAAGTAAAGAGTCTGCCATTCTTCGTACGTTAATAATCTGGGGTGGAAACCCTCGTCGATCTAAGCTTAGGATCCATTTAACTAAAGCCTACTCTTCAGATAGCTTTAGCTTTCGTTTTTGTGAATTAGACGTACTCCGTTGTGTTACTCTATTAAGACGATCTTGTAAGGTAGTTCAAGGGATATTATACAGCGTTGCAGCCCTACGAATACTTAAAATTCTATTATTTTGAACGGTTTATTTAGCAAGAAGTAGTCTACCCTCTTTTTAGGGCGATTTAGAATTCTGAATTAATGACATTATTGTTTTGGTACAAAGACGCGTCTTGGTGCTGGTAGGGTGGCTGGATAAGTGGTATGGCCGGATAAGTGGTGGAACACGTTAGTCAAGTTGCATGTCAAGTTGGTTAATTACATATCAATTACGCGAAACGCGCTTAACAAAGTCAACTTGAAACCCAGCCTGCAAATATTTTCCCGATGTATTCTAGACTAAAGATAAAAGGATATTATAAGGGATATTATTGCGGACACCTTAGGTTGCCCTTAGGACAGCCTCTGGACGCCCCTTAAATAGTCGCCGGTTACGTGCCGGAGGTATATACCCGTAGTATATAGTCTCCACAATCCCTAAGGCCTTACCTCCTTAAGGATTTATCTCTCTTACCAATCTATTCTATTCTATAATTGTGTCCTTATAGCCCCCTATCTATAAAGTCCCCTTATATTTAAATCCTTCCTACTTTATTTAGAAGGGCAGCTAGCTTTAAGGACTAGATTGTTTGTTTATATCTTTTATTTATATCTACTATTCTCCCTTAAAATCTCGCGATAACCTAAATAGAAACTCCATAAATACCTTATAGAAAGCCGTTGCGCTAAGGCAGAAAGGTCCCTCTAATAGTAAGAGATTATAATAATATAAACCTCTAGGTAAGATGGCTAAATAAGCCCTAACACCTAGATATACTAAGAGCTTAAAGACTTTTATATACCTATGGTTACTAGCAACGCTAAGGAAAATACAGACACCCTCTATAACGGTTACAATACTACTAAAAAGCAGCTGGAACCCCTCTGGCCCTACTTAGGCTAATTAGAAGATTAAGCGCTAGAGGCTACCCTAAGATCTTCCCTTAAATTAGAAATGCTAAAGGAATATACTAATACACCTAATTAGGGAACTAACCGGAACCCTTCTAGAAGACCACTAGCTTATAATTAGTATAGTGGTAGTATATAGACTATTTATAAGCTAAGTAGGCCTACCCCTTTAGGTAATCTAACCTAACTACTAACTTAAGACTTAAGCCTTATAGGGAAACCCGCATTAGCTACTAGTACTAATACTACCTTTATAGCTGGAGCTTCCCTAGGCCTAAGATTGGAAAGTTAAGAGCCCTATACCAATTTTCTCTAAGAAGGATATTGGGAAGCTGCTATAAGGCTCTTAGAAGCTATATAGGAAGGAGCTACTAATAAATATATTAGAAACCTTTAGGGGTAGGTCTAAATCTAGTAAAGCTTAATCTAGGCTAGATAAAATCTTTTATAACCTGGCTAAGGCTAAGGGCCTCCTAGGGGCTACCTAGTACCTACCTAAGGAGGTATAGAAGACTTAAAGAGGTATCTATATAGTAAATGGAAAAAGGATATAGACTAACTGGCTAAGGCCTTTAGCAGCCTAGAACTCCGCTATAGACCTAACGCCCAATAGCTGGACAACTAGGTTTGTGAAGTAGATAACTTTTTTTAAAATACTAATAATACAAGACGATACTAAAGAGCGTACTTAATGGATTATTAGTAAAATTAAAGACCAATCCCTAAACTAAATTGTATTTAATTAGCTTAATAAAGAGCAAATTATTATATAGCCGTAGCTGCAAACCTTCCTAAAGAAATGGACTTAAGATCTGTATATTATATAATATAATAATATAGAACTATTCTAGAATGGGATATAGCTTAACCGCTACAATTTCCGCTAGTTTATAAACTTTATAGAAACTTGTGCTTAACTAATAGATCTAGAGCCCTTTAAAAATAAGAATGGTAGCATCTATAAGAAGAAAAAGATTAGATTTATCTAGGCTAGAATTAAGCTAGTAATTTATAATAAAATAAAGCGCGTGGGAGCCCTATTGCGGATCACTATATATATAGATTTTAAACGAGCGGTTCTAAACGCTAAGAATATAGTAAGGAACTAGACCTCTTTTAGTAAGAAGCTAGGGGGTAACTAAAAGCATAGGCACTCTAGTAGTAATATAGGGCAGACCTAAGCTCTAAAGAAGCTATTCTTAAAGAGAAATCCGGAATAGTTAAAGTTAAGGACTTTAAGTAATAGGAAAGATTCCTAGGGCCAACCCGATACCCATTTAGCATCCTTATAGAAATACTCTAAAAAGTTAAGAGAAAACTTCTTTAGAGGAAAACCTAATTAGAAAAATAAGTAGGGCAATAACTATACTAATAACCTAAAAAAAGAAAAGCCTTAATCACGGACCTCTTCTAGCTGCAACTAGGGTAAGATATAGAAGAAGAGACTCTCTATATTACTGTTAAGCTAGAAATAGTACTCCCTATAGGCGAGGTATGTTAGTCCTAAGCACTATATAATAGCGGCGCCGAAATCAATCTTATATAATATAATTTGGTAAAAGAGTATAAGCTTATCCCGTTGCTAAGGTAGTGGAAACCTATTATAGGGTTCCTAGATAAGTATTAGATTAAACTATATAGTGCCTATAAGCTTATAGTGTTAGTAGCCAATATGTATAACTATACTAAGGTAGTTGGCCCGTAACCCTTTTAGGCGGCTAACTTTATAGGCTATAACCTTATTTTTAGATACCCTTAGCTTGCGAAAGTAGATTTTAAGATATGCTTTAAGATAGGAGCCTTTAAATGGTAGAACGATAAGGAATTAGAAGGGCGTATTTTACTAATAAGCTTAAAAGATATCCTAGAAGATATAGCTCCAGGAGAAATAGTATATGCTTTACACCTAAAGGAGTATTAAATCCAACCCCTATTTTATAGCAAAATGGGTATAAAGCCTAGTATAGGCAATAACCCTTCTGTAATGGATACCTTATAGGGAACTGCTAGATAGGCCGCGGAGACACTGTAGGGAGGCGGCGATCTTAAAGATCTTATAAAATACTTCTACCGCTATAGGTTACTTTAGCTTAAGCAATACGCAGAGAGTATGCTATAATACCTTAAACGCTATATTAAAGAGTTCTCTACCCTCTACTGGCTACTATATAAAACTATTTAACATATAGTAGCAACCATATATAAATAGCTACTATAGCGTGTAATGCTGCCTATAAGCGTCCTAAGGGACCTCTAGGACCTACCTAATAATAATATAGAGGATAAACGCAACCCTAATTTATTAAATATTTTGGTAGGCTTAAGGGACTTACTAAGGGTATTTTTGGGTAGGCGAGCTAAAGTCTTTTAGTGGAACTTAGAATATAACTATATAATTAATCTAAAAGAAAATAAATAACCACTAAACCTTCCTATCTATAACCTCTTTTATAAAAAGCTTAAGATCCTATAGGAGTACCTTAATGGCTTACTAGAAAAGGGATAGATATAGCCTAGTAAGTTACTGGTAGGCGCGCTAATCCTCTTTATTGTAAAACTAGATAGAACTATAAGGCTATATATAGACTATTATGGTCTTAATAAGATTATAATTAAGAACTGTTACATACTACTACTAGTTAGTAAAATACTGGATTAACTATTTAGGGCAAAGATCTTTATAAAGCTAGATCTATAAGACGCCTATTATAGGCTCTGTATTAAAGAAGAGGATAAGTAAAAGACCGCTTTTAAAACCTAATACGGCCACTTTAAGTATCTAGTAATGCCCTTTAGGCTAGCTAATGCGCCTATAATATTCTAATTATATATTTATAGAGCCTTAGGGGGACTAGTTAACTGTATATATATTATTTATTTAGATAATATTCTAATCTACTTAGAAAATAAGGATTAGCATAAGTAATATATCTATAAAGTGCTAGAACGTTTAGATAATTAGGGCCTCTATGCTAAGGTATTAAAGTATATCTTTAACACTAAGTAGGTTAAGTTCCTAGGTTATATTATAACGCCTATAGGTATAGTTATAGACCTAGTATAGGTATAGATAATTTAAGAGTAGCTAGAGCTAGAAAGCTATTAGGATATCTAAGTGTTTTTAGGCTTTGCCAATTTCTATAGGCGCTTTATTTATAACTACTTGGATATTACCTAATACCTATTTAACTATATTGCTAAAGCTTCCTAAGACCTAGCCTAGGAAGTAAAAAGCTTAAAGGTAGAAAGGAAGAAAACTAAGAAAGGACTAACTAAATAGTATAAACTATGGATATGGCCTAAAAAGGTTTAGGAAGGCTTTTAGGAACTATATATAAAGTTTATAGAAGCTCTACTACTATAGCATTTTAACCTAGATTAGCTATTAATAATAGTCACTAATGTATTGAACTTTGCCCTTACTGGTATCCTGCTATAACCTAATAGGTATTTAGATGCTACTTAGCTCCACTAGAGACTAGTAGTATTCTATAATAGAAAATTCTAGGGACCTAAAGTTAGGTATTATACCCATAATAAGGAACTGCTGGCTATAGTTAACTGCTTTAAATAGTAGCGACACTACCTTAAGTATGTAAGCCATACCACTTATATACTCTTAGATTATTATAATTTACGCTACTTTATAACTATAAAGGAGCTTATACCTTAATAAGCTAGATAGTTAGAGGAGCTTATGCGATTTAACTTTAAGATTAAATATAAGCTAGGGGAAAATAACCCTACTAATGGACTGTTATAATGGCTAGACTATGCTAAAGGCTTTAAAATAGGAGAAGGAAAATAAATAATAGATATCTTACTTCCTGTATTATAGAACAAGCTCTGGGTATAGGATGCTTAAGCCTCTATAGCTCTATATACTAAGTCTTAGGTAGTGTAAACCCTATTAGTTTCCACTAATATTTTAGCTAGTACCTAGACCGTTGCTAATAAGGGTCCAAAAATACCTAGATAGGATGTCCCTAATATAAGTTTGGAACCTAGTAATACACTACCCTTAATTGCTAAGCTATCCCCTTAAACCAAAAGTAAAGCTATAAAGTAATTGGAACCTAGATCCCTATAAAAACTAAAGGACTTTAACCTTATGGTGGCCTTCTTAATGTATACACACTAAGAAGTTATAAGATCTATAGTACTATCTAGTCTTATACTTAAAGCAGTATAAGGCAAAACAGCTTTTACTTAGGAGCTATCTAAAAGGTTAATAGATCTTATCTATAAGGTGTAATAGAGGGACGCCTTCTATACTATCTTTAATACGGAAGTAGATTAGAAATATAATGGAAAGGAAGCTATAAGGTACTAAAATTGGGAATTAGACCTAATAGGCCTACTATATAGAAATGGCAAGGTTTGGGTATCATAAGAAGCAAATCTATACAGAAAATTCTTATAATGAATTATAATAATCCTCTAGGCGGCCACTATGGTTAAGTTAAGACAGTAGAATTACTTTAATATAAATATTATTGGCTAAAGCTTAAATAGGAAGCAAAGGAGTATATTAGCTACTATAAGAAGTATTAAGTATATAAAATCCAAAGGCATAAGCCATGGGGTCTACTTAAATTGGTTCCTCCTACCAGTAAACTATAGTAACATTACGCTATGGATTTTATTACGGATCTTCCGCTATTAAAGGATAAGCAAGGATAAACATATAATTTAGTTCTGGTACTTATTAATAGGTTTTTAAAGTACGTCTAATACCTTCCCGTTAATAAGACAATTAATATATAAGCGCTTGCCAGCCTAATTAAGGAGAAATGCTTTCTTAAAGTAGATTAGCTGTACTCTATTATTATTAATAGAGGCAGCGTCTTTATAAGCCAGTACTAGTTAGATCTATACTTTTATTTAAAGATAGACCACTACTATAGTATGGCTTTCTATTTATAGATAGATGGGTAAATAGAATGCTAGAACCAGGAACTGGAGTCTTATTTGCAAATATATTTAAACTACTAGTAAGATAATTAGTATAAGCTACTTCTATATACGGAGTACGCTTATAACTTAAAGTAATATTTATTATATTAGTTTACACTAATCCAGATTGCCTATGGCGTCTAACTATTAGGATTTAATGGTATACCTAATAATTACTGGCTAAGGCCGCATGATTAATTATAGGATCCTATTAGGAAGTCTAAGGACATCTACTAGAGAGTATAAGGGTACCTTAAGGAATAGGAAGAGTAATAGAAGTATATAAAGTAGAGCCTATAAGATGCGTAAGAGCAGTAGAGACTTTAGTACAACTGCAAATACCAAGATAAGTATTTTGGTGTAGGCGATAAGGTTTTATTATATTTAATAAATATTAAGACCTGTTAACTATTAAAGAAGCTTAATATAAGATACCTAGGTCCCTTCTAAATTAAGGAATAAATTGGCAAGCTAGCCTACTATCTCCAGCTATCCCTATCTATGGCCCATATATATTTAATATTTTATATAAATCTACTAGAGCTATGGCATAGACTACTACTGGAAAAGAACTTCCGTCTAGGCCTAATTAAACACCCTAAAGTGGTGGGCGAGTAGTATGAGATTAAAGCTATACTATACTATAAGTCTATTAAGAATAAGCTTTAATATAAAGTTAAATGGCTAGGCTAGCCCACTAAGGACTCTATATAGAAACCAGAGGATTACCTTAATTATTATAAAGATATTCTAAAAGAATATTAGGACCAAGGTCCGTAATCTGCAAATTATAGAAAGCGCTCTAATACTATGGTGTTATCGCAACCTATAAAGAAAGCTTATAGTAGGCTAAGAGAGGCCCTAAAGAGTAAATAGGTTAAATTGGATATGGAATAGACAAGCTCTAGAAACTATAAGGATTAATTAGGGCTACGGCCTAAGGCAGGATAGGTCCTCAGCCTTTTTACATATATAGTATAGAATTAATAGGGTATTTTACTAGAAGTGCATTCCTATTTATTAGTCTATATTAGGAATAGTGTTCCTATACCTTCTTAAATGCCTTATAAGGCCTTCCTAATTGCTACTATATATAAGAATTAATCCTAAATGCCTAAATTGAAAGCTACTATACCTTATCCCTAGGTATAGGATTAGTATCTATCGGCCTACTAAGTGATGGCTAACGGGAATAAGATCCAGATCCCTTAGTAGGAGTATAGGTAGGTATAAAAACAGGGGTAGGCCGATAAGGTATAGATAGAGCAGAGATCCTTAAACACTTAATATTAATATTAGGCCCAAACTAGTACCAATAAAGTTCTTAAGGCGTAAGCTTGTAGTTAATAAAGATATACTTAAGCCTAGAATAAACAGAGATGTTAGCTAGCTAGTAAAGTTTAAAACCACTAAGACCTTACTATGGTAACTATTAGTTACCTATCCGCTAGGTACCTAAAGGGTAACCTACCTAATACCGTATTATATTATGCTCTTTAAAAACTTAACACGCATGCGCAAACTTCTTCTTATAGTAGACAACAACCTTCTTTTTATTACCCCTATCCTTTACCTTATCCTTAGTATACTAACCTTACTCCCTTATTAGGCGTTTCTAGCTAACTTGCTATAAATTATAGGCGGTATAGATGGCTATAGTATAGTCTTAAATTCGACCTAGATGCTTAGTATTGGCGCTAGAATAAGAGAGAGCCTAGGCAATATAGTAGTTAAGGATATTAAAGGATTGTTGCCACTTAGGCCTAGGCTATATTAAAGCTTAAAGTTAGTAATAGAAACCTATTAAGGATAGGAAATTTTACCTTAACGCAACTACCGCTCTTAGTACGCATGCATTAATTATAAGGACTAAAGGTATTAGACCTTATATAGTGGGTCTTGTTATAAGCATCTAGAATCTTCTTATTAGACTTCTGGTCTTTTAAGAACATATATATAAAGTTATTTAGGTAGGACTAGTACTAGTTGCGGGTTAGCGGAGGTTGGGGTTCTATATATAGTGGTAGGACTAAAATACGCTATAGAATTAGCTTAGAAGAGTAGTTAACAGGAAAACGAAGAGGCATATTAAATTAATAATGAAAAAAAAAAAGAAAATCTTAATAATATATTAAAGATACGTCTAAATTTAGACGAAGGTTAATAATGGGAAGTAAGGTGTTAAGGAAAAGGAGCAGCTTAGTAAGTAATGTGTCTCTATACTTCACCTTCCAATACCCTTTTAGTAAATAGCCGCAACCTTGCCGATATAACTCTGTTACAATAGCGTAATTTAGAAGGAAGGAAACACGTATATATGCTATTTGGCCATTACTTCCTTATAAAAACTAATTACGCGGCCAGAGAAGGCAATTAAGATGTTAATTATAGATGTATATAAGTTAAATTATACTTAAACAATACTATAGTATTAAAGAATAATATTATAAATGTTCTTAACAATTGCATAATAGCTAGAGGCGCTATTACAAAGTGTCCCTCCTATTTGCTGGGCAGTAGAGCTATACTAAATATATAGCATAGGACCAATAAGAAAGGATTATAGATTAATATCTTAAAAGTTAAAGATAACAGCAAGCCAAGGCTCTGTATATTAAATCCTATACTAAAAGGTTTTATGGAACCATATTAGGGACACTAAATTGCCTATAATACTTATAATTAATTGCAGACCAGCATAAAGGCTTAGAAGTAGAGTTGCATAAAAATCCTTAGGTTAGCCTAGGTAGTCACTAGCATATTTCTAGTAGGCTTCTAATAGGTCTCCTAGCAATCCTTATATCTTTTTTCTAGTTATATTTTTTCCTTATTTGTAACGGAACCTTGTAATAGGAACTACGGTGGGTTCTGTCAATAGGCTGGGTATATAGGTAAGAACAAAACTAACAACGTAGTATAACTAGTGGAGTGGTTGCCCAACAGATTAACTCCAATTATATTCTAAGATTTACTACAAGGAGAGAACTATCTACGGTAGGGACTGAGGTCCTTTAAATACACAACCGTACTCCTAAGAAATCCTCCCTTGTACGTGAGGTACGTGTTATACGTGTTATATATAGCGTACACTGCGTACTCCTCGTACACTGCGTACAACATTATGTGACTCGCTTACCATTCCTTATTATATAGTTCCACCGGATCCATTCTGGACCGTGCCTGTATTAACCAACTAGCTTCCGCCGACTCTTCTCTAAGTAGTCGTAACATTATACTTAAAGCGTCCGTAATACTATCTCCCTCCTCTTTATCTTTGTCCTTAAAGATTCCTAACCTCTCCAAGTTATCCACTAGAGGTGTAATGTCCGTTTAATTAGTCTGGTTAATATTATTGCTTATTATACCTAAAGCTTCCTCTTCCTCGCAAGCGCAGCGCTGTGCTCGCACTGTGGCCGCCATACTGTCGCTTAGTGAGATAATGCCGTCTCCATATTCTCGTTACACAAAAGCGGGGTTAGTGTGTGTCGCGCTAGCGAGTCCTTTGTCCTAACAACCCTTGTCTTGCTCGGAGTGTATTAAAGCAAACGTTTAATCATTCTACGACGTTCGCTCTGTCTCTAACGCTAAGTATGCGCGTCCTATAACTCTTATTAGTCTTTAAGTTCCCTAAGTAACCTATTATAGGGTCTCGTGTTCAATCTGCCACTACAAAGCTTAACGGTAAGCTCTTAAGCGCCTTAGACAAGCTTTATTGTTCGCAGAAAGCAGAGCAGAAGGCTATAGCTGCTTAATAGCGTACCCTTAAAGCCCGCCTATTAGCTTCTGCCCGTCTTCTTCATCTTAAACGTGTTTGTGAGAAGGTCCATTCTAAGGAGTAGAAACTTATTCAACAGGGTTTATCTAAGCTAGGTAATAAAAGGATTAACTCTCCTCCTGCAAGGGAAATAACTCTAAGTAGCTCGGCAATTGCTCCTCTTAGGTCCCCCTTAGGTAACTTATTTTTTTGTAATTTCTCTTTGTCGATATTGCCTAACCTATTCTCTTTTAATACTCCTATACCTTTCCCATAGCGTTCTTTAGGTTGCTTAGTGGTTCCTAAGTAGTCTTACTATAGCCTATCTACTTTACTTTATACTATGTTTTATTATCTACATCCTCATAACTAATAATCTTTAAAACTTGCTATTTATCTTCCTTTTATCCTCTATATATGTCTGCCTCGTAGACTAGTAGCTTGATATTTCCATATGCTAGTTCTAGCATTGCGATATGCTATACAGGGTAAATTTTTATTTTGGCTAGTAGGTTCAACTTATATATAACTAATAAAACTCTTTACTTGATTTTAAAAGGTCCTAGCCTAACATAGTTTAACTTCTTGCTTGGTCGTCAACTCTTGAAATTTTTATATAGTAGCCATACTTTATCCCCCTCCTTAAGATCTGGTCCCTCAGATCTCTTAGCATTATAGTACCTTTTTATTCGTTCTTATACTAGTTTAGCTGTTTCTTTAAGGTCTATATAAAGATTTATTAACGTCTCCATTCTTTACTTAGCTGTGCTACTTGTCTTTTTTACTTAACGTGGTGACAACGATGTTCTTAGCTCGTATCTATAGTTTGCCTTAAATGGTAATATTCCCATTTCTTCTTATAGTGTTATATTGTATGCAAACTGTGTAACTGGTAACAACGATACCCAATTATTCTATGCGTAATTAATATAATGCCTTAGATACTATTCTAGTGTCTAGTTTAGTCTTTCTGTTTATCCATCCGTCTGCGGATAATATGCTATAGATATTACTGCGCAAACCCCTTGTTCTGCTAGAAATACTTCCTAAAATACTACTATAAATCTTAGATCTCTATCTGATATAATCTTGTCTAGTGCTCTATATCTTGTGAATATTTCTTTTATATAGATTCTAGCGACATCTTCTACTAATATCTCTTTAGTGCATACTATAAAGTATCCCCACTTTGTTAGCTTATCCACTATTACTAAAATCGCGTTATAATCTTATCCTATAATAGGATCTCTTGACTTTAGTAGTTTAACAATAAAGTCCTATAATATAACCTCCTATAGTCTTTCTGGTGTCTTAACAAGTTATAGCCCTCCATACGGCTTATACCTCGTCGGTTTGTTCCTTTAGCAATTTAGATATTCCTTTATAACTTATCTTACTAGTCCCTAGATTCCTTAAACAATATACTCCTTTTAAAGTCTTAACACTAAGCCTATAGCTCCACTGTGTCCTTATATTATTCCCTTGTGGAATTCCTTAATAAACTCTTCTGCAATAGACTTAGGTATATACGTTACTTCTCTATTTTTGTATTGCTCTAAGTCTGGATCCTCTGCCTATACTTCTTAGATCTTCTGTGTCCACTTACTTTCTAGTAACTTATAGATCTGACTTTCCTTAGTTGTTGTGATCTTTGGATAATTGTACCTAATTAATCCGTCTTAATCCTTTTGTAATAAAGCTCCCAATAGCTTTTTATTGCTTTATAGTTTAGCCTTCCTGCTTAGAGCATCTGCTCGTATATTGTCTGTACCCTTAATATACTAAATTTTAAAATAGTATTCTGTAAGCATTTCCGCCCATCTAACCTGTCTTTGGTTGAGTTCCTTTGTTATTAGAAATCCTGTAAGGTTCTTATAGTCTATTTTTACCACAAATGGTTTTTCTATACCTTATAAGAATGCTCTCTATTCCTTAAGTGCTGTAACTATACCTAGCAACTCCTTGTTGTAGATATTATAGTTTAACTCTAGTAGTATTATCTTTCGGCTGTAATATGCTACTAGGTGCTATCTATTTTAATATTTCTATAGGAAGCACGCTCCTAGTATAAAGTCTAATGTATCCATTTCTATAACCGTCTCTAGACCTGGTTAATAGATCTTAAGAACTGGCTCCTAGGTAAACAACTCTTTAATTCTCTTAAATAGTTCTTATTATTCCTTTCCCCACGCCTATGGTTCTTCTTTCTTTGTTAACTATATAAACGGCTTAATATCCTATAACTATTGCGCTATAAACCTTCTGCAGTAATTGTAAAACCCTAGGAACGATCTTAACTATATAACGTTCTCTAGTTCTTGCCAATTCACTATAGCCTCGATTTTCTTTAGATCTATACTAAGTTGGCCTAGTTTAATAATGAACCTAATGAAATCAGTCTTCTTAGTAAAGAACTCGCATTTCTTAATTACTACTAGCATCTTTTCTTCCTGTAGTCTCTTTAAGACCCACTTAACATGTTCTCTATACTCTTCCTCACTTTCTAAGTAGATGATAATGTTGTTAAGGTATACTATAATAAATTCATCTAGGTGTTCACCTAACACACTATTAATTTGCTTCTGGAACGTTGCTAGTACGTTTATAAGCCTAAACTGTATAACTAATAGCTCATATAGTCCTTTCTTTGACTTAAAGGCTGCCTTCTACTTATTACCTTCCTTGATTCTAATCTGATGGTACGCCCACCTTAGATCTATCTTTATAAAGACTTTTGCGTTGCCTATCCTATCTTAGATTTCGCTAATTAAGGGTAAAGGATACCTATCCTTTCTAGTAATACTATTTAACTGTCTATAGTCTATACACATCCTAAGTTTTCCGTTTTTCTTTAGAATAAACAGTACTGGATATCCTGCTAATAACTACAATGGTCTAATATATCCCTTTTATAAGTTCTCCTAGACAAACTCCTTAAGCGCTACTAACTCTGTTTTAGTAAGCTTATAGATTAGAAAGAACTTTAGACTTATTCCCTTTTCTAATTCTATTTTATAGTCCCAAGCTATATGCTCTAACAGCTTCTTACTTTTTAATAACTATAACTTTTTTCCATACTTGTGGTATTTCTTTGGTATATAACTTAAGCCTCGCTCAGTTTCTTTGTATGTCGCTCCGACTTGGTACTATACCAACTTGGTTTGCTATCGCACTTTATGTCGTTATGTATCCTTAATATCGACTTAACCTATAACCTAATTAATCTTTAGATTATACTCCTATAACTAAGGTATTTCTAGTATCGCCTCGTCCTATCCTAATAGTAGGATATTAAAAGACATTCTAACTAGTCTCCCTTTAATAGTTACCTAAATAGGTCCTATTTTAAGATTAATAATGCCTCCTCTATAGGCTATCTGATCTCCTAAAATCGTTATAAGTAGATACGGGTGTTCCTTCTATCTATGTAGTAACCCTATCTTTTCTACTACCTTTGGTGATATATAGTTCCTTATTACTCCACTATCTACCAACGCTTTGAACTGCTAATCTTGCCACTTAGCTCTTAAATTTAGGTGTTATTTTTAAATTCCTTTAAGGGTCTAAGGCTCTAATACTAGTTCCCTCTAGTCCCGTACACCTCCCCTTTTCCTAACTGTTAGCTGCTTAATCCTGCTTGTACTTGGTCCAACTTTAGCTAATATTTAGTTTATTTCTTTTCCTCTATGTGCTATGGATAAGTGTTCTTTAGGCACTCCCACCACTGTTATCCATCTAGGTATTCTTCCGTAAGGAATCTTCCTAGTTAAAGTGTTAAGTCTTCCTAACCTTGTACTTCTACTGGGTGCCAACTATATATATACTTAGTATTCCTAAACCGCTTTTCCTCTAGTGCCTAATATATTCTTACTGGGTACTTCCAGTTCTTATCTTTTGGTGCTCTATATATGTTACACATATTATCCACACAAGCTATCCATAATAGGGTATAATGCGCTATATGTTTTAGGTTAACTCTTAGTTTGTCTTTATTCTTAAGTTTAAACCTATACCTGGTTAACCTAACTACTGGTATCTCTGCTGCGGGTACTAAGATTTATTGCTTACTTCTCTAGTTCCTAGATCCCTCTTCTAGGTTCCTTAACATCATAATCAACGCTCCTTTAATATGACTTATGCGTTTTTCTGTAATAGGTTAGTCTTGGACAACTTTTTTGTCTAGCCATATATAAAAATCTTCCCATTTATCGTTGTGTTGTTGCCTATACCACTTTCCATATAACTGGTTTAGTGTGTATGGTCTATCCGTTAGAAAGTACCGTGTTATTGCTATATTATAATATCCTTTAGTATGTCTTTCTTTAAACCTGGTTGGAATATCTAGATCCTCTTCTTATTCCAGTTTATCTAACCATTTTGCCCTAGGTGTCCCTGCACTTGGCCTATTAGTAACTCTTTATAGGGGTGCTCTGTCCCTTATACAACCTAGTATAGCTAACCTCTTGTCTAGCTTCTGCTCTTGCTATACGATAATTCTTGTTCTAAACTTATCTATAGTTTCTTATTTTCTGCGTTTTGCAGCTAGATCTTTGTAGTCGTCTTACTTTTTAATCCAGGTATTAACTGTTTAATCTTTAGGCTAAATACTGCGTTTACCTGGGATTACTAACGTTCTTATTTGTTCCCTAAACTTGTAGTTCTTAAACTTGCGTCCTATACTTATTCATTTGTTACTAAACTGAGTTGCTGCCCTTTCCTATTAGTTTTTGTCCATTATAGGTTCTTGGGTATATCTTATCTTACTTTAAGAATCTTAAGCTTCTTTTATCTCTTCTTGAGAATCTTAAGCCTATGGCCTTTTACCTTTATTAAGTAATGAGCTAGCACTAGCAGTTGTTTGCTTACTTAGTTTCTTTTAAACGTTACTCCTATCGTTTTATAAAGCGATGGAAATCGTATCTAATAGTGTTATAACGTCCGTTACTAAACCTTGTTCGGTAATGGTTTTAGTCTCTACTTCTATTTCAACTTCTCTAAGGTCTGCATGCTTCTAGTAAGCTACCTTTATTGCCTTATCGTTAGTAAATGCTTCGCCTATATCGAATTTATCGTCTTTAATATCTAATCTGCGAGCTAGTTCGCTAGTTCCTTTAAACTTAAATAACAATAGCTCCTATAGCCAATAGCTTGCGCCATACTTAGCGTCCTTATAAATTCGGCATACATTGTTGTAACAATACGCGAAACTGTTAATTGAACATTCTTTTATTCCTCATAGTGCACCATCGTCTCTCTGTGCGTACGTGCTGTCTGCTAGTCTGGTTCCCTTTACCATATAGTTACTCTAACCACCTCTATAGTCTCTGGCAAAATGACCCTGTTTTCCACAATTTATATAAGCTCTATCCTTAAACTATCTTTCTTGCTGTGGAGTCCGCCTAAACGTCTTCTGCTGTAGAGATCCCTAGTTTAGCCTCTGCTCCTAGGTCCTTTAATTACTTAATCCTTAACCTTTAGGTTTCTATAGTTTCTTTTCCCATCTTCGGGTTTCTTTAGTACCACTTAGGTCCATTAGCTCTGCGCCATGCCATAGTTTCTAACTCTGTATCTGTCGTTGCGTACTCTGCGCCTTATATAACTATGGAACTCTGTCTTGCCCTCTTTTAGCTTATTCCCTTTAGTAAATCCTATTATTAATCTTTATTAACTAATCTATTAACTCTCTTAGAGTATCCGCATCTTCCATCAGGATAATTACGTCCTGGACTTTAGCCTTAAGTCCCTATTTATACTATGCCATGAGCGCCCTGTCGTTCCACTCAACCTATATGGCTAGTGTTTGAAACTGGGTTGTATACTCGATCGCTAAAGTGCGTTATACTAAGTTCTGAAGCTTTCGTTCTGCTGTGGTTATAGCTTCTAGGTCTCTAAATATCTGCATTAGTCGCTTTGCGAACCCATTCCAACTGGCAAATATATACCGTACATCTTGGTTAGTAGTTGTTATGCCATTAGCCTGTATTTCCGTGAGATACAGCTTAAACTACTTAAGTGCCCTCCCCGTCAGGAACAATTCTGCATAGGCTACTTAATCTAATAATGTTGCTAACTTCGCTCCTTCCTGTACTACTTTAAAGTGCATTTGCGTAAGAAATTCTTTGAGCTTTAACTTCTTTTCTAAGAATCATTTAATTAAAGGTAACTTGATCTTTACTGCTCTAATTCCATTAATGCGTTCTTTAAGTATCCTATTATTGTCTTATAAGTGATCAACTATTTCCTGTAACTGACCTCGCGTAACCACTTAAGAATCCCCCTTGTCTATACTGGTATCACCTGGCCCTAAGGTTGTGGCTATTGCTGACGCCGTTATAACTAGTACTGCTCTTGGTAGCATGTTATTTAATTTCTCTATTTAATACCATAACCTTGGTAGTGAATGTATAACGGAACCTTATAGCAGGAACTACGGTAGGTTCTGTTAATAGGCTAGGTATATAGGTAAGAACAAAACTAATAACATAGTATAACTAGTGGAGTGATTGCCCAATAGATTAACTCTAATTGTATTCTAAGATTTACTACAAGGAGAGAACTATCTACGGTAAGAACTAAGGTCCTTTAAATACACAACCATACTTCTAAGAAATCCTCCCTTGTATATAAGGTACGTGTTATATGTATTATACGTGGCGTACACTACGTACTCCTTGTACACTGCGTATAACGTTATGTGACTCGCTTACCATTCCTCGTCATATGGTTCCACCGGATCCATCCTGGACCGTGCCTATATTAACCAACTAGCTTCCGCCGACTCTTCTCCAAGTAGTCGTAACATCATACTTAAAGCGTCCGTAACATTATTAAGGGTTTTAAAAGTTTAAAGCAGGGGTTAGATAGATAGATAATATATAGCGGCATACTAATATCTCCCTAATATCTCTCTAAACCCCTTTTAGGATAAGCCCTTATAATCTCCCTACCGTAAGGTAATGGCGATTAGGGGCTGACTATAAGAAGGGGGGGGGGCAATATAAGGGATATTATTGCGGATACCTTGGGTTACCCTTAGAACAACCTCTAGACGCCCCTTAGATAGTTGCCGGTTATATGCTAGAGGTATATACCTATAGTATATAGTCTCTACAATCCCTAAGGCCTTACCTCCTTAAGGATTTATCTCTCTTACCAATCTATCCTATTCTATAATCGTGTCCTTATAGCCCCCTATCTATAAAGTCCCCTTATAGATATCTTAATTAACTTTGTTGTTAATCTTCCCGTAAGTAAAGGCTATATAAATATTATAGTAGTTATAGACTAACTATCTAAGATAAGACACTTAATCGCCTACCCTAATATATTAACACCTGCCATTGCCTAACTATTTCTGGATTACGTATAGAAACTCTATAGACTTCTTAAAATAATTATCTCTAATAAAGGCAGCTAGTTTATCTCTATATTTTAGAAAAAACTAACTACCTAACTCTATATTAAAGCACTATTGTTTATAGTATACTGCCTAAAAATAGATGGTTAAATAAAATATATAAAATGCTATAATAGAATAGTATATTCGGATATATACGTTATATTTATAGGATAACTAAATAGACTGGCTTATATTTACCAAGTTTACTATAAATAACTCCATTTTAGAAACTATAAAGGTCTCCTTATTTCTGGCTAACTATAGCCAAAATCCGCAAATAGGTTTTAAATCCTTTAGTAATGTTCCTTACCCTGCCTATTATGCCTTATAAATTATAAAAGTAAATAAATTTATAAAGAAGATGGAAAAACTATAACAGTTTCTTACTAATAAAATAATATAGGCCTAATTGGTCTATAAAGCCGCAGTAAATAAGAACTAAACCCTAGTACTAAATAGGTGACTTTATCTGGCTAGATATAAGAAATCTAAATATAAAACAATCTATTAAGAAACTTAATTGGAAGAACGCTGGCCCTTATAAGGTTAAAAAGGTTATCTCTTCTTATACCTACTAACTAAAGCTCCTTAATACAGTTAAAATCCACCCTATATTTTATATATTAGTCCTCCGCCTTACTACCCCTATATTAAACGCCCTACCTAGATAGATTTAGGACCCTCCTCTACTAGTTAACCTAGATAGTAAGGATAAGTACCTTATTAAAAGAGTTAATAATATTAAGTATAATAAACGGAAATATAAATATATATACCTTATAAAATGGAGAGGCTTTACTAAGCCCTTATAGGAACCTATTAACTCTATAGGACTTATATAAGCCGCAGAAGACTTTTACGAATTCTGCCTAGAACTACTATAGCCCTATTTTATAGAAGCTTAAGTTTAAAGGGGGGATATTATTATGGGATATATCCGTAATACCTTATATACATCTACCTGTTTCTACTAACGCAGTAAAAAGAGACTAACCGCGAAACGGCAATCTAATGGCAATATACCGGCAATCTATAGCAATTTAACGGCAATTTACCGCATTCTACTATATTTTGCTAAGTCTACTAAATCCTACTAAGTTCTGCTAGGACCGCTACTTAAATCCTACTCTGCTTTATATATATATTAACTAAGTAACTAAACTAATAATATATACCCTTTCTTCCCGTTTCCTTACTTTCTTTCCTTATATAATGTCTTAACTTTATTACACAATTTATATATATAGCTTAATAATATCTACTTCGTTACGTATTGTTATCGCTTATACTTACTCTATAATACTAATGCCTAATAGTTAAATAATTGGATTTATAAAGTAGACAGCTTCTTTAAGATACTAATAATATAAGATAATACTAAAGAGCGTACTATAAGGCTATTGCCTAGGTATATAGTAGGGAGTAGGTAAGCCGAGCATAAGTTATAAGGAAAGTCGATAGAAGAGGACGATATAGTAAAGAGTAGGTATAGTAATACCCTTATATGGAGATAAACCAATAAGGAGGGAAGGCTATAGGCCCGAGGAGCTTATATGGAGGTGCTAAGGGCTAGCCAAAGGCTAGCCTTAGTAGCTCCTAAAAGCCCCTAGGCGTGCACCTAAGTAAGGGGCTAAAAGATCCCTTATACGTACCTAATAGATTATTAGTAAGATTAAAGATCGATTCTTAAACTAGACCGCACTTAATTAGCTTAATAAAGAGCAAATTACTATATAGCTATAGCTATAAACCTTTCTAAATAAGTAGACTTAAGATCTATATTTTTTTAATATAATATAACAACGCAGAACTGTTTTGGAATGGGATATAGCTTAACCGCCACAATTTCCGCCAGTTTATGAACTTTATAAAAACTCGTGCTTAATAGATAGATTTAGAGCCTTTAAAAATAAGGATAGTAGCATCTATAAAAAAAAAGAAGATTGGATTTATTTAGGCTAAAATTAAGCTAAAAATTTATAATAAAATAAAGCGCGTAGGAGCCCTATTGCGGAGTACTATATATACCAATTTTAAATAAGCAGTTCTAAACACTAAGGATATAGTAAAGAACTAAACCTCTTCTAGTAAGAAGCTAGGAGGTAACTAGAAGTGTAGGCACTCTAGTAGTAATATAGGGTAGATCTAAACTTTAAAATAGTTAATGTTAGGGGCCTTAAGTAGTGGGAAAGACTTTTGGGGCTAACCTAATACCCACCTAGCACCCTTATAAAAGTACTTAAAAAAGTTAAGAGAAAACTTCTCTAGAGATAAACTCTATTAGAAAAATAAGTGGGGTTTTTTATATCTATTGTATTATCCCTTCGTGTGGCAACTTTTTTATGGACTTTTTGTATATGCACGCCTCATAAGCCAATCTAGAGGCTCTATACCGTATAGAGCTTGGTATTGAACCCTCAAGTCAGTACGGCAAGGGTGCTGGCGCCTCATTTAACGCTTGGATATTACGGTAAATAGCAGCAACGTAGCCAGGAAGCCTATAATATTTGGTATAGTTAATTAAAAAGCTTTAATATTGTTTGCCGTCTATTTAATTATTAAATTGTCAGTAAAATATTGTCCTAATGCCACCTAAAAAACGTCGTGCGTCTTTAGCTCTAAAGCCTCCAAGGCCTCTAAAGCCTCTAAAGCCTCCAAAAGCACCTTAAGCCTAGGAGTCCTATTCACAATCCTTTCAAGTGATATAGTATATACACGATAGCTTATTGGCAGAAGTTGTACAGCCTCTAGAGGCTTTAGTGCTGATTAAGGACAATATTAAGGAGGACAAATTAGGAGCTGTTTTTAAGGCCCACGGCGAAACTGCTAAGAATAAGGCAGATAAGGTAGATAAGACTAAACTACCAGAGCTATCAGTTAAAGAAGTTATAAGAATAGGCCTTCCTGCGGTTCCTACTTTATGGGAGCCTATAACCGCTGTTCCTAAACTAGGTCTTAAAGTTATTAACCTTCCAGATAAGTTAATATTCGCCGCTTGGCGTGCTAGTGAGCCTATTGGCGGCCTTAATGCGGACGTTAAACCTGATAATCTTTCTAATCAAAATAAGGGTAGTGAGCGCTCTATTTATTATATACTAGCAGATCAAATTGGTATAGCGTCTAGTAGGTGTAGATCTGGATAGAACCTGCCAATTTAAGTATTCCTACTATTCTTTAGTATCAGTATATTTAAAAAGCTCGCGGTCAATACAAACCTATATACAGCGTCTTAAAAGGCTAGCGAATATCACCAATTAGGACGGTATATCGGTAAACAATTACGGAAATGGAAGGAGACCTCCGCCGGCGAATTAATGGTTTGGGTAGGACTTATCATCTATATAGGCGTCTTCAAGGTCACCCAGGTGCGAGACCTTTGGGCTATAGATCCTAAATATCCTAAGCATTTAATTAGCTTATTTATAGGCTAAAAAAGATGGGAGCAACTTAAACGCTTCTTCTATACCTCACTACCTCCACCAGATGGCGTCAAACGTCAGATTTTTAAGAAGATTAAGCCGTTAACAACTCCTTTGGGTGAGGCATTTAGGAAGTATGTTATACCTAGATCTATAGTCAGCTTTAATAAGATAATAGTAAGGTTTACTAGACGATCTATAGCTACAATTAAATTGCCTAGTAAGCCAGTACCTAAGGGCTTTAAGATATTAAGCCTTTGTTAATATGGGTATTACTATAGCTTTATGTTTACCTCACCTGGCTGCTTTTTTGGGCTTCCTTCTTGGATAGATTATTAAGATATTACCCTTTCAAAAACCTCTAAGTGCGTCCTTTACCTTACCCAACAGCTCCCCTTTCAGGCTTGTCGATTTTGCCTATTTTTGGATAACTACTTTACAAATATTCCGTTGCTCCAGGTGCTCCAACGACTTGGAATTGCTACAGCTAGCACAGCTCAATTAAACTCAAAAGACTATCCAGAGGTGCATAAAAGGGCTAATAAAAGGAAGGAAAGGCTACCGTTTAACTTCATTATAGGAGTAGTTGTTAGCATAGTTAATTCGGTGCTTTCTATTGTATAGCAGGACAAGAATTTGGTACAATTTTTGACGACAGCTCACTCATGCAGTAATAAGGACGTTAATGAAGTTAATCAGCGTCGTCCGCGGGCATACAATTCCTTCCTTAAGAAGCTGGTAGCTGATGTTTAGGGCAACAATCCAATTAAGAAGTTAACGCTTCCTAGGCTCTCTATCGACTATAATAACTAAATAGGCGGCGTTAATATTCACGATTAGCTTCAAAGCTACTATACCACCTAGATTACTACTATGCGCACCTAGCTGCCCTTATTCTTCTGGGCACTTAATGCGGCTGTAATTAACGCCTATATTATTGGTAAGAAGATCTTTTAGATGTTAAGAAGGCCCTTCTAAACCCACCGCCGTTTCTGTATACAATTGGCATGGAACCTCGTTATTATGGGCAGTCAAAAGATGGGCCTAAGTGAGCACAATACTAAGCATCTTCTTTGTTAAAGCTCACTAAAATACGGGCAATATCAATCTGGTATTGGGTCTGGTTATAAAAATAAAACGAATCGAAAAACCACCTACGTTACTGCTAAAACCCCACTACCTGCAATTTGACGGTGTAAGACGCGAACTCACTATTCTATTAAAAGCTTTACAAGGAAGCAAGGCTATAAGAGCCCACCAAAGTACTAGATGTATAGATGGAAGGAGGCAAAGAAGCTTATAACAAAGGTTAAGCAAACAGTATATAAATGCGAGGCCTATAGGCTTCCTTTATGCCTTTAGTGCTTTAACAACTTTCATTCAGTAGGCGACGACTAGGTAACTATTTTGGGTCCTCTACTTCCTCACACCTCTAATATTGAGACTCCAAAGCTAATTAAGCCTTTGCTGCAGCGTCCTTCTTAGCATCCTTTAAGCCCTCCTCTACTGCCTTTAATTGATCCTCTATATCAAATAACCGCTGGTTAAACCGTTTAACCACTTATAGCACTTGATACATCTCATTTGATATATACAGCACATCCTCCCTTATAACCTTAAGCTGGTCCTTCACTGGCTTATCCTCGTTGACGTCAAGAACGCGTATAAAGTGGGTAGGTGGCAGCAATTTGGGGGAGGACTCTAATAGAGGATTTTC
>Ga0307507_10004636_pt1 | contig 23946 bp, 3 predicted proteins | sample 7_EM_MG_FD_207223 | JGI IMG/M metagenome (GOLD analysis project Ga0307507, IMG submission 207223) | Populus trichocarpa ectomycorrhiza microbial communities from riparian zone in the Pacific Northwest, United States - 7_EM | ecosystem: Host-associated > Plants > Roots > Unclassified | place...
TATAATACTATATTGCTATTCCTTATAAATCTATAATTTATACTTAACTAATTTATTAAAATACTTCTCTTTAAACTATACTTCTACTATTATTAAAATTTTATAATAAATATAAAACAACTAGTTACTAGTAATAAGTTGGGGGTATATATAGAGTATATTAATATACTAAAATCGATTTTTTCTACTATCTTAGTATAACTTATTTTGGTATATTAATATGCTAAAATCAACTTTCTTTACTATCTTAGTATAACTTATTTCGGCATATTAATATGCTAAAATTAACTTTCTTTACTATCTTAGTATAACTTATTTCGGTATGCTAACATGCCAAAATAAACTTACTTTACTATCTTTTTATACTAAAATTAATTTCTTTTACTATTTTAACATTACTAAAAATACTTTATTTTGCTATATTAACATATTAAACCTAATTTCTTTTACCATCTTAATATACTAAAAGATTGTACTAGATAATAATATAATATATATAAAAAAAATTCTTTTAGTATATAAACATGCTAAAAGAAGCTGATTTTAGTATATTAATATTTAAAAGAAGTCTATTTTAGTATATTAATATACTATTATAATACAATTATAAACCTAAACCCTTTGCTCTTCTTGTTATCTACTTAAATTTCTATGTTAAATTATTGCTCTTAAACCTACCGCTAGCCTACTGTGTCTTTAAATACGCCCCTAATGCTTTATAATTATTAATATCTATACCTTCCTTCTCTAATCTCTTGCTCTACTCCCTTCTAACCCTATTATATGAAACTGATATTCTAACTATTACGCTTACTATTACGCCTTTATATTAATAATACTTTCCCGTCTGCCTAAACCCACCCTTTCCGTTGTCTGTCCACCTTATATAAACCCTTTGGGGGGCTCTATATTTAAAACAACCCGTTTTCCTAACCTTTCTAATATTTTCCTGTACTGCTGCCCGTATCCTCCTAATATATTGACCTTGCTTATTTATACAATCTGCCAATTTATATTTCTATACTCTGTTTGCTGCTTTATATACCGCGCACTTATCTTTCTACTATTGTAACTGCCTCTCTATTAACTGCAATATATACTTACTACTCTTTTCTCTCTCTTTATAGTCTTTATCCTCTTTATTCTCTTTATCCTCTTTGTTCTCTTTATCCTCTTTATCCTCTTTATCTTCTTTATTCTCTTTATCCTCTTTCTCTTTGTTCTCTTTATAATTTTCCTTATATCCTATTTATAATTCCCTTTTATTTTCTACCCTAAATTAACTTGTAAATTTGGAATTAAGCCTATATACTTTTTATCTCTCTTCTAGCTTATCTATATCTTCTACTTCTTCTCTCTCTTTAACCCCTTCCTCTTGCTTCTCTATATACTGTACTGCCTGCTCTCTCCCGTTACTTATATAAAGTAATATTTTAATTAGCATAACCATTGCGTTACTTATTAATATTCCCTATACTTGTCTCTAATGTCGCTGTCCTAGCTATTTGCTATATTCCTCCAAGCTGCCATCTAGCTCTGTATTATAGCTGGCCTTACCAATAATATCTAATCTATAAGCTGTTTCTATTGCCACTCTAATAACTAGAACTAATACGTTTAACTACTAATAATTTTCTAAGTTGCTCTTTTTTATTGCGTATAGCTTCTGACTAATTCTATACTTTATATATATATAACTGCTTTTGTTATACCAAATCTAACTCTGGAACTTATTGTAATAAGCCTACTCTAAGTTTATGAATTTTTAACACCTAGCTAATAAATGTAGATATAAGTTGTCTTCTTTATCTAGTATCTAGTATACTGTATAGTTATCCGCTAGTTTGTCTAGTAGCTTCTATACCTAACCCTCTTTGTCTGTATCTCTTACTTATAAAGTCTACCAGTCTACTAATCCCTTGCTATATTTATCGCATACTACGCAGTCTATGTCCGTATATATAACCTCTTTGCCGTCTAGATACCTACTTATTACCCCTTAATAGCAGCCTGTCGTTTAAATGAAAGCCGCTATTGCTAACCTGTTAACTGTGCCGGCTTTCTTTATAGCCTATCTTTTTACCTTGCTAGTTTCTAAAAGCACTACTAAGTTTACCCCCTCCCCTTTATGTCTGGCCCAACCGCTTTCTTGCGCGTAGTTAATCATCCTATATAGCAGCCCCATGTAAAGTATAAATATAATACCTATGTAGTCTACCCTAGTCCTAAGAGCTGATGTTGTAATAATAAAGCCCCCCTCTTTAACCTACTTCTCTAGTTGGTCCTCCCTATTAACTAACCTAGCGTAATAATACTCGCACCTAAGCTTATAAGCTAGCTCCTTATATTACTCTTAACTACGATAGTAGATTACTCCCTTTATACTATTTAGCCTTTAAGCTTGCCTTTTATATATTACTAGCGCCGTTTCCTTAATCTTCCCTCCCTGATACTACTGTACCGTATACTATATCTTTACTTGTACCGTGCTTGCTTATATATACGTAGCCAACGGTATAAGTATAACCTTGCTTAGCTCCTACTCTAGTAATAGGGGCAGCGTTGCCATAAGCAGTACCATTAGACATTATAGCAGTTGTAAATTTTAAAGCTTCGCTAACTTTAGCCGCCAGTCGCTTAATATAAACGTTAGATAATACTTATTAATTACTACCTACTAAAGTAATTTATCCCGGTTTAATTATAAAGCGTAGTTAAGAAATCCCCAGCTTAATGCTATATCCGCGCTTACTACTACTATAGCTACTGGGTTATTCTCTCCTGCCTTTTATTCTATATAGTCTATCTGGGCCTTCTTTAACCGGTTAACAAAATTGCCCAGCAGCGCTTAGAACGGTATAATAATAATAGTAATACCTGGATCTTCTAGATATGCTAGTATTATAAATAATAAGCTCTTCCCCCCTCCTATTAGTAGTACTATAACTAGCGGCGTGTGCCCTATTAGTATAGCCTCTACTCCCCGCTTCTACTTATCTAACTAAAATAACACTTTATTACTACCAAGCGCCTATTGCATCGCTCTTTTAATCTGCTCCGCCCTATACTCTCTTGTTCCCAGCCCTATCTTCTATAAGACTAGCTATGTGCTTAAAGCGTCTAACCGCCCTTATATATACTTTTACCCTGCCTTTACTACCTTTAACTCTTTGGGTCTTATGTTATCTATACCCCCTACGCCTAGAAACCGGTGCTATGCTTTACTAAGTAGTTAAAATATTTTTACCGATTGGATGCTTAAGTACTTAATAATATCGCTTAATACTCTATATTAATTAACGCCTATTCTCTCTGTCTGCCTAGCTAATATTTCTAGCGCGCTTTTCTCCTTAATTTCCGCTTCCTTAACCTTGCTAATATTGTCTTAAGTACCTACCCTAAATATCTCGTCTATAAAGACCCGTCTAATCGCGATAGCTATATACTAGTAGTTAAGCGTATATAGCTTATTCCTAAGTGCCTATAAGGACCGCGCCTTAATTACCTATATAAGATGGTCCGTCTCCTACGCTCCATGCTTGCTAGCCTAGATATAGTCGCTCCGTTTATAGCGCTAAATATGCTCTGTAAGCCTCTCCTGAAACGGTAGTATGTATGCTAGATATAACCCTACTAGCTAACCTACCCTCTATGGCAAAAACCGCGGTATAACCTTTGGCGCGTTAATAAGCGACTATAACTTATAATAATAAGTAATAAACACCACCTATCCGTCTATAATAAAAACATTCTAGTTCTGTAGAAGCCTATTCTAATACTGGTATAATATGATTTTAGTCCCCCTAGCCGGCTGTCCTACTATTATATGCACCACAAATAACAGCAGCTTAAGAAATGTGTTAACTTTTTACATATATTACCAGACCTGCTGTGTATACTACCCCTTCTTTACCCACATTTTTCTATCTACTTCGCTTTATTATATCTGCTTAAGTATCTATTCCAGCCCGCCGCCTAGCCTATTGCTTAACTTGCTTATAAATGAAATGCCCTATTTTGTAAATATTATGTCGTCCTTAATCTTTTCTAGTGGGATAGCGAACTGCCCTCCTTGCCCGTAAACCTATATTAGCTCTTACTACAGCATCCGCTTGGCCTTAGTAACCGCATCTTAAATTATTATTTAAAAGCGTTTAATTACAACTAGCCGGCCATATTAATAGACAATCTTCTTATTTTTTAACCAATAGATGCTGCCTAGATTGTTATAATTTAATATAACTGCCTTGCTATATGCTAGTAGGCTAATCATTGTACTTATTGGGCTAAAAGAGCCATTGGCTAGAAATTACTTTTGCCTATTAAGAAACTCTGCTTGCTTAGTATTTCCTTATATCTCTCTTTCTGCTAATAGAAGTAGCCATTTAACCGCAAGCACCCGCGTATAGTAGACCACACCTATAAGCATAAATAAAAAGTTATTTGCTATTTAGAGTCTCCTTAGCTCCTTATTAATCCCTAATATAGTAAGAAAGTGAATAAGTCCGCTATTAAATGGACTATTGCTGATATTCTGGAATATAAATAAAGTTAAGAATTAAAGTACCTATTTTATAACACTCTTCTTATCTTCTCCTACTTGTAGCGCATGCTATAGATCCTTTATAAGTTCTTTTTATTTATCCTACTATTAGAAAAGTTCCTAGGCATCTCTAAGAAATTAAGCGTTATCCTTATTGTTTTCTCCGCCCTTGCTATTATTATCGTCTTCTACCCCCTTATTATTATCGTTACCATTATTATCGCTATTCTTATTTATCCCTCTAGTTGTGCTATCTGTGCTTTTGCTGCTGGTATCTTTATTATTGTCTATATCTCGCCTAAGTGCGTTATTGTCCCCTTCTGCCTCTTCTGTAGTAATAAGCTGTAGATAATAATAGATAAACTGCTGCTAGTACCTAGTATAGCGCTTTTAATTATCCGCGTTTTCTAACCGCCCTATTAGCCTAATATTAACCTCTTTACGCTTTGCGCTTCTAAGCTATCGCCTTGTCTTATAAGCAAGTGTTAATAGTCCAGATATATATCTCTCTATTAATATATCCACTGTGCTGTATACTTGCTTTAACTCCTTTTTATCTCGGTCTAGTAATCGCCTTACGTGCGCGAGATATATTAGATTGCGTTTTGCAATATGCTCTAGCTAGCCTATACAGTTATACTATCCTATTTGATCTATCTTTGTTATTTTGGCGTCTGCTATTTCTAGCCCCTTTTTATAGTCCTTATTAGCCTTCTTCTATTTACTTAGTATAGCTTGCACGAATTCCTTATTGCCCCCGTTATCTATATATAAAGCTACCTCGCCCTCCAGTTCTAGTACGTGTATGGTAAAGTAGTACTAAAAGCCGCTGCTAGCAAAAAATGTTTGTACTTTAACGCTTATCTAATGCTCTTAGTTTTGCCAAATTGACTTTTATCCGTGCTTTTTATTGCTGTGCTTGCGTACTTCGTTATAATTTATACTAATAAATCCGCATACTTCCTTGTCGCATAAAAAAGCGTCTGTTAGTTTATATAGTATTTTAAACAGTAGTCCAAATGGCGGCGGCAGTGGCATATCCCTTAGGCCTAAAAGAGCGTGTTTGCTATACTCTTTAACAATTTCCCTTTGTATCTTTTGTGGTATTAAGTAATAGTTATATAGATATAACCGCAGATTTCAAATTGCATAGCCATATTCTTTATATATTAGTACTTTATAATTAGAGTTATAATATAAAAACCAGTTAGGCGGTTAAGTGTTACTGCTATTAGTATTTATTGTTGTTGCCGTTATTAATACTATTAACGCTAGTGTTAATTCGTGCTAGATTCTAGTCCGTGGGTTCTAGCAAACCTCTATTATAACCCTAATAGCAATATAGTGTAATTCTTAATCTAACACCTTAAAATTTGGTATACTGAATAACTTTTATATAGGAAAGAATATGTTTAACGTACTATTATAGGGGTATTTAGAGAATGGATCTTACCCTAAAATTATTAGTTCTTAGTTAGCACAACCCCTAACGCTAACTATATTTATTTGGATTCCAACGCAGCCTACTACTTTATTAATGCTGTAAAAAAAAAGCCAATTTTGGCATAATATAGTTAATGGGGTTTTGACCGCTACCCTAGTTATAACCGTTTTGAAAATCAAAATTCGCCAAAATACTGATTTAGTGGTAAATAACTAGTAAAAGCTATTATAAGTCATTATATTGTTAGTAAAAAGTCTTAAAGTTATAAATATATATAATAGAGTCTATATAGAGTCGACTTTTAATATTTTAGGGTTTAATTAACTACTAAGTTGGCTTCTAAATATTGCTAATTAACTTAGCTTCCTTATCTAAGGACTCTTCGTCGCTTAAATTACTTATATTATCGTCCTCCTACCCTTCTTATAGGCCCTTTGGTAGAGCAGCTTCTTCTACTACCTTTTTAGCAGCCTCTTAAAGTTGCTTAATAAGAACCGTAGCTGTAGTAGTAGTAGTAGATAACTCTTCCGCCCGCTTCTAGAGCTTATCTGCAGTTAATTGTTTTAATATTGCATAATTAGCTGCTATATTAGCTGCTAATTAAGCCTCTTTAGTATACTTTCTGTGAGCTATATTGGCGGCGGTAATGGAGTCCTTTTATGCCTTTTTAGCTATCTTTCCTGCCTCCCCTGCCTCTCTATGGTGAACCTTAGCCAGCTTTTTTGTATTAGTAACCCTTTTCTAGGCTACCTTTCTAGCCTTAACTTGCTTTTTAGTAAGCTTTACTACTACCTAATAATCCTTTTTAAGCTATTTCCTAGTAAGCTGGCCCTGCTCTTTAGCCTTCTAAGCGGCCTCTTTAGTAGTAGTAAGCTCCTTTATTGCTTCTAAAGTAAGAACTGATTTAGTAGAGAGTATGTTCCGTTTACGCTTCTTCTTAGCCTTTCTCTCCTTAGTATATTGCCAAAGATTATTATTTTTAACTTATATAAGCTTAAGGCCTTCCTCCAAAGACTATAGGTGTTGTATTAACTTTAAGACAACTGCCTCTATTGCCTCTAGCGTAGTTTCTAGATAAAGGATTGTATGCGTATACTAAGCTTAAGCGTGCTCATTGTCTAGTAGGGGAGGATATATAGGGGAGGAGAGAATCGTCGCCTCTATATAGTAAGGTAGAGGTGTAGATAGCTTAATAAATATAGGCCGTTTGGAGCAACGCGTAAGGGCTTAATTTAGGTTAAAGGGAAGGAGGCCTATAGCCTTAAACGCGCTTCTAATTAACTCTAAAGTATATACTTGCGGCCGAATTTTACTAAGTATACGTAGAAAGTAGTCTCTATTAATACCGGTAATACCGCAAGCCGCGAATTTATCAACTTTAGATAAATATAGGCGCTTAAGAACTAAAAATATAACCAAATCTAGTGGCTGTAGGAGGTGGGTCAAATGCGGAGGGAGGTAGATTAGTATAATCTTCTTTAACTAGCAGAACTTAACAAACTCAATATTAATATAGCTACTATGGCCGTCCATAATTAGGAGTCGATAGCTATTATATTTACTATTAGTTTTGTCTTTAGCTGCCCTCTTCTATGCCTTAGTTTATTGGGTATAGCGCTTAAAGTGCTCTAGCTATCGCACGCTAAGCTCTTAATTTAACTATCTATTTTTACTTATTGCAATTGTACACTCCCCTATAGCCTTCTTAGCTTCCTGCTATAGCGACTCTGTGTATTGGCGTCCTTTAAAGATAATAAATGGTGGAATCGTCTGCCTATATATACTAATTGAATCGATCTGCGAGACCTACTCCCTAGAGCCGTCAATTATCTTAAAATTAATAATATTGCCTCTTAATATAACTACTTTAGCGCCGTAAGCAAAGCCTATAGCATAGCCAGTTTTATCCATATTCCATACGTTAGCGTTATTAATATTATACTAGGTTTTAGCCCTAGAGTAGTTGGCAAAGAACCTCTTAACTAGAGTAGGATTATTGCTGGTAATAGCGCGTTCTAGGCTAATTAATTGTATATAGTAAGTCCGAAGCTCTTCCTAGCGTTTTAAAAAAGATTATATCCAATTTTTACCTAGTGGCGCAATTTCGTGATAGTGAGGAAGGTGGGAGTTTTCCTATTAAAGGATAAGGGAGGCAATCGTCCAAATTATATAGAATCGATATAGAAACCCAGCTTTAGTAAGATATATATAGTGTCAAACAATCACCGCCTCGCTAGCGGGAGTTATGCGGTATTGGTTAGTATAGGCAACTTAGTAAGATTAGTGTTTACCCTAAAGCCGTTTTTGAAAAGTAGTAGAAGAAACTCTATAGGTATCCACGTAGGCTTAGGGGCTGCGATATAAGCCACCTACTTACTAGGTAGTAAGAGCAGCTTATATATAATCTTCTGCATCTGGTGCTTAAGGCCAGCGAGGCATAGGCGTAGATTGGTAGTGTATTTTATGGAGTTAAGGTGTAGAAAAGTAGCTAAGAAAGTCAATTATTAATATAAGGAGCGGCAGTATACTTCTTTAGGCAATAGGCTAGCTATAAGAAGAAAGCGGTCTGCTAGCGCGGTTATAACTAGGGTAGTGGTTAAAACCCCATTAACTATGTTATTAATATGCTAAAAGAAGCTAATTTTAGTATATTAATATACTAAAAAAAGGCTAATTTTGTTATATTGACATACTAAATATATTAAGAATCGATCTTCTGGTAGCATAAGGCTAGTAAAGCCAGCCTCCCTAATATTATATTATATAGCTACTAGCCTTCCCTAGATAGATAAATTAATAATTATATTACCTTAGAAGCTTAGACCAAGAAATCGATTACGCTAACACGCTAATCTCCTTTAGATATTTAATCAATTTCTTAGTCTAAGGCACTTTAGTGAGATTTATATAGAAACCTAAGCTTTTTTAGTAAGGAAAACTTATAAACCCTAATAAAATTAATCAATATCCCCACAACGTCTTTTAAGGTAAAAATTATATCAAATTACTTAGGAGATTTAGCTCTATAGATTATAAGATTTTAAGCTTTTTATACCTTTATATAAGTGGGCCTATATAAAAAGTGCTTACGCTTTTAATAATGGGAATTTTAACTTTAACGAAATTAATCTCAGATTTAGGAGGGTATAGTGCAATTCTAAGGCCTTTAGTATATAAAGTAGCCCCTTAAGATATATCTATAAACTTTTAAAGACTTTATTTTATTATGTTATAGAGGAAATCCCCTTATAAAATCACTAAAACTAAGGTTTTTGCTTACGCTTTTAATAAAACTCGCCAAAGGCTCTTAGACGTGATTTTGGTGGATATTAGTTAGCTTACTAATAGGCTAAAGGAATATCCGCTCTAATTAAATTTATATCTAAGCTCGCTAAGGTAAATAATTACAAAAGACTATTAATGCTATATTAGTAGGGCAGCACCAATCCACGCTAGGTATATGTTGGTAATAGTATTCCAGTTTTAGTTCTTAGGGGGGAATATAAAGCCTATAGCTTAGCTTAATGTAATCTACCTTGACGCGATTTCCTACCTCCATATTATTAATACCGACTACTATGGCCGCATCAATTCTAGCCTTAGGCGTAACGCCTTAGGAGACATAAATCTTCCTTCTACGCTTACTTCCCGCCTTATTTATCGGCACCGATACCCCTGCTATATAGGTGCGCGATAGTACTAACCCTAGCCTATTATTCTTTGTTGTAAAATTATTTAAAGATGCCTTGTAGTGGATCCGCCAGTCCTATAGGCCTAAAGTGCTTCCATAACTTAAACCTGTTAATGCAAACAACGCTAATCCGGACTCTTACCCGCAAAGCGAGGACGATAGCAACTATAGTAGCCCGGTATAGTCTACTGCTGGTGTTGCTAACAACGGCCTAGATAGCATATTGGACAGTACACGGGATATAAGTAATAAGAGTGCCTGTTATAGGGATAAAAGGTCTATGTTTAATACTTCTCTAACTTAACCGCCTGCTAAATGTGCTTAAGACTATAAGGCTACACCGCACCCAGAGTATATTATAACCGTTAGTAATATAAACAGGCGGAAAGAAAGGGATAGGTGTAAAAGGTTAGAAAATAAGCTTTCCAATATCTTTATAACCAAGGAAGAGGATAATATGCAGGATATATATATACGGGAGAACGGAACAAAACTTACCTAGCTAGCCAAGCAGCCTAACTACATAGGAATGGGTAGACGGGAGGCGTCCGCCTTAGTCTATAGGGCAAGCGCTATTAGTAGTAGGGAAGCCCTTAAAAACCTAAAGGCTGTACTTACCCACTAGCGAAAAAACCGCACCGTAGATTTAAACCGCTAGACTCCTCCCTAATTATTATTATATCCCCCCTAATTATTATCGTAGTCCTTGGTTACTTTTATGTCTAGTAGCTAGAATATAAACGCCGCCCTATCTGGTTTCCGGAAGGCTTTTTTTAATATTGCTACCATTAAAGCCACTGGAATACTTTAAGATATTCTTTATTACCATTACCTTATATACCTTTACCAATGTTATTAAAACGCGGAAGCACTTCTAGATCCTATACCATTAACCGTATAGAGTAGAGGTGTTGGTAACGCATCTTTAGTTAAGCAGTAGCTCTTTAAGGCGCTCTACCTATCTACTAATATACCTTCTTTATCGCTAGCTGACTCCTCCGCTCTATCTAGTAAGCAATGGCGCTACTTTACAAAGTGTCTTTATAAGGGCCATCGATGGTATTGTATATAGGAAGTACTTGGTTCTGGCATTTTTGCTCTTATTCCGATATCTAAAATACCTTATTCTTTTATAGAGCGGCTCTTATTAGGCGTATTTAACGTATTTCTTAACCTTATTAAGCGGTTTTACCCAGACACCATTAAGTTTGGTTAGTTAATAGAGGACTTTATACAAAATGTATTAACGGGCTGGTAGCCGCCTTATAGTTATCTTCCTATTGAAGATATAAGTGATGATTAACTATAGGAAATAGATCTTTCCAATATACTCTAGCTGTTCAACCGTTATCCTACACTAGCTATTAAGGATATTTCTTCTTCCTCCTTACCTATTTCTTAAGTTGTATATATATATAGTAAATATAGACAGATAGGATCCTACCCCGGAATTTTGTAATTAGTGTTATAATATAGAAACCAGTCAGACGGTTAAGTGCTACTACTATTAGTATTATTTGTTATTGCGGTTGTTAATACTAGTTATATTCTAGCCCGCAGGTTCTAGCAAACCTCTATTACAACCAACGCTAACCCTAAGTTAATAGTAATATAGTCTAATTCTTAATCCAATACCTTAAAATAACTAAACTTAATATACTAAACAACTTTTATATGGCAAAGAATACGTTTAACGTATTATTATAGGGGTATTTAGAGAATGGATCCCACCTAATAAATCCCACCCTAGAATTGTTGGTTCTTGGTTAGCGCAACCCTAAATACTAACTACATTTGTCCGGATTCTAGTGCAATCCACCGCCCCCTTAACAATAGGCTAGCTAATTTAACCTTAAAGTAACCCCTTACTTCTAGACAATAATTATTATAAGCTTTGCAGTATAAAGAATAAATAAGCGACTTAATTGTAAATCTATAGAAATTAAGTAGTATAAATATATAAAAGTAGACCCTAAACTCCAAAGCCTATAAGTTATTTTAACCATATTTAAGATATATAAGGGTAGTGCTAACGCTAGTAAAATAGGGTAATATATAAGGTCTAGTAGTTAGTTATAATTATTTAATAACTAATACTGTATATATATTATAATATAGTAATATTTGTGCATGTTAATTAAAGTATATATACTAATAACTTCTTTTATAATATTAATATACTAAAATTATCTTCTTTTACTATATTAATATATTAAAATTACCTACTTTCTAACCTACTAAACAGCGGATGTATAGCATTTATTCTATAAATTGTATATAGGTTTACTCTAGTAATATTATAACTAACTATTAATACTATATTAAAATTGTCACCTAGAAGGCTCTAAGATAGCCACCCTATATATTGACTTATAGATTAATATTACCTGTAGATTACTATTCCTATTTTAGTTACCTATTACCCTATTATATCTCTACCTTCTTTATATATATATAGAGCCTTTAGAGCTATATTTATAATTAAGTCGCTTATTTATTCTTTATACTATAAAGCTTATAAATACTATTTATTCTCTTATATTTATAAAGAGATAAAGATCTAATATAGTAATGTTTTATTACTAGTAAAAGAATTTCTAAGTTTTAGTTAGGGCTTATAGGGTAGGAGTAAGCAAGTAAATAAGAGAAGGGGAAAATTAAATTAGGGTAGGAAGATTTTAGTATTTTTAACTAGTGGCTAGATATTTCCTTTAGGCCTTAATACTACTAATATATTAGTGTATAGATCTGTATATATTTGTAGTAGAACTCTATTAAAATTGTTATATATTAATATAGTTATATTAGGGGATATAGGGAACGCTAACCTTATAATAAAACGTTATTAAAGGGTATATAAGGGAACGGAAGTTTCTTTAGGATATAGGCTGCTTAGGAGATTTTAAGTGCTATAAAACTACTACTATAAATAGTACGCCGCTAGAGCTAAGCTATAAGCTTTAGGCAGCTTATATAAAGGCCTACTATACTTCCTTACCTACTTAGGTGCTTACTCCTAGAGAGTTAAGCCTATAGGCCCTTTATTAGCAACTTAGTTAATTAAGGTATAAGTATAGTAAAGGGGATGCATATAAGCCTATATAATTAGATTGTCTATAAATAAGAATCTAAAGCTAGAGAAAGAAAAGGAGAAGAAGAGTAGCGCTGCTTAATATTTTATATAATCTTCTAGTTACGTAACTACTACTATTTAAAGAATGTCTAAAACTGTCTATAATTATCCGCTATAATCTACCGTTTTCCACTAGTGCCGTAATACCCTCTAGCTAAATAGGTAGTAGTGGCCTAGAACCTACTAATTAGAAGCCTTAAAAAAAGGAATACTAGGGACGTACTATAAGGTACTAAATAGAAAAGTTTAGTAAGCTTTTATATATAGTCTAAGCATTTTATTTATATATATTAATAGGTCTTATATTTTTAGACCACTTAAGGACGCTAGGTAAGCGTATAGGAGTAACTTATAGGCGAGAGAATAATGTGGTTAGCACCTTAGCTAGGTAAGTATATAGGGCGCTAGGTAATAAGTTAGGAGCTTAGGATAATTAGCTAAGTATTAAGAGCTAAAAGCTTAGGGCTAGGTAAGTAGTAGAAGTTAGGGGCTAAAAAAGCTTAGAGCTAAATAAGTGGTAGGGGGTTAGGAGCTAAAAGTACTAAACTAGGTAAGCTGCTATAAACCCTAGAGAACGCACCAGCTGGGTAAGTACTTAGGGCGTAAAGGTAAGCTATATAAACTTAAACGAGACTCTTTTCTAATAATATAAATAAGGAACTCAATTTATACGGAGATGCTTTTAAACGCCTAAACTATTACCTAAAAATATCTCTACTTATATTAGAGATAACGATCCCACTATTTATACTAACAGTAGTAAATAATAGCCTTTAGAGCTTATATAGTAGCTATAGCTAGTAATCCCTTTAGGGGTTAAAAGTACGGTTTACTAACATTTTACGCTATAAGTAAGCTATAGGTATACCTTATTTCCCTAAAAAGGTAGCACGTTTATATTGTGCTACTTATATAGGTAGGGCTACTGTCTTCTATTATATAGAGATATGTCTTAAACGATACGCCTTTTAGCTTTAGAAATTAGTTAAAGTCCTACTAGTTTTCCTAGCAGCTAGCGATAGGGTCTATAGGTAGTTAGTTAATAGTAACTACCCTAGCTAGATTTCTAGGGGTAGGTATAATGGCTAGTATTCTACTGTTACCTAAATAGGGCTTAGTTAGGAGTTTAGCTAAGGGCTTAGCGTCCTAATAGTATATAGTATAACTCTCCCTTCTATATATACCTCTTCTTCTCTTTTTATCTTAGTCTACTTAATATATAGCCCCTTATTATTGCTTAATCTATTAGATCGCTCCTATGGGAAGCTAGCTATAACAGTAGGCCTAAACTAGTAGCCGCTTTTAGGAGTGATTGGAGAAAGGTTTCCTCCTCTTAAGAGGCGTATATTGTAGACTATAGTGGCCGTAAGGCCTAAGTGGAACCGTGGTGGACCGTCTTTTAGGAAACTTAGTGGGGGCAATTAGATAGCCTATTAAGCAGCTTTAGTTAAGCCTTATATTCCTGGTATAGTTCTAGGTTAGGTACCTTTTAGAGGCGCCCCTTTTTTATAATTAACTCTACTCCTCTAGGAGTGTCTAGGTAAGGTTCCTTTAAAATAGAAAGCTACCTTAGTTTAAAATAGTTACCTAGTTAATTCTACTAGTAGTTATATACTTATCTTAAAGATTAAGCTATATATATTTAAGTATAAGTAATCTATATGATAAAACTGCGAATAGCTTATTAAATTAGTTATTGTTTATTTAATAGTACCTTACTACTTAGATAATTGTAGCAATTCTAGAGCTAATATACGCTAAAAACCCTAACTTTAGGAAAGGTGTATTTATTAGATAAAAAACCAACGCCCTTTAGGGCTTTTTAGTAATTTATAATAACTTAATAAATTGTATAGCCTTATACTAGCTGTTATAGCTTATATAAATGCCTCTAAACTAAAGCTTATAGAATGCTGTATTCCGAAGATACTAAGCTAAGGAGAAGAGGAGAGGTATATATAGGAGGTAGAGACGTAATATATACGCGTTATAATGCTAAGTCCCTAGCTGAACCCCTAACTAGGCTCCCTGTCTAGGTTACGCGTTACGGTACTATAATACCAGCAATAGTTTATTTAAATTTCTGCCCTATTAACTTTTAATGGTAGGATAGTAGCCTACTATAGTATTAATAGGTAATGGAGAAGGAGCCTAAGAAACGGCTACTATATTATAGCACTGTTACAGACCTTAGTTAGGGGCTGGGCTGGAGCCTTAGCGCTATATATATAGATATATCCTTTCTTTAACCTTCTTTTAGTCTTTATCTTGGAATTCTAGTTTACTAGCTACTAATAGATCCTATTCTATTAACTAAGCCTTTATATACTATATTTAAGGTAGTAGGCGCGCAAATTACCTAATCCTAATATAGGGAGGTAGTGATAATAAACCCACTCTACTTTTGCGCTTTAACACATTACCTATCCGCTTTAACGTCTACTTCTTCCCGCTTAGGTTTGCTGGCTATATATACTATAAAACAGACTCTTTCTCCTATACTATTGCCTCTATACGCTGCTAAAACTAACTATAAGTACTATACTAATGACTTACCTACCTCCTATAGTAAATATTAATAGATAATCTTAACGTCTTCGCTTATTGCATAAATTCCCATGTCCGCCCTTTATTATATTACTGTATTAGACCCTTAAAACCTCTAGTTCTCTTCCTAACTATTAGCGACTTAGTTAATTAAGGTATAAGTATAGTAAGAAGGATATATACAAGCCTATATAATTAGATTGTCTATAAACGAGGATCTAAAGCTTAAGTAACCAGAATAGAATATTTTACAGGATTACTAGACTAAGTTAGTGGTAGATAGGTAGACGTAGTTATTTAACTAGGTAGGATAAGAGGCGGCGATTAGGAAGAAGTTTTTAAAGGTATATAGTAAGTTAGATATTAATTAACAGGGTGTTAATAGTATTAATATATATAGTAGTAGGACAGTTAGTGTTACGGCACTAGTAGAAAACAGTGGATTATGGTAGATATTATAGTAGATGTAGGTTATATAAGCCTATATAATTTAAGGACCGTATATAACTTTAAATAGTACTACCCTTCTTTTCCTTTCTTTTCTCTTCTGTTAGATTGTCCTATAACAACTCCTATAGGATCTTTAGTATATGGTGCACTTTTTAGCTATTAAATAATAATAAATCCTCTACTAATAACCATTAGCTCTCCTTAACTAACTTATAGATTATATTATAGAACTGCGCTATATTAAAATTTAACCCCTTATATAATAACTTATTATAACCTATCTACTTAAGAATAATAACTACACTAGTACCTAGTTGCGAGTTATTAAGGAAACCGCTCTAAGTTTTCTATAATATATTAAAACTTAGTAAAATTTTCTATTTCTAACCTAAAGTATAGGATTAAAATAGCCCTAAATATAGAATAATTGGCATATATTATTTATCTCTTTCTCTATAATTTTATCCTTCTTACCTAACTATTCTAATACTTTTTGCTTATTACCTCCTAATACTATTTCTTTCTTCTATATTTCTAAATCGATCCACTTCTAAATCTCTTTATCTATAAACCCTAATATCGCCGCTACTGCTTCTTTTAATACCCTTATATATTAACAGCAAGCTCTTCCTCTCTATTAAAATCCCTACCCCCTTTCTTCGTTTTCCTCCTATAAATAGTAGATATATTGTGGTGCCTAGCAAGTATTATATTATGAAAATTGCTAGAATTAGACCCTCTCTAGAATCCCTACCTATTATTTTATTATCTTTACCTTTTCTATATCGCCGTAATTCTCCTATCTATGCGTTATCTCCCCCCTATATTGCGCCTTGTATATAACGTAACCGATTTTCCACTCCTTAAACTGCTAAGGTAAATTCTCTATCCCTAACCTCTTGTGTGCGCGCTATTCTATTCTTCTCTGTTGGATAATATCCTAATGCTATCTCTTAGTTATAAATTTATCCTATATAGCTATTGCTCCTTTGTTTCCTTCTAATTTACTATTTTCTTTATCTTCTAATTCTATTACCTCTGCCTCTAACCTGTTTATATCTTGACTTATTTCTTTTACTAACCGCTTATCTTTCTGCTTGGACTTACTTATTATGCCTAACCCTTTAGCCCTATTAACTGGAGCTGCGTCTAGCCGCTTACTTAAAGTTGCTCCTTGGTTTTCTACTACTACTCTTCCTCTCTTTATCCCCCTTAGGTTGCCCTTATATATATTATACCTCTCCTCCCCTATCTTGTAACCTATATAATTAGTCTATCTATTTATCTTATCTATCTCCTTATCTAAAGCGATCCGTCTGCAATTCTTGCCTAATATAAACTCCTTTATTAACTTATCTACCTTTTATCCCTACTCCTCTACCCTCTTTCTATCTCTTGCTGTCTATTATGCCCGTATAATAATCGCCTCGCTCTTTAATCTATCTTATCCCACTCTTCTACTCTTCTATATATAGTTATGTATCTTCTTTAATATTCCTATATATACGACTACTTATATATTTTATGCGTTGATACCTAACCCTAGCGCGTTTATCGCTGTGAATACTTACTTTTATCTATTAGTTAGCTGCTATAAAATCCGCTTCTTTATATCTGTCCCTATGTTATAGTAATATATGCTATAGCCTACCGCCTTTACTACCCTTTTGGCCTGCGCGATCTCCTTATAGTATATAATAATCTGCCCTAGTATAGGATACTACTTTTTCTTCTCCTTTATTAGCGACTGTACCTTATTATCTTCCTGCCCCTATTTATATAACCGCACCTAATATTCTATGTTTGTTTTTGTTATCTTTTCCTAAAACTTAACTATATCTCTTCTATCCAATCCTATTGCTTTGTAGAATTGGATTTTATTCCTTAGTAATAGCGTTGCTGTTAAATATATAAGTTATATTTACTTTTTCGTTATCTCTACTAGCTTTAATATCCCTAGCTATTATTTATTGTCTAAATCTAACACAATATAGTATTTATTAATTACGATCTAATCTAGCTACTTTATCGCTTTTTTTTTATTAATAAACCTGCTAAATGCTATTAATACCGCCGCTTCTAGTATAGCTAACACAATGCTGGCCTAATAGGGTAGCCTTTACTTGTTTTACTTTACGCAGCTAATTCCTGCCTTATTATATCTATCTTTTAAGTCCCCTCGCAGTGAATTTAGTGGTATAATAATAATTATCACCCTAGTCCTTGTGCTTGCTACTAGTAGTATAAAAAATATGCTCTTTTTACCTCCTGTCTATATAATAATTAGCACCTATAACTATTATTATATAATAGCCTCTAGTCTAGCTCTCTATAGCCCTTAAAACTCTACTTTTAGTCCCACTAGCTATTTTAGCTGCCTTTTTAGATCTGTTTTATATAACGCCCTTTATTACTAGAACTCCTTCTGTTCCTACTCTACCTATACCTATTGCCGCGTGTTTAGATTAATATAGCCTTTCTTCTACACTAACTAAAATCCTAGGATATAGTGCTAATTTATACTAACCTTTTAGAACTCCTGCCTTTCTAATATAGTATAGAATGGCAATTCTATTAATAGTCTTCTATATATTATCTCCTCCGTTTACTTATAATGTCTAGACTACCTCTTCTGTATATTATCTATCTTATTGCCGCTTTCTTTGTTCTTATATACTAAATCCAAGTTCTAAAGGACGCCCTTATCCCTTGCTATCTCTCTCTATATAGCTGGGTAGACATGCCGCTAAATACTTATAAAAATTTGCGTATTTATTCTATTAGACGTCTTTTGCTATATTACTCTATGTACGCAATTAGAGCCCTAAAAGCTATTTAGATTACTTACTCTCTTTTTTAATTTAGATATATTCTAGGCTCTTTTACTATTACCCTCGCCTCTACCTTTATTATCGCTCTATTTTGCTATATTGGTTTTCTTCCGGTTATCTCTATCCTCTTTATCCTTATTATCGCTCTACTATTCTTCCAGCTCCGGCTTCTATAGAAAGGCTTTAATTTTATCCTACCCTTTATATAGCATCTATAAAATCTCTACGTACAGCTAGATAAGCTATAGGTAATATATAACTATTTTACTTACCTCTCTTGGTATATACTAATGGATAATCTTAACCTTCTTACTTACGCTATATCCTTTATAGTATAACGTTATAAACGAAACTAGTCCTTTATTAATATAAACCCCTCTAGTGCCTCTGCCGTTTACACCATTTTTATACTAGATGTTTATAATCTCTATCCCTTACGCTAGCGCACCGCCTGTTATATAGACTAAAACGAACAGTTTTTCCTTAAATCTCTATATGGCCCGTATATAGTTAAACATGCCTTAATCTTTCCACGGAATACCTTTATTGCCCTTTATATCACTCTATTCTTTATATATAAATTTCTTCTTTGGCTTCTCCTCTATTAATACCTATCTAAATAGCTATCTCTTGTCGTCCTCTTTAAATAGGTTATAGGGGTCTTTTAGGAAGTTCCAGCCTTCTGTTATCTCTATATAGTTATTACGCAGCTCCTCTAACTTTAAATCTAGTAGTTACGTGGTCCCCTCTTAAACGGCGCCTCGCTTATTAACGTCTAATAAAAGTAATTCCTATAATAGCTGCAATTAGACTATTTCGTATAGTCCCTTAACTATTAACTGTAAATTAACTAGTATAAAGGTCTGCTTTTTAATTAAGATCTTATTGCTATCCTACGCCACCTTTTCTTCCCTAGTTGTGCTGTATTAGATACTAAACCTATATGTCCTTATATGCAAAACCTAATCTATAGGAGTGGGTATTCCTCTATATATTATCAATATTATAAATTGGTGGACTATCTGTTTTACTAGCTTAAAGGTAAATAGCGCCTTTGCTTTACTCTTATGCGCTTCTAAGCCCTATCTTTACAATTTATATATTTCTTTTTATTAAACTATATGCGCCTAATAGCCAACTAACGCGCGTGCTACTATTATAATTGCTAATAAAACCAGTGTAAAGTTCTAAGCCTTAAACTATTCGCCCTTATTTGCGTCTAAACCGATTACCGCCAGTTTGCTAATAATGCCGCTTTTATACTTACTTAACTTTAGCTTGTGGTTAAATATAGCTATCTAAAACGCTAAATAAGCCTCTTTGATCTTCTACTTTTTAGCATAGATATTTAATCTGCCCTTTTTATTTCTACTAGTAAGCAACTAGATGGAAAATAAGCATCCCTTCTAACGTGGAGTTAGCGTGTACTGTGGCCTTTTAGCCTTTATATGCGTTCTCTATAAATATCGGAGAATCTTAGCCTAGTGGTTACTATATTTATGGATTGTTTATACCTTATACTTCGCGTAAAATGGTTGCTTATTTAAATATTCCCTAACCTCTTATCTATTAATGTATTTTAATGCAGATCTGCCTATTATATTTAACTAATATATCTGGAACGCTCGCCTAATTAATTATTTTGTTACTTTATATATATCTACTAACCCTTTGTCCCCTTCTCTCTCCACTAATTAGTCTAGAGAATAATGCCGCTACTACTATTTCCCCTACTGCTCTTCTGGCTCTTCCCTAATAGTAGGCTATATTAAATTAATTAATTCTTATTAAATATACTTCCGCACGTGCTTCTCCTAACCAGTAAATTCTAGCCACGGGTTTGTAATAAATTAATTAGTATTTCCTTCTATTTTTCTTTTCTCTCTTACTTCTTTAATCTCTTTTACTTACTAATCTAGCTCCGCTTTAGTACGCTTAATAACCGGATTAAATTCTTGCGCCATTCTCTCCCGTTACTAGATAACTCGAAAATATCTCTACTACTCTCCCTAAATAAAAAATTGCTAGTAGTCTTAATCTGCTACCTATATCTTATTTACTGTCTTATAATATTTTACCTAGCTGTTTCCTCCTTACTTTTGGTAATTTACCTACTAATGTTTTTCCTTATAATATTCCTGGATGCCTTTAATTGTCCGGCAAATATATATATCTAGGTATATTGTTCCCTCTTCACCTTCCTATTTATATAAAAATCCGTTATAGAACACTAGAAGCCCTAAAATAACCTTAATAAGCTCTTATAAGTAAATAACTTTATCTTTTGTCTAAGCAATATTATCTAACTCCCTAATAAACCCTATAATGGCTTCCCTTATCTCCCTAGATGTTTTTCCCTTATATTAGTTAGACAAATGCCCTCCAATCTAATTAGGGGTAATGGCGTATAGGCAACGTTTGCAAAGGATAATTTAATATTTGGGCATATACTTAAAAAATCAGTTAAACTGTTCCGCGGCTATGGCGGCAATATATACTAACTGTCTTTATATAATAATCTAGTACTATTGCTTTAACCGTCTATATCTATATATATTAACCCGTAATCTTCTCTTTTATTTCCCTAGTTTTACTTAACTTTAACTACGTTAACTAAACCGCCTTATTTTACCCTTCCGCCTTTACCTGGTTGGCCGTTGCGTGTAATATAGCTACTCGTTAATAGAGCATAGACGGTTTATCTCCTAAAATAGATATATTAATAGCGCTACTAGTAGTAACTTATTACTAGTCTAGTTCCCCCTTTTTATGCCGTTCCTCTTAAATAAGGATTACTATAAGGCCGGCCTAAGTCCTTACTATTACTATATTTATAATCTAATTGGTCTTCTACTATAATATATTATATTAGGCCACTTAGGTAGCGTGGTTTTCTTACTAGCTTCTAAAAATACTCCCTATATAAGCTAAGTAGTATATATTATTGGTTATAATAGTGTTTCTAATTTCTGTATTTAAGGGGAACGCAAATCTCTATATTATTAAATGCCTATAGCTGTATTAATCCTAGCCTCTGGCGTAACCCCTTAAGAAACGCGAACCTTCCTTCTACGCTCACTTCCTATATTATTTATCGGCACCGACACCCCTATAGTATAAGTGCGCGACAGCGCCAACCCTAGCCTATTATTCTTTATTGCAAAGTTACCTAAAGATGCATTATAGTGGATCCGCTAGTCCTATAAGCCTAAAGTGCTTCCACAACTTAAACCTAAGCTTAAATAGGAACGCAAATAGGTTAATACAGATAACGCTATTCTAGACTCTTAACCGCAAAGCGAGGATAACAGCAACTATAGTAGCCCGGTATAGGTTTAGTCCACGGCCGATATCGTTAATAATGGTTTAGATATAAGCGGCAAGAGCGCCTATTATAGAGATAAAAGGCCTATATTTAATACTTTTTCTCTATCTTAACCACCTACCAAGCGTGCTTGGGACTATATAGCTGTACTAGAGCTAGAGTACGTTATAACCGTCAGTAATATAAACAGGCGTAAAGAAAGGGAAAGGCGTAGAAGGTTAGAAAATATACTTTTAGAGGTATTTATAACTAAGGAGGAGGATAATATATAGGATATATATATATGGGAGAATAGAAGGAAGCTTACCTAGCTAGCCAAATAGCCTGGCTGTATAGGAATAGGTAGACAAGAGGCATCTGCGTTAGTCTATAGGGCAAGCGCTATTAGTAGTAAAGAGGCTGTTAAGAATATAAAGGCCGTACTTACCCACTAGTAAAAAAACGGCACTATAGATTTAAACCGCCAGACTACTTTCTAACCGTTATTATAGTCTTTAGTTGCTTTTAGCTCTAGTAGCCAAAATATAAATACCACACTATTAGGTTTCTGAAAGGCTTTCTTTAACTTTACCACCATTAAAGCAACTGGGATACTTTAAGACATTCTTTATTACTATTATCTCGCATACCTCTACAACTGTTATTGAAATATGGAAGCACTTCTAGACCATACGCCATTAAGCATATAGGGTAGAGGTGTTAGTAACACCTCTTTAGTTAAGAACCAGCTCTTTAACACACTCTACCTATCTACTAATACGCCTTCTTTATTACTAGCCGACTCCTTAGCTCTATCTGGCAAGTAATAGTACTACTTTATAAAGTGTCTTATTAAGGGCCACCAATAGTATTATATGTGGGAGATACTTAGTTCTAGTATTTTTACTTTTATTCCTATATCTAAAGTACCTTATTCTTTTATTGAGCGGCTCTTATTAGCTGTGTTTAAGGTATTCCTTAACCTTATTAAGCGATTCTACCTAGACGCCATTAAGTTTAGTCAACTAATAGAGCACTTTATATAAAATGCCTTAATAGGCCGCTAGCCGCCTCAGAGCCATCTTCTAATTAAAGATATAAGTAATAATTAACTGTAGGAAATGCATCTTTCTAATATAGTTTAGCTGTTTAAGCGTTATCCTATACCAGCTATTAAGGATATTTCTTTACCTATTTAATATTATTTTTACCCAATATTATATTATGTGACTTGGTTATTATTAACCTTTTATCTTAACCTCCTACTTAGATAGTTTAATAAATTACTCTTTAATATACTTAATATACTGCAATTATGCTCGCCTTAACCTGCGCGTTTAATATTTAATAAGTTAGTGGGATTAATTTCGGATAGATATATACAATAAATATATATTTTATAAAAGCCTTTCTAAAAATCTTGTATACGTTAAGTTATAGCGGCTGTAATTTAGGCGGTTAGCGCTTTAAAAGCTAGCACTATAATTTTTTTTTGCGTATACTGGGTAAGCTTTATGACTAAGATATATATTAGTGCTTATTACGCGAACACTAATATTACCCTAATTAACTCTAACTTTGCAACCTATCTAATAGGGTTTTTATTAATCTGAATATACTAAGGGGTAGCAATTTCTCTCTTTTACCATTTATATAAGTTTTGGAAATATTTAAGCCTAGGAACCCTAAACAAATCAGCCCCTATATTTTAAAGGAATTAGGTCGTTCGCCTAATCTCTTAATATCCCTTTATATAGGCATTTCAAACAAATCAGCCTAATTCCGTTATTCTATAATTATAAAAATCTACTTTTAAAATTACTTTAAAACTTACCCTACTACTCTTTTACTAAAAAACTAAACTACTATTTTTTACCTTTACTACTACTTTTTACTAAAAAAACTACTCTTTTATTAAAAAAACTATTACTTCTCTTATTACTTTTTTACTACTTTTTTACTTAAAAAACCTACTTTAAAATTAAAAATCTATTTCTTTACTA
>Ga0307507_10004637_pt1 | contig 23942 bp, 24 predicted proteins | sample 7_EM_MG_FD_207223 | JGI IMG/M metagenome (GOLD analysis project Ga0307507, IMG submission 207223) | Populus trichocarpa ectomycorrhiza microbial communities from riparian zone in the Pacific Northwest, United States - 7_EM | ecosystem: Host-associated > Plants > Roots > Unclassified | place...
TCAACTCCCCCCCTCCAAACCTCCAATCCATCGCGGTCACCAACGCCGCCCGTCCCTACTAACACCCCACTTCACATCCCCGCCGGAGCTAACAACCCCCAGTACCCTCCACGGTCTCCTAAAGCCCACCAATCCACAGCACAAAAAACTCCTAGCGTTCCCCATCCACTTCACCACTGAGACAAACGACCTCCTCCGTGCAGCGCGCGATACGCTCAAGATGGAATACGACCGCATAATGGAGATCGCGCAAGAAATGTACGACCGGGCGGCAACCCAGCGCATCGAATTCCGCAAGCAACTGGAAAGCATACACAAGGCCAACGAAACCCTCACACGCATACAGAATAAAGATGTACGCGCCCGACTAGACCGTTTCCTAACGCGCCAGGAGGAACTGCAAGCGCGCGCGGACGAAGTTCTCAAAATTCTCATCATCAAGAACGAACTTGGTGTCAGCGACGCGGAGAAGAAATGGTTTCGTGAAGTCGTCAAGGTAGAAGAGAAGATTGGTGACGGCGCGGGGGAAGGGCGGCAGCAAGAGGAGGAGGAGAAGGAGGAGGAGGAAGAGGAGGATTCGAGTACGCTGGCTGGAAGAAGGGATATTGTCGCTCGCTTGGCGGGAGAGTTGTGTCCGCTCGTTGGCGAGGACGGAGCGGATGAGGGAAGTGCCAGCCCTGGGGGCCGCAGGGGGATGAAGATGGTTGTTGGTAGGGGTGGGTACGTGCCGGAGGAGGTTAGAATGGGCAAATTACGGATTTTGAGAGAGTTGTTGGAAAGGGAGTATGTCTTTCCGTTCTCTTGCTTTTGGTATTATGGAGTGGATGGATAATGATGGCTAATGAATTATATAGGGACGCCCTCATCACAGCTACCAAAAAGAAACTGGAGAACTTGACTTTGGAGGCGGAGAGGGTTTAGTTTAGTTTAGTTTAGTTTACCTGTAATTTGGTTATGGTTAACGAATGGACTAGGTTAGATCTGGCCCTTCATCGCATTCCCGTTCCTGGGAAAGCTTGATACTGCCCTGGTTCCTTTTGCTATATATATATAAACGTGGTGTAAAATTACATTTCTTTCCTTTCCTTTCCCCTTCCTACTCCCTTTCTATAGCCTGGATCTCCAGATGCGGGGTGTTACACTCCATTCTATCACGGGTTATATCACGTTACGTTGTGTACTGTACAGTAATTTATGCCTCTTTATATTCATCTCCATCTTGTGCCCATGGGGTATTTTTTTTAAAATATTTTAATTTTTTGTGCCTGCAAGGTGGGTATTATAATATCGTATTAATTTATCGTAATATAACCTGTGAGGTCGTGAAGTCTTCCGATATTTCCGTCCAGTGCGTGAGGTGGTTTACTGTGTTAAATTGCGATTGTTTTCCGGTAATCGATAATGTGAGGAGGGGGCACTTTCTTTGACTGGGGTTTTTGTCTTTTTCCTTTCTGTCTTTCTTCCTTCCGCTTTGCTCGGGTGCTTTGTTATTGTCAGGGTGGGAGTGAGTGTGTAGTTATGGCAAAGGAGGAAAAGAAAGTCGGGGGAAATGATTAAATTGCACTTTTTGTATCTAACACAATATTATACCTTCGTTCTCCGCTGCATATGTACAGTACACCCGCATTCGTAAAGTTCTCGTACCCTTCTTTGTACCTCAAGGATAATAACTATTTACAGCAAAAGGACAGCAAGAGCCCTTTTGATAACTGTTTTTCGAATATGCTTCTAGGGACATTGTAAACTCTTATCACAATTTATCATACCGAATAATCGAGGGAGGGGGTTGGTGAAGCGCTTCCACTTGCTCGTAGTACTCGGGAGGGTATGAGAACTTTGCGAATGCGACTGTATAAGGATGCTTTTTCACTACCGCCACCACGCGCGCGCAAACGAGATTACCCAAACAGAACCTCTTCATAAATTCCCCTCCACCCCGTACCTTCAGCCGGGACTTCCAACCTCCCTTTCTCGATCGTGCCCCCACTTCTAACGACACCCCTTCCTCCAATCTTCGCCCGGAACCATCCGGCCTCCTTCTCCTCAACCAACGATACCGCCATACCACTTCTCCCCGCCCGCGCAGTCCTCCCAACCCGATGCACGTATCCCCTCACGCTCGCCGGGACCTCGTAGTTTATGACAACGGCCACGTTCTCGATATCCAGTCCTCTAGCAACAAGGTCTGAGCACACGAGTATACCCGCTTCACCCTTTGTGAAGGCGCGAATGTAGCGGCCGCGTTGCTTGCGGGGTGTTTCTGAGGTTATGCAATTTGTGACCCAGCTGGCGGCGGGCGATGGGGCGGCAGGGTGGGAGGAGAAGGCGGAAAGGAGGGTCGATAGACGGATTGCTGTTGAGTTTGAGGATGTGAAGATGATGGTTTGTGGGGTTGGCGGTGGAAGGGTTTGGAGGTAGGTTAGCAGGTGTAGGGGTTTTAGGCTTGTGTCTGGGATTGGAAGGAGGAGTTCTTGGAGTGTGGGGGGGAGGGTAAAGGTTTCGTCTGGAAGATCCTGCTCTTCCTTATCTGCTTGGGTATTGTCATCTGGTATGGGGAGAGGTTCGGATTCGACAGCGATCATGCTCGGCTTGCGCAGTTTCAGATCGGAGAGCTTCCCGGCATCCCGGGTCATTGTTGCGCTCAAGACGATCTTGCGGACCCTACTGCCGGGGGGCTTCCGGCGGATGCCCAAGTCCTCGAGTATACTGCTAAGGGCCTGTTCGGTTGGAACGGTTCCGTTCCGTTCGGCGACCGTTTCTACTGTAAAAAGAGGGTTCTTTCCGTTTTGAAACGGAAGGAAACAGGCCATTTGTATGGGGGAACGGAACGGAACCCTCTCGATCTCGCCGATGAGCGTAGACACCCATTCTTGAAAACTTTGTGCGAGAAGTCGATCCGCCTCGTCGATGACCAACCATTTTAGAAATTTAAGAGTAAACCCTTTCGTAGTCTTAATATGCTCGACCAATCTTCCGGGCGTGCACACCAACACGTCGATCTTGCTCCCGCCGTTGCCATCCTCGTCAACTAATTGGGCCTGCTCGAGCGACAGCGCTTTCGAACCCACTGCCGTGCCAATTTTCAGCCCAGTGCCTGTAGACAGCGAGCGTGCGACGGCATGCACCTGTGATACGAGTTCCCTCGTCGGAACTACTATTACCGCGCGCAGGCGGGTGACTACACGAGTCGATAATGCCTGCACTATCGGTAGAACGTAAGCTACCGTTTTTCCGGACCCAGTCGGGGCGGAAATACATATATCCCCCGAATCGGGGGATAGGAGCAGTGGGATGGCGGTGGATTGAACAGCGAATGCACTTGTCATTGAGAGTGCTGAGAGGCGGGAATGGAGCCTTTGTGATATACATGTTATTTCCGAGAATGGTCGAGTCCTGGAGGGATTGACGGTGATTGGGTTGGCGAGCCATGGGGGGAGCGCAGATGATAGTGGGGTATGCGGAATTGTGGCCTTTGTGAGCGGGGGTTGGGGGATGGGTTCAAGGCCCGCCGGGGCTGGGAGTGCTTCGTTGTCGACTCTGGCTTCTGTATCTTCGATGATTGTATCTGCGGGGGTGGTGACCGAGGTTGAAGCTGAGGAGACTTTTTTCTCCTTGACCTTCCGGAGTTTTTCGAGAATTGCCAGGTGCTTTGGCGGTGGTGCTGGCTCTGAGGCTTCCATGGACACTGGACCGGTTTCGGACTTTCGTTTCTTCTTCTTTTCCTTTTTCTTTGGCTGAGGGGGTTCCTCGACAGCCTCCACCTTCTCCCTCTTCCGCTTCTTCTTTCTATCGGGATCCGCCATTTCTCTGGGGTGGATGTGTTGGGGGTGGAACCGTGGGGAACGTCGTAAACATGCGGAAATATTAGAGACTTTGCGGTGGACACCTCCAGAGTCTTTTCCCACGGCTTGGCATGCATATGCCAAGCATTCCATTATCTAGACCTTGATTTGACTCTGGAAGAAGGGCAAATTCAGCGAATTTGACCTCAACAACTTTGACCTATCTCAATACCGCCAATACTATAATAATATTATGATACTTTATTTTTAAAGAGTTCTGTGATTCCTGAAACCTGAGAAGCTTCCATTCTTGGCACCGAGAAGCATTAATTCCAAAAACCCCACTGGCCGTAGAATGAGCTCTCTTGAATTCACAATGTTTGGCTTAACAACCCTAGCTTTGAGTTATCGTATGATATGATACTTGATTTCCTGGCCGAGCATCATTAATTTTTTTAGCCACATCCACCACAAAGTCAAACTCGCATCCAACCGCAAATCCCTTGCCCTTGGCATACAGGGATGCTGGATGCATCCACCGCAAAGTCTCTAATAGTCACGAACGAGCATTGGATGGCAGGAGAGAGAGGGTTTGTGTTGCTAAATCTATAGCTTACACCTTCGTCTATGCTAGCAACACATAGTATATAACACAAGCTGGTGATCGTCTAAGTCTCTGGCTCTGAGCACATTCTGCCAACGTCACCTACATAAAATCCCTGCACTACTCCACACTCTGCCTCAAAATCTATTTCCAAAAAATAGCTACCATCATCATACATCCAGGGTAATTGGCTGAGCCTTTTGATTTTGGACTGCAAATGGCTCACAAGCAGTGACAAGCTGCGAAAATGGCACTGAATCAGCAGCACCTTCCGTTTTGAGCTTGGATGAAGGTCAGCATGGAGTTGAAGCGACGCGCTACAGACACTCATCTCACCTTTTTGACTTGATTCAAGATGTCAATAAAAGTTGCTTGGCCAGTCAATGGCTCCTTATTCTCAGCTGAGGTTCCTATCGAGATGTCTTCATCTCCGGTAAGTCTGAAAGCTAGCACCGAGAAGGCTGCAAGAAGTACTGTGAACGGAGGAACGGGATTCGATCCATCAAGAATTCCCAATTGCAGCAAAGCGAGCTTACCGGGCTCGGAGACAGCAGCTGTATGGATAGTCTCGACAATACGGGGCGGATCCGGAGGAACGTGGTCAGTAACGAGAGATTGAGTGGTGCAGAGATAGTCTCTTTATCCCGACAGACAACAAAATATAAATATGGGGAATTGGCCCAGGGATAATGGTGGGGGATCCGGTCTCCCTTTCGAGTAATCTAGAGAAGTCTAAGTAAATAAGCTTAGAAAGAGGATATAGTACTCGTAGGATACATACGTAGATGGCTCGGGAGGGCCAAAGCAATTTATTGGCCCTTCCCTTAGCCGCTTGGGCTGTGGGAAGAAATGTTCTCTATAGCGTAGTTTTTCATTAGATGGTTAGCTTCGCCTTGCAAACTTATCATAGGAATTCAATTGATAATACCATGAGTGAGGGGCGAGTGAGTTTTCATAAGAGTGGTCACTGACAACAGGGCCTAGAGGCCTAACGATGGATGAGTTGGACCAGCTTTATAAGGGGATGTTTGGCGTGACAGCTTTGTGAAGTTTGGTTAGCTACAAACCATGGTTGCCCAACCGTGGTTTAAAGAACCCCGCACCCTATTTCATAAACGGCCAAAAATTGCTGGCGGTTGTTGTAAACCATTGCTTGTAATTTACATCCACCAAACAGTTGCAAACAATGGTTTGGGACCAATCCATGGTTTGCGGTCCCAAAGTTGTAACGCCAAACAGTCCCTAAGTTTGTAGCATTGTGTGGGTAGCTTGATATTTCCTTAAATGACCTTGGCTTATAAAGAAATGGGAATGGGAGGGGGATGGGAAATGTTATAGGGGGATGGGAAATGTTATAGGGGGCGGGGAAATGAGCTGAGGGCGGTGGGAGAGAGAGACTTAAGGAAGGAGGAAAGAGGGGGAAAAGGTGGTTTAAATAGGGGAGAATAGGAGGGATTACGCACCCTCAGTGAGCTCAGGTGGGGGCCCGGCACAAGTGAAAATCGGCAGTTGTGATATGAACAAACTCCACTAGGCACCCGTTTTTGTTTACGCCATTGGGTAGACTAGTCTTTTGGCCACGAATATACTGTTGGCTCATGCGGTGGTTTTTGTTTCCTTTTGCCTTTTTGGGTATGAGCGGACTTATTCTATCCTTCCTCTCAACGCTTTGTTTATACGGTCTTACCTTTTCAATTGGATGTGGAATCTTAGCGATATCCAATGATAGAGTAGACTGGAAATTGTGTGCGGCGGCCAATGCTACTTTATGTCTAAGGGCAATGGATGAGGGGTGAGACGAATACCTAGTAACAAGCTAATCTTGTATCATATCACAATCGTTACGGTCCTGTAGTGGTGGGCATTTGCTGATGGCGCAGGGTAATCTGAGCGGTCAGGGTTACTTAGAATCTCCCTCCTCGCCAATAATTGCCTCTGCATCGATTATTTTCAATAGCGGCTGTTGGAAATGTTCGATGCGGAGGTAATGATTTATGGTTAGGGTTTTACGCAGCGGAGAGGAACGGCTGAAGTGGAGACACTATGTTTGTATTATGCGGAGAGACAAATCATAATTGATGGTATTCAGTTGAATTAAAGGAAGGAAAGACTTGAGGAAGAAGTGAAGTGAGAGAAGAAGAAGCCAAGCGAGAGAAAGGGAGAAAGAGAACAGTGAGGAAACTAAGAGAAACAGACAGGGGTGTGACAGCGTTTTCTTAGCTTGCATGTCTTGTCACTAGTGCGTAGGTATAGCAGTGCGGCCATAAATCTGCAATTTCCAACAGCGGCCGTGGTTTTCGTGCGAGTGATATTCCATGATTCTTATGCGTAGAGAGTCTATGGGTGGATGAGGCACTGGATTATCGCAACCGGAACTTCCATTCTACACAGCATGCGGCTCAGCAACCAGATCAAGCAACAGATCAAGCTTTTATTGCACCTTCACGTCAAACCATTCCATACCCCACTCGATGATTAATAAACAAAAGGATAATTAAACAAGAGCCCCGCGGCCTCCAACATTTTCCAGAGCTCGCCGTTGTCTATCGCTAATCTCCACAACTGGCAACTCCAATTTACCCTTCTTACCCGGCAAGGGCAAGAACCCAAGGCCAATAAGGTATGCCAGATATGTGCCCATCTGCGCCACGCTCACCCCAGCGCCGCAGGAGTTGTCCTGCCCTGTCCACTCCTTGTCTGACAGAAGCGCGGTGACAGCGTTCGAGTCGTCGAGTTCTGGGGCTTTTGTGCTCGAAGGGAGGTTGTCGAGGACAAAGTGCAATAGAGGGTATCTTTCTCATATCAGTTATCTCCTGCACGAGGAAGGGGAGGGGAGGGGAATACAATGCGTTATCCTTGGACTTCTCGACAACGTGTGTTTCTAGCGCGATACGCCAGGGGATGTAGTCTACTTTTGTAACGTCATATCCGTATGTTTTGAGGGTGCTTAGGAACTCATTGAAGCGGAGTCTTGGATGGCTGGTCACATGCGCCACGGGGAGGGGGCTGGCCGGGGGATTGAATGCACAGGCGACAGCAACCCGAGCGACGTGGTCTACCGGTACCATATTCACGGTGTTATAGATGTCTGGAATTTTCCCAAGCTGTGCGCAACCTTTGATCATGCGGATTAGGAAGTCGTCGGTGTTTGTTACTGATTTTGTTAGTATTTTTCATTTGTATGCATAATAAAGATCTTGGGGAGAAATTACCCCCGGACTTGGAGTCGCCGACGATGTAGCCCGGACGAATGACGCAGCCACCAAGGCCACGACGACCAGCTTCGCGGACAATGTACTCTCCGACCCACTTGCTCTGCCCGTATCCAGTACCAAGACCGAGAGCTGAGCCCTCGAGATCATCCGACTCAGGAACACCAGCACCACCAGTCTCCATTATAGAATCAGACAGCCTCACATAATGATCGGAATCGAGAACGGAAGTTGACGAAATAAAGGCAAATGACTTTGGCTTGCCAGTGGCACACAATTGAAGTGCGTCTATGGTGCCAGTGACGTTTGCCGGCTTGAGCTTGGTGTACGGGTATACCCAATGGACCTAATAGAGCATGTTAGTAACTGCCATGTATAAGTAAACAGATGAGATAATACCTGTGCTCCATTATGAATAATAACGTCAACCTCTTCAGTCAGTGTGCTCCATTCAGCCTCACTAATCCCCAAACGTTCGCTACCCAGTTCACCGACAACAGCTACGATCCTGCTACTCCATGAAGGGTCCCAAACACCATACGCCTCGCAGCTCTTGACTACCCTCTCCACTGCAGCATCTGTGTTCCTCGCCCGGACATGCACAAATACTTTTCCAATGGCAGGGTTAGACCTCGAAAGAAGCTCCCTTAGCAAGTAAACACCCAGGAAACCAGTAGCCCCTGTCAAGAAGACATTTCCGCCCAATGTTGGCTTCCCCACAGTTGAGAAAGACTCCGGAAGAGTCTTAGCAACCTCTTTTGCATCTGCTGAATAGTTTGTTATCTCGCTCGACTCGGAGCCTGCATCACTAGTGCCACTTATGCCTTGAATGCTCAATTCTCCGCTCCCTTTCACTCTCTCAATTTCAGAAGCTAGCGCTCCCAGAGTAGGATATTTGAAAATCGATCCTAATGGCACATCTGTAACAAATCTCTTACGAACCTCGAATATCATCCTAGTCGCTAGAATTGAATGACCACCAATATCAAAGAAATTGTCATCCAAGCCAATTGGTGTTGTAGCGTGTGTCAAAAGGCCTTGCCAGATATCACGAAGGTCTTTCTGTACGGGTGTGAGACTGTGATCCTCCGCTTCTTGAAGATCCGCAGCGGCATTTGTACCTCTCCTAGTTCGACGGAAAGCGGCAGCAAGTTGAGCTGTATCAGGGAATGGAAGGGCAGGTTTGTCAATCTTGCCATTGGGATTTAAAGGCAGTCTAGTCAGGGGCACAATTACCGTTGGTACAGCATAAGATGGTAATTTCCCTTTAAGATATGCCTTAATTTCCGCAATGAGTTTGCGATACCTTCTCAATCCTCTAACAATCTCGTCTCCTTTGATGTCCCCTTCAGTCTCGTCTGCGCTGAGAAGTCCGTCAATTTCGCTTGTGTGTAGTGGAACAATGTAAGAAACCAGTGTTGGCTCCTCGTCCTTATCTCTGCGGACCAATGTAACATTTTCTCGAACAAGAGGATGCTGAGAAAGACTAGTGTCAATTTCACCCAACTCAATACGGAAACCACGGATCTTGACTTGATCGTCCGCTCGGCCACTGCATTCGACCTCTCCATCCGGAGTATATCGACCCAAGTCTCCGGTTCGGTATAGGCGGTCTCGAGGCCCCATATAGAATTCCCTCCAAGGCTCCTCTCCCGCATCTTCCCGAGAAGCCCAATGGCCTTCCGGAACATACCAGTTCTTGATAAACTTCATAGCAGTCATCTCTGGAATGCGTAGATACCCTTCGGCTAAACCTCCAGCTCTGACGTAGATTTCGCCAATCTCACCTATCCCACATATCTGCTCCCGGTTATGACGGTTGACGACCAGAAGCTGTACGTCCAGCATCCCCTTTCCGGCGGCAATAACGTCCTTTTGGGTTTGCGAAAACGTAGCGTTCTTATTGAGGGATGGAACTTCAAAGTAAGAAACAGCACGTTGAGTCTCGGTGGTGCCATACATGTTTACTACATTAACATTTCGAGCGAGAGACTGAAGCCGCAGACAATCTCTCTTAGTCAAGATGTCACCAACAAAGAAAGCGTGGTGGAGTGATGGGATAGATCTCGTAGCTTGTGCAGAGAGTAACTGTCCCATAGCAGGTGTCAGATGAGTAATTGTAGCGCCATTTTCATCCATCCACTCGGCAAGTCTTCCAGGAGTACCGATATCGTCAACCGTCGGCACCAGCAACTTTGCGCCCAGGAAAAGCGGGGTAAAGATATCCCGCTGAATAGGGTCGTGGGCAATTCCACTCAACATAGTGAACCTGTCATTCTCAGATAGCCCAAAGGTCTCGGCCATCCATGGAAAGTAATAGGTTAAACTGAAGTGTCGTCCTCGAACACCTTTTGGAATACCTTCACTTCCAGAAGTAAAACTCAAGGTTGGCGTAGAGTCCGGACCAACTACAACTCCGGTGCCCTGGGCCTTGAGAGCAATTTGGCCCACTAGAACGTCCTCTCCACCGATCTCACCCCCCACCAAGACGCCGTCATCTTGGATCGCCAGGGCCGGAACCTCTGTATAAATAGAAAGCTCGTTCGTGATGTACTCACGCACAATAGAGCTCAATGCTCCAGCCTTCGCAATAACTACCAAAGCTCTAGGCTTGGCCACCTGAAGATAGATGTTCTGTCTTGCCGGAGGATAGGCTGGATCAATAACAGAAAATGTAGCGCCTGCTTTCAAAACGCCCATAACCGCAACGACAAGGTCCACACCTCTATAAGCGTACACCATAATCACATCACCCCTCTTCACCCCCTTAGCTATAAAATGGTGCGCTAGAATATTTGATGCCTCATCAATTTGCTTGTATGTAAAGATCCTACTCTTTCCGTTTTCTTCGTAGAAAGCGGGTGTTTCAACCACGCATTCCCGGTCAGGGTGTTTCTTTGCGTTGGCAGAGAATATGTCGTGAATCGCCCCTCTAAAGCCGTCCCAATTCAGATCTTTCCTGGGATCCGGTAGTATGGCAGCCTGTTCAGGGGTTTGTAAGGGAATGGATCCAATGGATATCTCAGGGTTCTTTGCTCCGAATTGAACTATCTGTAGTAATTGATCAACTATGAACGATATACGCTTGCTCGAAAACATCAGTTGATTATAATGTGCGCTAAGGGTAATGTTCGGCATCTGGGGCACATAGCGAAGTGACTGAGAAGTGGTGGGGGCATTGAGTTCAACGTAGATAGATAAGTCGGTGGTCAATTCGTGGGATGATAGGAATTGCTTGGAGGGGGCATCCGGAACATGATAAAGCGATAAACGGTATAGACATGGGGGAGCCTGAGCCTTTGATTTGGACTGTAAATGGCTCACAAGCTGCGAAAACGGCACTGAGTCTGCAGCACCCTCCGTTTCTAGCTTAGGTGAAGGTCAGCATGGAATTGAAGCGACGCGCTACAAACACTCATTTCACCTTTTTGACTTGATTCAAGATGTCAATAAAAGTTGTTTGGCCAGTCAATGGCGTCCTCAGAACGAATGGCTCCTTATTCTCCGCTGAGGTTCCTATCGAAATGTCTTCATCTCCGGTAAGTCTGAAAGCTAGCACCGAGAAGGCTGCAAGAAGCACTGTGAACGGAGAAACAGGATTCGATCCATCAAGAATTCCCAATTGCAGCAAAGCGAGCTTAGCGGGCTCGGGGACAGCAGCTGTATGGACAGCCTCGATAATACGGGGCGGATCCGGACGAACGTAGTCAGTAGCGAGAGATTGAGTGGTGAGGGAACGTAAACGCTCCTCCCAACGAGCGAGACGAGCATCTATCGAACCTTGTGCCATTTTTGAGTTAATCGGACGGACTGGTGAACAAATTAAACCTAGAAAAGAAGAGTGAAGTGTGAGAGCTTTTGGTATTCTTAGGTGTCATGTGACTGCTTAAGTTATTTTTTGTATTTTTTTTCAATTACCCCACATTCGCAATGAGCCCCTCCTTTCCAAGACTTTTATTAGCCCAAACACCCTGATAGCCGACCAAACAGATAGGGAGAGCGGTCGAGGCGACAAGAGCCCTTGGCCCGGCAGCTACCACCTGTGCACCAGTATGATACCTTCAACTATTTTACCTCCGAGCTCTAAGTATTCATAATAACCTCTACAGCCCAGGAAATATCTATCACTGAAATCCAGACGTGTAGGCTTTAGTCACCATCTATATCCCCATTCTTAGAAGTAGTGCATGTTTTATGGTAGCACTATCCCCAGAGCCACGGCGGTACGAGATTCCAATGTCTAAAAGGACTATTACTGCTTTTGTACCTAATAATATCATACTATCATACATAACCCCCCCTATCCTCACTTCCTCCTCGCTTTACCCAATTTCCCTCCCTTCCTCTGCCCCTCCTTATCACCCTCCCTCTCCTTTCTCCTCTTCGCTTTCCCCATCTTTACCTTAGCTCGATCCTGCCGCCTCTCGCTCTTGGTCAAGTATCGAAACTTCTTTTTCTTCTCTTTAGGGCCATTCCTTTGCCTAGCTTCCTTCTTCTTTATCAACCTCTCTTCCTCCCTCTCCCTCTCTTCTCGCTTACGCATTCTTTCGGCGGCAGCCTCCTCATCCTCACTTTCCTCCTTCCCTAAATCCATTGCTTCAACCGTAACCGTAGTGTATTTCTCTTCGTCGACATATTCATCTTCCCCGCCAACACCTTGAATATCGCTGCCCTCCCCGCTTTCGTCATCGGTTATACCGTCCCATTCGGCTTCGCCACCACTACTTTCAATATCGCCGGCTTCGAGCGCGACTTTCCGAGAGAACTCTTGAACAGCGGTGACATGCGCCCTTAATTCCTGCTTACGGGATTCTCGTAACTACGAATAATTAGCCTAGATTCCCACCAAACTTGCAGCGGGGAAGTACCTTTCGCCGGTCCTCTAATCGCTCCGCTTTGGTGGCCTTCTCAACTTCCTCTCTAGCTTTTTTAGCCCGAGCAAGTTTTCCTGCGGCTATCAGCTTGCATCCCTAAGGACAAGAGGAAGAGGAAGGTACGTTTGTGAAATCCAGTCAGGTACTCTTGTCGCTGTTCCGCATCGAAAGAAATTTCTTCCACTGCCAGGCGTTTTCGTTTTGTTAAAGTTACCATTTAGTGTTCGAGTTGATGCCAGGTAGGAGTGGGTGAAAATTGTTTGGAAAGTTGCTGCCCAAAGGCTTAGAAAAGGAGGGTAACTGGTTCAGTGGCCTTGGCAGGGTCCGTGACCACGAATGCCGGTACCGGTATTTATAATACGTCGAAAATCATGATTTATCACCCGTAACTCTCGGTTTCCTATGATATCATACCATAAAAACTCAAATAACAAAACCGTGCGCTATGCATATACTCGAGAATTACTCATCCTAGGGAAAGGGGGAAGACACCAAAAAAAGGGCTATCATACATAACTCACATAGCACCCCTTGAGAGACAAAAAAACAAAACACTAGACCTGACTAGAGGAGGGCAACTCCAGCGGCACAGCACATGCTTCTATCACCTGAGCTCCCACGGTAATTAACCGGCTGTCGAGCAAGGCTCCGCGACAGACTACTCGCATAGAGCGGTTGGGCCAGGAGCAAGCCATGTATCTCAACATAAGGATAGCCCTTATACATAAATGAGAAGAAACTCCTATAAACTTCAATGCCTGTCGACTCTCTGAACACTAGCGTGAGGCACTACAGTACCCGAGAAATAGAATCACCTTGTCCATCTTTAACACCACCATACCGCCACTTTAACATTCCCAATAACCCCTAGTTCCCTCATGATGATCGGGGTTTATTGCAGTTACAATCTACTGCTAACATTCCAAGCTTGGATCCCTGCCCAAACACGCCTCCCCACCCGTTATACCATCACCTGCAGCAAAGGGCTTTGCGCAGAGGAGTGGAGCGGCTCAAGTGAACACATGGAGTTTGTATTGAGTGGTGAAGGAGTTCACGATTTTTTCCATTGGGCATGTAGGAAGGAAAGGAAAGTAGAGAATAGGAAGGGCGACTAAGGTGAGGAAAGGACAAGAAGGAAGGAAAAACAAACTGAAGAAATATTTTCATGGCTTGCGTGCCCCTCTGCCGGTGTATAAGTGCACCACTGCGGCCTCGGAGTGCTGGCATTTCCCATGCTAAGTGCGGCTATTTCCAACAGTCTCCTCGTCAGGTAGTAGTCAGTACTGTACAAATGTGCGACAGGACCACCAGGTGTAAGAAACTAAGTAACTATGTCCATAGAGAAATGTCAGTAGAAACTTAGCCGGGAAACCACGCCATATATAACTTGCCTCAATCATATCGGTATCAAGCTACTAAAACCTGAGAACTCAACTCTGACCGGAAAAGATAGATGCTCAGAGGGATAAAAAAGAAGGAAGGAAAGAAAAAAAAGCACGAAAAGCTGTCGCATCGCGGAATAAGATTACTATTTTTTCCACTAAAAACATGAAGAACATAGACAAAGAACCAAGCGGGGAGGGGGGAGTGAGGGGGGGGGGAGAATGGGATTAATATTGAGTCTACACTTCAATAAGTGTGAATTTCAGCAGCATGAAAAGTCTATCTACCCTACAAGCACGAGGCCCATTCTCCCCAAATATTATATACGGGGGAAGGGGAGTGAGAAAGTGCGCTATGACGAATGCCACCTCGTAGAAGAAAAAAAGTAGTATTGACAAGCTATCTTTTAAAATTAGTCTAATAATAGTACTTTACATGCCGAGTGCAAAAGTGTCCCGAAATCATTACCCAGTTTAGGCCCATGAAATGCCAAGATTTTTGGATATATTACTTTTTGGTATGGCGAAGCAGCTCATAATAACATCTACTCTTGTTTCTGCGCGGTTTTGGAATACGGTAGCCTCTTCAGATCCGTGTGGAGGATCGCCTTGATACCGCTTCTCAAGAAGCACGACAGCAGATAAAGCTAGGACTGGTAGGAAGAGAGAATGAGTGGGGTTAATGTATTCTATTCTAAATGCGAGGCTCTATGCTAGCATTGACAGTTGAACTCGTTATCCCTAACATATGCTCGGGCTGGCAGTTATATCCTCAGATTTCATACATCTAAGGTTGCTGTAACGTGTGAGGCCATTGTCATATGGTTATCACCAGCTACTGTGCTGGCATTGCTTACTACACTTCTTTTGGAGTGTTATTCGTACGTTTTATGGGTTCGTGGTGGCTACTCTAAAATGGGTGCTCATTCTTGGCGTGGAGAGATGAGTATCATAGTTTATAGTCCGTTAACAAAATTAACCGTGCGTAAACGAAGAGGAAAAACTTGGAACATGACAAATTGACAACAGCACTCCACCACTAACTCCACTGTCACGGAAGCCAAAAAGAAAAGGTAAATATATCATAGAATACACGGTAGAATATGTAGAATACATACTGTAGTAGAATTCGTAGTAGGATACGTAGTAGAAAGTAACATTTTGATCTAGAGAAATTTTGTTAGGTGGTGTTGAAAACGCTAGGCGATGAGGAAGATTGCGTTGCCACCCGTCGTTGGTGCGCAGTTAACAAGCAATACCCTAGGCTCGACTAGTAAAAGTATGTCTGGCTCAGGCTGGCGAAACTCTTCAAATTAGGCCACCGGGAAACTGCCAAAACGGCCTGCGCCGAATGCTAGGGAAATGGAGGAATTAGGGAGCCTCCCGAAATAAAATAGTCACTTTAGGATATATAGCCTCTTCCCCGCTGCTTTCTATCAAACTTCTTTTCCATCCTTTTTTTCCCCATCACTGCACAATCTATAACATTTGCTGCTATCACAAAAAGGCATTACTATTCAACTGCCCCACTGCTAATGGCAGGCCCCGACACCGCCCGTGTGTTCAACTCTCTGCTCTCAACCCTTTCTTCTCTCTTCAAGTCTAAATCCTCCAGACGACGACCTATTTTCCGAACCTCCCTGGAAGGGATCGACGGCACGGAGCTAAAGGACTGGGGGGCCCCGGTTTTTACTTCCTTTCCTTCCTTTCAAATCCCACCATCAGAGCTGCCTGCTAGATTTGAGTTGAAGCCCCTAGGACCTGGAAAAGTGCCCTGGTTGGAAATTCTAGATCTGCAGAGTACTGATGAGTACGCGGAATTAGTGTCAAATCCTTGGAGTGACAAGCGTAAATGCTCTAATACCTTCTCCCCTTTCGTAGCGGAGGTGCCTATAATGCTAATATATAAAACAGTCCCTGATCAGGTACCCCTCATGATGGCAACGGATAGGGCTGGCATAGAAACCCCGACACAACAGCAGCAGATGGGAGAATACAGCCTGACCTACTCCCAAGAGCTCTCCCTTATCATGTTTGGCATCCTCTTCATAGTGTTTATAGGAGTTGCCGTCATCCGGGCCATAGCCGGGATAAAGAGGAAACTGCGCCACCACTACATAGTGCACTGCTGTCTAGCACTCAGCTTCGACAGGAGTGGGATGTGTGCTCACCTTTATATTATATCCCGTATTGTCCCTGTAATCCTCCACTTGTAGGTTATCCTTTTCGGGGTCCGCAATCTTCAGTAACCTTTGCCTGTCACTATTTCGGACCCTTTATTAAGGGTTTTATCATACTTTTATAAATTTCATTACAAGAGAGTGTGGTTTCTGCATCGCTTTTCTTTTTTTTCCCCGCTCCCACAGGATTGTGTACCGTACATACCTCCACTGCAGGAGACTAGAATGGAAATTGGAATAATTGAGAATTCGGCTAAGACATCCACAATTTCCCTTTCTTGATTAAGGGGACAAAACGCAGCTAAAAAATTCTCTTCCTGCCCCTAGTTCACCCCAATAAAATGCAAAGGTATTGTACACCAAACCTTTTCCTTCGCCAAAAATGGCCTTAACTTGCCTATTAGGCAGCATAATTTGTATTACACACACACGTGATTTCAAACAACCAGACCAGAGTCTGATAAACATTGTGCACCCAAGTGCTCTCGGTATAACTGTGCCTGGACGCCAGGGGTAAATGAGCAGCATCTCATTGAATTAAGGTTAGTATTTCGCCAAAACCGTTGGTTGGGACCACAGTTCGACGGACCTATGAGCAGACGCTCAGGTTAGAACCAAAGCCAAAGAACTAGCCAGATATACGCCCTCTCTCCTCCTGCGTTCCTTTCTTTTTTGGATTGTCTTGATTTAATGAGCATAGCGCTGCAACTAGCTAATATACCATCCCCCCATGAGGTTCATCAAAACCCTGAGCCTTCACACTAGGCCCATGCAATACTTCACGTCACCGGCAATCTATTCCACCTTTCACAGAATCTCAATCTATGTTATGATACAAATGATAAACCCCGCGCCAGGTTGGAGAGGTACAGTATAATACATCTATTCTTCAAAACTCAAAACCTCATCACATAAACTAAACCTCGAACTCGAATGTACATAACTTCTGGCACAAAACCTAGTCGCTAAATCAAAAACCTCATTGCCGAATAGCCACTCGCAATACAAGCCCCGAGATACAGTTCCTCCCGCGGGATGCTTCCAACCAATTCGTAATACCAATACGGATCCCCGGAGCCTTGCTCCCTGAACAAAATCCTCACCGGGTCACCCACAGCTCTTCGCAAGCATCTGCCTTGTTTTCAGCCCGACTCGCGGGGCATACGCGGAGCACTGTGCTTCAGCCCCGGCCGCCACCGTCCCTAGGGTCTCCCCCGTGGAATTTCGGGCCCTCGGATACGTACAGCGAGATATCAAGAAATAGATTACAAATCCATGACCACTCATGACAGCGATATGCAGCAGGGTGTTTCCAGTCATTTCCTCTTCTATGTTGTAGCTTGTAGCTCTCCGGATCAGAAGTGAGGTCATTTCAAAACTGCCCCTTTCAACAGCGTAATGTATTTGAAACTTCCCTGTTCGTAGGTTTATCATATGAGGAGAAGCGCCCGCATGAAGAACCATCTTGAGGATTTCCACAACCCCCGTATGGACGGTGTCATGAACAATAGTTATCCCCGTAACTTTATCTTTGCAACTCAAATCTCCCCCCCCCCTTTTTTTTAGCATGGCACGAAGAGCATCCACGTTTTGTTTCCTGATCGCACAATTAATTGCGGTTCCCCCCGGCTACAGATGCCGGTGGAACTTATTGCTACCAGATCTGGTTAAACTCCCGTAAGCTACCCACGGTAGAGGTTTAGAACAGTTGAAAACGTATTGCAAAGTTGTATCTCCGGCCCTTTCGTCAACTTCTCCAAGATCGAAAGCAGGAGCTTGCAGCAGCATTGCGAGGAGGTGACTAGATTCTTGCCCCTAAAGCAGCATGAATATACCCGAACCTAACTTCGGTAGATTCTTGTGCGGCTAGAGGAAGTAAATTTGCAAGATTGGCGATAGACAACGGCGGGCTTGGGAAAGTGTTGGAGGCTGAGGGGCTCTTGTTTAACTTCTTTGGTTTATTAATCATCGAGTAGGCGGATGGAGTAGTTTGTCGTGAAGGTGCAATAAAAGATTGATCCCTTGCTCCAACTGGCTTCTAAGACGTATACTATGTAGAATAAGAGTTCCCGGTGCGATAATCTAATGCTTCATCCCTATAGACTCTCTAGGCGCATGGATCACAGAATATCACTCGCACAATAGAGCCTGGAGCCACAGCTTTCAGAAATATCATTGCCGCGAGCGTGGAAGGAATTGCGAGAAGCAAGAAGATGCTCCTATTGGGGTTAAGGCTAAAGGAAGCGAAAGGGAAAATAAAAGGGAAACCTAAGTGACAGGACGAGAAAGTTAATTTTGGGGCCAGCTAGCGTTAGGCGAGTACGACAACATTGGTGCCAGATAAGTAACCAACAACAGTCAGCTAATGAGATGCTAATTTGTTATGATATAGATCCGGAGTTGCTCTCATTGACCGTTTCATTGATCTCTGTATTTTCTAGATACTCACACCGCACCATGTTGCTTTCTCTGATGGTAGGAATGCATACCTCGTGGATTCCGTATATGCGTTCTTGCACTCCAATGGTTTCCCGGTGTTTGCTTCTCTCTATAGTGCCTCGCTTCCCCTCACTTCCTTCCCTCTCTCCTAGGGGAAAGCTCCATCATCCCTCTAAAACTAGAGAAGATTCAACAAAACTCCGACCTTGTTTGTTTCCCATTCCACAATTGGTAACATAATCGGTATAAAATGTGCGACAAGATCACTAGGGTGTAAGAAACTCATCCACCATGCCCATACAGAAATACCAACAGAAGCTTAGCCGGGAAACACCGCCATACATAACTTGCCCCCATTTTGCTACCAAATTCAAGTCTAAGTTGGCTTGAAAGCCGATACTACTGTAAGTGCGAATTTCAGCAGTATGAAAAGGCAATTTACTTTACAAGTACGAGGCCCATTCTCCCCAAAATCCCATATACGATAGAACGGGAGTAGGAAAGTGCGCTATGGCGAAGGCCAACTCATAGAAAAAAGAGCACTATTAACAAACTATCTTTTTTTAAGTTAGTTTAATAATAGTACCTGCCTAGTGGAAAATGCCCTGAAATCATCGCCTAGTTTAAGCCCATGAAGTGCTATGATTTTGGATACTTTTTAGTATGGGAAGCAGCCCATAATAACATCTGCTCGTGTTCCCGCCCCAAGAATGGGCACCGATTTTGGAATAAGGTAGCCTTCAGACCCATGTGGAGGATCGCCTTGATGCCGCTTCTCTCTCAAGAAGCACAACGGCGGATAAACCCGGGACTGGCGGGGGGAGAGAATGAGTAGGGTTAATGTATTCTAAATGTAGGGCTCGATGCTAGCACTGACGGTTGAACTCGTTATCCCTACCACATGCTCCGGCTGGCAATTATATCCTTAGATTTCATACATCCAAGGTTGTTGTAAAGTGTGAGGCCTTTGTCATATATGGCTATCACCGGTTACTGGCATTGTTTACCACACTTCTTCTAGAACGCTATTCGTACTTTGTATGGGTTCGTGGTGGCTATTCCAAAACGGCTGCCCATTCTTGACGCGGAGACGCGAGTGTCATAGTTTATACTATTTTGTCCGTTAACAAAATCAACCGTACTTCAACGAGCAGGAAAAACTCGGGCCTTGACAACAGTACCCCCCCGTCAGCTCCACTATCATGAGGTCCCCCTGCTCATTACTGTTAGAGGCAATAAATGATTTAATTTGGCAGGTATAATGCTAGGAAGGGTAAAAAGCTTTGACATCTCGAACCCCTTGCCCTGCCATCAAGAACGCCACCCCCCGAGTGAACCGTAGGATACATAGTAGAAATTAATATTTAATCTGGAGAAATTTCTTTAGGTGGCGTTGAAAACGCGGGGTGATGAGAGGGTTGCCTCACCTTAATTGGTAAAATTACGTCTTGCTCAGGCCAGCGAAATACTTCAAATTAGGCCACCAGGAAACTGCCAAAACAACCTGCGCTGAATGCTGGGGGGATGGGGCAATTGGTCACTTCAAGATATAACTTATAGCCTCTTCCCCACTACCTTCTCTCAGACTTCTTTTCCATCCTTTTTTTTCCCCCACCACTACCGAACCTATAACACTTGCTGCTATCACAAAAAATCATTACTATTCAAATGGCCTCAGTGCCAGTCTCAGACCCCGATGCCACTCCTGTGCCCAACCGTCTACTCTCAACCATCTCCTCTCTCTTTAAGTCTAAATCCTCACGACGAAGCTCTTCTTTCAGAACCTCTGCGGAAGGGATAGACAGCATCGAGGTAAAGGACAGGGTAATCTTATCACAGCTACCAGCCGATTTCAAGTTGGGAACGGCAGGACCTGAAAAAGAGCTCTGGTCGAAAATTCTGGATCTGCAGAGCACTGACGAGTATGAAGAATTAATATCAGATTCTTGTAGTGACAAGGGCAAACACTCTAGTACCTTCTCCCTTTAAGCTCTATTGTAGGGATGCCTATAATGCTAACACATAAAACAGTCCAAGATCAAGCACCACTCATAGCTGCCGTCATCCAGATCATGGCTAAAATCAAGAGGAAGCTGCGCCGCCGCCGCCACATAGACTGCTGTCTCACGCTCAGCTTCGACAGGAGTGGGATATATATCCACATTTCTATTGTGTACTATATTACTGTATAAGCTTTCCATCCTGGGCCTCAGGTCTTCAGTAACCCCGATCGGTCACTTTTTGTAGTCCTTCAGAGTTGGAATTTTGAAGATCTCATTACGAGAGAGTGGTGGTTTCTGCATAATCTTTTTTTTTCCCCCACCCCTACGGGATTTTATATAGCCCCCACTATAGAGGACTGCAATGAAAATTTAATTTGAAATAATTGAGAATGACGCTAGGACAGCCATAATTTCCCCGTTTGAGTTAAAGGGAGGAAACGCAGCCAAGAGATTCTTTCTCCTCCTTCCCTTATGGAGGTACAGCGCCTAAGTTTTGTATGTTTCACAAGCGAGGTTTTCTTCCCTTACCTCCTGTGGAACATACAAAACTTAGGAGCTATACCTCCGTAGTTTTACCAAATAAAATCAATAAGTACATCGCACTTCCTCCCTACATCAAAAAGGAGCTTAACTAGCCTATTAATTAGGCTGCATAATTCGCATTGCACTCACGTGGTTTCTGCCCACCAGACCAGAGTTCCACAGACCAGATGTTCCACAGACCTTTATGTTAGTACTCTAGTGCTGCCTGCACAGTGGTACCCAGATACCAGAGTACGAGTAAATGGGTAGTAGCTTATTGTATCACAGTTAGTATTTTTCCCAAACTGTTTGAGTTGAGGGGACAATTCGACAGATTTATGAGCAGAAACCCAGGTTAGACTAGAAGCCAATACACTAGCCACAAATACCCCTTCCCATCCTTTCTCCTTTTTTTTCCTCGTTTATCTCGATTTAACAGGCTATATGCTAGGATAGCGCGGCCGTTAAAAAAAATACCACCTCTTCATGACGTTCGCCAAAGTCGGGGGTCTTCATATCAGGTTTTATGTAATTTTCACGTGACCAGCAATCCATTCCACCATTCACAGAATCTCACTCTAGAGAGGATACAAATGCTAAATCCAGTCCCAGGTAGGCGAGGTACCGTGCACGGTATGATATATCTATTCAAAACTCAAAGGCTCATCACATAAACTAAACCTCTTGCATGAATATACATAACCCAGAGAACAAACCCTAGCCGCTAATACAAAAAACTCGTTAGAGAGTAACGACTTGCTATACACGCCCCTTGGTACAGCCCTATCCGGAGTCCATTTCCCACCCGTTCGTAATACCAATACCATGACCCGGGGCCCTGTTCTCTGAACTAAATTACCCCCTCCGCCATTCGCAAGCATCTATCTGATCTCCAGCCTGACTCCAGGGTCATATGCGGAGTGCTCTGTTTCGGCTGCAGCTACCAGTGTCCCTAGGGTCACCCCACTGAAGTTTCTTGCTCCAGACACGCGCCGCGAGATATTAAAAATCTACTACAAAAATGTGGGTCTCGCGCGCCTCGATGGCGCCCTTGACGGCGATGTGGGCAGAGTCGGGAGTCTTTGGAAGAGAAGAAAGACGAGCGGCGTAAACTGGAGCTACTAGGGGAGTGTCGGAGTCGAATTGCTTTTGGTATTCGTTGACTGCAATTGTAGCAGAGGAGTTCTTTAAGATAAGGCCTTTGTGACTGTTGAGAATAGGAGTAAATTCCATGTATTATAGCACTACTGGTGGGCATAGGAGGAGGAGGAGGGGATTGTAAAAATTTTAACGCTTAGGTTAGGCACAGGAAGAATTGATTCGAGAATGCTTTATTATACTGTTTGTACTGTGTTGCTGTTAATGATTATGTACAAACAAACGATTCTCCTCCACCATGACTATTATATGATGAGATTCTAAGTTATTAATACAAGGAGTTTTCGCCCGTCCGTCCGATACAAATTCCCGACGCGTACTGCTAGCAGTTACCGAGTCGCTTTTTCATCTTTTTTATATGTATGATGCACATATTTGTTTTTTTTCTTTCGGAAAAGGTTATGATTTGCGCATCACACGTTTATTTTACTTTCCTTGGCCTCCTCTCGCTCCACGACCACGGCCACCACGCGTGGCGCCACCTCTACCTTTACCTCCACGTTTAGAAACACCTGCTCCATCTTTTGGCTTCAAGATTGGGGATTCGGGTTGGATGATGGTCGGGAGGAGTTTAGCTTGTGCTTTTTTCTGGGTTGACTCCATGATGCGCGTGCTCCGGCGCTGGGGAACTCGTGGTGCCTTGCCGGGGGTCTTTCCGCGTCGGGGTTTGGCAGTGGTGGTGGTGGTGGTGGCGGCGACAGTGGTGTTCTGAATCTGGTTCTGGTTCTCCTCCTTCTCATCCTCCTCCTCCTCCTCCTCCTTCTCCTCCTCCTTCTCCTCCTTGTCCTTCTCCTCCTCGACCTGGGGGCTTTGCTTTTTGATTTTCGGGGGCGTCTGGCTGGGGGTGGGGGTGCGGCTGGGGGCTTTATTTTTTGTAACTCCTGCGCCGAGCTTGGGCTTTAGGATTGGGGAGGAGGACATGGACTTTGGGGTGGTTTTTTTGTTACTCGGGGGTAGTCCTGGGGTAGTAGTAAGCGTCAAGTCTTCCTGCATGGTAAGGATGGCAACTATATTCTGTGCCGACTTCTGCACGGACTCCAAAATGCGTGGGCTCCGGCGCCGGGCAGCCCCCAGCGCCTCCTGGTGAGTCTCGGCCCACGGGGTTTTCGTAATTTCTCCGGTTGTGGTAGTGGTGTCGGTTTTGTTGGCCGTGATTGGGAGGAGTGTGGAGCTTGCCGCGACGGCTGGGCCTCCGGGGGAAGAGTGATCGGCTGTGAGTATAAGCGGAATTTGAGTTTCAGTCTGGGCCGCGGTGGTAACGGGGGAGGTAACGGTATTCTGATTCCCATTCTCGCGTTCGTTCCCCGGATCCATGTCCATTTCTACCTGTGCCTTGGCCTCTGGCCCGGTCTGACCACTTAGCCCAGCAGGCCCCTCCTCCTCCTGTGCGGTAGGGACGGGGGCGAGAGTATCCTGTCCCGACTCGAGAGCTGGAAGTTGAGTCCCAGCTAGAGTCGCGGCAGTTGCGGTAGTAGGAGCAGTAGTAGTAATGTCCTCCTTACCGTCCTCCATCTCCATCTTCACCTTTACCTCCTTCGCCTCCTCCTTCTTCACCTTCACCTTCTTCACCTTCCTCACCTTCGTCTTCCCTTTTACTTTCACCGCCTTCATGTTCTCCTCACTTATCTTTATCTTTAGTTTCATCTCCTTTATCTTCTCCGCCCTCTTCTCCTCCCTCAGTTTCTGCTTCTCTCTCTCTATCTCCCGTTTCCTCAACTCCTCCTCCTCCTCCTCAATTCTTCCATCAAGCCTGCTGAGGGCTTCAGAGATGGTATTCAGATCGTGC
>Ga0307507_10004638_pt1 | contig 23942 bp, 13 predicted proteins | sample 7_EM_MG_FD_207223 | JGI IMG/M metagenome (GOLD analysis project Ga0307507, IMG submission 207223) | Populus trichocarpa ectomycorrhiza microbial communities from riparian zone in the Pacific Northwest, United States - 7_EM | ecosystem: Host-associated > Plants > Roots > Unclassified | place...
CCCCCATGCCAAGACATTCCTTGTTGCAGCTAGCCCCCTGCCTATTAATTAAGCCAGCCCTATTAGTGCTCGCGGCCAGATTAAGTTGTGAGGCACCCAAGAAATTCCGGTTAATACTCGTATGTGCGAAACATTAACGAAGCAAAGAACGGTGGGAAAGCCGTGAATTTAATGATAAGCTCACAGCGTCTAAGCAACCATATCCTGTCCTTTAGTCTTCGAAGGTGATTACGGCCGAACAAAATTCGCGGTTAAGATAGCCTTCGCCCGGTCGCTTCTCACAAATTCTCGCTTTTTTATCTCGCAACCTAATCTCACCGTGGGTACAAACTTAAAATTAGCCTAGCCCCTGCCCAAGCCAAAATCTCCAAGATTCCTTCCGTTAACCTTAAGATCTTAAGCGCGGAGGCGGTATTTTTCCGGCGATGGGCTTGAAGATGATACTGTGGGCTAGTTGAGGTCTTGGTTTGGATCGCGTGGAACAGTCGCGTGCTCGAATGCTGGTATTTTGTTTGGGCGTGGTCTCTCTTCCTGCAGAGATGCGCGTGTAATAGGAAGCCTCCTACGCCGGCTGTATGTGGAAGGGTTCGAAAGGGCTCATCTTAGGGCATAGGGGGGTAACTTGCTTCATGATCCGTGAGCGGGGGGCTGGCGCTGCGGGAGAGATGGAGTTTGTTGTGGGACTTTTGAAGTTCGCGAAGTTGTTAGACACTAGGCGAGGGCGATGCTCTAGGAGTTTGCGGCTCTTGACCCGTGAATCCTGTTTGAGCCGCGCAGAGCCGCATTGATGGGCACTCTATTGTGTAGCCTCGACGCGCCAAGAGACTTCCTACCCCGCCAAACCCCCTTGCCCACCCACCTTCCTTAAACAGGGGATTTTTTAAACGAAATGTTTCCCCCCAAATTTCAGCAGCAAAATCAATATTATACCATACGCGAGATAAAATGAGCACAGTGGTGATTAAAAACCTAGGCGTGATCTACAACAGCAGCCGCGATAGTGGGAATGCCATAAATAGTCACAACAATAATGAATTCAAAGGGTGTAATATATCCGTATCCGATGAGAAACGTCAAGTTCTAGAGTGGATATCTCCGTTGGCATCTCGGGAAAGGCACCAGGCTGCTCGCGATACACTGGTGGGAGGGGTACGGTAGGGGCTGGTCACTTCCTGACCGGAGATTTTCTGCCTGGCGCATATTCTCAGAGGATAGGCCGGCGAAGCTTGTCATATTCTGCTATGGACATCCAGGGACCGGCAAGATGTATATTAGGTATGAACCCCCATAGCCCCTAATTCGGTGTGATGCTAAAGAAGCAGGACAGCACTCTTGTAGTAGATATACATTTCAAAGGGACTGATGGGGACGGTGTTGCAGTCGCTTATGTGTACTACGACTTCAGCGCCCGAAATGCGCAATCTACGAGCACTATTGGGATCAGTGTTGAGGCAGGTTCTTGGAGCATTGTTAGAGATCTCGGATGGGGTGTAGAAGGTGATTGAGCAAGCAAAAAGGCAAGCGGACGGTTGCGGGCTCCGGCTTCCTGGGATTCTCGATCTGCTTGTCAACTCTCTATCAGGTTTTAAAAGGGGCTTTATCTGTGTTGGTGCCTTGGATGAGTTCCCTACAAAGCACCGGGCTAAACTCTGGAAATCTCTACAGTGCGTTGTCCGGGAATGCCCAAACACACGGCTATTCCTTACCGGAAGGCCTTAGATTAGAGCGGAAGTGGATGACTATTTTCCCAAAGAAGCTGATATGGTTACAGTAGTACCAGCTTCAGACGATATAGGAAGGTACATTGAGAAAGGGTTGAAAGAGGACCTAGACATGAGTGTGATGGGTAGGAGGTTATGAGTGGATATCGGGAGAGTTGTTCTAAAAAGGATCGCAGGAATGTATGTATTAACACGATTGCTGAATGCCACAGCCTGGGCTAACAGCAATTTCTAGATTTCTTGTTTGCCTCGGTATGGACGCAATCCTTGCAGCGACGACCATTCACCAGAAAAGACAAGCACTGGACAGAATGGCCAATGTTCTTGGCTTACAGGATGCACACAACACGACATTAGACAGGATAAGGCAGTAGGATGAAAGAAAATCAATGCTTGGGATGGCGGCCGTGATGTGGGCTTCCCCCTGTGAGCGGCCCTTGCGGTCGGGGGAGTTTCGCTATGCACTGGGGGTAGAACTAGGGACGGGAGAATTTAACTTTGAAATTGTGCTTTCGATAAAGACTCTACTGGGCTGTATAATACTTTAGGACTTGTTAAAATTCATGGAATACGCCAACGGTCCGTCTCCTGCATTTCACACTTCAAGAGTATCTTTGAGCGAATCCAACTCTATTAGAAACTACTAAATCGATGATGGCCGAAATCTGCCTTACCTATCTGAACTACCGGTCAGTTCGCGCACTGCAAGTGAACCGCCTGGAAACGGCACAACTGCTTGAATATGCCACATGTTTCTGAGGGATTGATGCAGACAGGGAGATGACTACCAGTGAGCAGGTGAAATTTCTAGCGTTGCAACTGTTTGACGGGTATGAGAACCACGTTATCCGCCACTGTTTCCTGGCGAGAGAGGATACGTGAGTGGTTTTTTGACCAGGACATTCATGGAATTAGTGGACTGCACTGAATCGCCTTTTGGCGCCTCAACAGCCCTCATGACTTAATTTAGTGATATAACATAAATCCTGCATCCCCCGAGCACCTATACAGTACCACTCGGCAATAGAAATTTGTTCTTCATCGGCCGGAACGTACCGGTATTCAAATGAGTGCGCGCTCTAGTTTCCGTCCAGTTTCCAGCCATCCGTTCGCACGAGTGAGAGACTGTGATTTCATCCACTGTCCTATACTGATTGTAGACTGTGAGGCTCAAAATTCCTCAGGGCCTACCGGCAGTAGGGCTCAACTGCAGATAACTATAGATAACTATAGGCGCCCACAGGCGACGGTCGGTGGCCAAGGACGACTTTCAGGTCCTAAGGTAACTAGCGAGGGATTTGGGATTCCCACTCACAAGATAGTTTGGATGCCCACAGCCAACCCCGAGGATTACTTTTTTTTTCGAAAGGTTGATGTCAATGTCCCGCGGCCTAGGAGGGATAGCCTGGGGCGGTCGGGTATACTATTGGGAGCCTAGGCCCCACCCTCACCATAGAACTTCTCTTGCCTTCCTTGATAATCTTGTTATTATTCCCTGTATTTGAGTAATTAAAAGGCTGTCAAAAAAATTTCTGTAACGCTAGTGGACTGATTTCCAAAGCTGATTACCTTATAGAGCCCAAGGGAAGCCCCCAGAATGCAAGATGGTAACGATTGCTTATAATAGCTATCTTGAGAAATGTACCGTGCTTAGATTACCTGATTGCGACTGCCACCGCTCTACCCAGTTGTGTGTCTAGGAGGCCACTCGGCCGAATTTGGTAACGTCCGCGAGATAGTCGAAGAGTAGTATGTCGGAGGCCGTTGGCGAGGAGTCAAAAAAGATTGGAAACGAGGGAACGCGGCCATCCTACTTAAACGAATATGCGCGGCCTATCCCAATCAATTTGACTCTTGTTGTTTCCCGAATCCCGATGTTCCAGGCGGTATGGGCGTACAGGTACATTTCATCACGTTGAAGTCAAACTTCCGGTAGTAAACACTGGCCTTGATCAGATGCATCTGGGTTAGCATAGAAATTTGGACCGAGAGGGGGTTTCATGCTAAAAATTACATTGACGTTGGCAAAATATGATTAGGCGAGTAATTCCATGCGAAGCGGATGGTGTGCTTGTGGTCGGGGCTGCGTGAGATATTCGCAAGAATCGTGAGGAAAAAGATCTGATAGAAGCCGATACGGCAAGACGGAAGTTAAGACGAAAGGAGTAATGCAAACTAGATTAGCCGACAACCTAGGGAGTTTTCTGCTGGTGTGGGTTGGCATTACTTGGGAAGAAACGTGATAGAGGGAGGCAAACCCGATCTCTCATCGCATTGCAGACGTCAGTGCGCCGGTAGAGACTACAGGATTGCAATGCTGCGTTATTTGAACCTCTAATCGGGGTGTCTTAGGATTAGATCCATACGAAAAGACAAACTTGGTTCCGGGTAATTCAGATCAGTACCTGTGGCAATCCAAGTCGCTTATTAGGCTGTGAATCGACTCCTAGCATAGCACTTGAGTAGAGATATGTACCAGTACGTCAGCCCCCTAATAGGTGGTGAGGGAGATAATGCCGGGGCACCACTTGTTACAGTTGCCTCATGCCTGTTAACTAAGCTAGCCCATTCATGTATGGTATGATACTATAGTACTCGCTACAAGATTGGGTTGGAAGACACCCCAGAAACTCGGGTAAATACTGGTAAATTCGAGGTGCCGGCGAAGCAAATAAAGATATCCAAGTTCTGAATTTGGCAACTAGTTCGCTATCTAATTCACCATATACCCAATTCTATACCCTTCTAAGAATTTCCACGGTAGTAGAGCACGCGGTTAAAATGGTATTTGTTTGATTGCATCTCACAAATTCTTACTCTTAGCTCGTGACTTAATCTCGCGGCAGGTACGAATCGTGCTAAGTTAAAATCTGCCTAGCCCCTGTCCAACAAGCATCTCAAAGACTCCTTCAGGATCTTAAGTGTCGAGACCGCATTTTTTCACCAACACGGATCTAAAGGTGGTATTGTGAGCCAGTTGGAATCTCGATTCGTATTTCTTCAGACCATACCGTGCTCCAATGTTATTTCGTTTTAGTAACTGTGGGTTTTTTCTTGGGCGAAATAATAGGGGGCCTCGTTACGCGGGCACTGTGTGGGACTATTCAAAGCGGTTCATCCTGGGACAACTTGCTTCATGATCCGCGGACATGCTGGTGCTGCGGGAAGAAAGGTGGGAGTCTTACGAGGACTTCTGAAGTGTGGGATGCTATTGCATACTATAGATAGAGAGTTTCTACAAGGCTGCATGTTCATTCTTCCAGTGTGCGGTTCTTAAACTGGGAATCCAATTTGAGCCGCACAGAGCCGCATTAGTGGGGCTCCCTCATGTGTAACCTGGACGTGCCAAGAGATTTCCCCAAGATCGCCTCTTGTCTGTTGCCAAGTGCCCCACCTTTGCTTAGCTTAAACAACGCACTCAAGCGAAAAATTTAGACAACAAATTTCAATAGCAAAACCCATACGCTATACAAAATGAGCCAAGTGGTGAACAACTCGGGCATCACGTACGGCAACAACAACCGCGACTGTGGGAATACCAATAACTTCGATCGGTGCAATATATCCGTATTAGATGAGAAACGCCAGGTTCTAGAGTGGATATCTCCCTTGGCATCTCGGGAAAGGCACCAAGCTGTTCGCGATACACGGGTGGAGGGGGTGGGAGACTGGCTACTTTCCAACCAAAGCTTTTCCACATGGCGCACATCAAAGGACCGGACGGTGAAGCCTGTCTTATTCTGTTATGGGCATCCGGGGGTTGGCAAGACGTATATTAGGTATGAACCGCCGTTGCCTCCTAATTTAGTGCGGTTCTAAAAAAGTAGGACAGCTCTCTTGTGATAGATACACTTCTCAATGGGATTGGTGAGGACGGTGTAGCCGTCGCTTATGTGTACTGCGATTTCAGCACTCGGAATATGCAATCTACGAGTGCTGTATTTGGGTCGGTGCTGAGGCAGGTTGTTGGAGCATTGGCAGAGATCCCAGATGAGATACATAAGGCTTTTGAGCAGGCAAAAAGACAGGCTGACGGCTGCGGGCTCTGGCTTCCCGAGATTCTCGATATGCTTACCAAGTCCTTAAAAGGTTTGGAGCGGGGCTTTATCTGTATCGACGCCTTGGACGAGTTCTCTGCAAAGCAGCGGGCTCAACTCTGGGATTCTTTGCAGCGCGTTGTTCGGGAGTGCCCAAACACTCGGCTATTTCTTACCGGAAGGCCTCAGATCAGACCGGAAGTGGAGGACTATTTTCCCGAAGAAGCTAGTATGATTACAATAGAACCAACCTCAGGCGATATAGGAAGATATATTGAGGAGAGGTTGAGACAGAACCTAGACAAGCGTATGGTAGACAAGAGATTGCAAGCAGATATACGGAGAATTATTCCGGAAAATATCTCAGGAACGTATGTATTAACGCGGGGTGCTGAATTCCACAGACTGGGCTAATAGCGATCTCTAGATTTCTTCTTGTTCGCATTAGTATGGATGCAATCCTTGCAGCGACAACCATTCGCCAGAAGAGACAGGCACTGGGTAGAATCGCCAATGGCCTTGGCTTACAGGATGCATACAGCACAACACTAGACCGGATAAGACAGCTGGATGGAGGCAGGTCAAAGCTTGGAATGGATGCCCTGATGTGGGTTTCCCACTGTGAGCGGCCCTTGAGATCTCAGGAGTTATGCCATGCCCTAGGGGTAGAACTAGAGATGGAAGACTTTACCGCCGACAATGTACCTTCAATACAGACTGTACTGGGCTGCACTTTAGGACTTGTCACAATTGACGAAAATTCATCCACGGTCCGTCTCCTGCATCTCACGCTACAAGAGTATCTTGGCCAAGACCCCACCCTATTTGTAACTCCTCACTCGATTATGGCCGAAATCTGCCTCACGTATTCGAACTCTCCGTTAGTCCGGGAGCAGCAGCCAGGCCTCGATAAAGTCCGGGCGGCACCGCCATTTCTTGAGTACGCTTCATGTTACTGGGGAACCCATGCAGCCAGGGAGGTGACTGAGCAGGTGAAATCTCGGGCGTTGCGACTGCTTGACGGATATGAGAACCATGCATCTTCCGCTATCTTTTGGCGAAAAAAACTACATGAGTGGTACTTTGTCGGCGATATTCATGGAATTAGTGGACTGCATTGCATCGCATTTTGGGGGATTGCAGAAATTGCGGTTGCCATGCTGGAGGCGAAAAAATGGGACGTGAATGGACGTGATTCTAGAGGCGACACACCGTTAATGTGGGCTGTAAGATATGGGAATGACAGGGTAGTGGAGCTACTTCTAGGGCAGGGAGATATTAGACCCGACATGGTTATTCGGGGGGGTCGCACAGTATTCTCGTTTGCTGCAGAGTCGGGGAATGAATGTGTTGTGAAGCTACTTCTGGGTCACGGGGATGTCGATCCCAATTCATCGGATAGAAATGGCCGAACACCCCTATCATATGCTGCCTCAGCAGGACATGAAGGTGTAGTTAACCTGCTTCTAGGATGCGGGGATGTCAATCCCAATTCATTAGATAACGGAGGCCGAACACCCCTCTCACTTGCTGCTTGGGGAGGATATGAAGGTGTAATGAGGCTGCTTCTGGCACGCGGGGATGTCAGTCCTAATTTACCGGATAACGATGGCTGGACCCCCCTATTATATGCTGGCATGAGAGGACACGAAGGTGCGGTGAAGCTACTTGTGGAAAGCCGGGATATCAATCCTAATTCATTGGGTCGTAATAGCCGAACGCCCCTGTCGTATGCTGTCATGTGGGAGCGGGAGGATCTAGTAAAGCTATTTTTAGGACATCCGAACATCAATCCCAATTTATCGGGTAGCAAAGGCCGAACGCCCCTATCATATGCTGCCTCTGAAGGATATGGAGTCATAGCGAAGCTACTTCTAGGTTTCAAAGATACTAATCCCAATTTGTCGAGTATTGAAGGCCGAACACCCCTATCGTATGCTGCCTCTCAAGGATATGAAGGCATAGTGAAGCTGCTTCTGGGCCGCAGGGATATCAATCCTAATTTATCAGATTATAACGGCCGGACACCCTTGTCGTGTGCTGCTTGGAGAGGACACGAAGGTGTAGTGAAGCTACTTGTGGAAAGCCAGGATATCGATCCCAATTCATCGGATAGCAGAGGCCGAACACCCCTATCATATGCTGCCGGATGGGGGCGGGAGGATCTAGTGAAGCTCTTTCTCGAACACGGGAATGTCAATCCCAGTTTATCAGGTAGCAAAGGCCGAACACCCCTTTCATATGCTGCCTCTCGGGGGTATGAAGGTGTAGTGGAGCTGCTTCTGGGCCACAGGGGTGTCAACCCTAATTTACCGGATCACAATGGCCGGACGCCCCTATCGTGTGCTGCTTGGAGAGGACACGAAGGTGTAGTGAGCCTACTTCTGGGCCACAGGGATATCAACCCTAATTTATCGGATATCGAAGGTCGGGCACCCTTATCATATGCTGCCTCTCAAGGATATGAAGGCATAGTGAAGCTGCTTCTGGGCCGCAGGGATGTCAATCCTAATTCATCAGACCACGACGGCCGGACACCCTTGTCGTGTGCTGCTTGGAGAGGACACGAAGGTGTAGTGAAGCTACTTGTGGGAAGCCGGGATATCGATCCCAATTCATCGGATAGCAAAGGCCGAACACCCCTATCATATGCCGCCGGATGGGGGCGAGAGGACCTAGTGAAGCTCTTTCTCGAACACGGGAATGTCAATCCCAGTTTATCGGATAGCAAAGGCCGAACACCCCTATCATTTGCTGCCTCGAGAGGGCATAGAGGTGTAGTGAAGCTGCTCCTGGAATGTGGGAATGTTAATCCTAACTCGTCGGATAACGATGGCCGAATACCCCTGTCATGTCCGACCACGAGGGCGCTAGAGGGTGTAGCGGAGCTCTTATCATCGGAAGCCAGCAGCTTCAATTGCGGATCGTTAGAAACCCCTGATCAAATGACAACCTCTATCACTAGCGATTTGCTTTGCACCAAGAAGTAACGCCTCCACTCACTCCAATGGACGATTTTACCTTACATAGAGCGGATGATCCTCCACTTGATGCCCCATCTCTGATTCTATCCCATCAGAACCTCCCCAGAAACAACCTTTGCCATTCAAACTTTCTCCGCCAGATCAATTACCATCGCCCGTGACCACATCCGTCCCCACCCCTACCCTTATTTCTATTTTTGAACCTCCTTTTTCCTTCTGACTTCGGCCATGTTCATTTTTTCCGTTTTTTACGCTTTTAGGGTGCCACAGATGTGGGGATTCTCTTGAATTATTACACGCCATCCATAGTGCTTGGTGGTGATTGATATATCAGCGTTGGTTAGATTCGGTGCGTTTTTTCAATCTTGTTGGCGCAACCCCTATGTTTCTTTTCCGCTTCCATCCCCTTGAGATTCTCTTTGTCTAGTATTCTAAGTGTGTTATATCAATAGAAGTATTCATTCGCGATAATGATACAAACCTCATTTCATCCACGAGCCTCGCATGCCGGAACTGCATTTCAACACCATCAACCCTTACTGCCCTCACCTTCTACCCCAATCATCCATCAATCCACTTTCGCTCAATTTCCACTCGTATTAGATGCCATATCAGTTGCTAATAGCCAAACACCCCCACTTCCTACGAGCATCCATCGACACTAAAAGCACTACAACAAGAAGACAATCCCCTTCTCCGGTCTTGGTGCATTTCCGTATAATCATGGCTCGCGAGACTACTATTTTTTATTCCTTTTACGCCTAAGATGCCCCCCGATCAGTCAGGAACGTTCATAGCGCAAACTACTCCTCTAAGCGTGCTCAAAAAAGCTGATGGGACAGCATCCCCGGTGGTGGGGGATCCAGGCTAGTTAGATGAGTGTATGTTCCGCCAGGTTGTGGAGTCAGGATAAACGCATGCCAATGATTGATACTTGATATTAGTGATATGATACTAAGTTAATAAAGGATCTATGGAGTGAGGGAGTATCGCTTCTAATTAGTCAGGAGGGAGAGGTCGTAGTAGGGATTCGATGCGCATGTCCTTTAGAATTGCTTACTGACTTACCCGAAACCACACCTAACATAATTTAATTATATAAGATTAACTCCGAATCTCTCATGAGCACCTATACAGTACCACTCGGCAATGTGAACCAGTTCTCGACCCACTAAAGTATACCGGTATTCAAATAAGTGTTTGTTTCCGTTTCCATCCCCCTTAGGGTCTTCCATTCGCACAAGTGACCGGCCATGATTTCGAACTAGATCCTGTTACTCATTGTGGACTGTGAGCTTCGAAGACCCTTAGGCCCTACCGGTGATAGATCTTGAATGTAGATAGCTGCCGGTGCTTAGAGGGCATGGTCCGGGGCTGAGGATGACTGTCGGCCCTCCAGGTAACTTCCCAGCCATTCGGGAATGGCACTTGCAAGATATGGTGGATGCCTGAAGTCAGCCCCAGGAAGCACCACCTTTGAAAAGACAGACACTAGTGTCCCGTAGCCTGAGACAATTAGGTCTTTATTGGTTAAAATGTACCGGCATTCGAATGAGTGCGCGTTTCTATTTCTATCCGGTTTCAAGTCATCTGTTATCACGAGTGAGAGGCTGTGATTTCAATTACTGTCCGATACTGACTGTGGACTGTGAGCCTCAAAATTCCCTAGGGCCTACCGGCGGTAGGTATTGGCCGCAGATAACTGTGGATAACTGTGGGTGCCCACAGGCGACGGTCCGTGGCTAAAGATGACTTTCAGGTCATAACGTAATAAGCGAGGGATTAGGAATTCCCACTCACAAGATAGTTTGAATGCCTATAGCCAGGCTGGAGGATTGCTACTTTTTCGAGAGGCCGGCTCTGGTGCCCCGCGGCCTAGGGGGGATGGCTAGGGGGGCCGGGGCGGTTGGATGTGCTGTCGGATGCCCAGCCCCCCCCCCCCACCACACAGAGTTTCTCCTGCCTCGCTTGATAGTCTTGTTATTATTTGAGTAATTAAAAGGCGGTCGATAATTTCTGTAACGCTGGCGGGCTAATTTCAAAAACTAATTATCTTATAGCGCCTAAGGGAAGCCCCCAGAATACAATGGGCAGGGAGCCGATGACTTCCATCTCAGTTATACGTGCCCCCGGATGTTATTTCTTCAGCCCCAAAACAGAAAAGCCAAGTTTGGTCGAACATTGATTCAACATATTGAGACTCGGAATCTAGGGATCAGCCGCCACTGTTAGTAATGGTAACAATTGCTTAGCTATCTTGAGAAAGATAGAATGCTTGTATTACCTGATTGCGACCCGGTTGTGTCTCTAGGAGGCTGCTCGGCCGAATTTGGAAACATCTGCGGGATAATCAGAGAGTAATATCCCGGAGGTCGTTGGTGAGGAGTCAGAGATTGGAAACGAGGGAACGAGGCCGTTTTACTTAAACTAATACGCGCGGCCTATCTAAATCGATTTGACTCTGGTTGTTTCCCGAATCCCAATGTGCCAGGCAGTATGGGCGTACAGGTATATTTCATCACGCTGAAGTCAAACTTCGGGTTGTAAACATTGGTCTTGATCAGATAAATCTGGGTTAGAATAGAACTTTCGACTGAGCAGGGGTTTTAAGTTCAAAGTTACATTGAGGTTGGCAAAATATGATCAGGCGAGTAATTCCATGTGAAGCGGGTAGCGTGCTCGTGTTCGGAGTATGCATAGATATTTACAGAAATCGTGAGGAAAAAACTCGGGTAGAAGCTAATACGGCCAGATGGAAGTCAAGGCTGGAGGAGTAACACAAACTGGATTAGCCGACAATCTAGAGAGTTTTCCGCTAGTGTGGGCTAGCATTACTTGGGGGGAAACTTGATACAGGAAGGCAAAACTGAATATTTTCTCGCGTTGCAAACATCCGTGTCCCGGTAGAGACTACAGTATTGTGATGCTGCATTATTTTGAACCTCTACGTCGGGCTGTCCTGTGATTAGATCCATACCAAAAGAGAAACTTGGTTCCAGGAAATTCAGGCCAGCACTTGTGGTAATTCAAGTTGCTTATCAAACTGTGAATCGACCCCTAGCATATCACTTGAGTAGAGATATGTACTAGTACGTCAGCCCCCTGATCGGTGGGGGGGGGACAATGCCGGGGCACCACTTGTTACAGACATACAGTTACCCTCATACCGTTAATTAAGCTAGCCCCATACATGTACTGTACTCACTACAAGATTAGGTTGCGAGATATCCCAGAAACTCGAGTAAATACTGGTAAATCCAAGATGCCGGCGAGGCAAAGAAATATACAAGCACTGAATTTGGTAACCGTTTCACTATCTAATTCATCATATACCCAGTTTTTTTTGCGCTTCTGAAGCTTTTAACGGTTGCAGAGCTCGCGGTTAAAATGGTATTTGGTTGATTGCATCTCACAAATTCCTGCTCTCTTAGCTCGCGACTTAATCTCGCGGCGGGTACGAATCGTGCTAAGGTAAAATCCGCCTAGCCTGCTCAACCAGCACCTCAAGGAATCTTTCAGGATCTTAAGTGCTGAGACCACATTTTTTTTTTCGGCAACACGGATCTAAAGGTGATATTATGGACTAGTTGAGGTCTTTGTTTGTATTGCCTCAGACAATACCGTGCTCGAATGTTGTAATTTCGCTTTAAGTTAGTGGCTGTGGGTTTTTCTTGGGCGAAATAATAGGAAGTCACATTGCCCCGGCACTGTGTGGGACAGTTCAAGCGGTTCATCCTGAGACAACTTGCTTTACGATCCGTGGGCAAGATTCTGGTGCTGCGGGAAGAAAGGTGGGGGTCTTACTGGGACTTCTGAAGTGTGGGATGCTCTTGGATACTGCAGAGTTTCCAACGAGGTCGCATGTTCATTTTTCCAGTGTGTGGTTCTTGAACTGCGTATCCAATTTGAGCCCCGCAGAGCCGCATTAGTGGGGCTCCCTCACGTGTAACCTTGACAGATCGCCTCCCGCGATCTCCCCTTGTCTGCTGTTTCAGTGCTCGCCGTACCCGCCTTTGCTTAACTTAAACAACGCACTAGAGCGAAAGATTTCGGCACCAAATTTCAACAGCCAAACCAATACGCTGACAAAATGAGCCAAGCAGTGCATAACAGGGACGTCAGGTACGGCGACAACAACCGCGACTGCTGGAATAGCTATAATAATTTCGATCGGTGCAACATATCTATATCTGACGAGAAACGCCAGGTTCTAGAGTGGATATCTCCCTTGGCATCTCGGGAAAGGCACCAGGCTGTTCGTGATTCACGGGTGGAAGGAGTGGGAGATTGGCTGCTTCACAACCAAAGATTTTCTACATGGCGTACATTAGAGGACCGGACGGCGAAGCCTATCTTATTCTGTTATGGACATCCGGGGGCTGGCAAGACGTATATCTGGTACAGTACAAACCACCAGAGCCCCCTAATTCGGTGCAATACTAAAATGGGTTGCATAGCTCTCTTGTAATAGATACACTTCTCAGTGGGATTGATGACGATGTGGCCATCGCTTATGTGTACTGCGACTTCAGTTCTCGGAATGAACAAACTGCAAGCACTGTATTGGGATCAGTGTTGAGGCAGGTTTTCGGAGCATTGGCCGAGATCCCTGATGGGGTACAGAAGGCCTTTGAGCGCGCAAAACGGCAGGCTGACGGTTGCGGGCTCCGGCTACCCGAGATCCTCAATACACTCACCAAGTCTCTATTAAGTCTGAAGCATGGGTTTATCTTTATCGACGCCTTGGACGAGCTTCCTACCAAGCACCGGACTCAACTCTGGAAATCTCTACAGCGCGTTGTCCGAGAGTGCCCAAACACCCGGCTATTCCTTACCGGAAGGCCTCAGATTAGAACGGAAGTGGAGGGCTATTTTCCCGTAGAAGCTGATATGACTGCAATAGAACCAACTTCAAATGATATAGGAATATATATTGAGGAGAGGTTGAAGGAGGACATAGACATGAGTGCAATGGACGAGGGATTGTGAGCAGATATACAGAGAGTTATTCCGGGAAATATCTCGGGAATGTGTGTATTAATAGGAGATCCTGAAATCCACAGATAGAGCTAATATTTTTTTCATAGATTTCTTCTTGCTTGTCTCGGTATGGACGCAATTCTGGCAGCGGTGACCGTTCACCAGAGGAAACAAGTACTGGATAGAATGGCTAATGGCCTTGGCTTACACGATGCATACAAGACGACATTAAACCGGATAAGACAGCAGGATGAAATCAGATCAAAGCTTGGGATGGATGCCCTGATGTGGCTCTCCCGCTGTAAGCGGCCCTTGCAGCCGGAGGAGTTGCGCCATGCGCTGGGAGTAGAACTAGGAACCGAAGATTTTAGTATCGACAATATTCCTTCGATAAAGGCTATACTAGGTTGCACTTTAGGACTTGTCACAATTGACGAAAAAGCATCAATGATCCGTCTCCTGCATTTGACACTGCAAGAGTATCTTGGAGGGCATCCCACCCTATTTGTAACTGCTCGCTCGATGATGGCCGAAATCTGTCTCACCTATTTGAACTATCGATCAGTCCGGAAGCTACACCCAGACCTCGATAAAGCCCAAGTCATACCGCCATTCCTTGAATACGCCACATGTTTCTGGGGAACTCACGGAGGAAGGGAGGTGAACGAGCCGGTGAAATCTCTTTCGTTGCGACTCCTTGGCGGATACGAGAAACATGTATCTGCTGCTATCCTCTGGCGAAAGAAACTACGTGGATTGCACTTTGGCGAGGACGTTCATGGAATTAGTGGGCTACACTGCATCGCGTTTTGGGGGATTGGGGAAATTGCGATTACCATGCTTGAGAAGAGAAGGTGGGACGTGAATGGACGCGATTCTAGGGGTGACACACCATTAATGTGGGCTGTGAGATATGGAAACAATAGGGTGGTGGAGCTACTTCTAGAGCAGGGGGATATCAGACCCGACATCGTTATTCGCGACGGTCGCACAGTATTCTCGTTTGCCGCCGAGTCGGGGAGCGAAGGCGCCGTGAAGTTGTTTCTCTTACGCAAGGATGTCAATCCTAATGCATTAGATGACGATGGTCGGACACCCCTATCATATGCTACCTCGAGAGGCCATAAGGGTATAGTAGAGCTACTTCTATGTCGCAGGGATCTCAATCCGAATTTATCGGATGATAATGGCCGGACGCCCCTATTAGATGCCGCCTCAAGAGGATGCGAAAGTGTAGTCGAGCTGCTTCTGGGCCGTGGGGATGTCAATCCAAATTTGTCAGATGACATCGGCCGGACACCTCTCTTAGATGCTACTTGGAGGGGACACGAGGGCGTAGTGAATCTACTCTTAAGCCGCGGGGATGTCAATCCCGATATATCGGATAGCAAAGGCCAAACACCCCTATCGTGTGCGGCCTCGAGAGGATACGAAGGTATAGTGAAGCTGCTTTTGGGCCGCGGGGATGTCAATCTTAATTCATTCGATAGCGATGGCCGGTCCCCGCTATCTTATGCTGCCGCAGGGAGACATAAAAGTGTAGTGATGCTACTTGTGGAAAGCTGGAGTGTCGGTCTTTGTTCATCGGATAGCGATGGCCTAACACCCCTATCGTACGCCGCCCAGTGGGGGCGAGAGGATATAGTGAAACTGTTTTAGGATACGGGGGTTTCAATCCTGATTCATCGGATCGTAGAGGCCAAACACCCCTATCATATGCAGCCTCGGGCGGACATGAAGATGTAGTAAAGTTATTTCTGGGGCGCGGGGATGTCAATCCCAATTCATTGGATAACAGTGGTCGACCCCCGTTATCATATGCCGCTGCCGGGGGAAATGGTGGTACAGTGAAGCTACTTCTGGGGAGCCCGAATATCGATCCCAATTTATCGGATAGCGATGGCCTAACACCCTTATCATATGCTGCTAGGTTGGGAGGAGAGGACCTAGTGAAGCTGTTTTTAGAACATATGGGTGTGAATCCCGATTTACCGGGTCGCAGTGGCCGAACACCCCTATCGATTGCCGCCTCGAGAGGACATAGGGGCGTAGTGAAGCTGCTTCTAGGACGCGGGGATGTCAATCCTAATTCACGGGATAGCAATGGCCGATCCCCGCTATCATATGCTGCCGCAGGGAGACATAAAGGTGTAGTGAAGCTACTTGTGGAAAGCCCGGGTATCGACCCCAATTCATCGGATAGCGGTGGCCTAACACCCCTATCATACGCCGCCAAGTGGGGGCGAGAGGATCTAGTGAAGCTGTTTTTGCAGCATGGAGGTGTCAGCCCCGATTTGTCGGATAGCAAAGGCCGAACACCCCTGTCGTTTGCTGCCTCGAGAGGGCACGTCGGTGTAGTTAAGCTACTTCTGGGACGCGTGGGTGTCAATCCCAATTCATTGGATAGCAGCGGTCGGCCCCCGCTCTCATATGCCGCCATTTCTGGGGCTGGGGGTGTAGTGAAGCAGCTTCTGGAATGTGGGGACGTCAATCCCGATTTATCGGATAGCAGTGGTCGGACACCTCTATCTTTTGCCGCCTCGAGAGGACACAAAGGTATAGTGCAGTTATTTCTAGAACGCGGGGATGTCAGTCCCGACTCATCAAACAGTAATGGGCGGACACCCCTATCGTATATTGTCAAATGGAGGCGACAGGATCTTGTGAAGCTGTTTTTAGAACGCCGGGATGTAAATCCGGATTCATCAGATCGCAAAGGCCGAACACCTCTATCATATGCTGCCATTTTAGGGGGTGGGAGTGTAGTGGAGCTCTTTCTCGCACGTAGAGATGTTAATCCTGATTCCTCTGATAGAAAAGGTCGGACACCGCTGTCGTATGCTGCTATTCATGGCGATGCGGGTGTAGTGAAGCAACTTCTGGAATGCGTGGATGTCAATCCCAATTCATTGGACAACACCGGTCGGCGCCCGCTATCATATGCTGCCATTTCGGGGGCTAGGAGTGTAGTGAAGTTACTGCTGGAACGCGGGGGTGTCGATGTTGATTCACCGGATAGCAGCGGCCGAACGCCCCTATCATTTGCGGCCTCGAGAGGACATGAGGAGGTGGCGAAGCTGCTTCTAGACCGCAGGGATGTCAATCCTAACTCATCGGATAGCAATGGGCGACGACCCCTCTTATTTGCCGCCTCGAGAGGACATGGCGGTGTAGTTAAGCTATTTCTCGAGCGCAGGGATATCGATCCAAACTCATCAGATAGCAATGGTCGACCCCCGTTATCATACGCTGCCAGTTCGGGGGCTGGGAGCGTAGTGAAGTTACTTTTGGAACGCCGGGGTGTGAATGCTGATTCCCCGGATAGCAGCGGCCGAGCCCCCCTATCATTTGCTGCCTCGAGAGGACGTGAAAGTGTAGCGAAGCTACTTCTGGGCCGCAGGGATGTTAATCCTAATTCACGGGATAGCAATGGCCGAGGGCCCCTTTTATTTGCTGCTTCGAGCGGACATGGCGGTGTAGTTAAGTTACTTCTCGAGCGCAAGGATGTCGATACCAGTTCCTCTGACAGCGCTGGTCTGACCCCCCTATCATCTGCTGCCCTGAAAGGACATGAAGATGTAGTGAAGCTACTTCTGGACTTCGGTGATGTCAATCCCAATTCACCAGATGCCAATGGTCTAACACCCCTATTGTATTCTCTCTCAAAGGGACATAGAGGTGTAGTGAAGCTACTTTTGGAAAGCCGAGATATCGATCCAAATTCCTTGGACCGCTTTGGCCTAACACCTCGATGGTATGCTGCTAGGTGGGGGCGACAAGATCTAGTGGAAGCACTTCTAGACCGTAGGGATGTCAACCCCCATTCACTGGATAACGATGGCCAAACACTTTTGCCGTATGCTCCAGTGAGGAGGAGGCCGGTGCTTCCAGGGCAACCATTATTGGAAGTCGGGAGTCCTTGGGGATCGTTGGAGGACCCTGATCGAATGCCGCCCCCTGTCGCTTGTGAAATTGCTCCGCCCCGAGAAGTAACGCATCCACTCACACAACGGACGATGTTACCTTACGTACTATAGATGATCATTCACTTGACGTCCCTATCTCTGCTTCTGTTCCATCTGGGCCTTCTCAGAAACAATCTCTTCTACCTAAAAATCCTCTACCTGATAAATCGTACTTGTACCTGGCTTCACTCATCTTTCTCTCTGGCCTTGGCTCTAGTTTGGGCTATCCTTTTTTCCTGCTGGCTTTGGTCCTGTTCATTTTCTATTTTTCGCGTTTTTAGAGTACTATGGGTATGGGAATCTCATTTCATGCCGTCCACGGCGCTCGCCTGTCGTTACTATCTCATCTGATGTGTTTTGTAATCCTGACTCTACGATACTTTTATTTATTTTTTATTTTTCACTTACCTGATTGTGGTTCTCTTAGTGCACTATTCATAGTGTATCATGCTAGTAGAAGCGTTCATTCATGATACATTATACATACCCCATTTACTTTTGCTCCAACGTCCCTGATACCACCCCAACGGCTCATAGCCCCACACTCTCACGGTTTACAGTATCCACCAGCAATAAAAGCGTGGTAACACCAAGAGTGACACTCACTTTCTCTTCGCCTTGGTACTTTTCCTGCCTCTTCGTTGCTCACCAATTCACTATCTTGTATGCACGTTCGCAGCCGGGGCCATTCCTATGCTTATGTTTGGAAAAGCTGAGGAACGGTGTTTCTAAGGATGGGAGATTGAACTAGTTAGGCGAGGGTGTGATACAGAAGGTTGGAGAAGTAGGGCAAAGACATGTTAACCCCGGGTGCTTTGATCAGTAACTTAACACTCAGTTAGCAGAGGATGTATCGGGATGATGGGGGACCTCTAATTAGTTGAGAGGGAGGAGAGTTATAGGAATTCAATACTCATGCTCTTTGGAATAACTTGCAAGCCCCTCTGGCCGCCTCAACATGCCCATGACATAATTAATTTTTAGTGACTACATACAACATTAATCCTGCACCCCCCCCCCCCCCCCGGAAACCCCATCCATGTTGGATAGTGGCCCAGGGCACGTGGTTATGCAGATGCGCGGATAGGCGGATATGCAGGTTTGAGGGTATACAACTAGGAGACAGACGAATATAGGGCATGTGGCTTTGTGGTTTCCGGTGGTTGGGTATCATACATAGCAGTGGATTGTTGTTTTCACACCCTATGCCAGCAGCCATAGGGTACCAGTTTCATGGTTTCTTTCATACCCTATGCCACTAGGCATACGGGAGTTTGCGCATTGTTGAGGCAGAGGTTTTATGGATCACGGAGAATCACAAGTTAGCGGATGGTTCTAGATTGTTGGAGAGTAGGTTTTGTCAGCTGCATGTGTTTCCTTAGAGTTCGTTGAGTTTCGGGAGAGTTCGGTTGTTGTTAGACGGAGGAATATATCTCCTAAGTTAGCCTGTCCTTAGCTAGAGAGTGGGAGCAGCGCACGAGAGCGAACTAGAACACCGTTCCTCCATCTTCCACCTTTCCTCCTAGAGTCTATTGTGATTGCACTTTTGTTCGTTGTTTCTTTCGTGCTTCTCTTAGGCTCGAACAAAAGGATCTACGGAGTGAGGGAGAATTGCTTCTAATTAGTCAGGAGGGAGAGGAAGTAGTAGAGATTTGATGCCTATGTCCTTGGGAATTGCTTACTGACTTACCTAAAACAGCACCCAACATAACTTAATGATATAACATCAACTCCGCATCTCTCATGAGCACCTATATAGTACTACTCGGCAATGTGAACTAGCTCTCGACCCACTAAAGTATACCGGTATTCAAATTAGTGTTTGTTTCCGATTCCATCCCCCTTAGGATCTTCCATTCGCACGAGTGACCGGCCATGATTTCGAACTACAGTCTGATACTCATTGTAGACTGTGAGCTTTGAAGACCCTTAGGCCCTACCAGTGATAGATCTTGGGTGTGGGTAGCTGCCGGTGCTTACGGGTAATAGTCGGGGGCGGAGGATGACTGCCGGCCCTTTAGGTAACTTACCAGCCATTTGGGAATCTCACTCGCAAGATATGGTGGATGCCTACAGTCAACCCCGGCAAGCGCCACCTTTCAAAATACAGACGCTAGTGTCCCGTAGCCTGAGAGAGAGAGAGGGCTCAGGACGGCTGAACACACTTTCGGGTGCATAAGCCCTACCTCCCCCTCCTCAAGGCTCCTCTGCATCGCCGGATAATCTTGTTAGAATTCCCTCTATCTAGAAAATTAAAAGACTACTGAAAATTTCCCAAATGTTCCCAGATTTGGCTTCAAAACTCATTATGTTACAGAGCCTAAAGGAGCTCCCTGAATATAATGCATAGGAAGTCAAGGAATTCCATCCCAGTTCTACTTGGTCCGGAATATTAAATCTTCAAATTCAAGAGAGAAACTGGGTTTAGTTAGGGAAATGACTTGCCACAACGAGACTTGCAATCTAGGAATTCAGCGCCACTATTAGGGGTGGTAAAACTGCCCTTCTTGTCAACCATAGTCGGCTTATACTGCGTGATCGTGAGAGCTACTGGTCAACTAGTCTGAGGGTCTAGAAGGCAGCAAGGCCAATTTCTGCGATGTCTACGAGATGATTGAGGAGCAGTATGTCTGAGGCTGTAGGCCGAGATTTAGAGATTCAAAGCAAGACAATGTGGCGGGGTATGCATTGAAGGTGGAAGGTGTTGCTGTTCGAGCCTAAAGAAAGCACAAAAGAAGGCACGAACAACAAAACTGCAATCACGATACTCTCCAGCTCTTGTGCGCTACTCTAGCTAAGGACAGGATAGGAAATATATCTCTCCGTCTAACTAACAACAACCGAACACTCCCGAAACTAAACGAACTCTAAGGAAACACGTAGTTGACAAAACCCAATCTCCAGGAATCTAGAATCATCCTGATATCCCATGATCCTCCGTGATCCATAGAACCTCTGCCTCAACAATGAGCAAACTCCCGTATGCCTGGTGGCATAGGGTATGAAAGAACCTGTGGAACCGATACCCTATGCCGTCTCTCTCCTAGCCGCATACCCGCAACCTGCATATCCATCCGCGCAACTGCATAACCCCATGCCCTATAGGCCACTATCCAAGATTTTTTCCATTTTTTATCCTTTATTTTATTTTTTACATCGCCACTGTGGGGGCGCCTTTTGGGGGGATGTTATCGGGGTGGGGTTAGTCGTGTAAAACCCCGGATAGCTACTTTGGTATTTTATGTATCGTTGCGCCATGTGGATGGATGAATGGGTGGATGGATGGAAAGGAGGCTCTTTTGCTCATTTCTGAGTTGATCTGCGCTTACCAATGGATGGACTTCCGGGGAGGTGGTGGGGGGTAGAAAATGTATGGTACTCGAGTATTGTTGACATACCAGTAATGAGACTAACTAATGCTCGCTACTACTTCCTTGCCCCCCGCTCGCATCCGAATCGATGTGTTGGTTGGGGAGTTGGCTTTTTGAGACAAGAGGTCGGTAAATTCCCTATTACCGGTACTGTACCATGTCTCTCTTTCCCCACGGTTTTCATGCGAAAGCGCAGCGAGTGATATAGGAGCGATTGACCTCATAACTTCAAGTAGAATGGACATGGAAATCACGTTACGGCGAGGGGGGTTTGTTTTTTAAAAGAAGAGTCAACTTCTTTCGACCCGATTTGAATCAAGTAAACCTATCCAGAGGTCTGTAGTGGGGTGGAAATGATTAAATCAATAGAAGGTCTCGAAAATCAAAAAAAATCCTTTCCCATCCATTTCTCCAGACACCCTTTTCTTTCTTTCTTAGAGCTAGAAAAAACAGACCTAAAAAAAACAAACCCAAACAACCGACCTGGCCCAGCCCAGCCTAAAAAAGCCCCGCCCTTCTTTGTGGGGGAAATAAAATGATGAATCTGAGAAAGTTCCGTCGATAGCCAAGCAGCCATATATACCGGAGAAGAATGAGGGAAGTAAGAGGAAATAGAGGAAATCTGAAATCGGCTGTCAAAAAGCAGAAAGCAAAGATGGGAGATGAAAGGAGCAAGGAAGCGAGGAAGCATCAACCTCATAATCGGGAGGAACAATCCGAGACATTCCTTGTGACAACTAGCTTCATCCCTATGAATTTAGCCAACACCGTAAGGCACTCGCCGCGAGAGTTGAGATTCTGGTAACTGCTGGAACTGCGGGGTGTCAAATAAGTTAAACGCGAACATCTTGCGTCGCAATCAAGCACCCCAACTAAAAATCTGTGAAAGTATTTCCTCGGATTACCACACATCGCAGCCAAACCAGAATGGTACTAGAGATTCCAGCCCCCACAGCTGCACCGTGTCGCTTTGTGATGCCGGAACGTCTATAAACTGAGTCAGCAAAGAGACTGGTGCCACCAAACCTACTGTGTGGACATGGGAGAGGTTTCCCCTCAAGAGAATATGCCTAGATTTACGCTACAATACCTAGAATACCAAGGGTGAGCACTGGAGAAATAAATCCAGGATAAAGTTAGGCCCTGCTGGGAGTTACTAGGTTTAGACTATTTTGACAATCTGAGATTGTATGCAACATTTCAAGTGTATTTCATTCCTTGTTTCGATTGTTCATGTCGCCAGGATTATTATTACAGATATTCACGCAGAGTGCTTTGTTGCGACGCAAGGTGCTTGCGTTTGCGCAGGCACCGTACGGTACGGGCCTAAGTTTTGTAGGTTCCACAAGCGAGGTTTGCTGTCCTCAACCCCTGTGGAACCTACAAAACTTGGGGCCCTGTACCTCTGTATTCGACACCCCACGGTAAAGGCGAAATATCGGTGAAAAAACGAAGGCGGGAAAGTTCTGAATTTAGTGATCAGCCCCCCTGGGCTTCTCAGGTTTTCCCTGCCGCAGGGTTCGCGGCTGCTGTAAAATAGAACTCGTTTGTTCTGCGCCATCGCATTTCACGAATCCTTGCTCCCTTGGCTCGGAACTTACCGAAATCTGGCAGCGGGCGCTAACTTAAGATCAGCCCTAAACTGATCACCGTAATTGAGTCGCGACAAAACTGGGGTCGGATCAATGACAAGTAATCTTCTGCAACCCTAACCTTGACTATTTCTTTCTTTGCCCACTAAATACCCCTGTTCGCCACCACCCCAGTTTCGTCGCGACTACGGTGGAGACTGTACTCGAGTAGCTCCTACTTAAACCAACATCTCCAAAATTAGATTTCCGGCAGATCCCTGTTTGAGTTCGAATTCAAGTTCTAAAAACGATAAGCATAAGTTACCCGCTAGGATACCTGTACTCGAGTACAGCACGACATTGAACCGGATAAGACAACAGGATAGAGGCAAATCAAAGCTTGGGATGGCAGTCCTGATGTGGGTTTCCCGCTGTGAGCGGTCATTGCAGCCGGCGGAATTACGTCATGCGTTAGGGGTCGACCTAGGGATGGAAGACTTTACGATCGACAACGTACCTTCCATACAGACCGCACTAGGCAGCACTCTAGGACTTGTCACAATTGACGAAAATGCGTCAAAGGTCTGTCTCCTGCATCTCACACTGCAAGAGTATTTTGGAGAACACCCCACCCTATTTGTAACTGCTCAATCGATGATTGCTGAAATCTGTCTCTCCTATTTGAACTCTCCCTCGATCCGGGAGCGGCAGTCAGATGTCGATACAGCCCTGGCGGCATCACCGTTTCTTGAATACGCTACACGTTTCTGGGGAACCCATGCAGCTAGGGAAGTGACTGAGCAGGTGAAATCTCGGGCGTTGCGACAGCTTGACGGCTATGAGAACAAGGTATCTGCCGCTATCTTTTGGCGAAAGAAGCTACATAAGTGGTACTTTCACGGGGATATTCATGGAATTAGCGGGCTACACTGCATTGCATTTTGGGGAATTGCAGAAATTGCAGTTGCCATGCTAGAGGCGAAAAAATGGGACGTGAATGGACGAGATTCTAGGGGTGACACCCCATTGATGTGGGCTGTAAGATATGGACATTATGGGGTGGTGGAGCTACTTCTGGAGCAGGCAGATATCAGACCTAACATGGTTATTCGGGATGGTCGCACAGTATTCTCGTTTGCCGCGGAGTCAGGGAACGAGCGCGCTGTGAAGTTACTTTTGGAATGCGGGGATGTTTTACAACAAAAGATTACTGCACAGCGGAATGGAGCGAACGTTATGGTCCAGTGCGGAATCGATCAATTTTGTGTAGTCGTAGAAATATAAAGAACGTAATAGAAGACTTATCAAAATAA
>Ga0307507_10004639_pt1 | contig 23941 bp, 21 predicted proteins | sample 7_EM_MG_FD_207223 | JGI IMG/M metagenome (GOLD analysis project Ga0307507, IMG submission 207223) | Populus trichocarpa ectomycorrhiza microbial communities from riparian zone in the Pacific Northwest, United States - 7_EM | ecosystem: Host-associated > Plants > Roots > Unclassified | place...
GCATAACTGACGTGCATTTTTAACACCGCCAAAACATGATGTTATGTCGACCAGCATCACTTTCGAGCTCGGTCACTGGATAATCAACATCCAGCACGTTTGATCAAGAATGATCGATCTGTCTCTACTGTGATTTTATACTTTTCCTGATTGTCGTTTTTACAGGTCCCAGAGGCCAGTGGTTCTTGTCTTCTGTCGCTTGGATGTTCTAGTAACAAGTTGAAGATTCTTTCTCACATAAGTGTTCCTATGACGAAAGAGAGTTTGAATTTTTTATTAACTGTAACATCATGGTCCAGGAGACTCTACCTCCCTTGATTTACGAAACTTACTGTATACTGTATATCACTTGCAATTATCATCATTCGTACCTCCCATATCTTCCCCTTTCGTCATGCCGAGTTGCTCGGAAGACTCAGTCAGGCGCACCCCCAGTTAATGGAAACATGAATGTTCACCGGCCTTTGCCCCGATCTCCGAACCCAGAGTGGAACTATCTTATCGTCAAGAAACGGTTAAACTCAGGAGTTCTCTGCTTGGGAACATGCAGGCCATTTGTCAACGAAACTCCACGTATCTTATCTGCAAGACCAATCAAATAGTCATCCACTTGACGAATGCAAAAAAAAACCAGAAAAAGATAACACCCTAAGTACATATTGAATTGATCTGACATGGAAAAGCCGAGTTTGAGTCTCATTTCGTTCAGAAATTTCGCGATCATTCGTTGCCTGGATATTTGTAGATTATACTCACGGAAATATGTGAGCGGAGAAAACGGGCCTCGAGGCCTTCTTGGTCCCGAGTTTCTGTTGGTGGGGCCATGATCATGATTTAACGAGAACAGAATTGAAGCAATAAAACAAAAAAAAATTTACATACATGTCTGATTCATTTAATTTCAATGGCAGAACACTTCCCTCATCCAAGTTTGGAAGACCCGAAAATTTAGGAGAAGGAGGGAGAAGATAACGATGGTCAGTAATCATTTTGCGAACCACCACTTGGCAAACCCAATTCTTTTACATGCTGTAAGTTGTTGTGCACATTTGTCTACGCGTGATTGATGGCGCACACACAGCTTAAAAAAGTAATGTCCGAACAGGCGCCACTGAGTCAAATGACTGTGGGGGTACTTCATGGTCGGGTTCCAATTATGTAACTTGCCGTTTGACGTTGTCACTCTGGCGCTATGGACTCACATAACACTCACCACGAGGCACGGCGATCAGGACGTATCGGGTATGCAGACTTTTAAAATTGGAGGGTTTTACCTCCTCGGCACCCTATTGCATCGGACGATTCCCTGTGTATACACACAACCGCCTATCGACGTTCAAAATGGTGGAAAAAAAAGACAGTAGGAATCCTAAGTTGACGCCAAAAGATGAAATAAATCATAAAGAATTGCAACCATATGACCATAGACATATCCTCCGCCTTTTCCAGTCGTTGTCGTTGCGTAATGGGAGTAATCAATGACATTCGCTTCTTCAGCGTGCGACGAATCAGGATGCAAAGGGCGCTGAAGGTATCGTGTAGGGAAAGGTGGGGACCACTTAGCGGTAAAATCAAACCGCCCAGAAACGCGATATAGAAAGCCCCTAGAAACAGGAAAGAGAATTCCGAGCTAGATTCTAAGCGATGTATTAAGAATTAAAAAGCATCAACTTGAACGTGGGCTCCTAGAACCGTTCGTCTAGTAAGAGGTGAGTAAGGGTTCCGTAAATCAATGGTTATCAAACACTATTAAATCCATTTTGACAATTGCTGCACCGACAGGATATCACACAGATCACCAGCTGACCTCGTCGCCTTTGATCAGAGGTACTTGAAGATGAACGTTGAGGGTTTGGTTGGAACATGACGATGGAATTTATGATCGTGACTCCGCGGAAATCACCGGCGTATCAGGCACAAATGATTATGGACTTCCCTTTGAAGGAGCTTAGAAGGGTGAGCACCACAATCAGGGATGAGATAAACCATATATTCTCAGCTAACCCTTAGCTATCCTCCAGTTGGCAATCTTCTAATGTACGAATCTGCTGTACTTTGAGTTATACTCAAAATGTAGATGATGCACTTTTGATGCGTTCTTCTACTGCACAAGATCCGTGTTCCAGCACTTCTGCATACCCCAAAAATTGGATGAACTTCGACTGGAGTTACACGGCTTTGAGTTGGCTTTCAGGTTTGAAAATAGGGTATTTTCAAGGATCTTCGATCTGGCCTGAAATTGGGAGGGGGAGATCCTCTTGACCCCTTACCGTCGCACTTATTTTTCAATTACTTGGTTGTGTATCTGACTTTTGGAATATAGATAATGGATGGAAGCCATGTGCAAGAGTGACTTGGCGCTTATGTCATTGACACGTTATCGATGACACCTTGGCATTACTGGTCGTTAATGACCATTTGTAGCAATGGCCGCTTTCCCGAGGACCGATGTAACTTCGTTGTGAGAATTGATACCTACGATCAGGGCGCGACGAGAAGGCTTACAAAGATGGCGGACGAAAGACAAAAGGTCAAAGATTGCGGAACTCTTTTTTGTATTTGAGATCGAATACCATTGTGTACGCCTAAAAGGGCATGCACTAATCAGTCGGATGAGATAAACCATTGTCCATTTTTCATTTTTCTTGAAGTAAAAAAATTATTCTCGATTACTCTCTGTCGGGGAGTCGAACCCCGCTTTCGCGCGCATCCGTAAAGATGACAGGCGCGTGTACTAACCGATATACTAACAGAGAACCGTTATTTGGATGGAGGGAATATGACTATATAAAGCACTTTGAACCTTCAAGCCAAATGGTAACACCTTTTCTGGCCAAAGTGCAAATTGGCGTTAACTTATGTTTTTGCTAGCCGGTAGTGATCAAATTCTCGGTTCATAAACCACCAATATCATAGAGCATGGCTATAACTCGTCGCCGATTTGTGTATCATTCGGTGGTACGACAAAAATTGTGCAAATCGGCCCAGATTGCATCCCCAGAGTTTTGGGGACAACTCGGCTGATTTTTTTTAGTCGCAATTGGGGCTATTTTCGGATATCGAAATTTGAAATTTGGCAGGGTTCTATTTTATATACACCCCACCGTTATTGTCCCCATTACTCTTCTCTTACTTGAACCATGTCTTCCAAAGGTATGCACAGACCACGCCGCCGTCACTTTTCAACCTGTTTCTGACATTTGCTTCAGCGATCCGTGAATACGACGCAAAACTACTTCTTGCATATTGGCTTGAGCGGGCAACCCCCGTTGCCCCAAATGCTGGGGTTAAAACAAATTTCAAGTATCCTTCTGTGAAAGTTGCCCAGATCTCATGGGACCCGGAGACGAATTCCATCACTCCCGACTCTAGACTTCCTGGCTGGGTTTACAACACCAAGCTCGTTGCGAAACCCGATCAACTCATCAAGCGTCGTGGAAAAGCCGGTTTACTTGCTTTGAACAAGACATGGGACGAGGCAAAGGAATGGATTGCCCAGCGTGCTGGAAAGCCCCAAAAGGTCGGCACCTTTTCACATTTACCTTTTTTTTTGCTGCATTCATGGCGCATATATGCGTTCCGATGGTCGATAAATGCATATCCCCTCCATCATCTTTTATCAAGATTTCAATCCGTAGTCCAATTACGAATTACCTCGCGCCAACCTCGCGCTGACGAGCCTTAAGGCCTACCCCAAAATTTTGTTCACGTGACTGACGCGATTTTCTACAGGTCGAGAGTGTAACTGGGACTTTGAACAACTTCATTGTCGAACCATTCCTTCCTCATCCCTCGAACACGGAATACTATGTCTGTATTAACTCTCAGCGCGAAGGCGACGTTATTCTGTTCACTCATGAAGGAGGTGTTGACATCGGTGACGTTGATGCCAAGGCTCTTGTACTCAATATCCCAGTCAACAAACCATTCCCCTCTAGGGAGGTCATCGCAAACTCACTATTGAAGCACGTCCCTCCGGAAAAGAAGGAAACCCTCGTCGACTTTTTGATTCGTCTCTACAGCGTTTATGTTGACCTTCATTTTGCATACCTTGAAATTAACCCCCTTGTCGTGCTTGATGGTGTCGACGGCGGAGAGCCCCAAGTTTGCTACCTTGACATGGCTGCTAAACTTGACCAGACTGCAGAGAGCATCTGCGGACCCAAGTGGGCTATTGCGCGCGATCTGTCCATCTACGAAGCAAACGCGTCCGAATCAACGAAGATCGCTTCTGGAAAATCTGGCGCAATCACGGCTGATCGTGGGCCTCCGATGGTGTGTTTCGATGCCTTGTCATCCCATATTATTGCCAATTTGATTACAGGTCTGGCCGGCTCCTTTCGGTCGTGATTTGACAAAGGAAGAGGCATATATTCAGAAGCTAGATGCATCGACTGGTGCATCCCTCAAGCTTACTGTACTGAACGCAGAGGGTCGAATCTGGACAATGGTTGCCGGAGGTGGTGCCAGTGTTGTTTACTCCGATGCCATTGCTGCACATGGTTTTGCTCACGAACTTGCAAACTATGGAGAATACTCCGGTGCTCCTTCGGAGTCGCAGACTTACGAATATGCTAAAACTATCAGTATGTTTAAAACTTTCTATCGCATTTCATTCAAAACTGAAAAGTCGTTTGTAAGTCGATCTTATCACCCGAGGTACCCCAAATCCCAAGGGCAAAGTTCTTATTATTGGTGGTGGCATTGCCAACTTCACGAACGTTGCTGCTACCTTCAAGGGCATTATTCGCGCTCTCAAGGAGTTCAAGAGTCAATTGATTGCTCACCAAGTCAAGATATTTGTCCGTCGTGGCGGCCCCAACTATCAGGAAGGTCTCAAAGCTATGCGACTCTTGGGTGAGAGTCTGGGGGTTCCCATCCAAGTCTTTGGTCCCGAGACACATATCACGGAGATCGTCCCTCTTGCCCTCGGTGTTGAAATTAGGAAAGCAAGCAAGGACTCTAATGATGAACTCGGGTCTGCTCAGGTCGATTCTCCTCAGAGTCCGAGTACAGCTTCAGTCCCTCCAGCTGCTGACTTCAGCGAGTCAATAGGTGCCATACACCCAGACGGTGAACGCACCCAACCATCCGATCTTCTCGTGCACTTCGACACGCCCACCGCAAGTACTTCACGACCAGCTTACCGTCCCTTCGATGCTACTACCCGATCATTCGTTTATGGACTTCAGCCCCGTGCTATCCAAGGAATGCTCGACTTTGATTACTCTTGCGGTCGTCGGACTCCTTCCGTTGCGGCTATGATCTATCCTTTCGGTGGCCACCACATCCAGAAATTCTACTGGGGAACTAAAGAAACTCTTCTCCCGGTTTACGCTAGCCTTAAAGAGGCCGTTGCGAAGCACCCGGATGTTGATGTTGTTGTCAATTTTGCTAGTTCTCGCAGTGTGTACTCGAGCACTCGTGAGTGCTTTGAGTATCCTCAAATTAAAGCTATTGCTTTGATCGCTGAGGGTGTCCCTGAGCGTCATGCTCGTGAAATCCTGTGTACGGCTAAGGAGAAAGATGTCCTCATAATCGGTCCTGCGACTGTTGGTGGTATTAAGCCAGGATGCTTCAGGATCGGTAACTCCGGAGGGTATGTTGTATATCCGCCTCATGATTGTACTCACTGACCAATATGGCAGTATGATGGATAACATCATCTCGTCCAAGCTTTATCGCCCTGGTGCTGTTGGTTACGTATCCAAATCTGGAGGCATGTCGAATGAGCTCAACAACATCCTCTCTCTGGTCACCAACGGCACCTACGAAGGTATTGCGATTGGCGGTGATCGTTATCCTGGCTCGACTTTCATCGACCATCTCCTCCGTTATGAACAAGACCCTGATTGCAAGATGCTTGTCCTTCTTGGTGAGGTCGGTGGAATCGAAGAATACCGCGTCATCGAAGCTGTCAAGAAAGGTATCATTCGCAAACCAATTGTCGCTTGGGCAATTGGCACCTGTGCCAAAATGTTTGCGACTGAGGTTCAATTCGGTCATGCTGGCAGTATGGCCAACAGCGATATGGAAACTGCTGAGGCGAAAAATAGGGCAATGAAGGCCGCTGGATTTATCGTTCCTGATACATTTGAGGAACTTCCTCAAGTACTCAAGGAGACCTATGAACGCTTGGTCAAGAGTGGTGCAATTACGCCAAATCGTGAGGTCGAACCCCCTGTTATTCCGATGGATTACAAGTGGGCGCAGGAGCTTGGTTTGATTCGTAAACCCGCAGCTTTTATCTCAACCATCTCGGACGAACGTGGACAAGAATTGTTGTATGCAGGAATGAGAATCTCGGATGTATTCAGAGACGAAATTGGCATTGGAGGTGTTGTCAGTCTCCTTTGGTTCAAGCGCCGTACGTATCCTTGCATTCCATCTAGAGTTTATACTTATTCATCTCGTGTAGGTTTACCACCATGGGCCACCAAGTTCATCGAGATGGTCCTTATGCTTACCGCAGATCACGGTCCTGCTGTATCTGGTGCCATGAACACCATTGTCGCTACGCGCGCTGGAAAGGACTTGATCTCATCTTTAGCCTCCGGTCTTTTGACAATTGGGAGCCGATTCGGCGGTGCTCTGGATGAAGCCGCTTCTATGTTCTCCACTGCTCGTGATACTGGTCTGACTCCTCGAGAGTTCGTTGATGAGTCGAGAAAGGCGAATAAACTTAGTAAGTTGGTTTTTGAAGGTATGAGAATAAGTCACTTAATGCTGTACGCAGTTTCTGGCATTGGTCACAAGATCAAGAGTGTCAATAACCCCGATCTTCGTGTCGAACTTGTCAAGGAGTATGTGCATAAGCACTTCCCAAGCCACAGTTTGCTTGACTACGCCCTTGCTGTTGAGAAGGTTACTACTGCCAAAAAAGACACAGTACGTCACTTCCTGACTTAAATGTCTATCCAATTCAAGTGTTCTCCTAGCTTATTTTGAACGTCGATGGTTGTATTGCCGTCTGCTTCGTCGACCTTTTGCGAGACAGTGGCGCCTTCACACCAGAGGAAGCTGACGAATACATCAAAATCGGCACTCTGAATGGTCTCTTCGTTCTTGGTCGCAGCATCGGTTTCATTGGTCACCACCTCGATCAGAAGCGTCTGCGTGCCCCCTTGTACCGTCATCCCGCCGATGACATCTTTATCAATATGGCGGATGTCAGTCAGCCTAGGGTCTTGGCTCGCACACAGTAAATGTCGAATGGCACTCTCATTCCCCTGACTTGGCGATACGTGTTTATACCTCATTGCATAGCTCGCTTCCTTAAAGATTTTTATGACCATATAGTAGCAACAAACCATCATACTTCGTGGAGAAAAACGCTCACTTGTATTGCACATAACACGACGAATAGTGGGCGGAGAGATACTTGGTTGTTCGAAATACATATTAATTCTACCCTCCTCTGGTGATGACTTGGTCCCCAAAACGCCCGACCTAACTTAGATGCCCCACCGGTCCGCCCCCAGCCCCTAACACTATTTACGTCCGATAGTAGGAGGAACGTAACCATTGAAAAATCTTGATATGTGAATGCGCGTCGTCAGGCAGAACCAATCAGCGCATCCGGGGTTGCTGGGGAATGTAAGATCGATGGAGTGGCGTGTAGCGGTGAAATAGATTGCCGTGCATTACTTGGGTGTGGAATGGAAGAGGGCATACACTTGCATTTACAGTAAATCAACCAACGAGAAGAAGAAAATAATAACAACTTACAATTCGGTGCGTGGTCTCTATGAGTGATGTGGCTCCTTCCGTGGCCTGCCAATGGGTCTCCTTACCTTTGACGATGCCTTGATCTCCTAATATGATGCACTCGCGCTGTCTCAGGCTCGAGGTCGACTAACTGGGTGACACGAATTTGATACATTGTCGTTGGCCTGTTTGCTCATGCCAGAGGGTCGCTTTCGGTGGGGAGGGACCAAGTGGTGGAGCAGAAGGAACGACAATGCATTGGACTGTCGGTTCATTTGATAGCATATGCTGGTTTGCAAATCGCCCTTCACAAAGTGAATCAAAAAGACAACATTGGATGTGAGAGAAAGTAACTCACCTAGACCTCATACATCACTCGACAAGTTTTCAATGTAGTGTGTGGGTTGAAGGTGAAGAATTACATAATAAATGGAAACACGCAAGTCGACAACTGCCCATCTCCCTTTGGCAGAAATATTCCCATCTCTGGACACGACGACACCAGGTTATTCACCTGTGGCAGGATATCTCAGGCTATCCTTCCAAACGTTTAAACCCCAGACATGGTTACCGACAGGGTATGGCGTACTCTCTCTGCCTTCAACCGCTCCACCCAAAGGTGGGCACCCATACCTTTGAGAAATGCACAGAGCCAAGTGACGCAGAGGCTTTCTCTCACCTCACCAAACATCGACCTTTCTCTCATATCATGGAATATCGACGCCTTCTCCTCTCGGCCCGTCTCACGCGCCAAACTCATCCTCAGCCATATCCTCAAGGGACCGAAATCCCCTGATATCGTCTTTCTCCAAGAAGTCACTCCTGGACGATGCGAGAGTGCGTGCTGCCTTCCTGGTGACTGATGCTGGGGATCAAACATCGTTTGAGGATGTACCTTTTGCAACCATGATATTGCTGCCCAGCGCACGCTTTGCCTCCAGCCTAGATTCGCAGAAGGAAGGCGATGGGATCGAGAGAGGGGAAAGGTTTATGCTTGGCGGTGTCTCCTGTGTTACCTTCCCGAGCAAATACAGGAGGGATGCGCTTTATGTGTCCATCATCCCCCCAACCGCGCCGAGTACAGTCTTCCGTCTCATCAACGTGCACCTCGACTCGCTCGGGGATACGCTACGTTACCGTGCCCAGCAGATGGAGATACTGGCCAACGTCTTGCGCGAGCCCAAATGCAGTGGCGGGATCATTGCAGGCGACTTCAACGCCATCAGCCCCGAGGATGATGAGCTCGTCGACAAGAACGAACTGATAGATGTATGGGTCGCATTGCACGGGAGGGCAGACCCTGATGGAGTTACGTGGGGTGTCGGTGTGGAACGGCGGGACGGACTGAGGCCGCGCAGGTTGGACAAGGTTGCAATGGTGGGCTTAAAGGCTCAGGAAATGGAAGTCCTCCGCCCTGGTCATATTGAGGTGCCCAGGCCGGGCGAGAAAACTATCAAGATCCCTTGGAGCGACCATTGCGGGCTGAGATGTACGTTTACCATCTAAATGCTGTCAAGTAGGTTTCCTTCGACGAGGAGTTACTATACCTCTATTGCTTACCGAGTTGGCCAGTCCGGAGAACGCGTTGACACAGCGGCCTGGCTTGTGGCTACGCAGCTAAGATACTGGCTTAGTCTGCGCTATTGTCGATTGTCACGGTGGATCTTCTGCAACCACTATCAGAAAGGAATATCCCGACCACGCAGTCCCAGCGATGTCACAAGAAGTATAACTGGAACGCATTACTGACAAAATCACATTGCAGAGATACAAGTACAGACTGACAACAAGTCCACGACCGACACTGTAGAACTAGATTCACAAAAGGGCTGACTTGGGACCCTCAGTAGTTCAAACCTGAGCTTGATACAACCTCCACATTTGCTCGAATCCCGGGGCAGGCGCAAGTGCGGTAAGAGTGATCTGAAGATGTTATAGTACTACGTTCCAGTTCGAGAAATAGAAGAAACTGACCGCTCTTCCACCACCACCGCCGGTCAAAGTCCAGTAAACTACTTGTTCGGGATGGACAGGGTCTGGTGAACGAATCCTGTCATGGAATTAGACTGTAACACTGACTGAACACAAGTGGGCTACCATACTTAATGGTGTAGTACCCATTCGGGCCGGCAGTAGGCTGAAGGACGTCAGGAACAAACTCAATGGTGTACATAGTTCCGTTGGGATCGCCCTGGAGGTCGTAATTGTTCTACAAAAAGTTTTCATAAAAATCAGGTTAGGTTGGACGAGAGTGCGCCCCCTACAGTATTTTGGATAAAAACATTGTCATTTTCCAAAGAACAAAGGCGATAATTGTTGCCTTCAATGCCAATGCGTTGGAAAGTCCACTGGTAGAAGGAAGTGAGAAAATAAATAAAAAATACTGAGATAAAAGAGCATAACAACCTTCTGGTTGAGTCCGCCGTTGAATTCGAAGCCTACAATTCGACCGTTGGCCTGGTGGCCGCTCAGATCAGCGTAGCGTGCCTCCCAGGCCACGTTCTGGATAGTGCGGTTGCCGTTGAGGTTATTCGCCATTTCGATACTTGGTTGAGAGGTGTATTCAGGTGTGGTAGTAGGGGGTAATGATTTTGTGGCTGGTTTGAAGGTCATTAAATAGTTGTTTGCGTGCAGGTGGGAACCAGAAGTACCCAATCAGTGACAAACCACTGAGAAGAATATTCTATCTCGTAAAATATTTCAGTGGCGCCATGGTCGATCCAGGGGAGATTTACTTGGGTCCAGTTCGATCGAATTGCAACACCTGTGGCCGCATTGGGCAAAACAAATTGGTCATATGCAGTTGTCCAACGTTGAACTACGCCACCAGGGTTCACAAAAAACCACCTGTTCAACTTTGTTATTAATTTGCAAATTTGACTGACCCCTCCTTTTACGTGTCGTGCTGTAAATTCACTATCCCATTCCGGTGTTTGCGGATTTTTTCGATTGATAAACCTGTTCCCCTCTGCCCCTGATCACTCAGAAATTACGAAAAATAGCTTGGGGTGTATAGTTTCGTCGTGGATATCGGATAATGTAAAAAATTCCCGGAGTCTTGAAGGAATTGAGTTCAGCGGATGCTTCCCGAAGATGGGGAACTGGGAAAACGTCACCGTATGTGACTGTCATGATCGGCATAATAGCCCCGAAAGGCTATTGATTGGCAGAGAAATGTCCGACCTAAATATTAAACACTCATCGATAGATATCCGTGCTCTGAATTTTGAATAGTGGCTGGTCTACGATGGACCACCTAAGTGCTGCCAGTTGGAGCTGAAATTTACAGCGAGATAAGAAGCCCCCACCACAGTGGCAAATATGTCAGTGTAAGCCATTCAGATTTATTGACCAAATTTGAGGGTGCCTCCGCCGTTGTGTGAGAGTGAGGCGCAAAATCAGACGCGCATGCGAACCCGCACATAGCTGGAAGGGATAGTGGCGAGTACAAGGGGTATGTACTCGGTAAACTTTTTTTTGTTTTGCGAATCCAGCTTTCTAGATTGTTTCTAGATTATCACTTGACCAATCATAGTAAGTAATACGTTCATGCTTGGATTTTGACAGTTATCCGAAGCAATTTTAGCGTAAGTAATCGTCTCTACAATGTGACGCAAAAAGAAGGGTTCAGACTCAAATGGATGGGACATTCGGATGCCTGACCGAGAGTCAACTCTGCGTCATTCGCGGCAGGACCGCGTTCAGCTCGAAAGGCTTCCATCATAGTCGCAATCTCCGCCGACTAATTTCAATATTGCCAATTGTTGAACGCTGTTACCTGTGCTCGTCTCTCCACCTTCGTTAAGTATCCAGACTCGCAGTCGTCCGCGGGAGTTCTTTTTCTTTTCTAGTCAAAAAAATTCTCACTCAATGTACCCCAAGATAACTCAACTTGATACCATGCCCTCTTTGCTCTGTTTTTCGAAATACACCGCCTTGCCTGCTTAATCCCCAGTTTAAAGAACTTTTGCATCCAACTGTATTCTTTCTGAGTCTTTTTGACAAACTGCTTCCTGATGGCTCACCGGTCACCTCTCATCCTCCTATTTCAGACCCTCCTTCCTTTTTCATCCGAATTCGCTTGGCCGCTCATAAACCAAGCTCTAACTCCAGTTTTTTTCCTCCTCGTTGACCTGAGTTAGACTATGCGTCGCTCCCTTTCATGATTGGACCTTGCGTCGTCCGAGTCTCAGCCATGAATCACCTCTCATTTTTCTAAACCGAGGCATCGAAGACCTTTTTTTTTTCCTACTCTGGGGATCCACGACCTCTTTTTTTGTAAAACCGAGGCATTGAAGACCTTTTCCCTCCTACTCTGAGAATTTATTCGGACTCTTGAGACATCAAACACCTATTTCATAACATTCCTTTCAATTTTTTCTTTGAGTATATATCTATATGACCACACAGTGTTGGGGGCTCATCCAATGGCGGTCGCCATCGTCTGGACCGCGGACGGTCATTGGAGGTTAGCCGACTGCTTCTGCCATCGCCCTTTCGCCCAGGAGATTGCCACGAGCCTTTTCGTACTCCAGGCTCTCCTCCCCCACACCAATCGCAAGTTGATTTATATGCTATCAACGTCTACATGAAAGCACTGTATGAATCAGTATGATGCGAGTTGAACTTGAGATGATATCCCGATGGTTTTCATCTGACCTATATTGCGTCACAATCAGGTAATCATAATTGCTTCGGCAGTCTGAAATCGACTGCAACCTTTTCCTGACCACTGTTACTCCACTTTATCTGGTTGTGCTGTACACAATTCAATTCGACGGGATTCCGATGTCCAAACAATTAACAAGTAGGGTTTGTGCCGCTTTCTCTGATTAACGCACCATGTGAGTTGTGATTTGCTTCTAAGAAGCGAAGAGTGAATGTTCAAACTAAGGGACCACAGCAAAACCAATTCAAATTCAAATCGGATTCCGATGTCACTAGTACATGAATTTACATACCTTGTGATATCTAAGCGAGAGACAATTGGCGAAGGTAAGTACTTATGATTCATAAATTCCAATTCGATTTGTCCGATATCCGATTCAGTCCGAACTAGCACCTTGTGATACCTAGTGAGAAGCGAAGAGTGAGCCTTTTGGAACATTCAAGTTGGCAAACTTGACATTATGAATTCCCATTTCGGATTTCGGTGTCAGAACAATCTTTGGGGTTTTCACTACATTTACGCACCTTGTGAAATTGTTGTACAAGGTCAAGGCTTGAAGGAGATGTCAAATGTCCCGGCCCGGAAAGTCCGATTCCTGTAAATAACCTCTGAAAGAGTGTTTGCATAACAAAATCATGCAAGATTACTTTCCATTCTTATGCAGATTACAAAAGACGTTATTCCAACGAATAAGAGAGTCCTGACACTTCGAAAAGCAAGAGTCCGTGGAACCATTGGCAAACCTTGTGAATTCCAATTCCCATGTCAAGTTACTCTGTTCACCTTTGTGAAAATTTCCAGGTCGATATATGGAGATCTACTTCACATAAGACGTCATAAACTGGGTCGCTGGTGCATTGTCTGAAGTTCACGAGGGGTTTTGGGGTACAAATCGTTTTATCGGCATCGGTGGAGTGAGTAAGTATCGAAACATTGGAACCTTTTGAATTTCCCTGTGATTACGCTTTTCTCTCATCTTATAAAAGCAGCCGGGGAGATACTTCATATACAGATGAACTGAGTCCTTCGATCTTTCACTATGACAACCCAAGTCAATACCCGTGCACTCAAAGCTCTCGATCCACACCATGTCGTTTCAATCATCTCGCCCGACCCCGCTACCAGAGGCGGGCATCCAGTTCCTGGGAAGCAGTCGCCCACGGGAACATCTGCCATGAGCAAGAACTGCTTTGTCGACGATAATACTTGGCGACTTATTTCTGGTAAGATTAAACTGTATATAACGTAACGGTTCATCCTTTGATATCGCATTGTCCCAGAAAACGGAGAGTTCGATGACATCGTTGTTGGAAGCGGATTCTGCGGTTTGGCATACATACAGAAGGCCCTCGAGTTGGATCCTTTTAGGAAGATTCTCCTTCTCGAACGTGGCGGTAAGTAACCATATTTTCTGACAGCGCCTTTTCGCGCTGATCGATCCATCTCCCAGGATTTTGGCTTCCAGACCATTTCCAAGTAAGCTTTCCTTCAGTTATTCGTACTAGGATTGTTTTTGAAATTTAATTTATTATAGAATCTCCCCCTCCCCATGCAATTCGTTAGCCAAGAAGTTTCCGAGACGTTTCCCTGGGAGCTAGGCCATGATACGAAGGAAAGCGGACACGTAGGCCGTTCTTTGTCGTTCATTGGAATGTACTCACGAATTTTAAAACAGTACTTAAACGGGTCCTCCCCTTTCTTTGGCGGCCGCAGCTCGTTCTGGTCGATTTGGTCTCCTCGCGCGATTCAAGGCGCGGTTAATGGTCCCGGCGACCTTATGGACGGTTTCCCTGTCTTCATGAAAAATATCGCCCTGGAAGAAGCCTTCTATCGGGATGCCGAAAAGCTACTCCACGTCAGAGAGGCTGGCCCAGCTGTCAACGCGAATCTGTTTGGTAATCTGCAAACACGGTTCCAACATCATCTCACTGTAAACGCACTTGCGGGCGTTACTGTGGAAGTGGCGAAACTGGCTACCGGAGTGACTGTTGGTAGACCTAGTCCAGATTCGTACCGGCACTTTTCAGCTGTCGGGTCGTTGTTGGCAATCAACGAACACCAAAACAGGCTCACGATGAGACGACAAGGCAACCCACTGATGATTGCCACAAACGTCGTTGTCGAACGCTTTGATGTCGAACACTTGGAAGAACCGGATGACGATATCCCTGACATGATTGCGCGCGTCCTCTATACCTCTCGCGGCCCAATCACGCTGCGGAGCGGCAAGACAAACGTCATCCTCGCGACGGGCGCCATCCCCGCTACTACCATCCTACTGAACTCCGTCAAAACTGAAATGCAGGGCCGTGCAGGCTCGCGTGTCACTGCCCATTTCCGTTCCCAGATCAAGGCCCGCTTCCAGCCTTCCGCAGTTTGGCTTGGTGCCTTGAATCTTCCAAACGGCCCTAACTCGTACCCAGTGCTGTCCGCACACCATGTCCGCGGGCGCTTGAACAATAATCTCCAGTGGCATATTCAAATCAACGCGACTTACATACCGGATGACTGGCTTCAGCGGGTGGACGATCCCGCCATGGATATCCAGGGATTAGCTCCAGAATGCGATGGTGCGCCGGATATTGCCCAGTTGAGGGGGTCTGGCAACCGCGTCATCGTGTGTGCGTCACATTTTTTCATTTCAATTGTTCGCTGTAAGAGATTGACCAAACACAATTGAATAGCCTGCTCCGTTCTTGGCGAGCTCCCTCCAGATGTTCTCTCTTGGGTGGAATTCAACCCTGGCGACAAAGACTTGACTACAAATGTTCGCGTCAACCTTGCGCTTTCAGACGAAGCCACGGAACTCTGGGATCATATGGAAGAACGGGCGTACGATATCGTTGTTCAATCTCAATTGATTAGAATTTCTGACGCACGAATTCAGATTCCAAGTGATTGGCGCTATTGTCGGGAACGAGAACGGGACCGGACTCGATTATTGGAACGTTGATACTCCCTCATGGGAGGTGGTGCGAAACCTTGACAATACCGTCGACCATGACAACATGACCAAGCAGGTGGCCAACGGCGTTTACATTAAACGCGTCGAGCCCTTCTTCCATGAGGCGTCGACTCTATACATGACCGAGAATTTCCAAGCCTTAGACGAAGATGCTCACGACCAACCCTCCATTGACAAGACCTATCGTCCCTATGGTTTGCACCGGAGTGGAAATGTTTATGTGACTGGTGCTGGGATATTCCCAGGTGCCGGGTCTTGGAATCGTGAGTTTCCCTTACGGTCCGAGTCCCAATGGTTTGACTGATATTCACATTAGCTACACCCACCATTTGCGGGTATACTCAGCACTTGGCCAAAGCCCTTGTCATTCGCAAGCGTTTGGTTGATGCCAATCAGCTTGTTGACGGAACAGTTTATTGGATCAAGAACAGAAGGATAGCAGATGGGGACCCGGTCGAGATGGCGCTTCGGCTTGAGAATAATGGTGCGCCTATTGTCACCGCTCGCTGAATTATGTTGACCCCATCCCTCGACTAAGGGGATCTCAACTTCGTGGTGCCTGACCAGCATGACAATGTCGGTTGCCTGGTCAGTCATCCCATCCATCCGTCACAATTACATAGATCCCTGCTGACGCACTCGCTTCACAGTGGAGACTCCACGAAATGCCACAGAGTCGCTGGGTTATTCAGAACTCCAATTTCGGGAATCGATTCCTCGCCTTGGGAGAGAACGGAGAAGCTGAGGCGAGAGTCGTTCAACCTACGCCTCGTCAACCGGCTATTCGTTTAGCACCCCGATGGCAGATCTGGTGGGATGGCTTGCAACCTCTCGTCCGGGGAACCCGCCCCCGCAGGTACACTTTCTTCAATCCAGAGGTTATTTTCCGATACTCACCCAATGTGATAGAATTTTTGCCGACTCTAAAGTGAGGCCTACCACCCTCAGATTTGTCAACGAGGGAGACCCCCCCGGTCTGGTGGAACAATGGATCAACCAAGGCAACGATCTTTGGGTCTTTGAATCTCATCCATAAGCAGGCGAGGATTAAACTTGAATAATACAGTCATACTAGTTGTACCAAATGGACCTGCTTTGTACTTGCATCAGATCACTCTTGAGCTTGAATATAATGACGACTACCCTCCGGGTATGATCTTTTCATTGCACCAAACTAATTCCCCTGCAGTAATAGTACATCGTTAGTGGTTACTTTTATGCAATCCCCTCCCTTTGTCCCAGAACATCGTGACGCGCCGAACCAACTCCAAGAGTTAGAATTGCTCTCTATTGCTGGTTTATCGATAGCTCCTGTGCTAGCTGCGGTGCACAGCCACAAGTCACCAAGACATCATAAGCGTCAGATAAGATCAAAGGTTGACCCAACACCACGACTGCCACAATGGAGGCCCTCAAACTTCAGAAGAAATACCCAGAGGTCTCGCGCGACGAGATGTTCGATTTGATAAATCGCTTCAAGTGTGTCCAATACCGGTTTATTTTGGCAACTTAAGTCCTTTTTTTTCCAGTTCGCTGCGCACCGAAACACCCGGCCGCGTTGACAAGTCTGATGTATTACAAGCTCTACAATCAAGTGGTCAGTCATACGACGTCGTGCGAGAGACGTTGAAACACGTTAGTGTGGATGCTAGTGGGAAGGTGGAGCTGGATGACTGGGTTGAGGTATGGCTCCAACGTACCTTTATCTCGTTTTGCGTCTCAATTGCTGCGCAGCTCAACGTCAAACTCAGGACGCAGTCCAAGTCAGCTATTACAACGAAAGCTGGAAAGGTGACAGTCCAAGGATCGAATGCTAACGTTAGCCATACTATCAACGAAGATGAGCGACGAGAGTTTACGAATCACATTAACTTTGTGAGCCCGTTTTATACGACGATTCGTCTACCCACTTTTCTAACACAGACTCAAGGTTATTGAAAACGACCCGGATGTAGGACATCGTCACCCTATCCCAACAGAGACGATGCAACTCTTTGACGAATGCAAGGACGGTCTGGTGTTGTGCAAACTCATCAACGATTCCGTGCCGGACACCATCGATATGCGTGTCTTGAATAAACCCCAACCACGTAAACCTCTCAACGCCTTCCAAATCACGGAAAACAACAACATTGTGATCACCTCTGCCAAAGGTATAGGATGTTCTGTTGTTAATGTCGGCGCTGCAGATATCGCCGAAGGAAGAGAGCATCTGATACTAGGTCTCATCTGGCAAGTCATCAGACGCGGTTTGCTGGCTCAGGTTGATATCAAGCTCCATCCCGAACTTTACCGACTATGTGAAGAGGGAGAGACGATTGATGACCTTCTGCGACTTACGCAAGACCAAATTCTTCTTCGTTGGTTCAACTACCATCTTAAGGCTGCTGGATGGAAGCGCAGGTATGACCCCCTTTTTACGTTGGGATTCAAGTTTTTTTTATCGTTTTCCCCAGAGTCAACAACTTCAGTCGAGATGTTAGCGATGGAGAAAATTATACCATCCTCCTCAACCAACTTAAGCCAGACCAGTGCTCGCGGGCTCCACTCCAGACACGCGACCTTCGACAACGTGCTGAACAGGTGATAGTGTAGTCACCGCTTGATACCGATCAACGTCTAACAAAATCTGATTGCAGGTCCTACAAAATGCGGAGAAAATCGGCTGCAGGAAATATCTCACAGCCTCTTCCTTGGTATCAGGAAACCCTCGTCTTAATCTGGCTTTTGTCGCAAATCTTTTCAACACCCACCCTGGACTTGAACCTTTGGATGAGCAAGAGGCCAAAGATTACGGTGTTGTAGAGGACTTTGACGCAGAGGGCGAACGTGAAGCACGCGCTTTCACTCTCTGGCTAAACTCTTTGGGCGTAGACCCTGCTGTTTTCAACCTCTTCGAGAATCTTCGCGACGGCTTGACTATTCTCCAGGCATTCGATAAAATATTGCCAGGTTCTGTTATTTGGAGACGGGTGTCGAAGCCGAAAGAAGGAGCTGGACCTGCTTCGTATGGTGGGGGTATTGGGGCTTCCGACGAAGACGAAGGCGCTGATATCGGTGTCACTCCTAATCAGAGCACACTCTCGAGGTTCAAGTGTGTGGAAAATACTAATTATGTGGTCGATCTGGCAAAGCAGAACGGTTTGCACATGGTTGGCATTCAAGGAGCAGATATTGTGGATGCGAAGAAGACTCTGATTCTGGGTCTTGTTTGGCAGCTTATGAGGTCTGTTATTCTGACATATGATTCTACGCGTTCTCAAAAGAGGGTTCTGGAAGGTTGAACATCACGAAAACACTTGCCTCCCTCTCGAAGACAGGACGTCCTCCCACAGACCAGGATATGCTCAAATGGGCGAATGCGACGGCGCAGAAGGGGAAGGCTGGGGTTCGCCCCATTCGTTCGTTCAAAGATCCCTCAATCACCACTGGGTTGTTCTTCCTTGACTTATTGGATGCAATCCGTCCTGGCATCGTTGACCCTTCGCTGGTGATTCCAGTCAGTGATTCAGGTCCTTACGAGGATAGAAGACAGAACGGTAGGGCATTTTCCTGCGTAGTTGAGGACTCATCTTACCTTCCTTTCACAGCTAAACTCGCCATTTCGATTGCAAGAAAAATGAATGCACTGATATTCCTAGTTCCAGAGGACATTGTGGATGTCCGTCCACGTTTGGTGAGTTTGATTCTCGCTCGAGGAGGGACATGACTGATGAATTTTTAAAAAAAAGATCTTGACGTTTGTTGGAAGCTTGATGAATGTTGCACAGTGAACAGTGAAATGGATACTTATCTCTCAAACTCGTAATTGTATAAGTAACGATTAAAGTTACAGAGGACAGGAAGGATGAAAAGGGAGATATAAGTTGTAAAAATATGTAATGAAGAGAATTCGCAAATAATGTTGAGATGAGAGTTAGTGACTTCCGCACCGACTCACTAACTGTTCGATAATCTTGTCTCCCGTTCATGATCAGTTATTTCTCTTCAATGAGGTTGATCAGTTTTGGAGTCCCGGAGTTACCGGGCCTTCTTCTGAACTTTCAAGGACAAGCGAAGGTTTACTAGTGCTCACTAGTTACTTCCAAACCACGACGACCAATCCAATTATTCTCCTTTTTATACCTGATCAGGCGTTGGTGCTGAATGAAGCTCGACAACGCCGTCCACCGGGTTCCTGTTGTCGACTCTTCTCTGGGTTGAGTTATTCCAATTGGCAGGCACATAGCATATTTTCCAAAATTGGAAGACGAGTGCCACGAGGCGGTGTGTGGTCATCTTCCCAGTCCACACTCTGCCACACAATAATGTCCAGTGCTCCTGGTGACAGTGGCCCCTCCTGCTTCATCGACCAAAGTCACAATGACATGTCGTATGGGAATTACACCAATAAGGGGGGCTACCATGCGTCAGGGTATGGAAAACTTTCTGTCGCGAATTATCAGTATGGCGATTCTTCCAGCCCACTAGGTATGTCTGGCTCCTCATTACCTATAAAATGCTGAAAATTGACCAGAGGAACTCGAGAATCATTGTTCTCACAGTGCAGCTTTCGACTCTGCTGCACGTTTCGACCCTCCTCGTTGTGCCAAGTCCACTCGGCTTCAGATTAACCAAACCATACAAGAGTGGATCGACAACGACGTAGATACATCAACCCTCTTCTGGTTGCACGGCGGCGCTGGAGCGGGAAAATCTGCCGTTGCCCAATCACTTTCGGAGAAATTCCAGGAGAAAGAGCATCTCGCGGCTAGCTTTTTCTTCTTTAGAAGTGATGCAACAAGGAACAACGGGGACCACTTGATCCCGACTCTTGTTTCGCACTTGGTCGACAGTTTTGAAGGACTTTCCTCCTTTGTCGAGGACAAAATCCGTAAACACCGGGCCATATTCACGAAGAATTATCAGATTCAAATTCAAGAACTACTTGTTGAACCACTGCTTTCCTTGAAATCGAAAGGCACCCCACACACCCACCCGCGACTCATTGTGATCGATGGTCTGGACGAGTGCGAGAATCCAGACGTCCAATGCGAATTACTTCGGGTCATTGCCCTTGCCATTACCCACATTCCTTACCCTCTTCGATTTTTCATCACGAGCAGGCCAGAGGCACACATCATGCGTGTTTTCCATCATGACACTGATCTCCAGGCCATACCGCTACGCAAATATAACCTAAGCGACGATCCCGATGCAGATAGGGACATTCGCAAGTTCCTTAAAAAGGAATTTAGGAAAATACGCAAGGTCCACAGTCTTGGGCAACACCTACCTAACGCCTGGCCGCATCCAAAAGTCATCACCTCCCTTGTTGACCGATCTTCAGGGCACTTCATATATGCGTCGACTGTGATTAGGTATATTGGGTCTCCAAAGCATCGTCCTGATGATCGACTTGAAGTTATCCTTCGCCTTCGACCACCTCGGGACGGAGACAAACCCTATGCTCAACTCGATGCATTGTATACATTCATTTTTCATTGTGTAGAGGATCACGGTCAACTTGAAAAAATTTGTCTTGTCCTCGGCATGCTCTACTTTCAGAGTAATCGCACCGGCTGGTTCTCTATGACAGCTGCTAGTCCTTCCGCCATTGAAGGGTATCTTGGGATGAAGGCTGGAGATCTTGGTTTACTCCTTGATCCAATTCTTTCTCTTGTTGCCATTAATAGTGACCAACTCCGCATATTACAAAAGTCTCTGTTTGACTATCTTCTGGATTATAAACGCAGGGGTCATTTGCCTATCAATTTTGCCCAAGTTCACGAAGTAGCTGCAACCTATCTCTTGAGACAATGGAATTCGAATAGGAAATGGGGTACGTTCAGTTTCATTGATCAGCATCTACTCCACCACTCATGTGCCAAAGTTGCGAATACTTTCGAACTTTTTGCTTATCATTGCCAATTTGCATCTCTCAATGATACCTTGAAAGATTATTTGCACTCCATGGAGGTCCCACCACCCCAATCTGTCTTGATCGAACTCAGGTATCCTTCCATGGACGTTTGGGAGAATGAATCCCTGCTACGCATTATGTGGTTCTTCTTCCGGACACTGAATCGCGAGGTAGGGTAACCCCAACAGATTTCGTTTCAGATCATTAATATATTCTTAAGGACTTTGATTCCACTGGACAGGTTTATGAACAATACACGGCGAAATGGATGGGCTTTCTTCATTCACCCTTTACAGAGCGCACAGAACATAAAATGAGTGTGAGTTGTTGTATTGCACCGTTCATCAATCTGTTCTTACATCTCCTCCAGAAAGTGAACAGGTTCAAATGTTGGTTGAAACGGAAACTCAGTAAATCGCTCAAGACGGAGTCAAAGCCCGCAATACCCGCTGTATGTACTCAGTGCCTTTGCAATGCTATCTAACACTCCCTCAGGAACTGGTCAAATTGAAACACGAATTCGAAACAATGCTGATGCAATGGAAACCTAAAAGCTTTCAAGTCAATCCAGTAGATGTAGGTATGGATCCAAAAAGGGTATGTTACTTGCCTTGGTCGTAGATGGCGTGACATGGACTCATATGAAACTTCAGCTCATTGCCCTTGTTAAACGAGAGCAAGATGTTTTTTTGGCTTTTACAAAAAAAATCTTCTTTCATTCCAATGCGGTTATTTCGTCGATTGTATTTGGTGACGATTTCATCCACAGTTATGAACTTGTCTTCAAAGCGCACGCATTCTTGAATCTGCGAACGTATTCCAAGAATGGCAATATGTATCATCTACTTCGCCGTGTAGATAGGCAGGAGAACCTTTTTCAGGGGACGCTGGGCGATCTAAAGGTGAGTTGTGCATCATGGCCCGTCCTGTGATATTCACCTAAATAAATTGTTTAGACAGAACACTTTTCTGATTTTTTCCAAAAGTACGGATTAGAACCAAATTAAATCCGAACACGAGTAGATGAAATCACTGGGATTGCGGACGGACGATTTCCCCGTCCTTAGCCATTGCATTCATCTGATTCAATGGAGCGATGAAAAAACGCTGGGGTTTTCCTGGGGATAATTAGCCTCTGATATCGAGGTGAAACGTGTAGTTGCAGTCGAGGTCGTCATATACCTGTCGACACCCTGAAAACGGCCTCTCTTCAAAACCACTTCATCCGAGGCTCTAAAATTCTTCAATGGATGAAGAGGAACGCAACGATTTACATAATAGTGTCGACGACGCTATGACACTGACCGTTGGAACGCCCTCCTCTCTCACTACCAATCGGTGTCCCATAATTTGATTCATGGTCCCAGATACCGCCTCATGCGGTGCGTGGACCCCTGGACCTCTATGCAGAACAACGGTGCTCCCAGTCTCCTTCACCTAACAGAGAGATTTATGACTTTTCGTTTCGGGCTGGTGCGAAATGATCGGTCTATTTTTCCTGAATTTTTCTCTTAACTGCAGTTGCAGGGCTTTCCGCGGCGTACAAGACCGAGTTCCTCGGAAACGCTGCAATAGATGGTATAATTTATTTTCGTTGCTCAACATAGTTACATACACTACCTGTATGCACCCAACCCGAGAAGGATAGAAGTCCTCTGTCAACAATTGACTTACTCTGAGATAATCGCCCGGTTGGCTTCAACGCCAGATTTACCACCATACCTGCTGTGACATCATAGGATACTGACTCATCTGCAACGCTGATGACAATGGATGCATTCCAATACAACCATCGCCACAACGCTTTTCACTCTTTTCAAGCTACGGTCGCCTTCCACAGCATCCATCCCGCGAATAATATCGCACCCTCTGGTGTCTCTTCCTAGCCGACAAAGAACCATTCAAGGTTGATCTGCCCTTAAACCTCGATTTCGACGTCGACGATTTGAAGGGGCTTATTCACATAAAGGCCATTGATATTACGAAGTCTACCGTACTTGCAAGGTTCTTATTCTGTGGAGGGTGAGTGTGTTGTTTGAACAATTCTGACTATCGCTCATTGTTTCAAGATAGCCAAGGGAATCGGAACCATTGGAACCAAACGATGCGTTTTCCTGCCGTGTTGGCGTAAAAATTTCCAATCTCTCCGAGGCTGCGACGAAAATAGGCTCTTCGCAGAAACTATCGACCATCTTTCCTCAGCGACTCACCCAGGATTGTCTGCATATAATTGTTTAAATGCCCTCTGATCCTCGTGAGTAGCGTTCGTCGGTCCCTGTGTACGACCACTTTTGACCATATCATCTTTCTTTCCTCCTTATATCATCAGACACATCGTCTGACATTATCTCTTTCGCGTCGCTATCAGCTCCTGAAAAGCGCGTTCTTGCCCTAGCTGACAATGGTCGTCCCTCTAAGAAATCGCGGATTGATGACGCGGTGTTAGATAAAGTTCCTCCCGAGCGTGAGTGTCAAGTGATGCGTTACTTTGACGGCGTTTCTGACGGTATCCTGCACAGCACATCTCCCTGTAAAATTTCCTCCGAAGGTCAACGCAGTCGACTACAGTCACGGAGTGTTGAAACCTATGTGCTCTGCTTTCTTCGGCCAGCTGCGCAAGCAACTAGGCCCTTATCTTGTGGACAAAACGCAGCTTATCAACAAGATCGTCAACAATGGCCTAAATGGTAATGTACAT
>Ga0307507_10004640_pt1 | contig 23937 bp, 22 predicted proteins | sample 7_EM_MG_FD_207223 | JGI IMG/M metagenome (GOLD analysis project Ga0307507, IMG submission 207223) | Populus trichocarpa ectomycorrhiza microbial communities from riparian zone in the Pacific Northwest, United States - 7_EM | ecosystem: Host-associated > Plants > Roots > Unclassified | place...
ACCGGAGTCATAGGGCAATTCCGGGGCTGTGCTCACAAACAGGTAATCAATAAATCAAAACTAAACATAGGAAATCCTGCGCTCCGCTCCTGTATACTGTTTCCGGAACATGTATACATGTTACAGTTTAACTGTCACTAGGCAGAACATGGAATTATTTGATAGCAAGAAATGATAGACCTCTCCTACGCTGGCACTACAAGCAATGCGTACTAATAGGAATACTTTCTAAAGGCTTAAGAATTAGAGTTCTTATTTTAAACTCAAACTTTAATAACTTCTTGATTATGCCACCTGGTAAGTGGTTGAATTCTGAATTTGCTAATATTATTTAAGTGTTTCCCTATTAAGGATAGGTGTCTTGAAGTCTGAAAATTCGTGATCAGTATGAAACTAGTGAGAAGATCTATGTAGTACTGGGGATGTCGCTGTACTGATACCACAAATTGCATTATCTCTATATAATATGAATATTGCTTACTTCTCAGAAAGTTCTTCCAATACCTTTCATATTCAAATAAGAAATCTATACATTAGTATTGCTGGAAGATGGGACATCCTGAAAGTTTATCTCTTACAGTATTGATTTAAAGAAATAACACTTTCCACAATTTACAAAATGGTTAACTGAGTGTAATATTTGATAACAAGAGCCAAATTACCATGTCAAAAGCAAGTTTTATAAACTGATCACAGTTATAGTATCTCAGATATCTCTATTTCAAAAAAAATAAGTATACTATATCTTACATACTTGCACAGAACATTATTAGACTATGATACCATATTAGGAGATTTTGATATAAGAGCATGATCAAAATACTCTATACTAGAATATCTGGTAATTTATATTAGGATTGATAAAAAATAGTTTATATCAATGGCTTATAAATAAACAATATGAGAAATACTTGATTCTGTAGTGAATTTATTGAGAGGTTACAAGATATTATAAAGTGACTAATCAAAAGTCTTGGTAATTCTCCCCGTTTCACACCAAAAATGGGCAAAAGCAGGACTTTTTAACTACTGGTATCTCATCAGGAACTGTACCTTCTTTTTCCCAAATTTCTAATTTAGAGTTAGTTTATCTGTATAATATCCCATTATTAATTTCAAGTATGTTCATTACCAACTGAAAGTCCCACAGGCTTGTAAAGTTCTACCATTGCTCAAAAGTCATTATTTTCACTAGTTTGCTAAGATAATTGCCTCAGCAACAACACACCAACAATGTTCTGATCTTTGATTACCTGTAGTACAATAAAAAAGTGTCAGGAGACTCTATAAATAACTAGGAAATAATCTTTAGATACATATAACTATTTAGGTGGTTTTTGGAGAGTTCTTCATACAGGGTTGCTGGTTAAAAAACTCCTCAAAAAGGCGATTTTTGGTGTAAAACATGTCTGATCACCAAGACTTTTGATTAGTCATTTTATATAACCCCGGTAAGAAAGAAGTCTGATTGCTATACTGCAATAAAAAGATACAAAGAAGAGCAACTATATCAGGCCCTACTTACTAAGCTAGTTTGAATATGCTTAGAAGTATATAAGACATGCATATAAATCAGATAGACAATTATATACTTGATTACAGATGTATAAAACAAGTTATAAAGAATGCTCAGATAGATTGCTTGCTGACCTGGCTTGAAGGCTCTACATGTTTCCCCTAAATGAGATTGGTTAGCCAACCCTCATTATAGAATATGGGATCTCACAAACCCACAATTGTTTGGTAAATTCTACTCACAAATCACGTTGAAACCTTGATATCAAAGTGATGAATCTGCTCTTAATTGATATTACCAGGACCTAGAGGAAGCTGCATTTTGAACTTTGGCAAATAGGCAAGGTTCAAAACTGATATGACCTCAGAGGTCTCTCTAGCTCTACAATAAACCTACTTGAAATTATTGATAAATGTAACATTTTGGGGGCCAGTGTCTTAGGATCATAATTGATTCTCAAGTTTTAATACATGGTTCTTCTTCCATTTGTCCAAGACCAGGGACAGTAAACTCAAGGTGCCAGTTTGTCTGTCTTTAAGTCCAAACAGGACAGAGGGTGGTACATAGAAGGGCATTTGGAAGGAAGACGTATATTGGCTTCCATCAGGATGAGTGTCTAGGAAAGTGGAGTAAGCCCTGCAGATGCCTCAGATACCTTGATTTTCCAAGTAACTCCACATGATAGATGACTAGAACGCCATGCAGGTCATTGTAACTGCCTCACAGAATCATGATAGAAATCAAAAGAGTGACAATACTAGCTTTATAACAAAATGCAGTATTTAATAAGACTAAGTACTAGAGACTTAAACTAAGTTGTTATAACAAACCTCTTATTATATAACAAGTATCATGTAGCTCCTAATAGTTAAGTATGATTGGTCTTAATAGATTCTCAAAACAAACTGAAGAAGTAACTTTTCAATCAAGTATATTGAAAACTCTCTCTACTATGATTAAAGCCTGCTTTCTCCAAGTCCAGTGAATACTAGGTCTTTAAATATACTTATTCAACTATTCAGAGCCTTAGTAAATAATAACTATAAGATACAGGAAGTGGTAATCTTGAGATGTTACATAAAACATATTAAGTATCAAATGATACTTCTATACCAAACAGAAAATATACCAAGTATCAAATAATACTTGAAATCAAACATAAAATATATTATGTATCAAACAATGCTTAACTTGGAAGCCAAATTAGTAACCCGTATTGGTTATAGTCTCCTGCCATCTGTTAAACCTTTTGCAAAATTCCCTTATGAGTTTATATTTTAAAGATAACTACAATTTTTTCAGAAAAGATACTCTTCAATATACTCTACTCAAAGTTGCACTAGCATCTAATAAGAAATAGGTTAATATAGTTAGCAAGACAATGGTTCCTGAAGCATTTACATGCTTGGTAGTCTTGCAAGTCAGGTTCGCAGATATTTTAAAGATAGTTTTAATACTTAGTTGTCAATATTTAGCACTCTGCTAGTATATTCAGTAAGCTGAAAATTACAGAGTTTGCATGATATACCATCATGGTTTATAAAATACACACTCATATTTCTTATATAGTATTTTTCTTCCTCCTATGGTAAAAGACTATTAATAATTCCAATACTTGAGAATATCAATTAAGTGGTCACTTTGTTTGTTTTCACTTTCATGATAATACTCTTACAAGATAATAGAATATCTAATTTACAATAATATCTGGGTATTTATATTGATTATTTCTCTTTTCTTTATTTTTTCTTGTTTTTCCCTAACTATTCTTAGTATTTATCAAGTAGGTTGAGTCTACTTAGTGGCACCTTGTACTGACTCTTGCAACTACCTGTGTATTCATGTTCATCAAGAGAAGAACTTGTAAATCTTGATATTTTCTAAGAAGAACTTGTACTTTTTAAATCTTGTATTATTTTACTATATTATTCTTGTAAATTGTACTATTCATCTAGATTGCAAATTGCCTAAATATTTAATAGTTTATAGACAAGTATATTCCAATTGAATTTCTAGTTAGTATTGAGATATGATGATGGCTTTAGTAGTGTTTGTAGTATGTATTAAACAAGTATAATAGTAATAATTTTTGGGAAATTTGATAAATATTTGAGCATATATATGAGAGTAAGAAAGGGAGTGTAATACTATATGATTAGGTGAGTGTAATGCAGGTTTTTGAGTATAAAAAGGCTAATATATATATATTTAAAAGAGTGTAGCTGTTTATTCAGCAAGTTAGAATTAAATAATAGAAATAGGAAAAAATATAGAATGTACTGATAAGTTTAGATATTATATATGTATAGTAGTAGCTGTAACTAGTATTAGCCATTTTCACAAGTATCTAGTTGCCTTAGCATCAAGATTCAAACTCAATATCTGTTCAAAAAGCCTTAAACTAGCATCTAATAAAAATAACACTACTAGTATCAAAGCCTACAACTTACTCAACTATTAATCTATGTAAAATATGGTTTCCTTACTAAGCATCTAACCTAATTCTTATTTAGTATGATAATAGAGAGAAAAAAATATAGAAATATAGATACAGAGAAGTCTTAGCAGTTTGAAATTAGGCATTTTAAATTAGATGTACTGGTTAAAAGTTTCCCTACTATGAGCTAATTAAACCTCCAAGAGCCAAGGTATATGTACAGATATGAAGAAACAGAGTATGGATTTGTTGGTTCCATACACAGGAGCCTGCTACTAGCAGGAGCTGAGGGTGGTAAACTTGAATCAGATATGGTAGCTAAGAGTCAGTCTTCAAGTTGAGCTGCAACCTGAACAGAAGTTGTAACAAAAGCTATAATAGACTTACTGGTAGGGAATGTTTTCATTCACAATCTATTATACAAGTATGATACACAGATGTTCTTTGTATCCTGTACATTGGTAGTGACCTGTTCGATAGCTGTTAGGCTGGAACTATTTGGTAATTGTTTTCCTCCCGTAGGTTTAGGAGGCCAAATCCTTTTATTAAGGGTTTTTCTAGGGTGGTAGGGTAAGGGTAAAGCGCTGCTTATTTCACATAACAGTAATATTATTATGGTATAATGTAGTGCCCAAGATTGATATGGACATAACTTTGCCATCAGAGTACAACTTCTCGCATAGTCTAGATATACTTGCCACCTTCCACCGCTTGTATATTGACATTTACTTTTAAGGCAGAATTGCTCTTACTATTCGAGACCTCTCTTGTAGATAGAAATTAAGATTATTATCTCCAACAATCAGTGCAGCCTAAGTAGGAGACAGTGTAGGAGACGGAAAAAGAATGTATTTTGGAAACAACGGGATTATCGTTGATAGTGATTATAGTTTGTTTCCGGAGTCAAGATAAGCTCTGCCGAGGGCAGATTTCCTCAACGATAGAACCTGCCCGATCACCGTTATGACGAGATTCGCTATACAATTGGTTATATTAGTAGGCTTGTCTTGTTGAAAGAATGCGAGATCAGGGACTTAAAGGTTGTGATTCGGGCTTCAGTTAAAGAAATAAGATAAGGGGAGGTCTCCTCCGAAGTATATGAAGTCGGCGAGGCAAAAATCTTTCCAAAACAAAATTTTCTTTTTATAATACCTTTAAGATAAACCTCTCCCCCAAGCCACCGCAATCGGTCATTGAGAAACCCCGTCCCACGAAGAATTTCTCGGAGTGTCTATATAAATAGATATTCTAATCTAGCCAAAAATAAGAAATATATTTGTCCTAGAGTATCACAAAATGGAATACTACGGCTGCAGAGAAAGCAACTCCTCGAGTATGGTCGTATTTTAACATGTCGTTCGGGAGTACAATTCCTCGCGGAGATGGTAATTCCAGTGGCTATTTCTTGGGCACTCTTCCACGAGAAGTTTTAGCCAATAAGTCAATGACGGAATCGGGGTTTTATAAAAGGATTAAGAGAAACATTTTGAGAACACTAATTGAGTATTTCATTAGAAGTAACTTAAATCCATCATGGGTTGCTGAGGGGTATGGTATTATATCTTCCAAAACAAAATTTTGGCACTGTCGGCTACTTAGGCTGTCCTATTGCACGATCTAGGGGACAAAATTCGTGCCCCCCCCCCCCCATTTTACACCAAAAATGGCTGTTTTTAACCACCCCTAACTCATCCAAAAGCGATATAGAATTAATGAAATCAACCCAAGGCGTAGTCAATCGTCTGAACTTTCTCAGTAGACATTATGAGAATTTTCCCATTCTCCTATGAGGGCTGAGAGCTTAGAGTTGCGATCGGATCTGGTTGCAATGTACCTTTGGTATGGGCTTCCCATACGAAATCAGAAGCACCCTTTGCTTACCATCATTATTTCTGGTATTGCACCATTGGCATTAACTATCAGAGCTTGTCACTTATAAATGATAATATCTAGATGTCGTTAAAGACTCTGAAGAATTTTTTAACATTTTTTTTGCAAAGCAACCAGGCTGTGATTTTAGGAGGTGAAAATACCCATTTTTGGTGTAAAATGGGGGGGGCCACGAATTTTGCCACCAACCTCGTACTAGCGTTTGTGCCGGGGATTTTACTGCCCAGAGAATCCCCAAAGATTTCTCACTGGCAATGTCTGGATGTAGCGATAGCGACATAGGAACTTTCCGTCATTACATAGCCAAGAGCAGTGGTGGGGAGCTATGCACTAGTAATGTCCTAGAGACACACTAATACTCGCCATGGAGGCCCAAGGAAATATTCTTAGAGACTCCCAAAGGCAACGATATAGTGCCAGTTCATCAGTAGCCCTTCGAAATACCATGAATTCTAGAAGAGACTGTAGCTCAAAACCGGAAAGATGTCCAGGAATCATGGGACCCAAAGCCGTTTCACCCTTTACTAAGCCATTATATCCCTCCGAAGAAAATACTAGTAGCCTGAGCACAGTCCTTATCCAATTATACCCTTCCAGGCACTTCTCACACTCTCTCAATAGGACGCTGCCAATGAAGCTATCATAGCAGGAATTGATCACAAACCAAAAACACCCTACAGGGATCCGCTAGTCCGCTTTCAATAGAAGCGCTCGTCTCATCCCAAGATCTCTTTTGAACCCCCCCCGGATTCGACTGAGAGCCTTACGTCCCACCAGACTAGGGCTATGGCGGATTCGAAAGTATGTTGCTTGGGACAGGAAAGCGTGGTTTCTATCGTCAGCTAGTCTAGCTGTGGTAATTTTTCGAGGCCTTGGTTACACTTTACTACCCCTACATCCGCTATCCCTCCGGTTATCAATAAAGTTCACTCACTTTATTGCGCAGTCTCATTACATAGCTGTGTATCGCAGGGTAAACTCCCTTGGTCAAGCACTTCACAAACCCAACCTCCGTGGTGCCCCTTCGGGGAGAAGCCCAAGGGTTAATTATTGATGGAGGCTACGCCTACTGTTATTCATAGACAGTCACTCGCGAAATTAAGAGAGACGGAAAGGTGTCACCCCTAGACTCAAGTTTCGACCACAGTGACAGAATTATTTTGAGATCACCATCTAGTTCTACGTCGCTTTCCGAAAACCCCCGATGAGCTACCGTATATTCAAATCTAGGATTTGTGACTATGGTATAACTCTTTGTCATTTCTCTTATTTCGCCCCTCACATATTAGTCACAACCCCTCACTCGCACCCCTCGCCAACCAGAAGAAAAATAATAATCCCACTCTCCAACCAAATATACACAACCCCACCTCGAACGTACTAACCACAGCAGTCGCTCAAAGCCCTTCACGTAGATCTAGAGGCACAAGTTGCCCATCTGGTCCACGTACCAGACCTACACTAGCTACACTTTGAGACTGTAGCGCAAGAAGTCGCAGTCGGTAACAAAGGCCTGGTGCCAGGTCTAACTCTCGACAAAGAGCTCGAACCAGCCATAGTAGCCTCTACAAGTCCTCAACTCTCTGTAGACGGAGGCGGAGAACTCTAGTACCGACAAGCAATCTGACACAAAGTGGCAAATTCTTCAGCGGGCCCCTCACCCAAACGGCATACCTTCTAACACTAGTGCCAGCATCCAGAATGACCCAGTTCTATAATATCAGACAACCTCCCACACGCTCACCCCCCTCCTCACTAGTTTGAAAGTGACATTCTCTGAACCCTCTGCGGAAGCCGCGGGGCTGGTGGATGGGGGCCCGCCGGGACTGCAAGTAGACCTGCGAGACGGCTCTTCCGGCTCGGCTTCCAATATTAGCTCCCGTCGCTGTTCCCGTCTAGATCACGCCCTAGTGAGTAAAGTTTCCTCCTTTGTTACTGCCGTCGGCTGCCGGTCCTCAGGTGTAGAACAGCGAGAGGAGTAAATGGTGCCTTCATTATGTGATTGCGGTCCGGTTGTCGAGGCAGACGTGTCTCGCGATTCAGGGGGTTATGGCGGTGGGCTAGACGTCCTCGGAAGCCTAGGGGGGCAGTCATGTAGATCGGGACGGGTTCCCTATGCTACGGACTAGATGGAGCTCCGTGGAGGCACCGGTGGTAGTTATCCTAGGATCGCTAAAGGCGAAAGTGATGTAGCAGAGGCCAAAGTCGAATTCGTGTCTCTGGGAGATATTTTTCCTCTAAAGTACCGTAAAGACTCGAATAATTGAATTGTGTGCCATGAAGTCCCAAATCCCTTCTCTAGAAAGAGGAGAAAAAAAATCACAGCAAAATCACAGCCCCCTCCCCCCGCCCCGAGACAGAAAAAAAATTTCTTGACCTTGCTGAGAGAGGAAAGCCAAATGACATAGCACACGGTTCAATTGTTCGAGTTTCTATGGTAGTTGTAATCATTGTGTAAACCCCTCGTGAAGGCTTATTGAATGGTTCCACTACCACTTCCGATGATATCGACGCTAGTACTACAGTCGCCTGCTTGGTTCGTAATTGTGTAGGGCAATTTTCCACTTAGCAGACGTCACCAGACCGGATATCTAACTAGGGTGGGCACGCTTCTTGGCCTGGAAGGTGCGCAGGAGAAAAGGCTTTCACATGTGCCAGATCTGTAAATTTCTCCATCTCGAAGGGAGTCATTGTGTGAGTCACTGTTGCGGCATTCAAGCAGGCAGCTACAATCGCCTGGCAGAGGGCGTTCCCATTGTGCCAGGTGTTGATATTGTCTCTGTCACTTATATGGCCATCTACTACAGTTTTTCATCAGGTCATGACGAATATCAGGAGGTGACGAACAGGGGTATTTGGCAACAAAAATCGAATTCGCCAAAGTAGGGTAACAAAAAATACCTGCTACTAATCCCTGTTCGTCACCTCCTGATATTCGTCATGACCTGATGAAAGACCGTATGATATATCTCGGGAGTTTAGCCGTGGATTCTGGATACTCCGAGGACGAAGTCATTGCCCTTCGCCACCATCAGAGCTAACAAAGAGGAGACATTGGGCATTTGCTGCCCTGGCCATATCTGTAATTTGTGCAGTCACCCTTCCCATAGGATAGACCACAAATCAACTGCCCTGCCATCTATAGCCTTAACGGGGGTAGTTAGGCGCGGGTAATCTGCCGCGCTAGACTAGGATCAATCCCTGTGGCCCCATAGGCAGACAGGGTAGATCCTACCACACCCCATCCCATACCAAGGACACCCTAGTTATATCCACTATTCATACAAATGTCCACTCCACTGAGGTCAGGACCGGCATCAAATCCAAAAACTTTGGGAACGTCGCTAGTGGCCGGAGCAGGGCTCTCCCGGTGTTCTTCAATAGTGGTGGAACTCCTAGTGACGGCGCTAGCAATCGCGGCACAGGAGCTCTGGACATTGGCATGAATATTCATCCAGGTCGTGAAGCTCGTGTTAGCCCCTCTGCACATGACGAGAATGGCAGCTTCGGGTACTCGGCGTCTTAACCTAGTTGGTACCGGGCTACAACCATTCGCGCCACGGCGTCATTCAGATAGGCGACAGGGACGCTTCCAGTGAGGACAAATCGAAAGAGCACCGGCTCCTATATTTACCCCATTAGTCTAACCGGTGCCATCGCCGAGCTAGGATTAGTCCAACCAACGAGAGCAGAGCCTGCCCCGCTGCGCTGGGAGAGCCAATCTGCCTATCTGGTCAGCTCCCGAAGGGATAATTCCGGAATGCGGGAAGATTAGAAAAAGCCCCCTATCATACCCGCCATAGCGGATCCCAGGAACCACAGCTCACCTTTCACTATAGTGTTCAAAAGCCTACCACCCCGGCAGCCATAAGAGCCGCTAATCTATACTCACCGGTAATCGTTAGCCCCCAGCTCAACCCCACACCGGAGGATTCAAGCAATTCCCCCACAATATTTTAAAAGCACATAATCCACGCAGCCCGCTTCTAACTCCCTCGGCAAACGGCCACAGATAAACCTCATGTATAGCCTTAACTTATCATCCACATTCGCTGAAATACCATTACTTGCGAAGCTATCCCCTCGGTGGTGCTCCTGCTCATTAGCAACGAAATGCTGAATAATAGCTTGAGCCCCATTGTCCTGAATCCCCCCAACACTCTCTAGCATCAGCACCCGCAAATACTGATCGGACCCGAAGCCCTCCCAATCACCCCCGCCGAGCAGGTAGAGAACCCCCTCCCTGCAGAATTCCGCTCCCATGGAGCTCGCGCACTCCCACATGAGCTCCTCATTCTAAACCCATAGTAATTCCCGCGGGGTACACGCCTAGCAGGTGCAGGGCACACCTCGTGGGCTGCCCTGAGAGTAGATAGAGGGGAAGAGGCGGCAGACGAAGCGGGTGTTGCCGACCCAACAGCCCACGGACCAACTAACCCGCTGAAGTAGACATGTTAGCTTTTGCTCCCGGAGACATTCTCGAGACAGCACCTGCTCCTTGGTGTATGAGACCGGCCGGGTGGCGCTGGAGAGTAGGGAAGACTGTTGAATCGGACGAGTGCGATGCTTACGCTGACCTTAGCGCGGTGGTGGTAACGATCATGTACTTCACCTTAAGGCACCGCATCAGGCCGAGTCACTCGGTTGCGGTTTGCCGAAAGTGCTAGAGGCGCAAATAGAATTTTTTGGGAGTGACAACTTGTGTCCAAGTGCGGGCCAGGCAGCCCCTCGAAACAAAACAAATAAAAAGAATTTACCACTAAGTACAGAACACTGTATACAGAATAGAGAAATGCTTTGAATAAATCCGACGAATTTCTTGAATATTTACCCTCCCCTCAACAGCTAAGTACCGACCGGTAAGGGCAACATTATGATACTACTTCTATAAGTGCCAAGACCTTGCTTGAAAAGTTTCCCTCAATGGATTCAAGCTCTAACTTACTTGTATTCTTCAGATAATAAAAAGAGAAAAATTCATGCCCAGATACTTCCAGTAACTTGTAGTAATTGAGCTTATTGCTGGTTGTGTTGATAATGCCCGCGATGACCTCGAGCAATGCTGTTAACACCTCCCACCTGGATCCGACAGCGCAGACCCTCTATTGTTCCTTCTTTTCTTTTTTTCCCGGATAAGCAACTCTAAAGTCGTTGAGGATGTAAATAAAGTCTTGGCAGGCGCCAGTGGAGCACTGTGCACCTCACTCAAGTGATTGTAGTGCTAGTTCCAGTTTCCCGATTATCCTCTCTATGATTTCCCTCTTCTACACTTTAGCGGGGTGGTGTCCGCTGCTGTTTGGAAAAGGTTCCATTTGCATCCACCGCATCATACTGGTAAAGTTGAGGGGTCAGAAAATTATATATCCTCAAAAGTGATTTATCATGAGCGAGCTTTGCTTTTTTTCTTTATTTCTTTTCCTGCTCTTTGATTCTTTCCACCCGGTACACAGAGCCAAGTTATCGTGTATGATAGAAGGATTTTTCCTCTTTTCCTCTTTTCCTCACGGGTACGTAGACTACGGCCATTTTCACTGTCGAGTTACCCTACGGCGGTTGGATATATATATGACACGGTATGATACCCATATGGCCTCATTCGCATGCAAGCGTGGCCAGCAGGAATCTAGGAATGAAGGGAGTACACTCGGCATAGTGCTGTTTGAGAGCTGTACGAGTACTAGCATAGTACCTTCTCCAATACACCCTACCAGATCTCTAAATACCGGTCAGAGAAAGCAGCAACTTAGAATCCTCACTATGGGACAATCCATATCGACATTAAAGTTGCTTCGAGGGCGAGTTTAATAAACCGCTCGAGCGTGTAGCAAACACTTTGATATCAGGCAACTAAATCTTCCAACCATAGCATCACCACACGTGTTCTTAAGAATAAATTCATACCTATGGTCCATAAAACAAGCATTAGAGCACTGTAAAGTACTAGAACAAAAAACTCGAGCTGATCGCCGACTTACACAAAAACCAAGCCCACACCACAGGCCATTTTCTCTCCCCTGACGAGTTCGGGGGTTCCATTTAGGTCAAACCAAACCGCAAAACACCAGGAGAGTAGTTTGGAATAAAACAAATTGAAGAGAAGGCTAACGGAACCGAGGAACTACTGATAGCCTAGAACAAAAGTAGTTGTGTACAGTACAGTGCATTTTGTATGGCATCCCCATGTAACTTATAGTCTCAAGGCGGTTTCAGGTCTCGCAATATCACAGCATAAAACAGCATAAATCATCAATTTGCAGAGTTTGCACTTCCATTATAAGAAAAATAGTGTTCTCACGACGCTTATAGCTTCTTAAGTTTCTTACACGGGCTGAGTCTAGACATGAGTCTCCGAAAAGGGCTGTTCCTGGTGCAAAACAATCAACTGCCCGAGCTTTGATCACCCCAACCCATCGTACTATACCATCCAGAGCACCATTGCACTCCCGTCCGACCTAGCGCACCACATCAATGACCTATTGACCTCCCCCGAATATTGCCTATACCAATACCTAAACCCCGCTAAAAGCAGGTTTTTCGATAGCACCAACTCGGGAAGCAAGGCAGCGTCCCACAAAGAGGTCCCTGCATCCATAAAAACAAGGAGCGAGATATGCCCAGGATTTAAAAAAAGCTCAGAAAAACAGTACCTCAGCAAGGGCGTCAAAAGGATCAAAAACTATTCCTGCTCATCCAATACAAATCTTTAGAGAGAAAGGTTACGTTTTCCTACCTTTATAGAGATACGCCCGAGCACTACAGTGTCACCATCCCCATCCAGTGATTTAGCCCAACCAAGTTTTTTTTTCCGGATTGCGGTCTTTCCGATAGCTTTTTCGTGCCTAATATCTAGTTGAGAAGCATCCTGTTGTACCCCTTTCGTATCTATTGGGCGAGGGATGGTGTCTTAGAATCACCGTAATTAGGGCTTCTTCTCGGAAAGTCTCATCCGTACTGCCGAATCAGTTGAAGAAGATGAGGACAGTCGGGGGATTGACAAGAAATGTGGTCGTACAGTAACGCACAGAGCCCGGACGGCAAGGTAACGCAAAGCGGTCCAACAAGCGCCCAGTTACCCGCTGAGCCTCCATGCGCTGTGCATGCGTTACGGTGCTTTCCTTCGAGTGTCCGTGCAGTTATTCAGTGAAGCCTGCGTTTTCCGACAATATCTGGGCAGGCTGGGATTAATTCCGTTGCGGGATCAACCTTGATCACTGAGACTCCTGTCAACCCAAGTGTCATGGTTCTTAGACGGAACAGTAGGAGAGATTTCCTTAGCTAAGGCCATGTCGTATCCTACAAAAGTACTAGCACTAGCAAGCATTAAACACTGACGACCCTTGATCAGCTGAAGAGAGACTCCCCCAGCTTCTCGTATATCTACCTAGCACGTCATGGGGTCCCCAAGGCGCGAGAGAGCATGCGTGTCTGACGGGAGTGGCTCATTCGGAAGTTTTCTTAGTAGTCTAGAAGGAAATGTCTCTGCCGACAGGTTATCATTAACTGCCCGGTCCAAGATATACGCCGAATCAAGCAACCCTTCCGTTGAGTAATCCGGGGTTCTCGTCACGCAGGCATGGCCCGGGCTAATCGTTAGGGCACCAAGCACATATGGCGCTTAGGCTAGGTGGCGACAGACACGATACGATAGATAGATATCATAGCTTGGATGAAATTCCGACTCCCTACCAGTATTACCGGCAAAAGAGCAATGATGACCCCTTCCCTTGCACCATTTCAAGGCGCTAGGGTACTTTGCAAGTATCATAGGTAGCCTCCAAGTATTATATCTGGCCGTCGCTGGTAGGCAATGAAGCCTCGCACCACACACACACAGTATCATGCATACACACACATACATAATCATACGCCGGCACCGTCCTCCTCCTCCTTCCTCCTTGCAGGAGAAACTTTGCCTGCTACTCCCCGAAGTGAAATTCCTGCCTGAGCCGGGCCTAGGCCCCAGATGATCAATCCTCTATCGTAGAATTATAACGCCTCAAATGAGACTCACCAATTTCAGCCTCTCCGAATCAAAACGTTACAATTCAGGCGGAAATTGTTGAGAGCTCAAAGAGAAAAAAAAAGGAAGTTAAATCCGGATGAATGAGTGAATGAATGAATCAGCGCTTGGATCCTCGTAGGACATGGTGGTAGGCAGGCTCTTCAAGTCCCGAGGAGCGAACACATAATCGAAAACCAATCCACTGTAGTATCCAGTACTATAGTACATAACACAACAAGGTTTAGGAGGCATGGCATATGGAGAACAAGGCCCGGAAGCAGAGAGATGACCAAAACGCCGGCAAATTTCCCACCCCCAATCCAATCCAATTTACCAAAAGTGAAGCGACTTAGTTCAACACTTAACTAGTCACGACAGACCAAATCTGTAAAAAATAAAAAATAAAAAAACCCCCGAATGGTACCGGAAGGACTCAAAGAACTGAACCTCGCGTCAGGACGTTGGAGTTGCCTTTGCTAGTTAGTTCCGGCACTTTTTTTCATTTTTCTCCTGTCTGTCTCAAGCTGGGGCTGAGATCAGCTTCCCCAGTGCTTTCGCCCCCACCCAACTATGATTCCCCCCAGTTATCCAAGAGAGGGAATTTTGGACGTCTTAGAGCGAAGTTCGAAAGCATTCCAGCCTCTTACGGGTACATACCGGCCTCATACTTGTAGACCACGATACATTCAAAAACATTTCCACCAAAACGGCCATACCTCACTCACACGCACGCACACACAGACACAGAGCCACATCACTCGCCCAGAACGACCCATATCCAACCAGCCAACCAACCGACAAAACCAACCAACAAAATAATCATGCCCGACCGAACCCACTGGCCAGACATATCATGAAGAACAGACAAGAGTGAATGAATGAGTGAATGAAGACAAAGCGGGAATAATCCAGGGTTTATTTTTCCCGTTCTCTCCTCCCAAATGCCTCAAATATACTTCACCCGACCACTCATTCGAAACAAAACTCAATGAAGGAAGGAAATGGAAACCGGGCAACTTTGAAATCCATCCCATCCTACCATTGGAGAATTCCATCCAGGACCGGTCCCGATCAGAAGGCGTCCATCACACAAGCATGCTACCAAGATAGATAGATGGATACCATAGCTAGATACATCAGATACCCAATGAATACTTTTTCCTTTTTTTTCTTTTTTCTTTTTTCTTTTTTCTTTTTCTTTTTCCTTTTCCTTTTTTTCTCCTACTCCTCCTTCTCCTTCCTTCCCTTCCGCACCAATCCTTACTTTTACGGTACAGTACTCGCCGGACTAAAATAAAATAAAATAAAAACGAACGGACCATCTCCTGGCCCTTTGGTCATTTTATCGTTACTAGTATCGCACCCCGTCAGCGTCAGGCAGCCCCCTCGCTCACAACCAAGGAAAGAATAAAAATAAGTTCCATACGGACAATAGGGTTGACACGGCATATCTATAATATAATAGTATAATAGTATGGTATACATTACATATACGCCGCCGCGGGTTGCCAACCAGACTTGATCCCATCTATCTACCCTAATGCATCCATTGTGCGCATATCCTCCCTACCATGCCAAAATCGATTCGCGAATATTGATTGGTTAGGGGGCGCATTCAGAGGATTAGCAAGAGGAACCTTGTTAGTTAGGCTAGCTAGTTAATTTAGTTAGCAAGTCTGTTAGTGTTATAGTAGTTAGTGTGTTAGTTAGGTAGTGATCGAGGTCCCGCCAGTACCGCACTTCAACGTCGCTTCATCGGATTTGCTCCTGGGCTAATGGGTGGTGGTGGATTTCGCTGCAACGAGCAAGGGTTTCGCTAAGTTGTTACATTTTATTGTTTGGGGGGTGATTGGGCGGGGTTTATTGAGGGATACCGTAGATGGATGTGATGAGGGAAGAGGCCGAACGTGCTAATCAGATCAACCGATAGTCATGAGTTGTCACTCGAAATGTACAGGGCTATTTGGCTAATACTGTACCCGAAGGTGGGCGAAGTTGGCACATGTTCATCATATGGGAAATACCGTAGCCTACCGGGTAGATAGGAGGATGGGCAGATAGATGGGAGGAAGCAAGAGTCGCCGTATCTACTATATTCCAGAGCCACAACCCCTTAACTGCAGCACCACACAGTACAGTACAGCACATACTGTAGACCAACGGAGCCCACGATACACACCCATCCAAACACCCCTGCCTAGAAAAAAAGAGAGAAAACCAAAAAGCTTTGAGCGCAACCAAACCCCACACCACCATCCCAACTCAACCCTGAGACAAAAACAAGGCAAGACAAAAACAAAACAGCGTAAGCGGGAGGAAAACAAATGAATGCGAAAAACTCGCTAAACCATTCGCTTAAATGCTAGAATGTTTCACAAAGTGCTGCATGTTTCTTCGCTGGGTCGTATCCAATCAGGTGGGCATACTCCGATATCCCCGCACAGCGCAAGAAAGCACCTCATCGAAAAATTTAGCGATGATAAATCTATCAAGCCACATCCTGCAATTGCTAGTGCTAGCCCTAAATAGCACTTTAACCCCACGGCACGGGCCGTGCTGAGCAGCAGCAGGGTTAGCGTGGCTAGGTTGACCGGCGGGTGGGCGGGTGGGGGACTTACGCCCCCTTTCCTCCCCCCCACGAATTGACTAAGTCTCTAGGCGGGCATGGGGGAGCGGGATGTAGTATCATGACGACGGCGGATATATAGTATTAAGTAAAAATAAGAATGATAGGGGAAGGGCCTCGAGTAAGAAGAGAGAAGAAGAAAAGAAAAAAAGCTCTGGGGAAGGAGGGTCGGCTCAACCCAGCTCAACTCAAACCAACTCAAGAGCGCGTCGGGCGGCCAACTCGGAGACACCCGCACAATTGCAATCATATGTCAGCCCTGCTCTTATTCCGTCATCATTCGGACTGTTGAATGACATAATTCACGTGACGGAGCGCGAAGGCGGTCCCGAATCCACACTGTCTCCCGCTATAGTCCTGTACTGTACCCTACCTGGTCTCCTGTACTGTACTCTACCGGGAGCAAGCAATTAGCTTCTAGAATCACTTAGATTTCCCCCCCACTACCTCCATCGCACACATCCGCATCAGAACGGAACGGCAAGACAAAGCCTCATCACACCCCCAACCTTCTCAGGGGGAGATCCCGCCGTTCTAGAATGCCTTTCCCAAAATTGATGCGCTGTATTAAACAGCTCAGCATCCTCATTTATTAATATTATTATTAGTTATGCAGAAACCCTTACCCTACCGCTCTACGGTACTGTACTCACCGTCAAGTGATGTGAATGAAGTGGGTGAGGTAAACCTCATCCGCCAGAACCAGCCTATCACAAACCCGCCCCCTTCCAAGACCTATCCAATCACAGGGTAGACTGTAGAATGGACCAATTATCCGTGGGGGGGTGATCTGCTGTGCAGTATCAAAAAAAAAAAAAGGGAAAAAAGAAAAAGAAAAAGAGGATAGGAGTCGGAATAACTAAGTAAGAAAAGGGGGAAGGAAAGAGAGATAGGTGACGTATGGTTGTGGGGGACCGGGACTTGTAGGAAATTATCTTGCCGCATAAATTACAAGGCGGTGAATATGGTATAAATATTGATGACTATAAACAGGAATCTTCGGCAGATGAGGAACAGCATTGTGCGTACCGTATTGTTTTTTGTTCTGCCAAGTCGTTAGATTTGTTCGTGAGGCTACGGGAAAATCCCGGCAAGCCCCAAAGTATGGGGTACAGCATGCACAGGTCTTCCCAGGTATTACAGCTCAACCCAAGGGCGAGAAAATCATCAAGTGCACACACACCCCGCTGTTCTCGCCGATAGGAACATCTTTGTTTCTCTTTCTTTCCTGTTTTACCTAATCGGTGTTCTGTACTAGTACTACTATTACTATTGCTGTCACTGCTGCTACTGCCACTGCTGAGAAAAACGTAAGGCGAGGGATAAAAAGGGCTGAGATGACGTTAAACTGTCTCACGCTGATCTAACCGTACCGGTACTACCGGTACCGTACACAACCAGCCGTACCGCATCGTAAGAGGAATGCCGGTAAAAAGAAGAGGAGGAGGAAGAAGAAGAAGAAAAGAAGAATGAAAGAAGGGCACGGATGCCTTTCCTACTGTTATGTAACCCCCTCGCTCTCTCGCTCTCTTTCTACCGACACCAGTACCTCACTCGCGTGCCTGCCAAGTCCTCACCACCCTCACCACCAACGGCTCAGACCCCCGTCCAACTCAGGCCAGACAAACTCGCAACAGCCTTCCGTTTCCAGCTTCAGGGAGCAAATAGGTAGGCAGAAATTCATCACATCCGGCACCGGTACCGGTACCGTAAAACTGAGAGGTATAGTAGAAGGTCAAAGTGTTCAAGTACCGATACCAGCTACGGTATTGCAGCGCGGCGGAGTTTTTCGTAAGGTCGCCCTGCCACGGCGGGGGGGGGATTCCTCATGTGGAGTTTCTATGCGAGTCCTTTTGTTTGCTTGCTGTTGTCCTGGTTCCTGGGTTCGGGATAACTAGGGGTATTTTAGGGAGTTTGGGGTATTTGCCTATTTTCTGCCCTGAAGGGGTTTATTGATGCGGTAAGTCGAATTAACTTTGGAGCTCCACTTTGGGACACCTTCGGGAGTGTTTTATTATTGCTTAACTGTTTACTGCGGTATGATGCATGCTATATTCCGGACGAGAATGGATAGGAAATATGCGAGATATCACTCGCGTTGTTGGCCTGGCTCTAGGTACGCCAGGATATACCGTGGGGAGGGGGAAGGAGACTCAGCGGGTATCCAGATATTGAAAAGCCCACACACACCTATACCACTCGATTAATAAAACTTGGGGAAGCAAGGGGGGGAAGAAAGAAAGAAAGTCGAACTCGGAAAGAACCCAGATCTCCTAGCAAACAAAAAACAAAAACCCGTTCACTTCCCGACCCGGGGAGGTGAGCTAAGTTACCGTACCCTACCCGCCAGGGCAAGGTTCACCCACACTCATTCACATACACATCACACATCACACAGGCCCACACACACAGTACCCATCTTTCCATGCCATACCTCGGGAATGTCTCTCATATTACCAGACACCTCCCTGGCTTGTGCCACGGTTCCAGCAGCCTGGCTCCCCACGAGTGAACCACGGCAAAAGTAAACATCTCCTGTACCGTACTGTACTGTGCCTTTCCCGTAACGGGTTCTGGGAAATTTCTTGCCGATCCAGCTTCCACAATGGTAAAATTTTCTTGCCATAGGGAGCAAACACTGAAGCGTCAGCAACCCCATCCCCGGGTACCTTCATCCCATCATCTACCTTGGAAACCGGAGAAAAAAAAAAAGAAGAGATGCCTGGAATTACCATGGAATGTATTAGATTCAGCCACCAGCCACCAAGTGTGACTCGGACCTTCGATAGAGGCGCTTGGACAAGGGTGAGTGCGGTTCTGTGAAATTTGCCTTCCCCTTGCTCTTCCTAGAGATACGATTAGGGACGCTAGCTAACTGGATTTTTATTTTTATTTGTTTCGCGGGGATTGTATTCAGTGCTGCATACCTGTAGGGAGTTCCGTAGTCGGTAGTGCTACCGGACGTATGTGGGCATGTAGTCCATAGGAGGGAGAAGAAGGAAGCTAGGGGATACTTGATTAGCGGCTTTCTTGTTTTCTCTTCTGATTTCGGATGTGGCAATTGGGATGGGAGTGGAAGTGCTTTTTTAGGACCTTGGTGGGTTGAGATGATCGTGGGATGGTCAGTGTCAACAAGGGCTCTCGTGCTCCGAGACTGGGAAAGGGGGGTGGGGATGAATTCTATGGCAGTGGAGCTTTCACCATTAGGTCAATGAATGACTTGAAAAGGTCTGATGGTGGATCGTGCGCGGATAGGTCGTTGGGGGGCAGCCTGTAACTTGTTTAGTCGCTATCTGCATTTTTTATTTTTTTCCTCTTTTTTCTTCTTTTACACTCCCTGCCCATCCTCCCATATGCAATTCGGGGCTGGATTGGAGGATTGGAGAGAAAGGTTATGCATATCACTCACAGCTATTATGGCAGCTGCAAGCCAGGAAATTTGACAAACCTCTCATGATAGCTAGACTCAGAACCAGGGCAAGGCATCGAGAGACAACAGCGAATGAAATCATGTTCACACCGAGCTGCAAACATCAGCACGCAAGAGACATGGAAAAGCAACATATGGTCGAAGGTAAGTATGCGGACTTGCAGGGCCCTCTGATCGAACGAAGGCTAGATGATGCTTGTAGGGAAGATAATGGCAGCTTGTTAGAGATTGGCCGTCTGCACGAAACGTTTTTTTGCGCTTCTTCACTCTTACACAGCATGGACCGCCCCCGTTTACGATACGGGCGATTGATCGCGGAAAATTGCATCAATGGGAAGAAAAATGTTACAAGACTAGAGGAGGAGGAGGAGGGAAGGGCAAAGGCCCCGAAGTGGAGGGTAGGGGGAAAAAATTCTAATTTTTTTTTCCCCCCGAATGAAGGGGCGAGGTTACGAAGATAAGTAGAATAGAAGAGGCGAGACAATGAGAGTGAAGAAAAAAATAACTGCCGAGTGGAAAACATAATTGGTCCTCAAGAGAGAGTGTGTGATAATCTTCCTGCGGTCAACTACTTAACGAAGGTTCCACCCGCTTCCCTTTTTCTCCTCACCACCCCTCTCAGGTCAACTCGCACACACGCTCACTCTTTTTTTTTATCTATTTAATCACTCACTCCAAACATCCTTCACTTTCCGGCGTTGTTGGGGTTTGACGTTGCTGGCTACTCTTCTCTGCTTGTTCGAAATCTACAGAACTTACCTTATACTCTGTCCCGTATCTGCAAACAGAGACAGATAGCGTACAGATTCGAGCTCGGATAGTAGTACACCATCTTCGCAGGCGCATATAGTGCGCAGGATTAGGAAGATAGTACAGGCGGATACATCAGATCCTCGCCTCCGTCCTGCAATACTAACTGTCCACTCCTTCGCCGGCTACCACGCCCGAGCAGCTTACTTGCAGTGTTAGCGGGGCACTACTAGTATCAGCTATTTTGCTAGACTAGCCTTCTCAGCCTTTGAACTAAACAGCTGCATATAAGAGGAGCTCACTCGCCCATTTATTCACCTTCATCCGCTCAATATCTCCTATCCCACGCATCACTCAGCCTATATCCATCGCAATGGCATTGCTCAAGCCAATCACTTTTCACCCCTCATCACCCAAGCAAAAGTCAGACTTTCCAATGGCTCCCGTAGCTCCTACTCCGCAGCCAACACCAGCCTCGAATCCGAGCTTCCGAAGCGTCAAACCCAAGCTACCACCAGCACAACCACACCTGAGCATTACACCTGGCATCGGCTCCCTTCCCAGATCTGATCCTCCAACCCCTTCGCGTGGCCCACCCCCCACACCCAAACGCAGGCCACACAATGAGCTGTCCAAGGCTGACCCTCCGACTCCTCCGCGCGGTCCTCCGCCAACTCCACGCCGTAGAGAGGTCAGCCTTGGAGCTCCCGACTCCCTTTCCCGGCGTGACCCTCCGACTCCACCCGGGGGGCCACCAACAACCCCAGCTCGAAGAGCTCTCGGAAGGATGATGGAGGATTCCAACATCTTCAACTCATTATCCCGGGAAGACCCTCCTACCCCTCCTGCTCCGCCGTCAACTCCTACAGGAACTAGTAGAGCTCTGTCCAGAGGGCTTTCAAAGTGTGATCCGCCGACTCCACCTGGTGCCCCCCCACCATCACCACAACGACATAGGGCTGGGACATACTCAGAGTATTCTCGAAGCAACCCCCCAACCCCTCCCGGTGGACCCCCGCCAACGCCGGGTCGCTCAGTGCCCTGGACGACCCAAGAAATTAATCTACTAGTATCCGTTTGCAGAAGCGGTGTGGAACTAGTGAGTCAATTGCACTTGATTTGTTTTTTATTTTCTTTTCCTTTTACTTTAATGCATTGTTTGCCCTATTCCTCACCATTTCCCGCCGAGTTGTCGGTGGTGGTGGTGGGGAGTGGAAGATATTTGGTCTATCCCCCGGGCAAAGCCTTGCAAACGATCCAATAATTTCCTTTGGAAGGCTTTTTGTGTCTCGATTTGCCAAGTTAGAGAAATTAGTAGCGCTGACCCAGGCCCTTTTTTTCTCTCTATTGGCAGGGATGGTGCCAGATTGCCGGTTTGTTTCACGGAAGAAGCGTCCTGGAATGCAGGAACAAGTTCCAAGATGTCATTCATAGACAACGAGAGGCTATCGACTTAGAGCACGGATGCTGCGCTTACGATTGCGAAGAGAGTTGGGGCGGAGAGGTTTTCTATGACAACATCAGAAGCATCAGGTAATACATATCATGCGTATATCATTCATCTATTCCATCCCCCCACACACATAGCAGCGTCAGCAACACAAGATGATCTGGAGGCCAGCCGTTGAATCAAAAACAATATGCAACTGTCCGTAGTTGTTAATTTGCTTTTTTTCTTCCTTTTTTTTTCTTTCAAACCCCGGTTACCAGATTCAGATTTATTCATTTTTCTTTTTCTTCCCTTGCTTTTTCTCATTGGAGGAAGGGGGGAAAGAATATTTGAACTTTTTTGTTTTTGTGGATGGGCTCACTTAACTGATCCACGATGCGTTTCGCAGGAGGAAGTGCTTTTCTGTCCCGACCGAGGCAGAAGACCCGGTTCCTGAATTGGTCGTAAGCAATGGACCTTCACCAGTGGGATCACCTGTGGCCGACCGCCTAAAGAGGGGTTGTTGTGACGTGGAAACCGCTGATGAGGGAACCATCCACCACCATTCCTATGGCGACAATTCCTCCGACAAACACTACTACTCCTCTAAGAAGGCAAAGACTATTACGTGAGTTTGATAATGATTTTTTTAAACTTTTCGAGACTTTTCATTTCAATAATTAACCCCCACAACATTGTGTCTTGGGTTTGTCTTGTCTTATATTTGTCTTGTCTCGTCTCGTCTTGGGATTATTTTATCCCGAATTCATTTACTCCCTTCTTCCCCCAACTCCTCCACATGCATGACAAAAGCTATCGACAAAAAACTAATCACGCAATAGACATTTATCGGACGAGCTAAACTTTGTCCTCTCACAGCAATGGGCCGTCATGGACCGCCTCCAGGAAAGCTATGCCATGTCACAGCAGCACGCCCGGGGAAAGGATTGGTCTCCTAGCACTCCTGGTTTTGGGTTGGTTTAGGTGTCATCCGTACTTGACAACCAATCGTAGAAAAAAAAACAAAAAACATCAACCAAGCCCAGCTGTTCAACGAATGAACAAATAATAAAGTTTTTGGTTGAGTTGATGGAGATGTGATGACGAGCTTGCTCTTTTCTTTTCTTCTTTCTATGCATGAACTACTACTTGTACAACCTTTGCTTTTTATTTGTTTAACATTTTTATAAAACTTAACTCCTTTCCTTATTTTCATTGCTGGATTTATCTATCTACGGTATTTACTTAGCAAATTAGACGGATGGGATGGGCTCGGGCGGGATTAGGATGGGCAAAATTGGGAATGGGGGTTTCTTATAGACGAATAAGTTAACTTATGTACTGTATGCTCGTTATCGGTATCGGGGCGCTTCGATATCCTTCTCTTTTTCATTATTGCATCCCTTTGATAGTTGGGCATTGTACGGCAGTTGGCTTTTCGTTGTGCCATTAATTCCATCCTTGCCCGAAAAAGGAATCAATTAGGAAATGCAAATGAGAATGCTGTACTCGAGCCCGGAGATAGCCCAGTAAGCCATTACGCATCGGGCCATTCATACCAGCTTTCGCGGTACCGGCAGTTGAGCTCCAATCGCTCCGTCGGAATCCATCCTAATTTAACGTACCTGAGGGCATACCGAAATGTACAAGTACGGCACAACGAAATATTTCGTGAGCGACACAAAACCGTAGTCAAGATTTTCCTGCGTGGTTGCTTCTTCCCTAAGACGTTCCCCACACTTACTCAATATTTCGTTGTGCCGTACATTTCGGTATGCCCTCAAGTACACTCGTGTCCATAAAGTCCTCATACCCCTACGGCGCAACCGCACAACCACCCCAACCCTTCATAGAAAC
>Ga0307507_10004641_pt1 | contig 23927 bp, 23 predicted proteins | sample 7_EM_MG_FD_207223 | JGI IMG/M metagenome (GOLD analysis project Ga0307507, IMG submission 207223) | Populus trichocarpa ectomycorrhiza microbial communities from riparian zone in the Pacific Northwest, United States - 7_EM | ecosystem: Host-associated > Plants > Roots > Unclassified | place...
GCATAACGCCAAAATTCAGCTTTTTTGCGCGGATCTTGGCATCATGCAATAGCAGTCGTGTTCACAAACGTCAGGACATTACGAGTACTTGTACTTGGTACAGTATCAGAAATACCTTGTTCGGAACACCGGGCCTGTCGCAAACCCTGCTTCAAAATTCAGCCCTGTCCATTTCTTTTTTGTGTGACCGGAGGTTGCCGTGAGCAGGTACCGGTACCCGAACGACCCTGGTGGTTGCTTTTTCCCACTACCGGTAGCCGTTCTCTCTGGGCTTTTCGTATCTCCACTGCTTGTCGGCGGTAACTAACCCATCATGGAATGTTTCGCTTGGTATCTTAGAATCTCATTATGTGGCAGAATTTGGAATAGGGTTGTCTCCGATGCTTCGGTTTTTCCTGGCTCCTTGCTTTCGACTGCTCGGCGAAACAACTGGTCGGGTCCTGAACCTGCTACCGGCGCAGAACGAGTCGCGTGCGCATACTCGAGTATAAGGGCCGCGCATACAAGTGTACTATACACTGGTGAGAGCTGACCTATGGAGCTTCTATTTGAGAGATCGGCTGTTAGGCTCGAACAAGGTAGGCTTCACTATCCCAGTGAGGTGCCGTGGGTGGGAAAGGGTCCATACCGGTATGCTATCTTCCCCGCATTTGTGTGACTTGAAATACATGGATGTGATATGGTACAAACTATCGCAGCTAATGAGGGCTTTGAGTTGTGGAGCAACGCCTCCCGCTCCCCTTTCTTTGCGAAGTAGTGGAAGTAGTAGAGATGAAGGCCGATTTTGATTCCAGTTTGGCTCTTCTATTTGGCTTTCCTAGGGCTTGGCTTCTACAAATTCCAAGAGAAGAGTTTGGTAGCCAGCCTCGGCCTGTTTCTGTCTGATAATGTATCAGCAGAAGTAACCGAGGGGAGCCCTGTGCTAACAAGCAATGCCTATAAACTGAAATTCTGTATGACAGCGAGGGTTGATTTTTATGAAAGTTTCCCTCTCCATGCTGATATATCCTGCCAACCACATCTCATGCACATGCAGACCCCGCTCTTGGAGGCAAGCAAACCATCCGAACGTTATTACTAGCCAACTTGGCTGAGGCAGTCGTACTCGGTCTTAATCCCCAGAGATGATAGCCAGACGATGCCCAGGCAGCAGACCGCACTTTCCACATCCAGGGAGTCTGGATGTTGGCTTCACCCATCCGTTGAGGCTGAAATTGGACCATTTGAAGTCAGCCTACCTTAGCCGGAAGGTGATCCAAGGTGTCCGTATTGGCTTCACGGTCAATGGATCCTGACACATCTCATTACCCCATCAATGACAGGAATGGTTGGTTTTGGAAATCGATGTAAAATGGACATTTTAGGCACAATCGAATCGCCGCCCTTAGCAGTGTAAGCTTAGGCCGAATGACAATTCTTATTTCGAAAGTTCCCGACTCCGCCCGCAGTCAGATGGACGCGTGATTTTGGTTCTCTTTTCCTTTCTTTTTTTCTTTCTTTTCCACTTTTTCCCCCTTTCCCTCCGGTACACCACCATCGAAGGGAGGATGTAAAATCGGGCCAAGCCGATGCCGGAAACCGAAATGGCTCGAAATTAAAAAACGCTGCCTCTGAATTGCATACTGTAAATCCTAGCAAAAATGCTGCACTGTGACATAGATTCTCCGCGGGGGGTGGTCTCGCTTGAGGAATTGGAGATGTATAATTTACCTGGATGGCTACTCGCACAGTGTGCAATGAGCAATTGCTAGTCGGTGAAAAGGGATGATGGAGAAGGCAACAAACTTGCGAATTCTAAAGCTCTTTGCTTAGTAGTGGCTAGATACGAGTATCATACAAGCAATGTGCCGGTAGTTTCGAATGCTGTTGAGTAGAAATCAGTGGAGCACGGGGAGCTATTGTTAAGGAGTTGAGGGTGACTCTTCAAGTTTGCCGCCTCTTGCTATGCTGATAATTCGTTCGAGTTATGGGGCGGTCAATTGGTACACCAGTGATTGAAGAGTTTTGCGTCCTCAAAAAATTGAGAATTGGGCCGAGGATCTGGAATTTGTGTCTAAATCACTTTGCCGACGCTGGGAAAAACTTGACCCGCCGGAAGAGTGGGTTTTGAGTGAGTGAGTGGGGCCGGTTGTTTGAACCAAGGAGGGGTCAGTTTCTTGGGTTTTTCCCCAGATACACAAAAGGTATTGGGATTAGTTGTTATTTTATCCGAATTCCCCCGAAACCCGGGTTAACCACCAGACCCCCACCATCACGATCCACAAACGTGGAGGGATAGATGTTAGAGTATGATACAGTACCGGTATCATATTTTCGAAACACGGGCACTACAACAAGGTGCTTTTGTGTGGCACTAATGTTCAAGAAAGAGGGTTATCGTTGATGTAGCGACACCGGGGGGAATGAAAGTGCAAATATCAGAATTATTAAACATGCAAGACCCAGGGAGGACAGTACCCGGGTCCTACTTTCAATTGCGAGGATGCCTTGCCACTCTACACATTGAAGGATATACAGTACTTGTACAGCAATTTTATTCTGCCGAGATTGTTCCAGGAGACGGTTTCGTGGTGCTTGGCTAGCGATGCACTACTAGTACCGGTATCTGCGAATAATATTGTGCTTGTAGTAATCAGGCAGGGGTGACAAGTTTTGATAGGAAGGGAGCGAATCAGGTATTGCAAGGTTGGTGTTGAGCAGATGCAGGATTCAGGACGAATGAAGGGTGCAGGTTGGTCGAATTGTCACACAAGCAGCCGCACCTTAAACCACGACCAAATGGCATCCACCGTCCGGAGAAGAAGCATTTGCCGTACCGGTAATAGATCTCGAACCAGGGATCCCTGATTGGAAGGGCAGCGTGGGGTGTGTGTGGGAATGGTTGTGCACGGTCATCCTGGGGCACGACTACCAGCAACAAGAAAAAGGAAGGAAAAGGGAAAAAAGAAAAACATTTTTGCTCTTGTGTGCGGTCTGCAAGAATTGCGGATTGTGCTTCCCCGCTTTACAGTACAAGTATTGTACCAGTACTTGTACTCCTATCAACTATCAATGCTCTGTGCCGGGAGGGTACAATACGGTATCATGAAGAGGCGGAATTGTAATCACAGTCGATGCAGCCGTCCCTGCGGTACAGTACTCGAGTACGGTAGGGTACTGGTATATTACTTTTTCCGTTCACATGAATGGCCGCATACGTCGTGATTACGATGCTGCTGGGGTGATGGAGTTGATGAACGTTGACGTTTGTCCTAAGGGCACAGCGCACTTCAAGTCCACTTCTGTGCCTTACTGAGCTTCTTTGGTGATCAGTACCCGGTATTTACATAAGAACAGTTACTTTACAAAGGATCTCCAACCTCCTACCTTACCAATCCCTGATCTCTCTCACTTTTGTTATGCCCTCTTACCTTTGCTGCGGCCCATCAGACAACGGGGTATGATAGCGATCTCTTTCCCACCCCAGCCATACCAGTACTATACTATGCTCGAGTGCACCAGTTGTCCTCTTGGGCGTCATAAACTTCTCCCGCCAATGCTAGCCCGCCTCCCAACTGTACTCGAGTATGATAGAAGGTTTAGATGCCGACAGAGAGTTTTCTTTTCTTTTCTTATATCATAATAATAATAATAATATTATCATTATTGTGATGGAGGAACGAGAATTGACCCTGGGAGAAGAACAAAGAGCAAGGTAATTAGTTCACTTGGAGGCTCTTTGCAATTCGATTGTTGTGTGCTCCATTTGAGAATTTCTTATCTCTTTTGTTGGTAATTATTTTGACGTTATCGGTCAGTAGACCTGAGTTTCCCCACCGTCACTTCCCGCCCCTCTCTCACCCCTCCATAATTTAGCGTGAAAAGCATTTTAGTTTCTGGGGGGTCCTTTCACTTCAGTAATTATAACTACAGCCGGATATTTTTCCTCGAGGCATCCCTGATTTGACTTTTCTTCTCTCTCAGACTCCTCTCCTTCCTTCTGCCACCTCCCACTTCTCTTCCTCCTCCCTTCTATCCTCTGCCTGTCGTGGCATACGCATTATTCTTCATTGTCCCCCCCCCAAAGGTTAGACGCTAGCTGTTTTCCTTATCTAGCTACCGCAGTCCATTCGCCCGCGTTCGAGTCTCCCAGGGCGCACTTGCACGATTAAACTTTTCTGTTGCCACATATAACTGAACGGTGAGCCGGAAAATCAGAGTCAAACTCCTGCTTCCCCCTCCTCCTGTCGTTTGCCCAACAAACAAGTTGTTTGCGGTGCAATTGACCAAATCTATCCTTCGGGCTTAAGAATTTATCACCCCAGTATATACAAACAATTTATATCTTGTTCACTGGGAAAGCGAGGTTGATTTAGCTCTCGATTACGCTTTCTCCGATCGAGCCAAAGGATGGCCCCGGTTTATGAGAGCGAGATTGAAGATATCGAAGAACCCGTGAACATCTACAACTACCAGAATACCCCTGAGAACCGGTCATGGGCTGGCGCTTTACCACTCAAACAGGGTCTTTACGACCCTGAATTAGAGAAGGATGCCTGCGGTGTGGGGTTTGCAGCGTAATTAACTCCTCCTCTCAGAAATTATTCAAGAGTTATGCTAACGATCGTACAGGAACATCAAAGGAATTGCTAGTCACAAGATCCTTAGTGATGCTCGGAGTCTACTATGCAACATGACCCATCGAGGGGCTGTGGGCTCTGATGCCCGTGATGGCGATGGGGCAGGTGTTATGACATCCATTCCTCACAGATTCTTCGTGAAAGAGTTTACTGGATCGTCGGGATTTGTTCTACCTCCGCAGGGTCAATATGCCGTCGGGAATCTGTTCTTCAAGCCAAACGAGGAGGTTCTTGCCGAGAGTAAGAATACTTTTGTTGAACTCGCAGATTCACTGGGTCTTCGGGTGTTAGGTTGGCGGGAGGTTCCACGTGATAGTGCTCTTCTGGGTCCAGCGGCGTTGTCCCGTGAACCCATGATACTTCAACCCTTTGTCGTCCTAAGGAGTCGATACGGAGAAGGAAAAGAGCCTGAAAACACAGACACCGAGAATTTTGACGAGAAAAATTTCGAGCGACAACTCTTCATTCTGCGTAAAGTCAGCACGAGAAAGATCGGTTTACATAATTGGTTCTATATTTGCTCTCTGAGCAACAAGAATATTGTATACAAAGGTCAATTAGCACCTGTACAAGTTTATACCTATTACCATGACTTGGTTAACGTCGATTATGCCGTCCACTTTGCCCTCGTCCACTCTCGCTTCTCCACAAACACCTTCCCTAGCTGGGACCGTGCTCAACCTTTGCGGTGGGCAGCTCATAATGGTAACACATCAAACCTTTCACCCGAGTATATGGGGCTAATATGAAGGATAGGTGAGATCAATACCTTGCGGGGTAACAAAAATTGGATGCGAGCACGTGAAGGTCAGATGAAATCTGCTAAGTTTGGGGACGAGCTCGAGCAGTTATACCCTATCATCGAGGAGGGAGGGTCCGACTCTGCGGCATTTGATAACGTTCTTGAGCTGCTTACTATCAATGGTGTCCTTTCTCTGCCGGAGGCCATGATGATGATGGTTCCCGAAGCCTGGCAAGATAATGCACTGATGGACCCCAAGAAAGTGGCCTTCTATGAATGGGCTGCCTGTTTGATGGAGCCTTGGGATGGTCCGGCGTTGTTTACTTTTGCGGATGGGAGATACTGTGGTGCTACGTTGGATCGTAACGGCTTAAGGCCATGTAGATTCTACGTAACAGACGACGACCGCATTATTTGTGCATCTGAAGTCGGTACTATTTTAATCGATCCAGAGCACATCATCCAAAAGGGTAGATTGAAACCCGGAAGGATGCTTCTAGTAGATACTGTGGAAGGGCGGATAGTTGATGACAAGGAACTGAAGATGGGGGTGTCCTCTCGGTTCGATTTCACTTCATGGGTCGAAGAGCAATTACTCACCATTCAGAAAGTATATAACCAATTGGAGAGTTCGGGCGTTAGCCTTGAAGCTTCGTTGGACGATAGTAGCTTGCAAAATGACCCTCGTTTGCTTGCCTTTGGTTACTCATTCGAGCAGGTCAGCTTGATTCTGGGGCCGATGGTAAGTCACTGTATCTCACTCGGGCAACAGTTTCCCTGCTGGTACTAATATTCCCCATAGGCTGCAGACTCGAAGGAGGCGCTTGGCTCCATGGGTAATGATTCCCCATTGGCTTGTCTAGCAAAGCAGCCCCGCCTTTTGTACGAGTATTTCCGTCAGCTTTTTGCGCAGGTCACGAATCCACCCATCGATCCCATCCGTGAGGCCATTGTCATGTCTCTTGAATGCTATGTTGGGCCTCAAGGCAATGTCCTCGAGATGGACCCATCCCAATGCCATCGCCTGCGCCTCCCTTCGCCGGTCCTTTCACTAAACCAGTTTAATGCTTTGAAGAATATCCAACAAGTTAACAATAGCTGGACTGTTCATACCATCGACATCACATTCCCCAAGGAACAAGGTGTGCCCGGCTACATTAATGCTCTTGACGAGGTATGCAAGCAGGCGAGCGAGGCGATTGAGAATGGTGACAAAGTGCTCGTTCTTTCCGATCGTAATACCTCCGCCGATCGCGTGCCATTATCGGCACTTCTTGCCTGTGGTGGTGTCCACCACCACCTTGTACGAAATAGAATGCGTTCCAAAATTGCTCTAGTCATTGAGACTGCTGAGGCGAGGGAGGTGCATCATCTTTGTGTGCTTTTAGGATATGGCGCAGATGCTATTTGCCCCTATCTTGCCATGGAGTGTATCTTGAAGATGAATCGCGAGAAGTTGATTAGGGGAGGTCTTTCCGATGAGAGAATTGTGGACAATTTCAAACACTCCTGCGATGGTGGCATCCTCAAGGTTATGAGTAAAATGGGTATCTCGACTTTGCAGAGTTATAAGGGTGCTCAAATTTTCGAGGCATTGGGTGTTGATGATTCTGTTGTTGACAAGTGCTTTACCGGGACTGCGACGCGTATCAAGGGAATCACGCTAGATTTTATTGCGCAAGATGCTTTTGCTCTCCACGAGACCGGATATCCAAGCCGTAAGATCGTTTCTATCCCTGGGCTTCCCGAGACGGGTGAATACCATTGGCGCGATGGCGGTGAGTCCCATGTCAACGACCCAGTCAGTATTGCAAACATCCAAGATGCTGTTCGGACGAAGAACGACAAATCTTACGAAGCATATTCCCTTTCGGAGTACGAACAGATAAAGAACTGTACTTTACGTGGGCTATTGGATTTTGATTTCTCTAGTTCAAAGCCAATTCCAATTGATCAAGTCGAACCTTGGACCGAAATAGTTCGCCGTTTCTGTACGGGCGCTATGTCTTATGGATCCATCTCTATGGAATCGCACTCTACACTTGCTGTGGCTATGAATAGGCTAGGGGGGAAATCAAACACCGGTGAAGGTGGTGAAGATCCTGAGAGAAGTCAGATACTAGAAAACGGAGACACCATGAGATCCGCTATAAAACAAGTCGCTTCTGGACGTTTCGGCGTCACATCTCACTATTTGGCCGACTCGGATGAGCTCCAGATAAAGATGGCTCAGGGAGCAAAGCCGGGAGAAGGTGGCGAGCTTCCCGGTCATAAAGTTTCGCAATCTATTGCTCGCACCCGTCATTCTACCCCGGGCGTAGGTCTCATTTCTCCACCACCTCACCACGATATTTACTCTATTGAAGACTTGAAGCAGCTCATTTATGATTTGAAATGTGCTAATCCTCGATCAAGGGTTTCAGTGAAGCTTGTATCTGAGACTGGTGTTGGAATTGTTGCCTCCGGAGTAGCCAAAGCCAAGGCTGATCACATTCTCATTTCCGGGCATGATGGTGGTACTGGTGCATCTCGCTGGACTGGTATTAAATATGCCGGATTGCCCTGGGAACTTGGCCTAGCCGAGACCCACCAAACCCTAGTTTTAAACGACTTGCGCGGTCGTGTCATTGTGCAAACTGATGGACAGCTGCGCACCGGACGTGATGTTGCAATTGCATGTCTCCTTGGTGCAGAAGAGTGGGGTTTCGCGACAACACCGCTTATCGCAATGGGATGTATTATGATGAGAAGTAGCTCCCCTTAAATCCATTTCATGGTGTTCTACTATGCTAATTATTCAATATAGAATGCCATTTGAACACTTGCCCTGTCGGTATTGCCACCCAAGATCCTGAGCTGCGAAAGAAGTTCACTGGCACCCCCGAGAATGTTATTAATTTCTTCTACTATGTTGCCAACGAGCTCCGTGCCATCATGGCAAGGTTAGGTTTCGGAACCATTAACGAAATGATTGGTCGTACAGAAAAACTTCTCGTAAGAAGAGATCTTATGACCGAGAAAACAAAGAACATTGACTTGTCTCTGATATTAACGCCCGCTCATACACTTCGTCCTGGTGTTGCTACGTATAATGTCCGGAGACAGGATCACCGCCTGCACGTACGACTCGATAACAAACTGATTGACGAATCGGAATATACCTTAGAGAAAGGTATTCCCACACGCATCGAGTCCGATATAGTCAATACGGATCGCGCGCTTGGTGCCACGCTTTCCTATCGAATCAGTCGGAAGATGGGAGAGGCGGGCTTGGAGCCAGACTCTGTCCATGTCAATCTTCGAGGGTCGGCCGGTCAATCATTTGGAGCTTTCCTTGCCCCTGGCGTCACACTCGAACTTGAGGGTGATGCCAACGATTATGTTGGAAAAGGGTTATCCGGTGGTCGTGTCGTTATTTATCCTCCTCGAAACGCCACCTACAAAGCTGAAGAGAACATTATTGCCGGCAATGTGTGCCTTTATGGTGCTACTGCTGGCCAATGTTTCTTCCGCGGCGTTGCTGCCGAGCGTTTCGCCGTCAGGAACTCGGGTGCGACTGCTGTCGTTGAGGGTGTTGGTGATCATGGATGTGAGTACATGACAGGAGGCCGAGTCATAATTTTGGGTGAGACCGGTCGTAATTTTGCTGCCGGAATGTCTGGGGGTATCGCCTATGTTCTTGACATAAAGCAGAACTTTGCTTCTAAGGTCAACATGGAAATGGTTGAGCTCTCTGGTGTTGAAGATGCTCATGAAATCTCCTGGGTTAGAGGTCTTATTGAGGATCATTACCAATTCACCGGCTCCGAACTAGCAAAACGGATTCTCCTTGATTACCGCAGGGCTCTTCCTAGATTCATAAAAGTCCTTCCAACCGATTACAAGAGAGTTCTAGAAGAGGAAGCCCGAAAATCGAAGGTCTCCCAATATCCACTAGGCCTACTTCCCGGGAATCCAGTTCGCGAGCAACATGAGAAACAGCTGGCCAAGGAAGAGGCAGAGAAGCACAAGCATGCGGCTTCTATAACTGATTTGGAAGACAGCATTTTGGATACAAACGCCGAGAAAAAGAAATCTGCCTTGGTGCTCAACAAGACGAAGGGCTTCATGCTCTACTCTCGCCGTCATGAGAAATATCGGAACCCCAAAACACGTACAAAGGATTGGCAAGAGCTCAACAGGCGGTTGGACGAGGATGAGCTCAAGTACCAGTCTGCCCGTTGTATGGATTGTGGTGTTCCGTTCTGCCAGAGTGATACTGGTTGCCCAATCTCGAACATCATCCCCAAGGTTGGCTCCTTGTATTGCCCTCCGTTTCTTCAGGATCGCAAGCTAACTTATTCTTTTAGTGGAACGAGCTCGTTTTCCAAAACCAATGGAAGAATGCCCTCTTCAAGCTCCTCCAAACTAACCCGTTCCCCGAGTACACAGGGCGCGTTTGCCCAGCTCCTTGTGAAGGTGCTTGTGTTCTGGGTATCAACGAGGATCCAGGTTCGTTTCCTCTGGTGAGGTTTATCACGATATAACCTAACTAACCTTGAACAGTCGGGATCAAGAGCATCGAATGCGCAATCATTGACCGTGGCTTTGAGATGGGTTGGATGGTTCCTACGCCGCCCGAAGTTCGCACCGGCAAGAAGATTGCAATCATTGGCTCCGGTCCTGCTGGTTTGGCAGCCGCCGACAGTTTGAACAAAGCCGGTCACCTTGTTACTGTGTATGAGAGGGCTGATCGCGTTGGTGGTTTGCTAATGTAAAGCCTCCCCGCTGGCTTTTAAACCGATTAGTTCAGAGATGCTAATTCGGCGTAGGTACGGTATTCCGAACATGAAGCTTGACAAATCAATCGTGCAGCGGAGAACAGATTTCATGGCCGCTGAAGGTATCAAGTTTGTCACTGGTGTTCATATAGGCGAAAACGTGAAACTCTCTACCCTTAGGGAACAAAATGAAGCCGTTATCATTGCAACTGGTGCTACGGTTGCCAGAGACCTTCCGATCCCTAATCGGAACCTTGAGGGTATTCACTATGCTATGAGTAAGTCAACCTTATCGCCTTCCTATAATCCTAGCTAACAAACTTTATAGCTTTCCTTCATGCCAATACCAAGTCTTTGCTCGATTCAACCCATGAGGATAGCAAATACATCAGCGCAAAGGGCAAGAATGTCATCGTTATCGGCGGAGGTGATACGGGTAATGATTGTATCGGTACCGCTGTTCGTCACGGAGCCAAATCAGTTGTCAACTTCGAATTGCTTCCTCAACCACCAAACGAGAGAGCTAGAGACAACCCTTGGCCGCAATGGCCTAAGGTGTACAGAATTGACTATGGCCACTCAGAGGTTAAGGCACAATATGGAAAGGATCCCCGGGAATACTGCGTCATGAGCAAAGAGTTTGTGAGTGACGGCAGCGACAAGGTCAAGGGTATCAACACGGTTCGTGTCGAATGGGCTAGGAGCTCTCGTGGGGGTTGGGACATGAAGCAAGTTGAAGGATCCGAACAGTTCTTCCCTGCGGATCTCGTGCTCCTCTCAATGGGTTTCCTGGGCCCGGAGGACAGGGTATTGGGTGATATCGAGAGAGACGCTCGGAAGAATGTCAAGACACCCCCGGGAGCCTACTCTACTTCCATGCCCGGGGTTTTTGCTGCTGGTGATTGCCGGAGGGGACAGAGTTTGATTGTCTGGTAAGTTACTGTAGCCTCAAAGAATTCCTAGGAGTCATTTCTCTAACAAATACTTCTTTCTCTTCTAGGGGTATCAACGAAGGTCGGCAATGCGCACGGGAAGTTGACCAGTACTTAATGAATACTACGCAGCTACCCGTCACCGGAGGTATCGTTCATAGAGCCCCAGTCACAGCTGGAATCTTAGGCCCTGCGGAGAGAGCCCCTCTCCAGCCAATCGCTGTAGCAGCCGCCTAAATCACCACAACCGCCCATCAAAATACCCCCTTTTCACTTTTATCCACAATAAATCATCAAAATTAGGGGGGTTGCAAGCTAAAGGGTTGCCATTCTGTTTTATTTGGTCTTTTGTTTCTGTCGAAGTCCCACCCGCAGCCTTCTGTTAAAAATTGTTGAGCGTTTTCCTTCACTTCTCTGTGTGATATTACATTACTACTTTGTGGTCTACCCGGTTGTTTTTATGCTTTTCATTGCTCTCTTTGTTCTCCTTCCTACTATTCAATGTATTTATTCCCTGAAAAGCTTTATCCGGATATTTCACAACTACTTTAGTGAGGCGCCACCGAGAATTTTGTAAATATAGCAATGACTCAAGGAATTCTAGTAAACTTGAAGGAATAGTCATCCCTCATACTTGACCATTCTCGCATGCAGCAAGCTCCCTAGGGTATTCCGTCACAACACGTCACTCGTTCGGAGGAGGCACTAACATTCTGCCTGTCTCTTTCTCTTCCATTTGAGCCCTCTTGCTACCCTCTCATTCCTCGCATCCCTCGATATGAGATACAGTATATGTCGGCACCAAAGGAGCTTCTCGTTTAGCCCTACATTTCTTGCCCATTCCTCTTTCTCTCCCTAATTTCCACCTTTCCGATCTGCAGCTAGCAGCAGGAATACTACACATATTCTAGGAGTCAAGAATAGTGCCTCTCGAAACCTGGATGATTGTAGGCCCCAGGGTGGGAGATTAGGAACAAAACGTAAACCAACTTTGATAGGAGTAGTTAACTTAGTGGGTACCGGTGCGTTTGTATTTTGTTTTGTGCAAGCTCTCGATATTACGCGTCGCTAAGCTGTGGTTGTAACTTCACTGCCCTATCACAGTTGGACATTTTCCCATCCTCACCTCGACGTCGGGGGAGGGGAGGTGTAGAGTGGGTTAGTGAGCGCTTTTCTATGATACCATGATAGGTAAAGCGAATGTCAGGGCTGTCGTTCGAGTGGGTGATAAGTTAGATGCGCTTTACATTGATCCCAAATTACATCCTTCGAAGTTCATAAGAAGGGAGAGAGAGAGGCAGTGAGAGTAGTCCCAGGAGCATGGTGGTTGAGTAGATAGGTGCATCGGACCCCAAATCGTAGTTACAATACTACGAAACAAAACTGCAGTACTGAGCAAACATATGATACTAAGAGATACACCTATATTCTCCAACCCTGCGCATCGCCGCTCACTCCAGTTAATTCACTTCTCACAAAGATTCCAGTTCAGTATCCACAAAGTACTTTCAGTTTCATCACAGCACTGCACTTGCTTCAGGGCCGCAGTAAAGCACAATTTAGACATGCCTATCAGCAAACAGCACACCGTCGGTAAAGCGAGCTTTGATATTATAATACACTCTAAATTTGCCACGTTCGCTGGCCCCGTTGGGATTGAAGTGGGTAGGTCTGAATAGTGCAAACCTCCTATGATACCCCAATTGCTTTAATGTTCATTCAGCTTTTCACCGGAAACCACGTACGGAGTTTATTTATCTACCCCTTGTTCCCTATTAAATTACCAGCCTTCGAGACTGACAATGGCTGCTGTCACGCCAATTTTGTATGGAAAAAAAAAACGAGGCACTATATCATACCCTAGCATCTCGAAGCTCCAGAGCTACACAACGTCCCCAGTCCTCAACCAAGGAGGCCCGCAGAATCCACATTAGAACACGAGGATACCACACAGTATATAAAAAAAGAATCCAAAAGTCCACTTCACAAAAACCCCTTCCTTGTCCTGGGGTTTATATAAAGTAATCAGGAACATCATCAACCAAACAATACATCATACAACGCCTAACTTTCCAAACACCCCCTTCGAAAAAAAAACAATAATGCACTAAATTTACCTCCTCTTCCCCCCATTCCAAACCCTTCCAAAACCCAAAAACAAAAGAGGAACAAATCATACCCCAAACCTCCCCCTCATCTTGAAGCCCGATAATTATAGTTCTTCAGCTATCGCACAAGGACAAGGGCGTGCGATCGGGGACACGGCATCGGATCCCCCTTCATCGATCTCGTTCTTTTGTGCTATTTGGGGTGTTACACTTGGGAAGGAAATGTTCTCGAGTTCTTTATCAGACCGGGCCAGACCAGGCCAGACTCCTCGGAGGTCACAAAAAAAATCCATTAAATTCTGTAGCCTGTGACTTATGCCATACCTTTTCCTCTCCTACGTCTTCCGATCCGCGTTCCTTCCTTCACACTTAAAAGCTACCGTATCCCTCCGTCGCTCACTCACTCACTTTTATCGCAATTATAGGTAAGACCATCACTAGTTAGTTCGAATACCACCTATTAAAGGAATAGAACCACCAATGGAAAAAATGACCTAGCAAATTAGTGAACTTGACCTCCCCTATGATAGTTGAATACTATATTACACTTTCCAGAGTTAAGCAGGAGCCTGGAACAAAACTAGTTCCTGAAAACAGGTTGAGTGGATGAAATTCGGGGATACAAAATCACCACCACCTCCAGCACAGAAAATTGGGGTTTTTTTTTTGTTTTTTCCTACTTTATTTTTTTACTAAACTACTCTTTGTCGGGTCCGGGTTACTACGACCCACCCTCTCGGTACTGTACTGTACTCTACTAGACAATGACAACCAACCACTTATAAAAATCCCTATTCATCTATCATACCAGCTGAACGCCTCAGAAAACTAGTACCTAATGGTCCCTGGGGCCACAGCGCTGTACCGCCACTCACACCCGATTGCGTACGTGCATGCGTGCGCGTGCGTGGATATATGTGCCGGTTGTGCCGAGAGGCCCTACCATCTAGGATGTCATGAAGTGTCACTCGACGGAGGGGCAATGTGCTATTTTAATCTTGAGAGGGGGGGGGGATTTTGAGTTGTGGTATGATATCATAATATTATTATTTTTTGTTTTTGTTTTTGTTAGTTAGATACTTGTAAATCATTAGATTTATTAGTAAAATACCGGCAAGAACCTAAAGTATGGCCTAGGAAAACCCAAATAATAAAAGAGGAAAAAAAAGCTTGAACACTCCCCCTACCGCACCTCCCTCTCCCGAATTGGGCCCCTCTTGTGAGAAGAAAAACCTCCGGATAAATAGGAGAGTTAATCGTACTCTTAGTAGGAAGGGACCTCCAGATCAGCTCCCTTCCCACGGGGCTGAACCCATCCCGATGTCCTCGCCCTCCCCCCCCCTCCATGTCGTGAGCGTGGTTCTGTGAGGTATATAATATAATACTTAGGTGTGACGGGGGGTAGTAGGAGAGTGTTGGTATGTTAGTAGGTTGTCCGCAGTATGTTACGGTATGGTACAGCAGTGTTGGAAGGAGCTGATAGGCGCTGCCGATTGGTGGTTGGGAGTACAGTGCGTACGCGTTCTTGGCACCCCATTATATATTAGCACAGTGCGCTGTTGGGGCATTACTTGCCATGACAACTGTTTGTTCATATCGTAATAGACTAGCTTCATGGGACCATGCGCACGTAATGGCAGGATAGCCTCGATAGAAGGAAGAAAGGAAGGAAGTTTGCAAAACTAATCTTCTAGTATCCTACCAACTCGTAATCTCAGAGAATAGCACATTATAATGCGATGAGATACTTTTAGGATGTGGTAAATAACAAATGAACCTACGAAACCCGTCCAGAATAACTCCAGAGTGAGAATGCCGTGCTATGCCAAGTGAGCCAATGCTATATAATACAAGAGTAGTGATGTTACCAAGGTCTATACAATCCTAGGTGTCGGTCTATTTACAAGTTCACGCATCGTACAATGATATACACTAACAACAAGAATAAGGCGGGAAAAAAATGCCCCACCACCATCCCACCGCCACCACATAGAATATATATATATATATAAAAGAACTTTGTTTTTAAAGAAAAGAAAAGAAAGGCCACAGTTAGTCAAATCCGATCATAGCCTAACCTATTTAGCATCCTTATTCGGTCCTCCTCTCTCACCAGTCTGATTAACCACCTGGTTAAGCGCAATCACGCCAGCCATCTCCTGCACTTCAGCCCCCAATGTCTTAACCGCCGCTTCAATCCCGACAACCGCGGGCTCCCAAACCATTCTTTGGAAGACCATGTTCATAGTTGAATTCGACAAGCCAGTCACCTTCTCTTTCAGGGCAAGAGTTTGGTCACGACACGAAGAATCCAGCGCTCTCGCCTTCTTGATATTAGTTACCGACAAGATGGCTGCATCTTCGATCTTTTTCTTGTTCGCTTTGATGACGTCGGCGGATTCAGGGTTGGCAATCGTCAGCTTCCGGCAGAGGCCCACGATGAGTTGCGCATCGGCTCTTATACGTTTGTGTTCTTTCTTTATGAACGGATCCCCGAGGGTGGCTCTTATCAGTCGGCTGATGTAGTAGTCTTTGCGGAGAGCCACGAAGTCAAGATTGGTGATCTCGTGCGGCTTTAGTGTTTCTAGATCGAGGTAGGGGTTTAAAAGGAGGGATCGGTGGTACGCTAGTCGTCGCTGGTCGATGGGGATGCTCGGGTCTGAGAGGGATTCCTGAGTTACTTGTGCATTGAGGCCACGGATGAATTCGAGTTGGCCAGGACTGAGGCCTTCTGGCCATTCATCTAAGTATGGGGGTGGATGAAATAGTGGAATTACAGAAAGAGATGAGATTTTATCTTTTTTTTTTTGTGTTTGTGATGATTTTTCGCTTCCTTTCGGTTCGGGCATCAGATTCGGATTTATTGTTGCTAGGCTGCATAGAAAATAGAAATTATCAGGGTAAGGTTGTGTACAATGGAGAGCAAAGAGGAATTTGATGAACTTGAAAGGCGTGTAGAGTTTAATACCCGGTGGTTAGCGGCTTACGTCTTAGCAAGCCAAAAAGGGATCCGAGCATCCCCTGAGGCTTCCTCGGTGGTGTGTCCACCAGCTGCGCTTCTTCAGGCTTAGATTCCTCCGGCGGAGCCGCTCGTTTCTCTTCAGAATCGGGCGCCACTTGATCTCGTTCTGGCGGAGGCGGAGGATGCGGTGCCCGTAGTAGTAGTTCATTTCGAGATCTAATCTCCGCCATATCAAACCCCTGGATGCAAGCACTCTAATTAGATTCCTTACGCGACACATACGGTGTGGGGGCAAAAAAATGAATACTGGTACAACTTACAGCACCCTTTCTGGCCACCGGATCCGCCAAATTGAGCTTCCTAGGGATCAACCAAAACTGTACACGAACCCCCCTAGCCTCCTGCACAGCCAATTCAAATAGCAGTTTCTCCCAGGCATCCTTCCCGGCAATCGTCTTTTCCCCGGTTTTCCATCCCTTCGCTGCCCACTTCTCGACTAGCTCGCACACGCCCATGACCACGTATTCTGCATCGCAGGCCAGAACAACTTTGTCAAACCCTTCCTCACGCCACGGCCTCAATTGAAGTGCAATGACGGCAGCCCAGACTTCTGCTACTCCTGGTGCGTTGTCGTCCCCATCGTACTCTTCCAGCCTGCCGTAGACGTTGTCCTCCCGACGGAAGTATACACCGTAGCCAGGACGTGAATCTGGGCTTCCAGGCCCTATGCAGGATCCATCTATGAAGAGTAGTACTTGCTTAGGGTCTCCATTGCGAATTAGCCGTTGGGAGGGTGCTGGGGCGGAATTTGGTGCGAAGGAGAATTCAGCGAGTGGCGTGCTCTGCGGTGAAGGCGGTACGAACCGGCGGGGGTGGTGTTTGAGGTCCATGAAAAGTTTTTCGAGACGGATATCTAGTGGTGATGGTTTTCCGGATTTTGCAGCAGGGGTGAGAACAGTTGGACTGCCCGCCCCTGCCATCCCTCCTCCTCCTCCACCCCGAGCCGTAGACCCCAACGCCTCCAGAGCATCAATTCGTGTGAACAATGTCGCAATCTCTTGTTTGGTTATAGACATGTACTTATCTGCCGCCTTCGTCGTGACCAAGCTCGGGATTATCTTCTCGACGTTACCAAGCTTCGAAACGAGATTGTTTTGCCTCTGTTCAACCGCATTGACCTTCGACTCCACATCACCAACTCGATTACTCCCCTTTGTGATCTGCACGTTTTGGGCCTGAACCTTGTTCTCTATGTCCTTGACCCTCCTCTCAATTGCCTCCACCGCAGCACTCTTTCCCTTAACTACCTTGATCTCAGCCGCCTGGGCAGCCAGCATCCCCTCCAACTTTTCCATCCTCTTGTTCAATGCTTCCGTATCCGAGCTCCTAGCCGTAGACGAAATATAAGCCGCCTGAGCAAATACCAGATCCTCCAATTTCTCCATTTTCGCGACCTGTCTGCTCGTGCTGCCACCCCCACTATCACTGCTGCTGCGCAGGGGTGGAAGAGTGTGCATGCCCCGACGGCGAGGGAAACATTTCGGCAATCGAAGAATTCCGCGGCACGGGAGCCCCATTGGATGGCAATTGCCGTGCTGCTGGTGTCGGAGGTGTGTCGGTGGTGATAAGGAGGGAATGCGTCCGCTCGGCGGACGATGTTTTACCGTTGTGGTGATCATTACGTGGGGTGAACTTTTTTTTTTTTTTGTACGATAACTTGAGCACCACTTTGATGGGCGCACCACTGATGCTTATGCAGGTTCTTCTGGGGTTGGGTCCGGATCTGGCTTGGTTGGGGAAAAATGAGCTTCTGTTGTAAGGGCCGAGGGTTTGGGGTGTGGGGTGGGCCCTAAGTGCTGCAAGGAACTACTGGCAACAAGCGTCTTTAGGAATATCCCGGAACCAGATCACAGATCAATTAATATCATACTTAAGATTCGTGCCATAAGAAATGATCGAGCGAAGCCCAACCATCTCACTAATTACATACTTAGGCCCTGTCTGGTTGCGCTGGGCCCATTCCGTTGCCCCATACAAATGACCATTTCAAAATGGAGAAAAGGCCATTTTAACAGCTGTAAGAAACCATTTGCTAGTGCAAACCTCAAAGTATGAAACCCAGGACAATCAGACCCTGACGAAAAACAAAAACTCCCCCCACACCACTCATGACATCTTACTATGATAATACTGGTACGGCGGTTAGCCCCTAGCCGGAACCTAAATCCTTCGCAAAAGGCATAATCGAAACCATATACGGTATCATCTGATATGAGCATTATCTAGATGGCCACTCTGGTATCTATGAGACATATCCCCTACCCTAAACTTTAAGGTATTATACTCTCCGAATACCCTTTATTCCACTTTTTGCCCAACGGTATCCATACACGGGAGCAATTTTCTCCCAATAATATGGGTACGATACCTTCCTCATTAGGCATGACTCCGGCATAGCACATCACTCGGGAGGAGGTAATGCGCGCACATTATGCTAGCTACGCAACTACCCTACATATATAGTGGTTCAGACTCATGGTAGATAGTAAGAGTAAGGTAAGATATCGATAACTCAGGGGAGGTTATCGAGCTGGTCAACTGGTAGTAAGACGGTTGCTGTGAGGGTGTGATCCACAATCCCATGCGGGGGGTGGGGGAGGGGGAGGGGGAGGGGGAGGGGGACAACCTCAAATGATTCGCCACATAAAACAGAAGAGAGGGAGGAGGAATACTACCCTGGGCTATAGCCTAAGAATGCTTATGCGGTATGTATCAAGAGGGTATTAGAATGATACCTCTATCCCCTCCTCAAGGAATGCTTATATCTCCTGATACTATCCACTCCACTGACAAGAAGGAAAACGGCCCCAAGTATGATATTCTTAGATAAACTTAGCCATTGTATTAGTCCGCGCAGAGGCATCTTGGCAGTCAAGATAAGCGGGAGAGCACCATCCTAAAGCTATATCATGTGAACAACGCTTATGCGTATACATACATAATATTATTAGGAAGGTATGATATCAGAAAGACAGTGCTGTACCCCACAACGGTCATTCAAGTTCCTCCACCTGAGTAATATCTCACGATAAGTAACAAACAAAACCATCCCCAAGTATTCTTAGATTGGCTTGGCCATTGCGGGCGGGATCTGTAGGATGCTCGCCTAATATCCGGCAATAAGTGTCCGAAAATAGGGTTGATGTTACACAGCTACCCCCAGTAAGTGGGGAAAAACGCTATGGTATCCCGTCTTCAGATACCGTACTTTACTTCGGATACAATTATAAAGGCCCGCAAGGTGTCTTACATAAACCTAATCTACAATAGCCTAGAATAGTACAACGCCTGAGTACGGTAGTAGAGAGATGTCAGAAGCTTCCCCACAAGTTCCACAAAGATGGTTATTAATACGAAACCCTGCTCTCTCATCACGTTTCCAAGAGCACCGGCAAGAGTACTTTTCCTGACAGAGCAGTAAGCCCAATAGGATACCATCGGGAACGCGCCTATCATATCATACAATTCACCATATCTGCACAGGTACAATAACTCACAACAATCCCACACCACATAATCCATCCATAAAACAATTATACTAACTTCCAAAAAACCATTCCCAGTCTCCAATCCCCAATCCAGACCCCCCCGCCCTCTTAACAATAACACAGCCACCTACAAGTACAGTACCCAAGCCAATCGCGCTCACAATAATATAAAAAACCAAGAGAGAGAGAGAAAAAGAGAAAAAAAAGAAAAAAAGTCTCGGCTTTACTCTTCCGTCTGTCTGTCTGGCCAACCAGCCAACCAGCCAGTCTCAACGTTCTTTAGTCTTGGCGGTAGAAGTTCGAGTTGCAAGTACCGGCAATACGGGTATCACGGATTCAACGGGTGTGGGCAAGAGGGGTAAGTAAGAGGTGTTATAGGTTCCACAGGTTGTGCTTTGGAGAGCAAATTGCATGATTACATATGGGCTCGGTGGCCACGCGCAGCTACTGCTGTCTTTTGCTGCTGCAGGTTTGTACTTTGTAGGTTGTGCTTGTATTGTGACGTCGAAGCCTTTTTCGAAAAAGATTGCATAATGCTAGAATTTAGCCCTGTTCTTGGATATGGGCGATGTGAGATGGTATTGTAGTTCTTCCCATGAAGGGTCTGGCACTATGAGTAGGCAGGTAGGATAGCATACGGATACGATCAGGTAAGGAAGGAAGGAAGTAGGAAGTGTGATAGTATCTACAATGTCCGGGGTTTCTGCGATGGAATTGGGCGGGTGCCTGCGTTTCTTTGTGGGAGGAGAAATCACAGGAAATTATTTCTTTCCTTTCGTCTTTCGGGTTTTTGTGCTGTGAGGGGCAGTGGAGAGAGGGGGGGATTAATTATGGGGGGTGGTGGGGTTACCAGTGCCAGATTGTGTGGTTCAATTGCTTCTCTACTCTACAGTGCTATACTTGAATAGACAGTTTCTACACTTCTAGCACCATTCTATACCTAAGGTGTCTTACCCCCCAAGGTCCATTTCTACACACTTGGCAATGCCCAATTTTCTCTGCCAAGTACTAGTGCCCTATCTCGAACGACATTAGTTACTATAATTCCAAGCCAAGAGTAACAATCTCTTCAATCTCATTTCCCATCTCACACTCTCCCTCTCTCGCCCGCCGGCACCTACCGGTAGCCTACAACTCCCAAGCACCTTGGTGTACCGGTAGTGCCATACGCCCATTGTCACTGTACCGACTTCAAGTGCCATATCCACCCTAGCTCCCCCTACAGGTACACTATCTACCAGACCACCCATCAACCAGATTCGGCCCCTCCCGAGTAAAAACACCTCAAGAGTACAAGTACGGCAAATACGATATAATAAATTCGAACACATCCCGGTTAAATTCCCAGATCCCCAGTCTACCCCTAGTACTCGAGTACTGAACCCACCCGTAATGCTACTGTGACGTGACCAATAGCAGGGTATCCTACTCGAGGCCGCGTAATCCCTCGCTGGGTGATTTAAATAAATTGAATTGTGCTCGAGCACGCGAGTTCGGCATACGATACGTGGAAGTCGGCGGGGAGGCCACAGGAACAAAGTACTGTATCTTGCAAGATCTTGCTCGGGATAGGAGATCGCACCGATGTTGGTCACTGTACGGATACCGGCACTATGTAGTAGGGGTATAAAAAAGTGCGGAATGGGCCAATGTGCGGTGATATGTATTGCGAGTGGTTGCTGGTATGGAAGTACGAGTACTAGTTACTATGCTTGTGCGTGTGATCGTGCGCTACTTCTGTTGGTGCTTCTGTCACAGGATGGATGGGAAGATGTTTGTCAATTGAATAGGGTATTGTAGGGAAGGGTAGTTTGGAGGGCCGTGATAATTAGGAAGTAGGGCCAGAAGGTAGGGAGTTAGTCTGAACGGATCAGTAGTGGCAAAACAGTGGAGATCACTCTGTAGAAAGAATAGAGGGGTATAATATGCGAGGGAGGTGGGTATGAATCCACAGGTACAGCACGGCGCTCCCTCCACTGCTCGGACTCTTCTCGAAATTGACCTATGCTTTATTGGACACCACATTTTTCATTCATGTCAACTTCCAAAATCCGTACATTACCGGTATCGTACCCCACTGTTGGCAATTACCAGCCTCGTCTAGGTCACAAATACCCAGGGGTCACTCCCCCTACGCCGTTGTGCCGAGTGAGCATTGATGATCTTTCTTTGTAAGGTTTGTTATGCTGCGGCACAGATAACTTAGCGGAGAAACATTCTTTAGGCTTTTGCCCTCTTTTTTTTTTTTTTTTTGTGGGTCCTGTTATTAAGCGTGGCTGCCGAAGGCGCCCTCGACTATCGGACACAGTCACACAGGCGTAGATAGCGATTGTTTCTGGGCGGGAGGGAATGGTTATGTAAATTCACGGTATCATCTTGGCGACATGACTTGAAACAGCACAAGGGAGGATTTTTCTCGTTCGGTCTCCTTTTTTTCTTTTTCTTTTTTGTTTTTCAATTCCTTAGCCCTCTCGGCAGGGTCAGATCCGAAGTCCAGTGCAGAGTGGAGGAAGCACTGGAGCCTGGAGGACAATACGGTACTGTACCTTCCACAAGTGTCACACGTCACAATCCTGGTTGAAAAGGAGAACTTCGATCGGGGGCATTACAATATGGCAGGAATATTGGCATTCCAAGATGAAAGATAAGTTACGTACACACCAATCTCGTTTGGAAGGTCAATATGCAATTCGTTGCCACTATGGAAAGATTCAGCTGTGAGCCCCGCCGGCGGTTTCGTAGTAACTAGGGAGCGAACCTGTCAAACAGGGAATGCACGGAACCAAACTGTAACCCCGACTGGCTTGGAGCCCCTCGGAACAAGGCGTTGCCCTTGCCCTTCATTTTTCGCCCCCTTTTTGATAGCGGTCGTGTGATGGACGACCAGGATAGTGGGAAGAAAGTTTGGTGCTGCTCCAGCACCGGTAGATAGGCGCACGAGTGCTTGTCCCAAGCAAGATGTGCGGTACCCGAAACCAGGGATCAAAGAAATATCCGGTGGAGAGTCTGCACTGCATCAGTACTGGCACATATCCCAACTCAAATACTCGAATACAGGATGGATATATTGCAATCTTCTATGTTTTCGAGTATGCCTCTTGCCTGGTGCGAGAATTTCTTGGCGTGCGTACTCTTGGGAGGTTCGGGAGAGTGGTGAAGAGGCCACAGCGGAGCTCGGCAAGAACAAGTGCATAAGCTACAGGTGCACCTTTTCTAGACTTTTCCTATTCGACCACTCGGGATTATGAATTATTGCCTCTTATGGATTTGGATATATTGCGGGTCTGGGCAGTCGGGCTGCGCATCTGGTTGTGGTCGTCGTCACCCCAAGCGATCCAGGAATTTTGTTTTTTTTAATGGTTGCCATTGGTTGGTTAGGAAGGGGGTAGGTTACACGTAACTTGCAAGCGGTACTCGTACAGCCCAGTAATACCAGTACTCAAGTACTAGCGCAGTACTGGAGTATGGTTGGTTCTCCTGGCATGCGAGCACATACTCGAATAATACCCTACCGCACTGCGCTTGTGCGGCATTGGAAACATCTCGAGTGACTCGTAACAAGGTAGACAAAGGAAGAGGAGAGAGAGTATGGGCTGAGAGGAGTCTTGTTTCGCTTTTGCACTTGCTATAGTGCTTCTCTTGGCTTGACAGAATTTTGAGCGTAAACTACTGTAAAGTTATAGTTATAATACTGTACTATACCTACCATACAGCATCCCTTAAGTGAGACGTGAACCCTAACCTGTGACCCGCTACCCTTGCGGCAAGCTAGAGAGTGAGCAAATTACCATACTTGCTCCGAGACCCTCCACTTCTACATAATACTCCTTCCCTTCTGCCTCAAGTTATTATACCTATCTATCCCCCCCGTTTGTCTTTTCCTTGCATTCACATTCGTTTTCCTTCTTCTGCAAGCACCAGCACTGCAGTGCATCCCTCACACTGTTCTATTCTATTAATTACTCCGTCATCTGTAGCTTCTCGCACTTTCTTGGTTGCTTTGGTGTTCTTGTTTATTTCGGTTTAGCGTTGTTCTTTTTGCCTATTCCATCCCATTTGAACGGCCGGGAGCTGTCTGTCAATCACCCACTGTAGGTTTCCGGTGCCTTGTTTCTCCCCCGGCCTCATATCCAATTGGGGGAAAGAAGATCTACTTAAAAAAAAAAAAAAAAAAAAAAAGTATATATATAAATAAAAAAATATAAAATTAAAAAAAAAAAAAAATAAAAAATATATATATATTTTTTAATTTTTTA
>Ga0307507_10004642_pt1 | contig 23925 bp, 17 predicted proteins | sample 7_EM_MG_FD_207223 | JGI IMG/M metagenome (GOLD analysis project Ga0307507, IMG submission 207223) | Populus trichocarpa ectomycorrhiza microbial communities from riparian zone in the Pacific Northwest, United States - 7_EM | ecosystem: Host-associated > Plants > Roots > Unclassified | place...
AGAATTAATTTACTTGCCCTGCAGGTGGTTGAGTTCTAGTGTGCTGAAAAACATCATTTTTGGTGTAAAAGTGGCCACCAACGATGACTTTTGTCACCGTACTGTTACCTACCGCATTAGTAGCAGGAAAATCCCACACCTCTTCAAATGCGACAAGTATCCTGCTGCCGGTATGCGAGGGGGAAGCAGGGGTTCTGCGAAGTCTTGACTGCCGCTCACATAGAAATTCTGTGAGCTATGTTCGCTAGACTTACTCACCCCCGGATGCACAAATATTGCGCTGCAAGGCACGAACGCCATAAAGCGCATATGGTGGAATCGGCTACTGGTACTTTATCATTTATACAGGGTACCGGTGCTCGAGTACAAGCAGGTGCTCGAGTACCGGTACGTCAAGCCTTATGAATGGATTGATAGGGAGACCCCTAAGTTACATGTCGCATAACTTAAAGCGTCACAACAGGGTTTGAGCCGTGGTAATGAATTTTTAACTAGTGGAAGCCAAGATAGGTGTAGCTAGTGTAAATTTATTTGATTAGCACAGCATAGCTATTCGGAAAGCGCTCTCGTACCAAATTGTAGAGATAAAATGTAACAATCCCAATGAATGTCAAAGGGGATGGCCTCCTATATCATAACATACTCTGGCTTTCTAACGACACAGGAGTAAGTTCGTTAAACACAAATACCCCTCCACTGCTCATCTGGGTATCGTAGGAATTCGAAGAGTCGTGGAACGTGCGGATGAATACCGGTAGTCTTGTTGTATGATATTCCACCGATGCCGTGAAACCCCGAACAAGCGATTGGGCCATTGACTACCACCAGTCGAGCCAACCAGATATTAGATTACAAGTTACGATACGATACACTAAGCCCAACAAAGGAACCAAAACCTCACAATCATTTCCATCCATTCATCCATCCAATTTCGACACTCTCTCATATCCTACCGGTATCATCAATCCAATCCACCAACAATATTACCAGTACTTATCATTCATTCATTATACAACTAATCTACCATAGTCTCTATACTGTACCATACCGGTATTATACCGTTAAAAATAAAAAAAAATGGAACAAGGCAATCGAGAATGACGCTACCGGTGCAAGTACTGCCTCCAGAATTTCCTCACCCCCCCCCCTTCGGATTACGATCGAGAGAGAGAGAGAGGAAAAACGCAGTAAATGAGGCATATTAATAAAAGGAAAGAGGAAGAAAATAAAATAAACAATAATAATAGTCAAACAGACCTTACCGGCAGAGAGAGGAAATTCCGGGGTGGGTGCTCAAGCGAGATTCAGAACTACTATTCCAATTCTTACCTTACGGTACTGTACTGTACGTACGGTAGGCTGAACCTTGAAAGGTTTCGAAACTTGCTCTGATAGGTTAGTCTAGTCGCAGCAGCTAAGTTACTTTCGTGATTGAGGAAAAATCCAATACTTGTCTTCCCTACCGGTAACTTAGCCCAAGGGAGTAGTAACTTAAGTAATTTTGTTTTGTATTGTATTATAACCACAATTAGCAAACTATCATACTCGCATACCCACCCCAATCTCCTAGTATAACCTAACTACATCCAAGTGTCATATCAAAAAAGGAAATCCAAGAGATATATTAATATTATACTCGGAATATCATACAAATCCCACCTCAACTTTAACACCCATCTTAACAAGAAAGAAAGAAAGAAAGAACCACCCCTATGATCAAACCGGCTCTGTAAATCTATCTAACTTATAGTATTATTCTTTACATGATCTGGATGACTACTACTACCCAAAAAGGAATAACCAAAACGAGAACAGCATTCGGAATCACCATCCGTGGGAAAGTTAAGAAATTTTAATTTCTCACAAGGGTCTATTCTAACGTGCCGGCAGCATAACGGTATCGAACATACGGAAGTGGGAACGGACAGGATAGCAATCGCTACGTTAAGTTGTCAGGGACCGAGCTAAATCTGGGGGTTATAATTTAATTTGTTATTGCATCTAGCGTAGAGTTTAAGATCTCCGGGGAAAGGATAATGGAAATCTAACTATAATACGATGGCTGGGCTATATATCTGTTGCAACTGCCCAATCGGTTAAGTTAGCCCTCTAGATAGCTAGCTATTATACCTACTGTACCTAGGTGTCCCCGGGTTTACAGGAACCATAGGGACGCATGTCGTGTCAGAAGAGGGTGGCACGGATGAGATGTGGCGAATACCCGACTATGGCAAAAAAAAAAAGCTCCCACTTGTAGAAGAAAAAAATGAAGACGAAAACTGTTGCTCGTAGTGGAGAAAACAAGCTCATCTAGCGCTCTCCTGACGGAAAGACTATCGCCGTTAATCTAGCCCCGAAAAGCTGTTGATCTAGTGGCCTCTCACGAAAAAGACAAAAGCGAAAACCAGAAAAGTACTAACCCACTTCATTGAGGCTAACGAAAAGGAAAAGCATCGAACCAACCCAACTAAACAACAACCCTTAATGAACAAAAGCCGTACAAAACCATTATACCGTGAACTATCCAGCGCATCAGCTCTACTTGGTATTGCCTTCCATCTAAAGTTAATTGTCATTGTTACGTTTTAGTTCGGGGGGATGGGGGGCCATTCTCTTCCGCCCATTCCGCCGTTCCAACCCTTCATACCCCTTCTGGACTCTGGGCTGCCTTGGGCGGCCCAGTTTCTCGGGGTGCTGGGGCTTGGCTGCTGATTCCCACCGGGGGGCATATCGAAGACTGAACGAGTCCCAGAGCCTGCGTCGGAACCTTTGCCTTGAACGGGGATTCCTTTGGCAGGTGAAGCTTGGTGAGCGCCCCCAGCCTGAGATTGCTGGGGCTGTTGAGATAGCTGAGCCCGCAATGCCTCCTGCTCCTTACGCAACTGCGATTTGAGCTTGAACTTACCGCCTAGCACGTTGTGATCAGCGGGGTTAAAATCAGTCTTGTCAATTTCGAATTCCATCCCATTCGGCCCATCGAAATTAATTCCGATGCGTGATCCTGGGCGTTGCTTGCGTTTTAAAACCTCACTCCTGGAAAGGCCGCTGCCGTCCGGGTCGAGTTGAGTTTGCCTTCCTCCGTAATTGACGCGACAAAAGCCATTGATGGTATCCGTAACTAGACCACCGGTTGGCTTTGCTCCTGGCGGAGGTTTGGGGGCTACCAGGCGGCTGTGTTGGGGGGCCCCTTGAGTAAAGCGGGTGGTTCCTAGAGCTTGTTCCAACGCCGCAAACGGAGAGGCAGTAGCTTTAGATTGACTAAACGGGGATGGGTCAGCTGGTGGGGGAGGAGGTGTATCCTTTGCAAGCTCCAGATAGCCCTTAGGTCCGTAGACATATCTGGGTGCAGAGTCTGCGACAGGTCCTACGGCCCCTCCACGATAGTTGATATAAGACTTCTCCGCAGTATTGACGCTCCTCGGATTTGCCGGGAGGAGGCCGTATCTTACAGTAGGGTGGTTATTCTCAAAAGGCGCAAAAGTCTTGAGAGGGCGAAGGTGTTCCCTAGGAGGAATATGGTTGGGATATCCAGGAGGCTTAGGAGGCCCAAAGATGACATTACCAGGCATATTCGAAGCTTGCACCTCATCGACGGATTGCTTATCCTGGGAAGTGAGATCCATGCGAACTGATTGATTCCCAGAACCCCCAGCGCTACTGGCGTCACCTTTCGCAGCGGCTTGTTTGAGGTTGACAGCGTCATTCCTCTCATCCGTAATTTTTGCTTTTCCCTCGGGGACGAAATCTTTACCGAAAGATTGGTCAAAGAAGCTAGTGTTATCGTCGCTGATCCAGTCCGAGATTTTCCCTGCGGGGGGCTTCTTCCACGGCCCAGGTTGATAATCACTTGGCTCTCCTTTCTCCCCGCTAGCCAGGTTTCTGATACCTTTATCATCTATGTACGAACTGAGCTGCTTAAAGACCTCCACTAGAAGCTCCTGCGTGACCTCACCATCGCTTTTTCCGTGTGCGGGATAAGGGAACAATCCCGTATTGCCTGTCACAGGCTCTGGAACCTTTTTCTTATCTTCGGCAGCAAGTTTCTCATTGCGGACTCGCTCTGCAACCAATCTCTTCTTTTGATGTTCCTGGAGCACCTCAATGGACACCTTCCCTTTTGTTCCAAACACTTCCTCGAAACGCTCTTTAAAATTGTCCTTTTCGGTAGTCTTCGAGTTACCAAGGTGGCTGGCTGGCTTACCGCCTTTTGAAGTACCCCCTTGTTCACTAACTGCTCCCCTCCTCCCATAGCGGTCGGTAACCGAAGATGCTTCTTTTTTAATCTGCCCGTATTTTGAGAATGTCTCATTGATAACTTTGATTTCAGCGTCCGTTACGCTCAAATCCAAGTATGAACTGGTGTTAAGTTAGCCATAATACTTCTGGACGAGGGTAGTGGGGAATAATGAAAGGGCTGTATCATACTCATTAACACCGCTACGTTGACCGACAGTGAGGGGACCCATGTTTGGATAAGCTGAACGATATTGACCTGGTGCTGCCTGAGGATTGTCGATGGTTTGAGCGAAGGGGGTCGATCTCTCCCTCGGCTGAGAAAGCGAAATATTTCCTGGTCCGGTTTGGAGAGCGATACCTTGTTGCTGGTAATAGCTTGCCGGAATTGGAAGTCCGGGAGGGAGTGAAAGCCCAGGTGGAGGTTGAACTTGCCTAGCGGGAAGTCTAACATCGGAAGATTGACCTGCAAACGAAAAGTGCTGATCCGTAAAACCGGCGGGCGAATTGAATGGGGCCTTCCCGGATACAACCTGGCCAGGTGTGGGAGCGGCTTTCCTAGATTCCATGTCCCCAAAGTTGACTTTCTCGTGACCTGCGAACGCTTTGGATGCCTTGTCTTGAACGGTAGATGCGTATTGGACTATCTTGGATGGCCCAATTGCCTCGTATCCCTCATCCAGATCGGCCATCTTATCCGTGTCGTTGATAGCGGTTTTGTTGTCGGACATGGTGTTGCCTTCTGGTTTGGCGGAAGCGGCAAAGAGAATTTGAGCGGGGTGACCAGGAATATGCCATGGGGCAGGGGGTAACCCCAAATACTCGCTCGCCGAGAGTCTCGGTCGTGGCATTTTTTCGGGCGGATTCTCACCCAGTTGGGAATATTTTTTTTTTCTGGCGGCGTCCATCCGTTCTTCATAAGAACCAGACATTGTTGGAAGTGGAAGTTTGGAGGGTGGGGAACTCAAGGAGTTTAGATCGCTGAGCTTGGCAGAAGGAGTTTGGGTGTCGAGAGCTGGCGGTGGTGACGCGGACGACTGCGAAACTAGTTGTTGCGAGTTGTTGAGTGCGTCGTGGGGCTTAGAGCCCGGGGTGTCGTCAGCTGGGGAGCCGGTGGTGCGCGAACCACTAGAAAAGGGAGAGACGTGATCCTTAGCAACCCTAGGTGTCTCGGGGTTGGGTGTTTGCGAAGACTGCTCAATTTCTTCTTGATGTCCACGCTCGATATCATGACTAGCTCTACACTTGGGTGACGGTGTAGGTGATTCCATCGCTTCCTCAAGGCCTCGCTCTAGACCAAGACTAGTGCCATCCGTCAAATGCCCGAAGACAGGGCGAGTGATATCTGATGGTCCAGTAGTTGCCCTAGTTGGGCTTTCCCCCCACGGTGAGCCAGGGGAGTGTTCAGCTGGAGAGTTTGTTTCACCGGTGTGGTCGCCGTCGCTTTGTATAGTGCCATTTTTCCTGTTACGCGATTGTTCATGGCGCCAACTGATTTCGCTGAGGGGAGTCCCACCGGGAGAGGTAGGTGATCGTCCACGCCCGCGGCCGCTATAAGAACTGCGTCTCGGAGGGAAGCCCCTATACTCCGTGGGATTAGTGGAGTGAGTACCTAGGTTATGGAGAGGATTCCCTTCCCTGTCTTCATCCGGTTTGGTGCTGTAACCCTCCATGTGCGATCTTGTAGGATTATAGTAACCGGAATTCTTCCTTTTGCTGAGATTAGGGGCAGAGAAAGATTCCTTTCTGGTCAAACCTTGAGCCCGGCCAAAGTGCTGTTTATCTCGGCCACTAATGGATACACTCCTAACTATCTCCTCAGGTATGTACTGGTCCAGGATTACCTTTGAGCCCCCATGGCTACTGTTACGCTCGTGGAGGATTGGCGCCTTCTGTCCCTGTGCTTTATTGCTGTTATTAGGGGTCGCAGGAGTTAAGTTTTCCTTATGAAATTCCGTTGTTTGGGTAGAGATTGGAGGCGTGGTAGATCCAGCCCCGTTCGAGCTAGCAATCTTCGCACCGACTTCAGCGCCAAGGGTTGGGAAAGCCTGGTCATAGCTGGATGAATCTAGAAAGACGTGGAAATCTTCTACAGGTGTAATTGCCTTCGTAGCCATCTCAGCGTACGACTTTGTGGTATCAACTATCTTCTCGGACCGATTGTCGGGATCTAATTTGGCTCTTTTCTTGAGAACCATAGTGGGGCGGATGTGCGAAGAGTTCTTGCGCCGGGAAGAACTAGTGGGTTGTGCTGGTACTGTAGGCGGTGAGTGGGGTAGTGGTGGAAGTGGCGGCGGATCCGGAGGAGGTAGTGAGGGTGGTGGTGGTGGTTTTTCTGAGTTATCTTGCATTTTAAAGAATGAAAATAGGTATAAAAATGATAAAGGTGCTATAACCGTGTGCGGGTGTTGGCGGGAGGGAAGGTTGAGGTGTGTGCGCTCTTCTATGGCGGTCGCTAGCTAAAGATCACTTAAGTAGTGAAAACTCTGTTCGTTCATGTATAGCCCTATATCTTCGCTCATGCCGTATACATCCGTTCATGCCCTGGTGTGACCGCTCGTCCACACTTCTGTGCTCCCCCATACTATTGCGCTTCGTATTACTTGGGCTCCAGGGCACTGCTAGTACAACGTTCTACTACTGAGATTATTATACGATCAGAAAGGTAGAATATGTCCCAAGTAGGTGTGTATATGTGGGGGGGTTCGATAGCATTTGAACTTTATTGCTTAGTAAATGAATAAATAAAAGTATTTTCAGAAATAAGGGTGGGTACATACTCACAACAAACTGGCAATGACTTGTTTAAAGTAAAATACCATTAGAATCTACAAGGTTCCTGCAGAATCTGTAACTACGCACAGTTTCAAAATCTTGCAGCATATTATATATGTGCCTCTCAGCTCCATGTAACATACCGGCTCAATGTAACATTCAAGTTCAATTTGTATGTGAATTTAAGAATTACAAACTACTATCAAACATTCTCTAATACTTTAAATGTTCTTCAAGCCTTCTCACATATTGTTTCAAGTCTTTGAAAATAAGTCTTCCATTTTCTTTCCACTCTTTTACAACTTTTATTTTTATATAGCAGGACTTTAGTTTAATTTAAACTAAAAGTGATATTGAGCTAGTATATTATAATATCATTGAGTTGAGAGACATGTCTACTATGTGCTGCAAGATCTTGGAACTCTGAGATAGCGCAGAATAAGAATGTGCCAAGATAACAGATTCTACTGTCTTAACTCAACTATGGTAAACTCAGCAAATGCAGCTTGGCTCAACAAAACAATATTCTATGCAGCATAGGAAATCCCTGAGGCTCAAAGATTTATAATTATATTGCCTATTAGTAATAGTTAAAATGTAGAGGAAGCTAAAATTTGTTACCACTTGAATGGTCATACTTTTGAATTGCTAGAGAGAAGAAGGATTATTGATTTTGTGTTTAAAGGAATTAACAGCTAGAAATATCAATATCTTGAAGAGTACTGCTAGGTATGTAAAAGTTGTTTTATAACAGTAAGTTGTTTTGTTTTAATGAGAATTGAAGATGATAATTGAAGAGAAGGGATTGGATAGATGAAAGAGAAATATATTGGGCAGAAAGAAAATAAAAAAAGAAAGAAAAAAGTAAGAGAAAGGGGAAGTGAAAGAAGATATAAGGGAGGATAGTGGTGAGTTGGTATCAAAGAGGGCTCTCATCAGACTGGGGTAACCTGGTGGGTCTGGGGGGAGCAGAGCTCAAATAAGTCGGAACTAAAAACAATCCTACAGTAAGGACTAAATTGTAGGAATTGCAATCATAGTTGTAGTGGCAATAACAGAAGTAATAGTGCCAGGGGTGTGAGTAATAGTAGTGGAGAACATAGTAGCATTATAGAAGGAGGTTCCTCCTACATCAGTCTCTTAATTCCATCTTCCAGATTATGATACTGGCAAAGAAACCTCTCTGAAGGTAGTAAATCAAATATATGAACTAATTAATCTGGCTCTGTGGGAAATAACACTGGCAATGTGGAGTATACAGAGAGGAGAGAGGAATAGAAGTTAGGGAAATATTAATAGATAAGGCAACAAGATATACTGTATTACCTGATTTTTCACCTCCCACTAGTATGATACAAATAAAAGTTCTCTTTGTAGTAATCTATTTCAAATTTGTAATAAACCCCTTCGCTCAACCCTTTATCACCAAAACTCAGCTTATTTTATACTCTTTCTTACTATATTGAATGTTTTACTTCAGCCTCTACTTTATTTCAACATACTAGCAGCAGGCCAATAAAACCAGGTAATGCGGTATAGGAGTAGTGAGGGGCTTTGTCGTGGAAAGAGTGGGCTTCACTCGTAGTCAAGGCTATTTTTTTTTGGTTATACTGGTTGCTGGGAAGGCCGAGTGATATTATGTGATAGGGCTAGACCAAGTATGTGATGCTGGATTGCCTCTCCCTACCCAGGTCTACTACCAAAACTCTATCCAATACTAAAACTTGACCTCTACTTAGAGAGAACCACATTAATAAGCTTTTGAGAAAACAAAACCCATTCAACGCAAGCCTTCCCCAGAGAAAATGGACAATCATTTTTTTTATATTTTTCATCAAATAATCCTCGCTCAGCTGGAGAAATTGGCCATGTAAGAGTGAGAAAATCTTGGTGAGGGCGAAACAGGTACTATATGGCACTTTTTTGCTAATTGTTTGTGAGTAACCTTAATTTCTGAACCGCCATGGAACCGCTCTTTACAGGAGTCTCATATTCGGCTTCTATCCGAAATTCGGATTCTGCGCTTTGTCGGTCGGTCGGGTATCAACCATACCGGCCCGCCGGCGGGCATTGACCAAGCGATAATCTACTAAGTTACTGAATATCATACATATCAAATATTACAGTCACTGAAATCCTTGAATAGATTGTATTATAAAAAGAGAGGGCAGTGTGAAGGTTGAGGGGGGGATATAATTGATTTTCCACCCTATTGTTACTGGTCGACTATGTAGCCCAGAAACCGACCGAATTTGAGGAAACGAAGTTGAAGGTGCCGTGATATTATCGATTCCGCATTGCGCAGAGGCCCCACCATTAGCCACGTTGCGCTCTTAGAGGCAGCAGCAGCAGAGTTAACACCGCGATGTTGGGGGCATCACAATTCTCCCTATAATACACGCCTCCCAATTTTTTCCTCCTCGGGGGAGGCTTAACTTATCTCTTTGACAGATGCCGGTTTGTTTTTGTTTTTTATGGTGGCTTCCTCTACTCGTACTTTTTAACATTTCGTACTGTGTCAGTGCATGAGTGTTTTCGTATAGTACATGATATCCTTTTTAGGCCTTTCTTTTGTTCTTTTTTTTTTCTTTTTTTTTTTGGTGAATAACCCACCAATTCCTTAGTAGTAGTAGTAGTAGTAGTAGTAGTAGTAGTAGTAGTAGTGGAGGAGGAGGAGGAGGGGTTTTCCGAATGGCCTTGAATAATAGTTTCGCCCCCGGGATGAACCTCAAAAATTTGCAATCACGGGTCCTCACTCGCCTTAGCCCACCTGCCACCCGCGCTCAGTGGTGTTGAGGCGTGTGTTTGTGTTCGTTATCCTCATTAAATTAGGTCAAGCCCCTCAACGCTAAGATAACGCCCCACCACCAACCATCTATCATAGCCGTGCATGATGATACCGTACCATTGAATTCCATAAATAATCCCCGCGCAGCTTAGACTGTTCAAAATTTGAGCTGAGGAAACTATCTGAGAGATCTTGATTATGATACTCATGTGAGCCAGATTTTGGGTAGTTGGTTGCGGCCTACGGTAGGTATTCCAAGGTGCGGCTTCATTTATTCATGGAATTCTACGGTACGGTACTGTGTATTATTGAGGATCCCTTCTACTTACAGTAGTTGAATTAACGCTGACACTAATATTTAACTCGGAGACTAGAGCAGGATGCAGGGAAGAACAACTAAAGAAAAGAAAGGTCTTCGTTTCGCAACGTTTCAACTCAGGAACACGCTTCCCAAATTTTTAAGATTTCTAAGAGATGGTGAATTTTGCGATCGGTCTGCAGTGTGGTCTCAGGTTTTTTTTTTTGATAAATTGACTGGCTTCACCGATATCTCAGGCTTACCAGCATTTTGTGAGGTCTGGGTTATTAATCTCACGGCCGGTAAAGTAATTACTAACCAACTAACCAATCCAATCCAATTACTAAGGGAAAAGACACAATCGTACTCGAGTACAAATATAGTTTGTGCATTTTCTAGCCAACGACAAAAAAGAGAATACCAAAGAAACCATAACTCATAGCCCATCAAACTTACTCCCCCCTAGACGCAGAACGATTCACATCCGTAGCCTTCTAGAATTGACTCGATGGAATCTCCGCCGCGTCCTAGGGATCCTTACTCAATTAACTGTGCAGGTCCCTAGTGGGCACCGCCAACAGCCCCGGTGCCGCTGCCAGTATAGGTCTTATCACCCCCAACAGTCTTGCTACCATCGAGGTCGGAGTCCACGCGGGGGTCCAATTTGTTCATCAGGTCGCTCTTGTGCGGACCCGCGGTGTTGGGTGCGGGGCCGGAAAGTGCAGCGGCATGCGAGGCGCGATGGTCGCGGTCGGAGTCGGCACGGGGATCCACTTTGTTCAAGATCGGTGCTTGGTGAGGGCCTGCGCCGCCTGGCATGGTTCCGTGTGTTCCAGTGGAGACGCCAGTTGTTTGTCCGGTGGGGTGGTAAGTGGTTGAGCCGATGCCGGTAGTACCATGGGTTCCGTGAGTGTTTGAGTCGATGCCAGTAGTACCCTGGGTTCCGTAAGTGGTGGAGGAGCCAAGGCCTGCAGGACCTGTGGAGACGCCAGTTGTCTGTCCTGTGGGGTGGTGAGTGGTTGAGCCGATGCCTGTAGTACCGTGAGTTCCATGATGAGTGGTAGAACCAACGCCTGTGGGGCCAGAGTCTACACGGGGGTCTAGCTCGTTCGTCGCTCTCGAATCGTGTGGTTTATGACTTGTCGTCGTGCCAGTCCCAAGACCGGTGGTACCGGTAGTACCGTAAGTATTAGAGTCGACTCTGGGATCCACCTTGTTCGCAACGTTGGAATCATGGGGGCCATAGTTTGTCGAGCCTGCGGTATGAGTTGAGCCCATTCCGCCCAGACCGGTAGTCTCGCCCATTCCGGTTCCGCCCACTGGATTTCCCCGGTGGCCTCGGTCTGAGTCCACGGTGGCTATAAAAATAATAATTTAGTATCAAAGCCCAGCCGAAAAATAGGAAGTGCATTGGGGTTGGGGGGGGGGGGGGGCATACGATCAGCACGGTTGGCCATATCAGACCTATGTGGGCCATAGGTGTGGCCGGTAGTAGTATCAGGATGCGGGGCTGAGTGTGTTTCACGAGTACCGGTCGGGCGGGTGCCCATCGTGGTGGTGGTAGAATCGTCGCGGCTAGTGATAGCTTCCTTAGCTTTGTTGACGAAGTTGCTCATGATGGATTATATTTCGTAAAGGTCTTGTATATAGAAAATAGATATCGTTAAAAGCTCGAAGAGTAAAGTAGAGTAAAGTATTTGTCTTGTTATCAAACCAGATGAAGGATAGAGAAGGAAGGAAAAAAAAGTCATCCTTCGGGGGTCTTTAAGGTCTTTATATAAAGAGCCATCATCCACATGTGCAAAGGGTCTTTTCCAAGGCAGAAGAGACCCTCGCTCTACTCCTCCAATTACTCCTCCTCCTCCTCCAATTCCTTCCAATTCCTCCAATTCTCACGCAAACAGGTCTTTGGGTGCAATAGTTGCCTCCCTATTCCCAAAGAAGTACGAAACACTTGACATCATCCGCGTCATAGCAGCAGGTAACTACCAGCACTAGCCACATCCGGGAGACTGCCTAAATGCTTACCATAAGTAACCAATTCCCCCGGCGGCTCCCGGTAGATCAGTAGTACGCGAGCAACTGGAACAGTGGTTGCACTAGCACAACAAGCCACACACATAAACCCCCACTACAACTACACGGGAATGTACCGGTACGTCATAATGAACCAACAAAGCTTCCTGTGGCTGGTGCATAAACTTTACCGGAGCTTCATTCCTCCCGTCTATTTCTCTCTGAATAATATCTTGTCATTGGCTTGGCCCATAATTCCATGACGTTCAAACCGACAAACTTATGACGTCGTTTTATTCCGGAAGTTCGTGCTTGATTTTTTTTTGGCGCGAAAACGGCTCTGTAAGTTATCATGATCTCGATCACGGGAAAATCCTTGTACTAGTATCTCCGAATCCCTCTTTCCGGCACAGTACTCGAGTACACTTGAAACTCATGGAGATTAGATAAGTGTCAAGTGGATGGGTACGAGTACCAGTACTCGAGTAGACTACAGTGACCACGCGGTCGGGAAGGAAGGGGGTTTGCAAGAGAGGCGCTGAATAGGGGAGGAGGTCAAGTTACGTATTACACCAGCACCTGAGAAGTTTGGGATCGCAGGGCTTTTGGTGGAGTACTGTACTTAGACTATTGAGTCCCGAACCCACCGCCAACCATCAAGGAAAGAGCGTTTACTGCCTAATCATTGTCAAGCCGCAAGAGGGATACGGTATGGTTTCTCATGAGGAGGGAGGACGAACAAGGCCCGGCGGTCTGCCCCATCTTTGCTGGAGCACCATCTTTTGTTTTGAGTGCTTTATACTCGAGTACGTAGCGAAGGGTCCAACATGCTGTGCGAAAGTGAATATCGAGGGCATGCCGGTAAATCTATTAAAGCATCAATGGGGCCCGAGAAAATCACTGCCTCGACACCATACCCTCCACCACACAAGCCGCAGCCTGTGTTTAACTGCACAATTGACGAGTTGACTTTCACGATTCATAGAATTATCGCAAGAGATGATCACTATCTGACGCTCTACTTCACCAGGTAATATGCATTAGCTTTCCCCAGCTACCACCATCAAAGCCACATATCGAGTGACAATCCGCATCCCAGTGGAAAACAGCGCGCAACTTTCCATTTACAAGTCACCCAACCCAGCATCACAAAAAGAAAGAATCCCACAACCAAACCATACACCGCAAGCAAAAAGACAATACAAAAACCGTTAAAAAGGACACAAACTCCAGGTCTCTAAACCTCCTCCTCACCGTCCCCTGTCACAAGCGGTGTCCGCTCGGAAGCCTCGCCAGCATCACTGTGTCGGCCCCAGCTCGGTCCCGGACCCCCCGCTGCGGCACCTCTCACCACATCCCCCTTGCAGATGGGGCATGTCCTCCGTCTTGTAGTAAGCCATGGTGTTCTAATACCTTAATTAGTTTGGCCCATTTCAAATGGAGTAAAGGGAAACGCACATGCAACCAGCATGGAACTCATGGCCACAGGGTAATCTCATGACCCTGCTAACACCATCGACGTATTCCTCAAGACAGACAACACATTCCACTGAACCTCCTTGGTAGCCCGAGCGGGGGGGAGATTGATGGATGTATTCCTTGTTCTGTTTTTCCGGTGCACTAGGGGCAAATACGCTTCGACTGCTGCTAGCATTACTGACATTTCGCTCACGATTGTTTCGTGGGGGAAGTGATGACGTCCTCCGAGGGGGAGGGGGAGCTGAGGTTGATGGCGTTGATTGATAAGTCCTGACAGGAAGCCTTTCAACTACACTCTTAGGGGCTCTCCACCTCCTCCTCCTAATCACAGAACGAACAAGAAGTAGAGCTATTGATAAGTTAGGGGAAAGTCTACGCAGCAAAATGGAAACAAACTAGACAAATACTTACCATAAACGATGGTTAAGGTAACTAATGGACTGATCACCAACACCAACAAAGTGTCAAAAAACGGTGAAGAGCTCATGGAGGTTGGTGTGAGAGTAATCCAGAGACCGTCCTTTTCAACGTCACCATCCTTGTCACCACCCTTGCCATCATTCTCATCCCCAGGTTTTCCTTCATCCGGATTGGCCGTGAACACTGCGCCATCCAACCCACCAGATATAGGAGATCTATGTGACGAATCTAGATGGGCGCCAGATCCCGCGAGAGGCGATGTTGGAGTAGCTGTGCCCCCGACAGATGTGGTCTTTTTGGATTTTGCTGGTGTACCAGCTGGTTGCAGCTCCGGAGGAGCTTGATTCCTTTTGTCCAACGGCCACCTAACCCTAAGCCCAACTTTCTCCTCCTCAACCTTCTTTCTCCCCCCCCCACTCTTTGGTACAGGCCCCGCTACTGGAGTTGGAGTGTTGGGTCTCCTGAATGGCAGTGATACATGCTTAGGAAGTAGAGCTGTCAATAATTTTGCGGTAGTATAAGTGGTGAAGATCGACGGAATAGTAATATTGCTTGTGTCGCCTAACCCATCGATCGGACCTATTAGCACTGGGTCACCAAAAAAATATCGACGTCACACCATCCGATGATCCCCCTAAATTCAATAACTTCGAGCTTCACCGCCATTCCCGAACAACTCAAACAAGACAAAGAGGCAGATTTTCCTCATACCCTTGGCATACATAGTCACCAATGCCCCACCACCAATAGCACCCCCGGATCGTTTGTAGTCCCCAACAATCAAAGCCACCCCACCCCGCCGTTGAGCCCACAGTACTTTCTCCAAGAACCCACAGCCGCCCCGAGTGACAAGCACAATTTTCCCCTCTATCTCGGCACTCTGCTGTAAACTCTCGATGTCGGCATGGGCACCTCCAGGTTTTGTAACGGTGGCAGTTAACGACTCGGGAGCGAGGTCAAAATCATCGGTACCGTCCTCTCCGACCATGGGCACGGGTGGCGAGGAAGATGGATCCCAGCCAGGTGTATCATCGCAGGCTAGCTGCCCTTCTTCAAGCACAAACAGCTCTCCTTTGAGTCCAGATTTGGGCAATGAGGGACCGAAGGCTGCAGGTCGGGAGAGGAAGAAGGTGGAATTGTCCTCGCTGAGTGATATTATTGCTGTCGACGGGAACAGAAAATTTGCAGCTGACTGACGATTTCGGCTAGAAGATGGAGCGGGGGAGAGATTCGTTAAAGAAACATAGAGGAATAGACAAAACAGGGACAATAGAGAGAGCAGAAGAACTAGGGTGCGAGTTAATGTGAGAGGCATAACGGAAATTACCTAGATGGCAAGAATAGTAGAGGCAAAATAGAACAGACAAAGCACGGGCGGAAGGGTGGGTAGGGGGAGAGGGGTTATGTTCTACTAATAGTACAGAAGAAAACCCGAGATGTCGATGTGGGGTGATGTTTGACAGCAGGTGGGTTGGTGGCAATGGTGATCCCGATCTTGATTGTTCTTGCCCCAGGGGGGGGATACCGGTAGAGAGGATAGGTATGGTGATCACCGCCGCACACCTTTTCGATGAACGGCCGTTAAAAAGAAAAACGATACAAAGCTAAGATGTATACTTCCGCACCGTTACCGGTGGAAGATGAGCAAAAAGCTTCTTTCCTTCTTCTTCTTCCGCACAAAATACGGGTATAGTAGAGGAGAACGAAGCTATTGAGGGGCGGTAGGATGAGGTGTATAAAGGAGGACACAGAGGGGAGGAGAGGGGAGGGGAGGGGAGGAGGAGTGGGGGGGTGATGGGATGAGCACGATTGGGAATGAGCGGAGGGGATAAAAGTGAGCTGAGGTTGAGCAGCGGCTGCTTGTGCTGTACGGTACTGTAGAGTACGGTACCGGTAGTCTACTCGAGTACTACCAAGCAAAGCGAGCCACAGCTCGAATCAGCACAGTCGAACTCAGGAACGTTAGAAAAGCTATGATAAACGGAGCAAAAAAAACAAAAAATAGAGTGGCGTGTGAAAAGGTGACGAGGCACGGGATCCGATGCAACACGCAGGGTGCGCCAGGAAACAAAAATCAGGGCATTTGCCTGCTCTTTTACTCGCCTACCGTACTAAGGAACTCCCTGAACACGAAAGGAGGGGAACAAATTGGGAGTTATAGGTGCCGATGCCGGTCGGCCCAAGGGAGGGAGGGAGGGCGAGAAAGGGAATAGTCTAAGGAGGAAGGGGGCCGGCCGACTGCAAATACTTCGAGTACTCGAGTACTGCACAGTATGGAAGGCAGGAAGAGAAATGGAAAATGCTGAGCGAGGAGGGGTGGGTACGGTAGTGCCAAGATTCAACCGAAATTCTTAGTGGAATATGAACCAGAGAAGCGGGCGCTCCAACCGTGGGAAGAATGCTCTTCTACCGCAGTTGCGTCCATCAATTTGTGCCATTTACAGGCAGTGTGCCGGTATCATACTGATGTCTATTACTTGTTTACCGCGGGCTCGACTGTGTTTGCCGGTGCCCAAGAATCCACACAGCAGAGAAAATCTCGGAGTCTGGACACACAACCCCGAATCACACCCAAAATCTAAGCCATCGCAACGAACCGGAATAATTAAAGAATCTCACTTGGACGTTAGTTGTCTCTCCTACGGTACAAGCAGCACGATAAGTTCTGTCCTATTTTCCCTTTTACTTGTCTCGCCTGAGGGATGAAGGAGAATCTTTTCCTTGTGCCTCTCCCCTCAATCCAAAGATGGAAACTCCGGACATCCCAGCGTCACCCTCAATTATTCCAGCTTTTACTCGTACAAGTACAATGCCTTAAGTTAGCCTCCTCGGCCCCCTAAACTGGGCTAGATCTAAAATGGTTGTGAAAGGCTTTTGCGGGACGCGTAATAGCCAGTGTGGGAGCCGCATGATCCCAACGAGGGGATATCTCTAAAGAGAACTTTGTGCCCCCATTCCGTTTCACGCCAGCAAAAGCTGCCGGAATATCGGCAACAGCATTACGCCAGGCTTGGCACCTTAATGATCGCTCTGATTAATTCCTGTGCTTTTCTGGTTCCTGATCGCCAGGAGAAATAACCTTAACCACCCAACGACGGTGCTGCTTCTTGCCAAGCCACATTGTTTCAGCTGTTTAGTCGAACGACTCTCCCAAATTGCTTTCTCACCCGTGTCCCAATGACAGGCAAAAACTGAAAAACACTTCCCGTCGTGATGAGCTGTTGCTGTTTTCGCGGAAATAAAGTTTGCCACGAATACCGTAAGACCACAATGTTTTTAGGCGTGGTAGCGGGGTCCTTGAACGACTTGGCTTCGAAGGGCTGGGCAGAGAGAGGGTCTAATGTCGTCTGGCATGTCTGTATACCGGTGTTGTGGTACCGATTGTGCTCAGTAGCATTCGTGTGTGACAGCACATGATAGCACAAGGAACGTCTCAGTATAATAAGCCGTGATTGGGCGCGGGAGATGAAGACCTCCTAAGTTCATAATATTAAATTTTGACCTAAATTCTTTCAGCCCATCTAAAATTTCCATAAAGTAACTCATTGTAATTGATATTAATAAATATAAGGGGTTGCAGTAGACCCAACGAAAAGTAAGGGCGATATTGGTACTAGCACTATTGAAATTGCTATGATACTTTGACTGATTCTAGGATCCACAAAACTAGCTCTTGGCTCATGATGGAAAATTCTAGATTTTCTGCATCTTTATTATTTCCCCACTTGTTAAAACAATTACGATAACAAACATATTCAAATTCCTTAGTCGCTGAGTAGTCAGCACTGTCCCTAGAAATTTTCCTCCCTGCACCGGCGCGTTGATCCAGATCAGATTCACAGCGTGAAGCTCCCGCACAGTGGTCCCGCAGGCTATAATAATATGACTGCTCGACGCTTCTCTTCCGATGTCAACTCGCGGGCATATTTTGGTGAAAAAAATAAAAATTCCAACAAAAAGACTAATATTTCTATATGTATTTTCCCTGCAACTTATATCAGGAAACTTATGAAAGGACTACTAGAAACCGCAAAAGGAATTCACATGGAGACAGTGCAAAAAGCAGTTGTGCATATACCCCTCAATTCTTGAGCTATTCATGACCGTGATTCCTATTCCACACTGCCTTGCTGTGAGTCCTTCCTATAATCCCTCAGTTAGTGGGATCACAAACTACGTGAAACGCCCTTGCCTCCAGATGCCTAATTTTCCCCATATTATTCAGTAGAAGTCGGGTCGCTCGAGAACGATTGTGTATAAATTTCTCGCGACTGTTACCATTAAGGTAATTCCCGGGGATATAGAAGGATAGATCTCGAGAGGTCAGGACGTACGAGAGGTATACACTGCCACTTTGGAAAAAATCAGGACACCGAAGGACAAATATCACTACTTCAGATGGAGGCCATCACATAGGTAGCACATTCAACGTGGCCATTGCAATCAGTGGAGTTATGTTAAGCTTTAGGGGTATCATAGAAATAAAGTCTAAGAATCAAACTACGACAATGCCCTCAGCCTCCCACTCTGCTGGAGCATTAGCCAAGCCTACACCTTCCATATTATAGTCCCCATTCCGTGATTGTGGAGGCTCATTGACTTATCTCAACTTTAGGGCATTAGGCGCCTTTCCCCCACTCTTTTTTCCCCCGCTCTATTTCCCCCCCCCACCAATAACACCCTTTTCTTAAATACACCCTCTATCACCAGTACACATGCCTAAGGAGAAAACCCACAGCAAGGATAATATCACTTGGACTAAATTTAAAGTTACTCAATCCATTCGGTAGGCACATACGGTATCTTTGCTGGATAATCTTATGATATCTTATTCAAGGAATACCGTACAGTACAGCCCACGGCATCCCCCCGCTGATCCTGAAGGTGACTTGATTGGATTGGATTCATGCGGCTCCCTGGTGGACGTACTTTGGGGCAGTGGCTATCATAATTTCTTTATTTGAGATTAAGGAATGGGATTCAATGCAACTACAAGTAACCTGCATGGCAATATATCGTTGGCATGGGCCGCAAGGAATAGGTGAACAGGATGAGGCAGTGAAAGGTGCCACCGGAACAGGAAGGTATGATATTAACACCGGAGCAGAACACCACTTGCCGGGAATGGACATGAGGACGGTTGAGAAGAAGAAACTATTGGAATGGAACAGTGTAAGTTAAGCATCAGCGCTGGGATTGGTGTGGCCTAGATGCCAATTTTTTTCATAGGCTGACATGTGCAGGTGTGAGGAAACGGTACTATAGACATGCTACGAGAGTGGAACGAATGTTAATCCCGACATGGTATGATGCATGAGAGTAGCCAAAGATAATTTTCATAAGCCTCCGGGAATGGGGGTATCATACGAGGGAATAGTGGCTCTGTTATTAGAGCCGAGTGGTGTTGATACCCCCTACTAGAGAAGAGAATAAGTGAGTGGCTGAATACGGCACTATTTTCGGGGCTGTCGAGAATGGGGATCCTGGCTTAGAAAATTCAAATAATCGAACTAGATAACGTATAGTTAGGATTGCCTCTTTCGATAAGGTCTAGTGTTTTTTTTTTTTTTTTTGTGTTTGGGTGTCTCTACTTCGTATAGGAGGAGCAGGACACCCCTGTTTTTGCTGTGCGTTTCGCTCCCCCTTCTCCAAAGTGGGTAATTCTCGACTACATAGCTGTTTCTGCGGTATCACTCGTATCATACATAGAGCGGAACCATGTAAACCCCGACATACGGTAGTGGATAAGGGTTCCGTAGCCAGATACAAACTCTCACGGACCGCCGAGAATTACATGTTGGGAAAAACGAAAAGGTCAGGATTTTTGTGCCCCGCGGGATAAGCCTAAACTTTAGTCTTTTGATTAGCCTTAGTCCTACAATAACTCTCGGTAGTCTAAACAATAATATTATGGTGCTACATAGTTACAATCATTTCAATTATTTATTTGCACTGCTCCTCCCCAATCTTTATCCACCCTCTTTCTTCATCCTTTGATCTTTTCCAATTAATTTTGATTATTAATTTTAATAAATTACTGATTATCAGATAAGAGTACTATACAAATTCTGTATTGTGACTACTCAAACTGCAAAGCCCACAAACACAGTTTAGCCATTCTGTTCTAGAAGTTATATAAAGGGAGCCCCTTATCTCCCCTTCTTCCTTCTTCACAATTTCTGTTATCATCCTCATACCATCAGCTCTTGACAAAAAAAATAATAGACTTTTCTCCCACATCCCTTCAATCTCTACCACAAATATATTCCACTGCCAGTGTAATTTATTCATTATACTTATTCCAAAATCTGAGGTTTGTATAGGACAGTTTCAGGATCTTGTATTCTTGGTATAAGTTTACTGACTAGGACATGATAGTAGATTTAAATAGTACTATAGCCTGAGTAGCAGACACTTTACTATTATTAAATAATAAAGATAATTTTCTTTATTCTATGATCTAGTAACTGATAAAGCTATACTGGTACTATAAACACATAATTGAGTATATTTCTTTTATACTAATACCAATCATACTTGGTTATCTTTCTCTTTGGAACTTTCCAAGGAATCAACTTGAAGGAGATATTCAAAATTTAAAGTATACAAACTATATTAACTTGTATAATAATTATTATAAATGATAGAGAACTAGAAATCTTAAATAATTGTCTCTAGCAAGCTAAAAACATATAAACTGAACTGGTAACAGAGTTATAGTCTGTTATTAACAGATCTGTCAGTTCCTATCTTGCCATACCCATGGATATAATGATATTGTGTTATTAAAAACCTTTTTCACTCTCTCAACAAATGAGTTATTTGAGTGCAACTGGTTAAAATTCAAGTGAGTGGAATAAGCTGCAGGTTCATTTCTTCTATTCTAATACCAATTGCATCTCATTATTTTTCTCTTCAAAAATACTCAAGAAGTCAATTTGGGGAAGATATTCCAAATTCCAAAGTACACAAGGTATATGAACTATGCTATATATAATCAAGAGATATTGAACATTTGTCTTTGGTGAGAGGAAAGCACATGATCTGAACTGATAACAAAGTTATATTCTGTTATTAGCAACTCTATCATTTTCTCTGTTGTTATATCCATGGACATAATACTATTGGATTATTAAAGACCTTTTCCACTCGCTCAACAAATAGGTTATATCAGGGGCTCTGATTAAAGTTCAAACTAGTGGAATAGTCTGCAGGCATATATCTTCTACCCTAATACCAATCACAACTGATTATCTTTCTCTTGAGAAATATTCAAGAAATTAAGTTGAGTAAGATATTTAAACTTTGGAGTATACCAACTACATTAACTACAATATAAATGATGGAGAAAGCTTGAATACTCATTTTTAGCAAGATGAAAACATGGGATCTCAACTGGTAACAAAGTTATATGCTGTTATCATGAGGTCTGTTATTTTAAATCTTACTATACCTATAGACATGATGATATTATGTTATTAAGGACATTTTCCACTAACTGAATAAATAAGCTATAGAAGTAGTACTGATTAAAGTCAAAAGTCAGTGGAATAGGCTGCAGGCTCAAAAAGAAATTCAATAAAGAATATAGGATAAGGAATAGAGCTTCACAACCCAATTAAAAGTATAGAGGATTATAATAGCAAACTCCATAAAAGAGTAAAATGAGTTGAGTTTCTCTCTCAAGCTTTTCCAAGTTTCATATAAGAAACAATCATAAAAGAAGATAATGTACAAACAGGAAAGGCACTATCTTTAATGTCTGTACATTTTTAACTATATAATCTAAATTATAATATTGAATTAACCCTTATTTCGACTAAAGAATATATAGAAAACCAGGTTCAAAAGAAGAAAAAACATTGGAAAAACAGCTTGAAAGGGAAAAACAAGAAGTATTAAATAAGTTACTCAAAGCTGAGAATGATAAATGAATTCTAGATAGAAAGGGGAAAGTCAATAACCTTGAGAAGAACCAAGTGAAATATGATTTTTACAATATCTACCATTACTTCTTCCAAAATATGCTTGGCCATAATGATCTAATTGAAATTATTTCTTTTTACTATGAGAATAATATATTGGGAGTAGGCAAAAGTCAGCCACACCATATATGATAACTAGGATATTTCTCTATATACATGTGTTTTGTGGCTGTCTTTGTAAGTGTAGCAAAAGTGAGATGCACTCCTCAAAATAAGAAATAAACCCAGACATTTTACCCCACCACACTATACTTACCCTTAATGCCAAGTACATCTACTATGATTTGAGTAATTAAAGTAGTCTATAAAAGGGTATAGGACAATAAAATTCTCCAGAGTAGCATAATGTAGGCAATATGAGTAGGTTTGTAAAATAGTGTATGAGTATTAACTAATATCTGGAAGTAAGCACATTGGATGATTTCTTCTATACTAATACAAAACACTCTCAAAAAGATTTTCCTTCTAAAACGTATAAGAGATTGACATGGAGAGGATATCAATAAATATGAGTGCCTAAACTATATAAACTAAGAGATATATAATAGATGTATTAAATAATTTTCCTATGTGACATGAAAGTAGATAATTTGAACTTAGTAGAAGTTATATTCTATTATTATCAAGTCGACCATTTGCTATCTTGTTATATGTATAGCTATAAGAATTAAATTATTATTTAAGCTCATTTTCATGTTCAAAAGAAGGTGTTCCACTAGTGACGATCATGAGAGTTTAATCTTCGTATATAATACTAGGGGCTTGACTATGAATTCAAAGAAAGATAAGGGAAAAGGAACAAAACTTTATAGGCTTAATTAAAAGTATAGTTTATTAAAATTGTAAATTACATATAAGATTTAAAAGAATCTTCCTCTTTTAAGCTAATGTAATTATTAAATAAGAATAGTCATGAATGAAGCTAATAGACAATCAAGTCACATACTCTCTTCAATATATATACAACTCTTACCATGTAGTAATCTGAATTTTAAAATTAAATTAATCCTTATTTTCCACTAAAACATATATAGCAAAAGATAGCAAAAATTGGAAACCAAATTGGAAACCAAAGGGAATCCTAATAGGATTAAATAAGTGACCCAAAAGAGGAAATGTGAGGAGAGTGCTAGAAATGATAGGGGCAGTCTGAAAACGTGAGAAGCATCAAGTTAAATGTGTTTTTCATTAAATTCTATTATTACCTCTCTAAAAATACCTATGAGCACAATAACTTAATGATGATTCTTTCTTTCAACAAAAAACCAGTATATATATGTACTACTCATTACCCTAATGGAGGCTTAGGAGAAGTGGCCAAAAGCAATGATGTAAGTGGAGGATTATTAGTACAGACAAGGAAGTAGATGTTATGGCAAAGTGTAAGTTGTTAAGGGAATGGGTAGTAGAAAGTAAAATTGGCTTTGTAATGATGTCAATTCTGAATACTTAATATAGATATTCCAGTTTGTACTTATAGCTTCTGTATTCAATTATCAGCTGGATCAGGATTGTAATTGGATCATTGTATTATTCTCCATATTTGATTTCATTATTACCTTAAAATATGTTTATAGTTTTATATTTGTGTTCTCTATCTTTAATTTACCAAAATTATCACTCGTTTAGTACTTTCCTTCTGTTTGATCTTATTCAAGATAGATTTTATAAGGGCAAATAGAAATTATCTACATTAGTAAATAAGGTATAGAATCCTGTACTATTTCAAGTAGCCTTGATATTAACAAATATCAAGATCTCATTCACCTTATACTTGACTGTCTGTTACAATCCTCTCCTCCTCGGGTAATACTTGCAGCAGGTAACCGATAGTTCTTCTAACGATCACTCTTCTTTTCCCAACTAGCTGTTGCGATAGCTAAGTCCGTTGACTCCTATCTAGCAACGTCGATCGCTAGGCTCCTATAAGA
>Ga0307507_10004643_pt1 | contig 23922 bp, 19 predicted proteins | sample 7_EM_MG_FD_207223 | JGI IMG/M metagenome (GOLD analysis project Ga0307507, IMG submission 207223) | Populus trichocarpa ectomycorrhiza microbial communities from riparian zone in the Pacific Northwest, United States - 7_EM | ecosystem: Host-associated > Plants > Roots > Unclassified | place...
CTGCCTCCTCCCATTCCATTCCATCCCATCCCATCCCATCCCAGTCCATGCCCGCCCCACCCCTGGGCCCTGGCTCATCACGGCGTGGGTATGTCGTCAGTGCTCCTGCCTGCGCACCCCATCGGGGCTTCACTAGGGGCTAGTTATTATTTTGATTATCATTGCTGGACGAGACCACTTGTACTTGACTCCCACCCATAGTTTCCCAACAACCTGCGGTATAATAAATAGTCTCCAAGGCCCCCCTCCCTCCGATGCACTTTTTTCGTTTCCTATATCAAACAAACAACAGCTCTCCGGAACAACCTCCTACGCCTATTACTAGTACTAATACCTTGGCCAAACATACCTACCTAATCGCTATCGCCACCACCACGGTTTCCTCGAGATTTCCATTTGCAACCTTTGAGGCATTAGGGAATTGAATAATTTCGCCTTTCCCCCCACCTCCACACAGTTCAAGTCCACTCCACCTTCCACCAGACGTTTGTTTGCCCCATCCCTTCCCCTGGGACCCCCGCCACAACCATACGGTACCGCCAGAAAAGCCTTGCTTGCATCTTCTCTTCACAACCACCCCCGATACTACAATCGTGCGAGTTTTCTTTCAGTGTCTGATCTTCTACTTCCCCGGGCTGAAACATACACCGGTTCGCCGCAGCTAGCATCTCCAACTACAGCCGGGGTCTCTTGCACACACATCACCCCCCTGTATCGCCTATTTTTGCCCGAAGATCAGCGAGTCCTCTAGTCTTGCACCTGTTAGTAACCCGGGTTCCGTGTTTATAAAGAACCTCTCTCGTCCGTCTTATTGTCAGTAGCTCAGTCAATTGAGTCTGCTCCAATAGCCCTATTACCTATTACCTCCTACTGCACAACATAAATACAAGCCTTCGCAATGCCTGCTCCAGCACAAACATTATTGAACCCTAATGACCCTACCTCGTTAAGTTCCTTGGGATACAACTTCAACGGACCTGCCCCTTCATCAGCAGGTATTCCACCATGTCCTGGTCCTCCACCAACTAGGCCTCTTCCTCCTACCCCGAGCAAATAAGCGATCACCCTCTCTCCTCGGTCATGAACCAGTTGGTGAATTGGTGGGCAGAAACACCCATCATGGGACCCAAAAAACGAACGAACTCACGAGCTGGCCTCGTCATCATATCATCATATCATCACACCTCCTGCCTTAAAAAGGCGTAACCAACAGACACACAACGAAGACACGCAACTACGGTGAACAAGCATTGATGGCGAGCGGGAACGGAAAGGCGGTTTTTTTTTGTATTTGGTTTGTCCTATCATCGATCTCATCTCCTCTCATTTGGGGATCGCATATATCGGGTGTTTAATTATTTTCATTCATTCCTGAGAACATCGGGGAGGATTTTACTTATTTCATTTTAATCTCATAAAAGGAAACGGAGCTTGGTTTTTATTTTTATATTTATTTTCCTATCTTATTTTCCTTTTGTGTTTTATTGTTGGGGGGCGTACTCGTGTCTTTTGGAATTTCGGTCCTTTTTTATCTTACCCTACCTCATCTGTAGTAATTCACGATCGAACCTTCTTGTATCCTCATGCTATTTTCTTTTTTTCTCTTTCTCTCCTTATGGCGGGGAGCAGTGGAAAGGGGGGCACAGTACCAATTGGGCCAGGGCTTAACTTTACGGAAATGGAGAATAACAGGTGCGCGCCGTTCCGCATGATGTGCGAAGAAGAGGAAAAGAAAAGAACAAAAAAAAGCTAAACTCTGGAATCTACTAAAACCAATCTCATCCGATTAAAAGAATATTAATTAATTACTAATAACTCTAATCATGATCGCTAGAGGGGGTTCTGAAGTCTACGAATCATTCACAATTCCCAAATTTAAAGGGTTCTCCGCCTAGGGTGACTTTAAGCTACGAGGTTCCTCAAATTGTGCATATCCCCCCGCGCGCAACAATGACCGGAGGTACAGCACCCTATGGTACTTGTGAAATATCACGGGCAAGGCTAGGCCAGCATCCCACCCCCACATCCCTCCATCCACACTCTCATATGGGGTTTAACCACCGCACGCCGGATGATCGACCGGTACATACGGTAGGCCGCAGGATCACCGACCTAGCGACTGACCGACCGACCCACCGACCGACAAGCTCACGCGCTCTCTCTACCCCGCACTCTTGGTAACGTGTAGCAGTCTTGGTAACGTGCAGAATTGCAACCCCACTCGAGCATTGGTATTGTGTGATATTCTACCAAAACCTTATACCCGCACCATATAATATACTGGCAGTATCATAACTGCACAATACGATACTGTCCCATTTTTTATTTTCCTTTTCTTCGGTGAAAGTCCCTCTTGCTCGATGGGGGCAGAGTATACTAGTAGGCGACCTGCATGCCGATTCGATCTAACATGGAAATGTCTATCTGGTGGGATAACATGCGGGCCGGTAGAGTGCAACGCGCGGGGAAAACAGGCGGGTAGGTACAGTGCCGTACAGACCAGCATGAGTACGATAACATAGGAAAGCATGTGAGTGAGTATAAGAAGGTTTAACTTGGCGAAAGCAACCAAGCACCGCATGAACTCGGTCGAATACTCGTGCCTTGAAGGATGAATGCGCCAGGAAGTTGTATCATACTGTAACTACCTCTCATACAGTGGCAAGACGCCGTGCACTGTACTAGTACTGGTACAGTACTCGTATATACTCATTTTGTTATGTCTCAACTGAGGCTTGAGTTTTGCGGTGTTTTCCCTTCCCCTCCTCCTTGTCCTCGCATTAGCCGGGGAGGGGAATTCAAACGTCCCATCTTCCGTTCGGTTTCCTCTCAGTACGGTAAGCGATTCGAACCACTTCGATTCAAAGGATTAACTTCATACAATTGTGTGCGTCTCCAGCGCTTGGTGTAACGTATTATATTTTACTCCGCAACTTGTGCGAGAATGATACTTGTGGGGTGTGTGTAGGGTTATGCAGTGGTTGTAGATGGAACAATAACAGACATAACTGCTCACTCGACTACTAGACGGGTTTAAAGCCTGTTTGATCTTTATTAAAGGTAGGGGGGGGGTATTATACGAGGATGCCGCCAGTTAGCTATTTTTAAAACCCCCGGACAAAGCGAGAGGAAGAGGGAGTGAGCGAGAGAGTTAGAGAGTCTAGAGCGGAAGCGGCCAACGTCGGTTACGACACACTTTAGACGCCATAAACAATCACTCGTGTTTATCTCGCTACCGGATTACTTCCAGCTTCTCCCCCCCTTCATTCCTCCCGCCCTCCCGCTCTCTCTATTTCCGTCTCGTCTCGAACCGAGGTGTTCACCAAGAACCTCCTGCGCCGCACGCGGACTTCTCGAAAAGCAAATACAACGGTACTCCCCTAAAATTTAAATAAACCTGGTACAATAGTTATTATGTTACTTTGCCTTTCTTTACTTGCCTACCATATTTGCTTACTTTACTTGCCTGCCTGCCTGTGCCTGCCCTGGGCGTCACATCTCATCGGGCTTCGGGGAATTGCTTCCTCCCCCCTACTAGTGCGAGTACAACACACGTTAACGGATCGTAAATCCCAGGGCGAGTGGGGACGTGCGCGACAGGGCGATTAAAGACATGGCAAGACGAGACAAGGCGAGACAGGATCTTATATCGTAAGACTTTATTTACCCGAGGGTTTTTTTTGGAAGAAAGAAAAAAAGTACGAATTAATATTATAGGAACTTTATTCATTAAGGTAATATTATTATGGGCCAACCGAGTGATGAATCGTGGAGTCTAGGGGTTTGTGTGGTGTTGTAGTGGAAGGAAGGAACGAAGGAAGGAGGCTGACTGTACTGTTCCGGCACGTCGTAGATGTCAATTGGTGATGGTGATGGTGTTTGGGAGTGGAAGCGATTTCAGGTTCAGGTCCGGGATGTCCGAGACTCTTCTTTTTTTTATTTTTTTAGTAAAAATCGTACTTGTACAAGCGAAGGAGTGCGGTTGATGGATTAGAGCTTGTTTCTCCTTTTCTTCGCATGTATGCTTGTTGTGGTACCGGTACGCACATAAAAAAGTAGACAGGCGCAAGCTTTGATCGGGCCTCGCCGGTAGGCGGTAAGCTGTTTTTGTGGGGTGAAAAATTGGTATGGCAGGCTGAAGAGGAAGAATCGCCTATCAAACTTACGTACGAGCACTGCACATAAAACCATTCAATGATGGGATGAGCTTCGCCTACATTGCATACCTAACTGGTACTACGGGGCACACGATATGCGAAGGTTCAGGGGGGGTTTGTTTGCCCGTTGGGGTTGTGAATTCCGTTGTTGTTGAGGTTTTGGTGCGGTGGGTATTATGGGTCGCAGCCTCGTTCAGCTGTTGTGTTCACCTGTCTGCAGCTCTTGCTTGTGAGAACAGGGTAATCGAGTGATATGAGATGACGATGTTCTCCTTTATAGTTTGGTGCTCCCGTTTTGCTATTCGCTTGGTGCACTGCCGTAATACAAGTACTCGGTTTAGGTGATTAGCTTGCTTTAAAGACAAAAGGGCTGGCAGCTGGAAAAATAATAAAGGTCTTACTTACGTCTTCCCTTCCAAGTAGCTTCCGGATATGGAGTGACTACCGGGGGGTCCATGTGAGGTTATCTACCGTACCAGAGAGTTGGTACTGCAGAGTGGGGTATAGCAGGGGTGGCGGAGCAAGGCGCGGATAGGATGAGAGTGGGTTGGACGAAATGTTTTTGTCTACTGGTATTTGTTTGCATGTTTGATGGCCATCAGCTGGCCTTCGGCGATCCATCTATCTGCTGTGTATGGATCTTTTCATATACTGGCTGATGCATAGCTAAAACTTTCCTTCATATTACTGCTGGTGTCCTTGTTCTGAAACCGGGGGATTATGCTGGAGCAAATCATAATTGGCGTTTGTGGTTTCTTTTCTCGGGGATAGCAGCTCCTTATGCGATTGAAGTACGGAGGACCTAATTGTGAGCGTGGGTTTTTAATTTTTAATTTTATTTATTTTATTTTCTATGGGGCTCATGTGGCTTGGGTTAATAATATTATGATTTTTTTTTTTAATAGCTGATGAACTTGGCGTGCCTTATGACCCTTGTATCTATACATGTGGTTCGTTGGTCCCCAGGGGGCGATAGAGTGCGAATCAGCTGCCACAAAGTATTATTAACTCTTTGTGGATATCGTAGTTGGCTTAAGCTGGTACCCCCAAGTTTTATATTCTGATCTATGAAGACAGCCTATCGCCCAGCGAGTCTGCATACATGAATCTTGTTTACGGTGCTCGCTATCTGCTCGTCTTGTTTGCAGCGCCTTCTATCCTGCTCTTGTGGGGATGCTGGATGTCTCCGGGGAGGGATTTTGGTTAGGCTATCTCTCCGAGTGTTGTTTGACTTGATCAGAACGGGACAGTTAAAGGTGGAGAAATTGCTATAGACGGTGCCTTCTAAAGATGCTTTCGGATTCTTGTTAATTGGTTTGGGTGATTAGTGACGTAGTGCAGTGTGACATGACGTAGTGTCATAAACTGTAGCATGGAAAGAGAGGAATAGAGGGAGGCTGTTGAGTGTGTAGGCACTTGATAGCCCTGTCGTGGCTGTCTTGAGACTGGGGGAATTCCTATTTTCGAAAAAATCTCTTCTGTTGTGATGGCAACGTCGAATTTCCCTATGTTTTGGTAGGACCAGGTGGTAAACCGGTTCTCGTAGTGGCTGTAAGAAACTGACTATTTTCTCGACGGTGTCACTTCAGATATGCTCCCGAGGCTGGAGCTCAGAAATGCACAGGCTATCCTGGCTAGGCGATTATCTAAAGAGAACTTACAACCAGTAAGTGGGAGAATCGGGGGCTTTCGTGCCAGGTGCTTTGAGGCCCTCGGCGTCGCCGACATTCCTCTATGCCGAGAGCGATCAGTCTCTTAACCTCGTGTACTGTAGGTTTGATCCTGGTACCACTATTGGTGGTTATTAATTCTGTTGGGATTAGGCACTTTCAGCGCAATCATTTGCCCGATAAATCGGGCGGGACGGTCCCAAAACAATCTACACTGTTTTCCCCTTTGGTGGAATATCTCCTTTCCACCCCTTTTCGATAGACCGGCAGCACCAATTGCCCATCTGATGATCACAGGAGATTGGCTATCGTTTGTTTCGGCGATCAGATAGAAAAGGGAATGCTGAGATAGTGTGCGGTGATCAGAAAATGGTCCTCGGTATCGGAACGTTCAAGCTATTACGTGCTTTGGATCAGGGGGCAACTTACTTTCTCAAGTATGCCGCTTTTGGCAGCTTGTTTTAGTGAGTGACCTCTATTCTAAGGCCTACTTCGTCCTTAGGCCCATCGAGTGCTGGGAATTTCTAAGCGTGCGGTACACCCAACTTGTCCCTTTCACGATGGTCATCGGAAGGTCGTTTGGGATATCTCATGACCTTGGCTAGGGCTAGTCACACCTAAGAGCTAGCGTTTCACAGCTCCGAGGTCAGATGCTTCCTGATACCGGAGTTAGCTACTTTGGGGTTCTCTGATGGAGCGGGTCTTAGGCCAAAAAATCAGATATTGGAATTTGCAATTCCGTTGGCTGAAATTGGCTATAAGGGTCTATGATGCTGCAGTGTTTATCAAAAAGAAAGGCAATGGCCTAAGTCCGAAGAAATTGTGATAGGGATACGCCGGGGAATGATTGTAAGGTATTTGTATCTAGTGATCAAAGCTTCATTCTTCCATTTTTATCAGCCCATATGGGATCGATGTGTTGTTTTAGACATGGGCTGTCTGTTACTCATATTCGATGGCGGGCTTGCTTTTGTGGACGTTTCAAAAGAATGAACATAGGTGCCTATAATTGATAACGTAGTGTCGTTTGGTGGGAAGCAGCTTTGAAAAGAGTGCAACCTGGAGAACTACGGGGTCGAGAGATATTGGGGATCTGCGGTGAAATATCTCGAAGAGAATAGAGCGATCAAAGTACCGGTACGGTACATGTCTGGGATAAACCCATGGCCATTGTTTCCTTGATTGACCTGCTTTACTGGTGAAAGCTACAATCACTAGGTTGTTGAACGGTGCTTCGTAGCTGGATATTCCTATATCCCTTATAATCTCGTACTACCTCATTTACTTGTCCTAGACAAGAAGTCCCCGGAAATAGCGGGGTATATTCTATATGGGCGCTCAGATACGCACATATGTTTTACCATATATTTCTTTAATCCTTGTTTCCGGGTGCTTCTTCCATGGGGCAAGCACTATGGACAAATTCGCCGTCCAACACTCGGACCGATCAGTACCCAATTAGTGTAGTGTTCGCACACTAGTGCCCGTGCGAACGGCAGGCCCCACCATCCTTTGCACACTAAAGCCGTCATATCGCATTTCCGCTGCCTTTCTAGGCCTCTCGGTCACCGAAACTGGAAATCCTTCTTGAAGGACCCTGCAAGGATTCTTTACTTCTCTCCTTCCCTCCCTCCCTGGCGGGGCCCACTTGCACGGATGTATGTTTGTTCAGATCCTGCAATTCCATTTTTCAGCTTCCGTTTGATGCACCCTGCCCATCCCCCTGCTTCACTTAGAATGCGAACGCTAAGGGCTTGTAGGAATCAAGCTTTGCCACAGCGGGTGCAGCCGCGGTTACTCTATCGGTTACCCTTGGCGATCTCGCGGGTATACGGGTGTAGTACCGGGTACTACCGGTATTCCTGTCTTCGTGCCAAGAATTATCGCATAGTTACTACAGGCATATGGAGAGGGAAAACGGGTACCAGTTCTTGGCTCGGAGGTACTAGTATGATGCTGTACTGTACTGATTTCAGGGATTGACCGGTGTTCGTTTTTCAGGGAGCAGCTTGTTTAGGCGTGGTAATTTTTTTCTTTCTTTTTTTCTCCTTTCGGATTCCTTCATGGTATGATGAAGTGGGGGAGTTCTGTATTTACCCAGCGACTTTAGGCCAGGCAGGCAGGTGTGTACCATGGGTACTGTGGTCATATACAAGAGAAATGTGCTGGGATGTAATTGCCTCTGGCAGTAAGGTGGATATGTTTTTCTTTTTTTTTTTGTCTCAACTAAGAGCTGAGATTGCGGTGATGTCTCCACCCTTATCCCAGAGGGGGAATTTCAACGACCTAGTATATTTCTCTTGTGCTTGAGCACAGCATTTACAGTGTACTGGGTAGGCTTTGTGTGGGGGCGGTGATATGGTGCCTGTAGGAGGAGAGAAGAAGGAAGAGGGATTTACGCAGTGAGCTATTATGCTCATCTAATGTCTATAAAGTATGTCGGTATCTAAAGTGCCCTTAAGGCCAGCTGGCTGAGGAACTTACAACCTCTTGTATTGGGATTTTTCTTTTTCTCTCTTATGTATGTATTCTATTTGAGCACTTCGTAAGCGTACGATATTGTACATGGGCTAGTTGGGATGTTTATGGTTCGTGACAATAGCTCGGGGAATTGATCGAGGTGAGAGTCGAACGTTAGTTAATGATTTACAGCGGTGTTCTTCGCGTGAAACTGGGTTGACGGGATGACTGTTGGAAAGATCGTGAGCGGCGGTGAACCCGTGGTGCATCTTTGAGTCGCCTGGGGTTGATTAAGGGATTGCTGGATTTGATGCCTCCGCGCGGGGGCCTATTGGAAATGTCAAGGTATTCAGGAAACCAATTGGCCGTTGGTCAGCGGATGCATTCTTTGGGAGACGTGGGGTGGTTTTGAATCGGCGAAGATTAGCAGAAAGGCTTGGGTATATGCCCAGCACAGCAAAGGGCGGTGAAATGGAGTATCTAAGTGCAGGGTTCCGATCTCGGTTTTGAAGCAAAAGCTCTCTAGAAAGCTTAGTGCTGAATAGAGGAGGAATGAGAAGATTGATTTAACTGCTGCCAGGGGGGCTGGGCTCTTGTTCACATAGGACTAACCCTAAATCCGCTTGACCGCGGGGATCAAATTTTGCTGGGGCGCGCCCCCACGTTGGTGAGTTAATATGTTACCCCAGAGGGACTCCGAGATGAAAGGGTTCCTCAAAAGGTGGAATTTGCGTTGATCTTGTAGTTAACACAGAGGTACTGTACAGGTTACGGAGGCAAAAGCAAAGGACTGCACCACTCATATAAGAAGTGGTTGAGTCTGGATATGGGTTTAGGAGTAGATCGCTAGATATCGCTGGCTCCCGCTTAGGAGGTGTGATTAGAGTTCCTGGCTTTCCGTACTCGCCGTAAAAGACACGTTGCTGGGTTCCACAAAGCTTTTCGGCAAAAGTAGCGGTGTGTGTATTATTTCCACCATCATATACATAGTATGGGCAGATCTCGCGAAGGGTTCAATGATTTTTATTCCCTATTGGAGCATTCGAATTCACCAAGGGGCCCTGGGATGGGCTCGAAAAGCGGGGTAGTCAAATGCAGCCTGACTAGCTGGCTACTTCTAATCAGGGATCGCAAAAAAAAGGCCCCTAAATAGTTGGTCCCCCAACTCCTAGTTGGAGTAGTTGTTGTCTCCCTTAATAGCTTATACAAGCACCGGGCAATTGATAAGAGCTAGACTGGTTGACAAATTCGTTGTGAGCTATTATCAATATTGAATTCCCTACCACTAGGGCAATCGGCGACGTTGGGAGGAGCTCCTCTCAATATTGGTATGAATATATGCTACATTAAATTTTCATAATATATCATGTACCCGGCTCTATACAGGTAACATCCAGTTCTGTGGGGATGAAGGGCTATAACCTTAAGGAAATACTTTTTGAAGATCCTGTATCCAATCCCGAGTGGTTTCGGTATTATTGCTGGGATTTTGCTTTGAATGCACACTCGCTCTGACTTCCTTGCATCCAAAGTGTCCCTTTTCTCTCGGTGGTACTCAACACAATGAAGAAGAAGAAGAGGAAGAGGAAGAAGAGGAGGAAGAAGAAGAGGAAGAAGAAGAAGAAGAAGAAGAAGAAGAAGAAGAAGAAGAAGAAGAAGAGGAAGAAGAAAAGAAAAAGATCTAATCTCAACGCCGGGTTCCCCTAATCTAGCAAGTCTAGAGAAATCAACAATGATGCCTTCACTAGTAAATAAGTCAACGCTTGACGGTAGAGCGCGGGGGGGGAGACTATCTCTTCCAAGTGCGACTTCCGAATAAAGGCAAGCATGAACTTTAGATTCTGATACATATCTAGGCTGGTATTAATTGTCCAATAGTATCGTCCAGCAAATTGAGAATTCGAAAGCGCCGAGAAATGTTGCGAGTAACAAAGAACTGGCAACATTTCTCTGAAATTTAGGTTAGGTCAGCCCTGCTCTTGTTGTCGAACTAAGCCAAAAGTAATTTGTTTATGTCCCACATCTACAAGTGTTAATAAAAGAAAAAGAAAAAAAAAACCTACTAGTATAATGAATTGAGCACAAGGTGCCTCGCTTTTTCTTTTTTTCTTTTCTCTTAAGGTTATAGCCCTTTGTCTTTCCGGGCTTGGGCTTCGCTCATTGCATGTACCGGTAGCCAGGGGGACGTTATAAGTTCAATGCGCCATAACTCTCCGGTTTAGGAATACGACTAAATTTAATACCTACTGTTGATGTTAAGTTTGTACCAAATACTACTATAGATTTTGTAGAAGCATCTATAAAATCTGTAACATAAAAAGGGTGCAGTTTATTCTTATGATTTTTCCATTTATGAAGTAGCCTAATATGCATTAGGTGGGGTTTTGGATCGGTGGGTAGTGGGGCGTGTTAGAATCTGATAGAAGACATTGTAAACAGCTGATAGAAGATACTAAGAGATATTAGAATACAAAAGAAATATTGAGGAGGGAAATAAATAAATAAATAAGTTTCACTTAGGTTTAGTACGTACATAGGTTTTGAACCGCTTCTGGCTAGAGCATTATATTTCCCCTAATTCAACTGGGGTCAATGATCGAGCCCACCTTCTGGGACGATGAAAATAAGGCCTACACTAGTATATACCAAGAGCCAACTTGAGCTGTGCCACCTCAAACTCTCATCTACGCTCTCAAGAAAGTCCCGAAACTATCTTATCCAGTATATATGGTCTCGTCTGAGATTGTTAGAAATATCGAGGGGGACTGGTCTTGTTCTTTTTCCAGTTTACCATTTCTCTCTTCAGTCTTTGGTAGCTTTTTTTCTCACTCGGCAGTTGAACCAATGGCGCCACTCGATGAGAGAGACAGCCCAATATTTTTAGACACTCGTATGTCGATAACTTTATAATAAGTGTTGGCTATTCGCATGGATATGAGGAGGGGCATTTGGCCCCTCAGTGAATAGGAGGAGGAGCAGGTGTATCTCCGGGAAATGAAATTGTGAAGGTCAGTCTCTGTTTATTGGTAGAGAACTCCTCCTATACCCAGGAACATATACACTGGTAAGGTATAGCAGAAGAGCGATGTGGGTAACTTATCTTGTATAGTTTGGAAAAGGGCTGCAAAAGAAGCTATTTTTCCTGAAAGTCTGGTTTCATCTACCAGTAACGTTCGTGACAATGTCGACAAAAGACCTATCCCTAGAGCCTTTGCTCTTACTATTTCTTCGCTAATCCTTAGTCTTAGCTTTAATATATGTTCCATAATACTCGTGACATATAGCTATACGGACCGTCTTCTTTCCACCATAGCCGTTCCGTACTTTCCCTCTTGAGCCGGTTTGACGCTAATAATTTCGCTGTCGGAGGCAGAGTGAGGTGTTTGGGTAAGTTAGTGAGGGCCAAGGGGAAATTGCATGCTAATTTTAGTTGACCGGAACTTGGAAGAAATGGCTTAGGTTTCTCCATTCACCTTCGAGTCGAACATTAGTTATCATTTCAAGATGTCATTCCTCTGCACAGCTCATCAATCGATCCCAAAAAGCCTGGGCGTCTGGGTTAGGGCTTTGAGACCACTGAGACATATCCACGAGGCTGTCATGCTGCCATTGGCTGATAGGCGAAAATGAAAGTACCATGAGGATTCACGATTCAAAGGGGTAATTGACTGAATGACCAATAATCAATGTTGCGAAGGTGTGACGATAGCTCAGGAACGAAAGAGATCGAGGCCAGCTCTCATGGGCTTTGGATCCCTGACTGAAGTGGAAGACCAAAACGGATAGAGGCTCAGCCTCGAACGGAACTCTCGTGTCCCTTCAGAGCGCTAGTTCCTATCTAGCCTTACTCTCACGAAGTATCATAGGTGCCAGCGACCACCCCGTCCGTATACATAGAGGAGGAATTTCCCCCTTCAGTCTCTCCTTTTCACTCTTCGCCGAGTCATCCAATCTCCAGATCCACTACCTCCTTCCAGCAATATTTCAAGACACTCCCTGTTCTCCTTCGGACACTCGTTCCAGGATCATAACTCATATCTTCTTAAAACATTCGCTATGAAGTACTCCGTCTCCGCTATCGTTCTCGGCTTCTTCGCCGCCCTCAACGCCGCAGCACCCACTCCTGATGATAAACCCGACCCCGGCCAGGTTACCATCACGGGAGTAACCTACGGTGGTACCGGTTGCAAGGCGGGAACAGCCGAAGTCAGTCACTCCCCGGACTGGGCGACAGTCACCATCATATTCTACGACTACGAGCCAACTATCGGTCCCGGTACCAAGATTTCCGACCATGTCAAGAACTGCAACGTCAACTTCAAGGTTAACTACCCCCCAGGCTACCAATACACCATATACAAGAACGACTTCACAGGCTATGCCCTACTCGAACCAGGAACTACTCTCACGCAGACATCATCGTATTGGTTCGCTGGTTTCGTCAACGATAAGCCAACCTTGAAGTCTACCTTGGTTGGACCATTCGATGGCCAATATATCTTCACCGATACTCTTCCGAGCACTTTCTGGTCGCCATGCGACGTTTCCACCACCTTGAACATCAATACCCAGCTCATCATGGCCAGCACTAACCCGAATTCACAAAGTCCGGTCATCGGCGAACCTGGTGGTCCCAAGCCCAAGTATCAACATGCATATGGTGTCAACTGGAGAAGGTGCAGCTAAGCGATGTAAGTAACTCGAGACAATATCAGAAAGAAAAGGCAGAAACTAACTCAGTCGTAGGATTTTTTTCATACTTCCATACTCAGTTACCGGGACCTCTATGATCAAAATGAAGGCGATGAATGTATTCTCACGGCTGGCTGTCATCAATGATCAAGAGCGTGGATGAATTTCTCTATCGTCAATTTCTTAACTGTTCTCTTTGGGTTATGTTTCCTCTTGGGTATTTCTTAGTGCATGGAAGGAGGTTGTGGTATCTTGGATGTTCTCATTCACTTTTAAATCATGTCCCAAAATAAAAATAAATCCGGCCGGGGTTTTTTTTTAAAAAATTAATAATCTTCTAGTTTCCCTCGCAAGTGATTTCGCCTTTGATCCTTATGAAACGGGTAGACTAGTATGTGTGCTAGAACTACGATATATCGCCCCCCCACTTCGTGCACTCGAGTGAGGGGCGAAAAGACCTGGAAAACCATTTCACCCAATTCCATACAAATCTCTATAGACAAAAGTTATGTTTTTCTAGTACAATATATCAAATCTAGTTGGTGGGGTTGTATGGGGAGGAAAGGGGAAAAAAATGCTGATGTTGCTTTCTACCCGATCTGATAGTACTCGAGTAACACATCACCAGTCACTGGGTTTGGAAACCAGTGGCCAGCTTTCTTACCCCTTCCTCCCTCTTATTCCTGGCTCTTGTGCTTTCTCTGGCTGTGGGTAGGCTGGAAAGGGATTTTACAAGTGGGTGAGTGAAATTGCCCTTGAACGAATTGATGGTATTTTTGGATAAGGTATTCTTATAATAGCACATGGCGCTCTAGACAGCCCATAGTTTGCTCGTAGGGAAGGAGTAGAACAGGTAAACGTGAAACAAGAAAGTGCTACTTTTTATGACTCACGACCTGTTCAGCCGCATGCCAAAAAGCTCCGGCATCCAGGCTGGCACTGTAACGCAAGAGGGCTATAATATTATACGTCCGCTATAAACCTTTCTCACGGTGCCAGCAGGGGTGTCAGAACTTTTGGTACACGGTTGTATCATACTGTGCAGTACAATTAGGAGCTTGTGAGATTATAGCGAGTGATATCTTGTGATGAGATGTTCTCCAGTTCTATGGAGTATATTGTGGAAAATCTTTTCCCGATGACTGCTAACTCGATAGATTCCTTCTCCCCTTTCTCCCTTTCTTCCCCGAATTGCGCAATTACATCTGGGAGATACTCAAGAGGTTGGAATTGGGAAAGGGCCGTTCCTAAGATCTTCCCTTTCCGGGCATCGGATGCCATGGGAGAGTGGTTTTTCTTTTTCTTTTTCGAATCCTAAGGGGAAGAGGGGTCTTCCTCTCTCTTAGATTGTGCGAGGGATCGATAAAGTATCGCTCGGTCCGTGTAGAGTTTTTTCTTGGGCTATATGGTAGGGTGGCATCTATTGAGTGGGCACTGATCGCTCTTGAGTACTATATGATACCGTAAGAACTCAAGTAAACGGACCATATTCTAGGCATAATAGTCCGAAAATTTCTCCTCCAGAAGGGGGGGGACGAAAAACGCACCAAAAACTCCATCCCCGAGACAATCAACGAAGCGGGGGTACCAGACCTTACTAAGACAGGCGACTCCAACACCCCAGCACAGGGTCCGTTTATTCGAGCTCTTACTGTATGATACTGCGCTTATAATACAATACTCTAACTTCATAGCCGCAGACCGTGGTGTGCGAGTGATGAGTGATGATTTAAGCATGTGATGCGCATGACAATTTGAGCTACGAACCCGAGCACTGTATTGGACTCGAAAAGAGAGTGCAAATCAACATGTGCGTGCGTGGTGTGCGCTCGAGAAGGAACCATGGGACAGAATAAACCTTTACTTATTCTATTACTTATCCCATCCAAAAGAGAACTTGCCAATGTCAAGTAAAACTAACGTACAGTACCATACAGAACAACGCATACCCACATCCAGGTCGCGACAAACCAGACTAAGTAAAACTTGTAATTCTAAACCTATTATGCTAGCAAAGATCCGCCCTGTTTTAAACTCTAAGTGAACCCTACAATTAGATCACCAATACCTCCCTCCTCCCCGTCCCTAATAAAAACTCACATTCGAAAAGAAGGGTAGGAATAGGGTAGGAAGTAAAAGAAAAAAGAGAAAAAAGGAAAAAAAAGGTGCGATAAGAATACACAATCGAAAGGGGATACTCTCAATACGAGAGGGGGGCTATAAAACGCAATGACTCAATGAACAGAATCAAGATGATTTCCAGAATTCAAACCACCTCTTCCTCCTAACCTCATATCCTTCCTCAGCGACATTGGCGCTTCCGGCGATGGTTAGGAAGACTTGATCTATACTACAATTAGTATGAGCACGAAGTGGGGGGAGAAGGGGGAAGGAACACACCAAGCGTAGTCTGCGAAACAGAATAGTATTCCAATCCCAAAGCGTCCTTCGCCTCTTCCAGTGCCTTGAATATCCTGTTAACACTTGTGCCACCGGGCTGTGATGCTGCAGTGGGTATAATATCGTTCTCATCCTCACTCTCCCCACGCCAAATTGGTACCGAGTAGCGGATCTGTCCATGAAAACTCCGCTGCTCAACAACAGCACCACGGAACCTACGCTGGATCCAATCCTTCACGTTGTGCATTTCCGCCTCTGTGCTTGCGGGCGCGGACTTAAGGACAAGATGGATGTAGTACCCGTCGCCCCAGCGCTTCCGGAGGTCATCACTGGTGCCGACTGCTAGCATTTTCTTCGCGAGGATACCAGCGCGTGAGGCGAGGGCGTCGGCTTCCTCCATTGAATGGGTCGTCAGGACAAGACTTCTCCCCTTTTGAACATCAGCGAGGGTCTTCCACATGGTACGTTTTGCTGCTGCATCCATGCCTGAAGAGGGTTCGTCTAGGAGGAGGACTGTTGGATTTCCCATGAGGGCAATGCCGAGGGAGAGCTTGCGTTTGTTGCCGCCGGAGAGTTTCTCGCCCATGCGGGTTTGGAAAGCTTCGAGACCGACAGCGCGGATGACCTGGGAAACATTGTGCTCGACATCCTTGACACCACGAACTTGGGCGTAGAAGCGGAGGTGCTCGACAACCGTCATACGGTCCATTGCGTCGAATTGTGGGCAGACACCGAGGTGAGATCTTGCTTCTGCGCGACGTTTGGTTACGGGAATGTTTTCCACAAAGATTTCTCCATTATTAGGGGCCATGTCACCACGGATCATGTTGATTGTCGTGGTTTTGCCAGCGCCGTTAGGTCCGAGAAGGGCAAAGACCTCGCCACGAGGAACTCCGAAAGTAACGTTCTCTACGGCAACCATCTTGCGCGAGAACGACTTGGTAATGTTAACTACACGGAGGCCATCGTTTGAGGAGCCCACTCTGGAGATTTCGGCATCGATATATTGCTTCTCGGCACCAGCTGCTCCAACGTCATGCTCTGTGTCGGGATTGGCAGTGCTCGCTCGCCTCCAAGGCAGCGCAAGGCGGAAGCGGCCGCTATCCCACCAGAGAAGAAGAAGGAAGTAATAGATCGACTGTGCAATGAGATAAAGGATTGGACCTCCATATAGAGTAAGTTCTCCAGGGTTCGTAGCCCATTCCTGGCCGCGACAGGAGATAGAGAAAAGATTCAGTGACACAAATAGACCACGAGCTAAGCTACCAATCGGCAGAGGCACTGAGAATGCGAAGTGAACGATATTGATTTGATCATCGATCTTCGAAGCAGGGGCATAAGTGAGAACCGACATGAAAGCGATGAAGTAGAGTAGGAACATTGCAGCTAAGTCAAGGATCAGTCACTATTATTCCGAAATAAAGAGTTCGCATTATACCTTGACTACCAGCAACGATCGCGAAGGCGCTTAACTGACTTCTCGCCATGAGAGAGACGTTATAAGCCAGCAAGACAGATGCGAGCCCATACAAAAGAATTATAAGGAATAAATATCCAACATGGAACCAAATATCGTTCGTCGCTGCAACATAAATAATTGTGCAAACAACAGTAATGATAAGTACGGCGATAAAGTCAAACGCAGTATAAGCAAGCCACAACGGGAGCGCCCTGACACCGTTGGAGTAATGCAAAGCGCGAACATTGCGGATTCGCTCGACGGTAGGGTAGAGTGTAAAGAACGCGGGGAAAGCGGACAAGGCAAGCCCCATATAAACGACAAACTGCATAGTGTCGCCCGTTCCATCAGGCCAAAAGTAGTCGAACTGAGAGTAGTGTGTGACAATCCTCTGGTCAAGAAGAAAGTTATCGACCAAATTCTGAAGGATGAGTGCATTCTTAACATTGCCATCACCCCTAAAAGCTATTGTAGCGTTTGTCGAAGGATCTCCCCCTCCTGCGTAGAGTCCACCGGGGGTGACGTTATGATAGTTGAGTTTGATGTAATTTTTGAAATCATCGAAAGAGTTGACAAAGTGTAGCGAGTCGACCAAGTTTCGCGTCAATGTCTCATTTTGCGTGCCGCCGTCGGTGTTCGTAGGCAGTATGACGGAAGCCAAATTTTCCAGAACCTGGGCTGAAAAGTTGCTCTGGGGTCCAAGTGTAACGTTGGATTTGGTGTTGAAAGTTAGCTGCTCTACTTTAGCGATATTGGTCTGATCTGCATTGGAGCACGAAGCCTTATTGTAGTTCTTCAGGATGAGCATAGTCAAGCCGGCAGCGATGATGGGGATGGAGATGGCCGCGACGATGGGGAAATAATTTCTTTTAAAGATGACGAGACGCTTTCGGAACATGACCCAAGCCTGTTTGAATATCCCAAGCCTCTCTCCAGCATAAAGGCTTACACCCTCACATTCCTTATCTGCTGCCTCAGTGCTCGGCGATTGCCTGAGTTGCTGATCTTGGATATCTGCCGTCTCCTCGGCAACCTTGAGGAATACATCTTCAATGGTTGGCCCCGAGACATGGTACTCGGTGACTCCAAGCGCTTCGAGCTTATCAACCAACTTGCCAGCCGATGTGGAATCAGGAATATTGTAAATGGTTTGATCATATAGTCGCTTGGCTGAAACATCCGAGACTTCCGGAGAGCCACGTGGGACGTGCACTCTATAACCGCCACCCATTTTGGCCTTCAATGCTACAGCAGATCCCTCACACTTGAGCGTGCCTTTGGACAATATTGCGATATGGTCAGCCAATAGGTCAGCCTCGTCCAAGAAGTGAGTTGTTAGAATGATAGTGCGTTCTCCTCTCGCGGCAAGGATGATATCCCAGATCTTACGTCGGCTGAGAGGGTCCAATCCACTTGAAACTTCATCAATAGCACAGACATTGCTACCACCGGTAAACATGATTGCAAGCTGAAGTTTTCGCTTTTGCCCACCGGAGAGAGTTTTCGACTTGGCCTTTTTCTTTACCAATAGGTCGCAGTCACGGAGAAGCTGATGGAGGGTTTCCTTGCTCTCTCCCTCACATTTGAGTTTGTTCCAGATCCTAACGTGCTCCTCAACTGTCAACTCATCCCAAAACACGTTCTTCTGTGGGCAGACTCCTATGCCGCCCGTTCTCCCCGTATTAATTCGGATTTCACCTTCGTCGACGGCGGCTAGCCCGGCGATGGCCTCGAGGGTGGTCGTCTTTCCAGATCCATTGGCACCGAGAAGGACAAGGACCTGTCCCTGACGGATATCGAGATCAAGTTTGTTGACAGCTGTGACAGTCTCTTTCTTCTCAGCAGAAAGCAAGTTGCCCAAAATGCTTGGCTTGTACCTCTTAGTGAAACCTCGAAGCTCGACAGCATTTCCAGGGGCGATCAGATCCGGGTTAGAACTCCTGTGTCCAGCCGATTCGGTCCCATAAAGCCATTTCTCAACGTAAACAGCACCGAGAGCGAATCCGATGATCTGAACAATGAGAAAAACAAACAAAACAATGGCCGGAACAGTCGAAGCTTGGTCAGGCGGGGACTTGGTAAGCGAAGCAGCTTGATTTTTCTTCTCGAAGCGACCAAAGATGACGGCCATCAGGACAAAGTTGGATGAAGGGCAGAGCAAACTGAGAATAGCGACGGCACCGGAGGAAGATCCGTGGCATACTTGGGCGACAATGCCGAGAGCGATGCTAACTAAGGTAGTAGATATCCCCGAGAGTTGAGTTTTCTTAAAGAACGAGGAGGCAAAGATCGAGAACGAGGCACAGGAAAGCCCAGTTAGGATGTACCAGATTACAATTATCGCAGTGCTTGTAGTAGCGAAGACTCCATGAGCTATCGTAAGACCCATAATAATCCATCCGGAAAGATATGTCCAAGAGAACGAGAGAAAGTAAGACAAGATCCTCGCAGATTTAGAGACGCCCATAGACTCGAGAAGGGCGGATATTCCACGTTCGCGCTCCAAAGCTTGGAAACCAGTTTCATGGTAGATTATGCCCACATGGCCAAGGAAGACAGCGACACCAATATATTGAGTGACAGCGGTCATGTAGCTACATAATCACAGAATTAGAACCGCAACATCACAGGCCTCAATAGCGCCTTACCGTTCACGGATCTTGTCCTCACGCTCCTTTTGTGACAAGGAGGTATAAACGTATTCGTCGACCACAACATCCCCACTTCCTTGACGAGCCTGGTTGGCAATAGCCTTATCAATAGCAAACTGCAAGGGCATCAAGAACCTAACCTAAAGTTAGCCCCTGAAAAAAATGAAAAAAATCGCCGGCAGAAGGCAAATAGCAATCATACCTCTCAGCGTCGTGGTTGTGATTTTTAACATTGACCTTGGTCCCATCCAAAGAACTGTCACCCCTGAGTGTGTAATTCCAAACACCATTGTTTGTGCTGGCAGGACTATCGTCGAAAACTGCAGCGGAAAAGCAAGGCGAGTCCCCCCTTAAAGTCTGCTTGCACTCGACCTGCAAATCCTCCTTCTTCTCCAATACAGCCACATGTATGCCTGCCGCTACCAACGGATTCGCAATTCTGTTAATCAAGTCTCTAACATCCGATCCAAGATTATTGTGAACAAAAGCCAATTTCTTGTCCGGGTGTGAGAGTAACTCCTTCTGCAGGTCCTTAACATGTGCTGGTGTGCCGATACCAAAGGTTGCCGGTGGAACAAGCAGGTTCCTCGCATACGAGATGAAACTAATGAAGATGATGGGCAATAGGGTAGCCCGAAAGACTGTAGAAAGTGGATGTCGTAGAAATACTATGCGGACATTCTTCCTCCACAACGCCCAGGTCTGACGACCCAAATTCCCCATTGTAAGGAAGGGTGTTTTGTCGAAAGAAAGTGATAATCGGTGATGTGGCTTAAAAAGGGTTACTACGATATGTTGGATTGCTGGTAGTTGGGGATCAGCGCCCTAAAGTAGTAGGGAATGGGGTAGAGAGGGAAGGGTGAGGAAGTGTGGCACAAGGGTGGTAAGGTGGGAGGGCCAAGAGGTGAGTTAGCTGATTGTGCACTGATTGTGCACTTGATCCGTATGCTATGGTTGTAGGAATAGATCCTCCCCAGCCCCAACCGGATAACAGCACTTAAGTACTCGTACTGTGCATGAGCGCTCGGCAGGGCGCAGGGGTGATGGGGCGACTTGTCGCAGTATGGTAAAGCTTAAAAAGTGACGAGGCACTCGCTGGGGCGCCTCGCTCGTATTATGTGGTAACGTATGATACCGGTACGGTATGGCGTTAGGAGGGAAGCGTGCAAAGTGAAACAGCGGAAAACGGTAAAAATGAACGTCAACAAGGTGTCTTCTTTCGGAAGGGTTCTGAGGTTGAGGCAATGAAAGGGAATTATGCCGAAGCACGGTATTGTACCGTACGGTACTCGTACAGTATCGTACTGACTAATATTGGAGTGCCGTAAAAGATTGATTGTTTAGAGAACTGGATTGGGTGTTGGGGCAGCTGTGCCTTCCGAGCTGGCGCCTTGCGAAACGCTGATCCAGTGAGTGTAAGAGGCGACAAAGTCGTGCTGCAGACAATCGATTCCCTGTCTCCTCCTCCTCCTCCTCCTCCTCCTCTGTGTGCCTCTTGCAAACTTCTCGCCGATGAACTGTACTAGTACTTGTAATATGTGTGTGGTGAGGCGATTTGCAACGACTGTCCGTCCTCCAGAGAAGAAGTTTGAAGGAGAAGAGCAAATAGCAGAGAGGCGTTTCAGGGCAGGCCTTATTGTCGTGCCATGCACCCAAATTGACTACCGATAGTATCTAGGCTAGAAGTCTGCAAGAAATAGCGAATGACATGAGCAAGTGCAACTTTTTTGTCGTAACGGTTTTCTTGAGCGCGATATTTTCCCATCATAATATTATCTCCTCCTTGCTTTTTTCTTTTCTTTTATTTTCTTTTCTTTTCTTGACTGCTCTACTGTTGCCGTGTGATAAATCTACCGCAGGATGCGGGCGCGCGGAATGTTCGGTTCGCTAGGAGCAAAGAGGCGGCGCGATGGGGCCATGGGGGTCAACGTCGATGGATGACTTGGACACAAATCGATAATTATGCTCGGGAGGAACAGATTGTCTAGGGAATGCTATAATTGTGAATGGCTAAAGTATTTTCTCTCGACACATTCGTTCTTGCACAATGATCCCTCTCCAGAGTCTTAACCGTACTCGAGTACCCCCGATGGGAGCGGGCGGGGGACGAATAGGGATGTTTGGTGGGCAAAAAAGGAAATCGTCAAGGTTAGGGTTGTAAAAAATTACTTGTGATTGATCCCTGGCTCAGTTTCGTCTCGTCGTGGGTCGGCTAGAGACTCTACCGGTATTCGTGTAGCCTAGGTGACACCGTGCACGAAGAGCCCAACGAATGATGTTGACTCGTAGCCGAGGATGTTGGTACTGTAGCAGTACCACAAAGTTTTCAAGCTGTTCTGTGTGACTTATATGGGGGCTGTGTAAGAGAGAACTCGAGTACCGTACCCTACCGTATCGTATCGGTAACCTCAAGCAAAAACCATTGAAAAGCCCATTTGGGCAACAAGGACCTTCGACATCTCACATAGCACTATTTGAGTGGGTGAAAATATATACATACATCAGGAAGCACCGGCCTGGCTATACGAATACTGCCCCATTGGTGACGCGTCCATGCCCTGTCCATATTGTCTGAGGATCATGAATCTCACCAAAGGACCAAAGTCTCCCTTTTTGCTCAAGGCGCTCTGGTTTGTTGACATTTTTTCTTGGCGCTCGTCTAGTTAGCCTCAAGAGCCTCATCTACTGGTGTACCGGTACCGGTATAGTGCCGTATGATAATGCGGCGAAAGGTTAACGTTAATTTAGCCTCGATGGTTATACCGGTATCAACACATGCTCGCTTGATAACGGACCCTGCTCCGTTCGAGTTGGATTAAATTATGGCTTCTTCAATACACTATTTTGTGATATACTGTACTGGTAGTGTGAAGAGTGGCTGTGTCGAATGATTGATTGCTTGGGTATCTGGAATACTGTGTGTCGGCACGATAGTGAAGGATTGAAGGATGCCGATACGGCACTGTGCTAGCGCAGTTGGAGTACCGGTACCGGTATTAGTGCTCGAGTACGATACCGTATTTGCACTGGTGTCTGCGAGTACTAGTAGTGTTATGCCTTGGGCAGTGGTGTCATAAAATTCGCTGCCAGGCCCCAAACCAAAAGTAGCTATCATATAGCTATTCTTGGTAGCAAAAATGCCCTTTTAGGCTACGCCTGACTCGGCACCTCCAGCCGCTAAATTTTGATCAAATCACAAAATCCTCTCATCCACTCCACATCAGGCTTAGCCTGGATGGTAACGAATTTTACCGTTTCACACCTCAGAAAGGGATCGAGGGCGGAAGGAAGGTTTTCAATGGCGGGACTCCCTCCGAACGTTGAGAACAGACCCGGGAGGTCATTTGTCCGCCCCACACTTATCGCGGCCCATCCAAGATAGGCTCAAAATTGCAATAGCGGTAGCCGGCGAAACCGGCACTCCAACCCTTCATTGGTGAAACTTTAAATCAAGCACTTCTTGGCAATCTTCAGCTGCTACTATTTTGGGCATTTGATCCGAATAAGGCGTATAACTTCTAAACCCTCTCGTCACCATAACTTGCCAAAGCCATGGATCAAAGTCCCCAACAGCGGCCCTGTCAAGCTGAGGTAGAGTATATATATAGCCAAGTCTAGTCATATGGTTCCGTTTTTTCTCTTCCTTCACTTCAGAATCTTCGCTGCCAGGCATAAATTTCCCTTTGTGTGCAGCACAGGTGGTCGTGAAAGTATTTTTGGACATCCCGTCCTTGGCTCTTTAGTCTGGCCGTTTGCGCAGAGTGAAATGACTCGGAGTGCAGAGTTCTTGAGGTATACCACCAAGGGCATCCAATCACTCGTCAATAGATACGTGTCGGCATTTCTAGTGAAATCGGTGGCCAGGTAATGTAGAAGAGGCGGGGGCACCCAGCAGTTGCGTAATGGTCGCTACTAACGGAGATTAGCGACTCCAATTTAATAAGGCTGTCCGGAGGGTGAATTAGGCTCAAGGACACGCATCCAATGCCGTACTGGGTAGCCTTGTGCTACACGGCTGTGTTCGTGTCTCGGGGCTGCTCCTGCAGCAACGAGTGAGAGGCCGTGACGTCTTCGACGAGTGATCCTTAGTGCGAGGCTCCACCCCGTGGCTTAAAGGAACCTCGGGGAATTGGTGTTGGAAGATATTTAGTGCAATCAAAATTCGCTTCCCAAGATGCTGCTTCCGAAGAGTAGGGCATCTTTGAGGACACTACCTGCCCTATGGGGGCAAGAATGTGACGACGATCGTGGGTTTAGCCCTTCACGAAGAGCGGAATGTGGGACGGAGAGCTATACGATGTAAGCCTAAATGTCGGTTGAGTGATGCTACCGGTAGTGGGAAAGGCAATAGACCGGGGGTGCCCTCAGCGAGGCGACGCCCTCAGCGAGGCTTGGCAAATATTAGCAGGCAGTTTTGGTTGAACGTGCCCGTC
>Ga0307507_10004644_pt1 | contig 23917 bp, 22 predicted proteins | sample 7_EM_MG_FD_207223 | JGI IMG/M metagenome (GOLD analysis project Ga0307507, IMG submission 207223) | Populus trichocarpa ectomycorrhiza microbial communities from riparian zone in the Pacific Northwest, United States - 7_EM | ecosystem: Host-associated > Plants > Roots > Unclassified | place...
TTGAGTTTTCAATCGCCGGGTGTGTAGGGGAGATGGTTCGTGACCCAAATCTCCTGCCCCGAGGGTGCCCTTATATAGGGGTTCTTCCCTCAACCCTAGCCCTGCGCGACTCATCCCGCGCGTCACGCGACTCATGACTCATAGTGAGTCATAGTGTGAAATCCATTAGCTGACTCGTCCGAGTCAGCTGCGCCCTATCTCGCAACCAATCAAAACTCATAAAACAAGTCATGTGCCCTAACGGGGTCACATGCGTAAAACCCATGACTCGTAAATATGAGTCATGTGCGAAATACATAAACCACATGACCACAATCGTGCGTCATGTCAAATATCAACCAATAACAATAAAACAATGACACGCTATTGCATCGTCATGTGAAAACCTATGAGTCAACTGACCTCGTAGTGTGAAAGATAACAAACCGATAACTAATAACTATTAGTCATGTGAGAGTCCGCCTTGCTTAGTCACCGTTTGTGACATTGGCGGGTATTAAAAAATATATTATTTTGATTAAAACCTATAAAAGTATTAATACAGCATTCTGAGAAAATAATATATCTCAATATACTCTCCTAATGTAACTGCTACAGGTTACTGGTTTGGTTTTGAGTATTATTTGATATTTAGTATGTTGTACCAGTATGTTTGATTTTGAGTATTGTTTGATACTCAGTATGTTTTATGTGTAGTTTTGAGTACTACTAGTATTATTTGATATTTAGTATATTTTATGCTTAATATTAGTAGAGTATCATTTGATACTTGATATGTTTTATGTAATATTTCAAGGCTACCACTTTCATTATGATGTCCTATAGTTATGATCTACTAAAGCCTTGGATGGTCTGAGAAGGTTATGTAAGACCTGCTATTCTCCCAACTTGGAGAGAGCAAACTTTGACTGACAGAAATTTCAATATACTTGGTTGAACAGTTACTTCTTCAGCTTGCTTCAAGAATCCATTAGAGTTCAAACATACTTCAAGTTAGCTATTAGTAGGAACTACCTTAAGTTGGTAGTTGCAACTTGAATATAGTAGTAGGAAGTTTGTTACAACAACTTAGTTTAAGCCTCTGGTACTCATTCTAGTTAGATATCAAACTTCAAGTTTAGTATAGAGCTAGTATTATTAATCTATCAATTCCTGCCACCACCTAGGAGGCAGTCACACCCAACGACTATTTCACATACACACAGTCTCTTTCTTCATGTCAACTCTCTTTTTTCTCTTTTTTTCAGTCATTCCTAAACCTGAGCTTGTATCTATCTTTAACTTGAGGTATGTGTTAAATAACCTTCCAAAGTATAATCAGATTTGAAGCTACTTACTTGACACAGAGTAGCTGTCACTAAGAGTGAATAAAATTTGACAAGTCAAAGTAATATCATAAGACATTAATTAGCTACTAGAGCACTGCTAGAGGAATAGATAGTACCTTTGTGAACCTGAATGCAAATGAAATAAGGTTGATGGAGGTTGCAAGATTGTGCAGGTGAGTAGACGTGAGGAGATGTTGGGGTGTTGTTTGCTTTTGGAGGTTGCTGGCTGACAGCTGCTTAAGTAGTGAAAACTTCTCCATGTATGACCCTATATCCCTTCATGCCCTAGTGCGCTCACGCACGTCCACACTTTAGCACTCCTCCATACACTGTGGGCTTCCTGTTACCCGCCCTCCCTGATGCTTCTAATACGATATGATAATTATATTATGATACAATATTCTACTACTGGGATTATTATACCATCAGAAGTCAAGGAAAAAAGCTCCCGGAACTGGACCACAATTTTTTATTGAGCACCATCCACCACCCTTCCCTTCCCCATCTTCCTGTCGTCTATTGTTTGCCCTTCACCTATCTTCCGCCAGGTATCGTATCTCCTCCCCAATACCCTAGATGACCTCTCTCGACCTCAATACCCTAGTCACAATATATCACCCTCCTGTGACCATTTACTCAATCTCTCTGCCTTGTATGATAGGTCTCTACCTCTCAAGTTGCATCCTTCCATTGGAGACTTTCGATACCGTAAGCTTAACGAAAACAAACTATCCTGATAGGAATAGCTTAGGGTTTTGCTCTGCAAACTACTACCTTAACCACTTGCCTCACCATCAGGCTTTACCGTAAGAAAGGGAAACCAACCTCAAATCTTTCTCGCAATCCGGTGCTCCATGAGATTAACATTGGGAAATCTAGCGAGCTATTTGTGCCAGACCGGGGCTCTTGCTTCCCAGCCGTTAGACAAAAGTTCAGAAGATAGCTTCTACCTTAAGATCCTGCCAACTCAGATGCTTCCCCTAACACCCGCTCCTCTAGTTCTCCTCCTGAGCCCTTACGGAGAAGTACCCTAGCAAACTTCCCCTACAACAACACCGTTGTCATGTTGATAGCACGTAATAGCGGGTTGAGCTTTTCGCTAGAATACAGTATCTTCCATCTCAGACGTGATCATGAACAGCCCGCCATGGATACAACAAAAACGGCCCCCCGCCCCTTGCCTACTAGTACTTCCTCATTCACCCACTTATCCTCCCTTCTCCAGAGCCGCCCTATCCTCTGCCGTCAGCACCACACCGTTACACCAATCACACCACCCCCTAAAAACCCCCGCCTTTTCCAACTTCAACGGGAACTCAGGAATCTCTTCTATTCCCATTGTACAACCACTTCCTGTGCCAGAATCACCATCATCACTTTGCCCCACATAGCCTCCCGGTTTCCAAAACGAGCACCCCCTTTCTTCATCAAATAACTTATTTGCCGTAGCAATAGCCGGTTCCAGCGAGGGATACACCGCCAAGCACCCAGCACACAACCATATTTCGGCACAATCACACACCTTGCCAAATTCTCGTAGCGAGCACATCCTATGATTTGAGCACAAGCGGCGTAGCCGCAAAGATTGTACCCATGGACTCGGTCTTCGTGCGCAATTCTACCCACCTCCCATTAGCATTATCACTGTGATAGGACAGAGAGAAGGGGGGGAATCATACGCGGCAAACAGGTTTCAGACACCCCTTACATTCATTCACCAGATCTTTAACACATCTGCGAGGTTGCTGCTGGCCGGAGTTCTTGCATACTAGTGATGTAGAGGTTAGGTTTTCCCGCTGCGGGAGGAGGAGGGATCTGAAGGGGTGGCAGGTGCTGCTTAGGGATGCGAGGTCGCCCAGGTCTAAGTGTTTCGCTAGGGATATTAAGAGTGGGTATGATGACAGGAGGGCTGTAAATGGGTGGGTGATGTTGGGGTTTGGCTGGGGTTTTGTTGTTGGCAGCCCTCGAGAGTTATTATGAGGCGGAGGGTTTGAGGAGTCTAGGTTTAGGAATAATACCATTTTTGTTTTGGTCTTGTTCGCGCGCTGGGACCCATGGTGGATTGGATTGAGGTTGGAGTTGAGCCATCGGCTATTGCATCCATAACTTGGAAGGTGGGACGACGCGGGGCTGGGTTAGGTATGTTTCTATTTTTCCCGCTAGCAAGTTGTATTTTACTCCTCCAATGTTTGTCACGGCAACTGTGAGTAGCTGCGCCCAAACAACCCCTCACTACCTTCATCTTCACGCAAACACCTCCGAACAAAATGTCAGAAACAAATAGGGAAGAAATCCTTGCACGGCATCGGAAGGAGATTCGAGAGTTAACAGCACGGATAACGCAGAAGAAGAAAACCGCTACAAAGAAGACACGTCGGGGGATTAATTCAGAATGCGAATCTTTGGAGCATGAATTGAAAGAGCGGCAATCCCACGAGATCGCCGCTTTGGACAATCCTGACGGTGAATCTACAGAAGCTTTAGAAGCTCTGGAAAGCAAGCCGCGGAGCCAGGAGAAAGAAGAGGATACGGAAGGGCCAGAGGAAAAATCAGGTACAATGACTAATGCCGCAACAAATACCACTGCCTTCAAAGATACCCCACAGCAATCTCTAGTCGGTCAAAAAAAGCCCAATCGCCAAAAAGCCAGATTAGCCCGTCGCGCGGCCGAAGCTGCAGCCTTAAGTGCAGCAGCCGAAGCCGAAGCAAGTGCTCTTCCAAGCCCCCGACAAGCCGAGATGGCAGCCATGCAAACCCTCCTCACAAACCTACACTTGAGCGAAAAAGAGATCGCTCCCGACGGGCATTGCCTCTACTCTGCGTTTGCGGATCAGCTCCCTACACCCTCGGAATACAAGACTACAAGAAAGAAGTGTGCGGAGTACATGCTTGCGCACCGGGATGAGTTCGAGCCCTTCCTCGAAGAGCCAATCGAGGAGCATGTCCGGAAGATTAGAGAAACGGCGGAATGGGGGGGCCAGACGGAGGTTTTGGCCCTAGCGAAGGCTTTCGGGGTTGTTGTTAATATTGTGCAGGCAGAGGGACGTGGGGTTGAGAGAATGAACGAGGAGGGGGTGGAGGGGGTGGAGGGGGAGGTCTGGTTGGGATATTATAGGCATAGTTTTGGACTTGGGGAGCATTACAATTCTTTGAAGAAGGTTAAGGCTGAAGGAGGATCTTGATGGCCTGGGTTACGATTGGTTCGTAGGGTTGGCCATGCCCGGACACATAGATATTCTTTTTGTAATGATAGAGGTGCTTTATTCTCCCGACACAACCGTACAAGCAAACACACCCCGCCCACCTCCTCGTGCATTGCTGCCGACACCTAAGCCCAAATATTTCCACCGTCGAAACCCAACTTACGACCCCCGATACGTACTATACGCATAAGGACTCAACAATAGGGGAATATGATAATGCTGATCGATCTCCTTGACCGTAAACACCACCTCAACATACGGAAAGAATGTTTCCCCCTTGAAATGCTCCCAGGTCTCGAACCTAATCTTGTAGGTGAATCCTTCTTGGAGCACCAACTTCCCCGCGACTCCCTTCTGTCTCATCTCCCATGCTGCGACCCTCCCATCCTCGTTCGTCGACGCCCTCGCTACTTCAAAGCACGAACTGGACGGGGAACCGTCCTCGGAATTCAGGAACCGGGATAACGTGCACGGGATATTTGCCGCCGGCTTACCGACAGAAGTGTCGAGGACGTGGCAAGTTACGGGCGGACGCTGGGTGGACATGATGCTTGTACGGAGAGATGAGAGGTGGATGTTAACGTTCGGTGGTAGAAGGGAGGGAGAGAAAGGAAAATGAGTGGAAAGGAAAGAAGAGAAAAGTATCCCCCGGCAGGGGTTTATATCCACCCCGAGTGGTGGTTTGTCGGTTTTTGCTGGCAGTGGGACGATAACTGACGGAATGGTCCGTTCTAGACGGTTCGCTGCAGCCAAGACTTTTCCAAATCGGGGGTGGCATCCGGGATGGGGAAAAATCGGGACAATTTAGGCCTGTTTTCGGCGTCTGGCGGTAATTCCTCCTGTCGAAATTCCGCTCTAGCCTCTCTACCCGCGGACCGTGCAGTGGGCATATGCGTAAAAAAGCCGCAGAGCTATGATACCACGACTAATTCATCGCCACTTCTTTCCTTAGCCCGCAGGAGAAAACCTCTATTCGAGTGATATCTCGTGATAGGTTAAGATTATTTGCCTACGATTACTCGATATGCCCTGCATACCGGTGGACGAAACCGTAAGCCACTTGGACACTCCCACTTCAACGGTTTGGAACATAGAGATATTATATGATACGGTGATAATTGGCCAATGATGAAACATTTTTAATTTGAAGATACAGATGTCATGACTTAGAATAAGTATTTTTGACTAGTAGGAAATTGAGCCACTGATAGTCTGCTGGCTCTGAAGAACTTAGGGGGTGTTTGGCACGCTGTGGTTTGGGATAGTCATGAGTTAAAATCATGACCCCCAAACAAGACTCGAAATCACGACCCGCAAACAGCCCCCTGCAAATGCGAGTGCAACTTTCAACCCCCCAAATCATAATTTGGGACTACGTAACTCTAGGAGAAGACCTAAAGACTCCCTAAAGGTATGATACGAGATGAGATATTTGTATGATAGCCTTAAATATTCATATGCACACTATGAAAATTTCCCAAATCATGATTTGAAAGAGGCATCATATCAAGCCAAACACTATGATATTTCGAATCATGATTTCAGATAGCGAAGAGCTCAAATCACGGCGTGCCAAACATACCCTTAGTCCCCGCACACAAATTCTCACCTATTTTCGAGAGCTTCTGGCCTAGGACCAGTGCTATAGGCTATACGGTACAGTAGGCCACAGGGGGATGGGCATTCCAATCTGATTAGTAGGGGTAACTTCCTTCCCTACGGATACCCCCGCTGCCAAAGTCTCCAAACACTGGTGTAGACGCTAACTTAAGCGTCTTACATACCAACTCTCGCTCACTCAGGCTACTACGATGGGGAAATGGCCTTAGTGCAGCAAGATACTACCACACAGTCACAATTCGCAAAAGTTAAATTTACCGACACTCGAAAAGGTATACTTGTCTGATGATACAGTCTACTAGGCTCTATTTTTCTCCCCTCTGCAAAGCTAGGGGCCTAATAAGCTCTGGCGCAGCGATATATTAGATACATTCTAACCTATCGTCCCTAGGATCATACCAGGCAAACAAGCAACAAAGACTGCTGAGCACTTATCAAGCTCCTACATATCAGCACCCCCACCCTAATAATTAAGGAGCAATTGCATCACCATTCGCACCCCTAGCCCTAGGAACCCAGTCACACTTTGTGAAGGACAGATACAAATTATTTTTCTCCTGGCGTATCATACAACTTATCCACACCCCGCGCTAATCCGCTCCCGTGAAACGCCACAATAAAAAGAGAAGGGAAAGGGAAATCTCTCGCCCCCAATCCCCAGCATAATCCTGGATTACCGTTCATAAGCTGACTTAGGCAATGTCAAAGCCCCCCGGGGCACAGGCACTAATCCCACCAGGGAGGAAGTACATCGAGTGCGCAGTGACATTGAGAGTGATTAAACCTTGCCCTGTGTTTCCTCCCGTATTCAAGATACCATAGTAGATTTTCACGTTGCTGGCCCTGATGTTGCTGTCGCCATGGGAAATCCAGTACTCCGGGGAGATATGGTAGTATCCCAAAGCAACAGGAGGCAATCTCGGTACAGGGTCATCTGATTTTTCATAGAGCCATTATGTTAGGAACTACCACCGCAACGGACTATACTAGGGTGGAGGAGGAGAGTAATACTCAAATGGGTAACCCTATAATTCCCTGAACTCTGGCTGACAAACGTGGAGAACTTATTATTGCCAATCCTGGGAGCACCATAAGTGTACAGCTCAGTGGTATATCCCAATCTCCTGAACTCTGTAGCTGTAATAGTAGCCAGCGCACCACCGAGGGAATGTCCGGTGACAACTAGCTTGTAGGAAGGGTACTGGGCGTGCAGCGACGTTACAGATGCAAGGATGGATGGAAATGCCTCTCTGAATGCGTTGTAGAAGCCGCTGTGGAGCTTGCAGCCCGAGCAGTAGACTGAAGCATCTTTCCAGAGGAGCTGGATGTTCGCGAACCAGTTCTTCAATGAATGGGAGCCGCGGAAGGCAATGGTTATAGTCTTTCTGGTGTCGTCGCGGGCGACTATGCCTGTTGTATCGGCGACGGCAGTGCTTTTTTTTTGTTAGTTTTGACCATTCCTGGGACAAGGAAGAATGGGGAGAAAGTACTTTGCGAATTCAATGATCGTGGTAACGCTATTCGCGGTAACCTCGGGGCAGATGTTGTCTTTGCAGGTTACTTCTGTCCCAGGAACATTATTCGGGTCGCAGTATGCTGCGGCCGCGAATTCAGCGTAATAGTACATTTCGGCTAGTGTTGGTCCGCTGATGGCTGTCAGGCGGATTGTTAGCTATCGTTTTTGGGTGGGGTATATATACATATTATGGGGGACGTACTAGAGACGCTCTCCGTGGCTGAAAAAGTAACGACATCACCCTGAATCAGGTTTGAGTCCATAGCTAAAAGTTCTTCAATAGTGCGATCCTGGGGTACGTCTTGTGGCACTCCTGTTGGGGAACCCGCTACCCCGGCGGCATAAGCCGCCAGTAAAGCGAGGATAGTCTTTGAAACCATCGTGAAGGAAAGAGAGAAGGTATATGGAAATAGTGTGAAATGTTCTAGCCAAATAGGTGGTAGCCTCGATGAAACTGCTAGAGAGGTGGAGAGATGGGAGCAGGTTATATATTTATAGCTTTCCTTATATCTCCTTTTAGTCTTCTCTGCACAATGGCAGGGAGGGGTTAATCGACCAAATGCGCTGGAGGCGGATGATTTAGTTAATCCGCAGCATGATCCTTACTTTTATATCATCCCCTTGGGCCCTCTTCCGCTACTACCTGGCTCCCGCCCATAATTGAGCCTGCGTTACATTAACACTCTAGGAACCCACTAGCTAACTTGATACCTCCTCCTATTTAGAGCTATATTACCGAAGGCCCCGCAAGCACCTTGTGACTAACAGCGCAGTGTCGTATTTTGTATCTATGCATCGTGATTCGCCCGACGGAGTGGTAGTGGGAAATTCGGCGGTGCTGAAAGGGCAAAAAGAAAAAAGAAAAGAAAAAGAAAAAGTCTTTTGCGCGTCCTGAACGAAGCGGGAGGTTTTTTTTCGTATGGGTAACAGGATCGACAGGACAGGCTCCTGTTTAATGCTTGGTACTCGATCACAGGGGTTGTGGGAAGTGCATGAGCTGTACTGTACTCCCGGTACCGTACTCAATGAAAATGCAAATCGGGATTGTATATATGTCTGGGAGAGGAAATTTTCCCGTGATGGTGGATTATTACCTTATGTGTATTAGCCGATAACAGAAAGTATTGTACTCGAGTACTGGTCCGGTACGGAACTCTAGTCGCTTGAAGGAGATTATTCAAGTACTTCGGAGCCTTGTTGGAGCCGCCAGGTCCGTACTTTTGCGAGCCGAGTAGATGGTCAATAGCTTAATGGGGGCGGGGGTGGGAGGATTGTGGTTCGGACCGTACAGGGTCCAGTAAGAAGTGATTGAATAGCTATTTAAGGTTAACCAGCCAAATATTCCCCATCCGGTTCAGGTTAACTGTTCCCCACCGTTGTAGAGTTTTGGGGTTCTAATCGATTGTCTTCTTTCCTCCACTCGTAGCAAGCTCTACTAAGTATGATATCAGTAGATTATTATAGTGCGGTAGTAAATTAGTTAAAACAGTGGTATCCAACATGGTCCCCTTTCGCCATGAGTAATTAGGATAAGCGAGAATCAATAACTCCTATTAGGAGTCTGATTGGTCGAGTGAGTATCCATGAAAATTCAACTTGCAACCCTAGACCAACACGCAATTTCACCCCAGCAAGCCACCCGTTGGGCATCACGAGCCTAATGGACGCCTCTAACTCTCTCATTGGACTACCGTAAAAACTCGGCTATAATGAACTTGCCTGAGCTAGTCGTGCAGCGAAATCAGACCCCCTGATTGATGGAGAACATAAGCAAACCTCTTTGGACGGCCTCCTGGGCCATTCAAAGGACTGACAGCCGCTGCACGACCAGCCCAGGCGAGTTCGTTATTATAGCCGAGTTTTCACGGTTCAGGGGGTTGTCGAAAAGTCTGTCGAACTGCCCGTTCATAGGCCCAGTTTGTATGCGTACGAACCGTTGCCAGACCACACAATTGGTAGGTTTCCTCAAAATTGAAGGAAAAAAGCCTGTCGAACTCTTGGCGCCAGGTTCGAGCAAACTCCTTTCGCTGAGTGGCCCAGAAGGCCTGGAGCCAATGAGGGGGGTTCGACAGACTTACCCACAACCCCCTGTACTTCATGGTGCTCTTATCTTAAGTAAAACGACCAGTAAAGAGCAATAACTGGCTGTACTGTAAGGGCAGGCATACAGAGATCGCACACACCACTTTAGGCTCTCAACAGTTTTTAAGGATTTTGGCTAGTAAGCCCCTTTAGCATGTGCGAAGACTCTATGACGGTGCCTTGTGCCCGTACTCATATTGCAAGCTATAGCATCCTCGCGAGCTCCACAAAGTGCTAGTACGAAATGCCGGGACTAAGCACATCCAATGACATTTGTCAGGCAGCAGGAGCACCAGACAAGAATTCCATTTGTGAACCCCGAACTCTTCAATCCTTACAAACGAGCTCGAGTCTTCCAACGTTCCCAAATAGAGTGGCTTAGATTCTATCGTAAAGTTCCCACAAAAAAACAATCTTTGGGGCACGGGAATCCCCGTTTCCTCATCCCCACCATGCACCCTCATATCATCGCGAAACCCCACAGGGAAGCTACAAAAAAAAAAAAGCAGTGCCCTCGCACCCTGCTGTCCCAGATGGCCAAATCTGAGAAGAATTTCATCCGGGACAACGGGGGATCCAGGATAAAAGGAATGAGAGAAAAATTGTATTATCTGAAGAAAAATAAAGGAAGGTATGTTCCCACTCCGATCAAAAGTTTTATCATTACAAATACTCATATGTAGTATTAGCGCCTCTAGTCGTCGTGGACCTACGCGCGGCCTGTTCTTCAGGGCTGTCCTCCTCTTTGTAATTATGATACTTGTACCACAATGCCCTTTCTCCTTTGGCTTCACTTTTCCCTTTCCTTACTCTTTTCCCCTCCCCTGTCACCCGCCACTCTCCTAGTCCCTGACTTCCTTTAAGTATTTTACTAGATCCTACGTTTCCCTTTTTTTGTATAGTTTTTCTATAGGCTATCATAGCATCCGCTTTAGCAGGTCAACTTTCTATAGATAAAGTAGAGATGTAGAGAAAACTCATCCAAACCCGAAAACTCCCTATCCGGTTCGACGGACGATATCTTTTGATAGTTCGGAGGTGCTGCAGATTTTGTACGGTTCAGCAAGGTACCTGATTCAAGGTAATCCGGAGTAGCGGAACACGAGTGAAAAGAGAGACAGGAGGGACTCCGAGGGAGAAGGTACCGTACTTGTAAAAATCCCTGCGAGATAAGCGATAAGTGAGGGAAAAAAGGAGGGGTAGGAAGAAAAAGAAAATATACCAAATCCGAGCTTACTATTGCACTTCACATGAGAAAAAGAGTATTGCCCCTAAAACCGCGGCTGTAAAGAGAAAAAAAGGACAGTCAAGCGGGCAAGCGTTCCGCGAGCGTCTGGGAAGGTGGAGGAGGACGAAACCCAATATTTCTTTTGAGAAAATCGGCCTTTCTTGCCTACTCCTCACCTCCGGGCCCGCCCGGGCCACCTGGGAACGGTCCGTGACTACTTTCCCGTTTTCTTGGCCTCTTATTCCTATCTCTACTGTCATTTCCTTTCACTATTTTCCACTTGCTGGTGGTATTTTCACGATAGGAGCCCTTGTGGGATCTTGATTGGGCTGGGACCAGGGGGTCCATGCGAAGGTTCCTCTTCTCGAAAGAAATTTGGAACTATCGGCGGCAAACGAGAGACCAGGATAGCGCGATGGGGAATCCTTTCCATCCGTTTTTGCAGTACCTCTCGGGTACCATCCACTGAGAAATGCACCACTGAAAAAAAAACGCGGCATTCTACCTGGGCATACTGATGAAGTTGAAATGAAAACAGATAGCTAGAAGAACAGCATTGGCGCACAAAGTGTGTACAAGCTAGACTCAACGTGGCCGAACTCCAACAAAAACGCTAAAACATGATTGAAATTACCGTAGCTTAGACAGTTTACAGATTTCCTGAACTGCTTCTTCGACTACTTGCATGAATTATAGCCATATCTGCCATATCTGCCATATCTACCATATCTACCATATCTACCATATCTACCATATCTACCATATCTCCCATATCTCCCATATCTCCCATATCTCCCCCCTTCTCCTTAGCCTGTATTCTATTCTATTGTAGAGCCTAAGACTATTTACTTCTAGTGCTATGCTTTTCCTGTCCGCATATCCCTGTCCGCATATCCCTGCTACGGTATTCTTCTTATTGCACTTGCATCTTATCTCTCCAAGGACATCATCGTGTCATAGGAAACAAGCAGTATCACTGTGTCACTCTACCTCTCATTTCCCGGTAATTTACCAAATCTTGTCATACGATTTCAAGCCTTATGCCTTAAGTTACACTATTTGATATATTTTATTCTACTAAAGGTCCAAGTTTAGTGAGGACAGATTCAGGTTTAATAGAGTAAGTGCTATCAGAGGTAATTGCAGGGGCCATATGGCATTACTTATGCATTAACTTGAATAAGAGAGAATTGTCTCAGGATGTCTAGATTTCCCTTTTAGGTAAGGTGCTGTTTTGTTTTGCTGGCATTTTCTCCCGCCTCCGTCAAAATAGGAAACTCAGACGCCCTGAGACCCCTCTCTCTTATTCAAGTAAATGCGGGTATAGCTTGCATGATAATAGCTTAAGGCTAAACTTAATTGCTTTCTAGATGAATATATCCATATATTATTGCTATGATCAACCAAGAAATCAGTCTTCAACAGCAAAAGGTATCAGCTTGAGTTAGGGTATATCTAATACCTATTCTAGGAGTACCTTCCATATCCTAAAACAAAATTTGTCAAGTTTTAAAAGGTCTCCCCTTTCTGTACTATTTTGTCCTCTCACATATGAGCCTGGCCGTGAATACTACATGCCAAGATCAAGTGTCCATGGATCTGCCCTATACCGGTACTCAAATTTGGCTCATTTGTACTACCACCCCCTGTTGCGCTATCTGCTGGTACTTGTATTCGTCATGCTCTTCTTGGAGACTGTCGCTAAGAACAACGAAGAGAAAAAATTACGGGGTTATACTCGAGTACTGTGGGAAGTGGAAAGAACCAAAAGACACCTAGGATTAGGGATGACACCCCGAGTCCGTACGATACAGTACTGTTACATCCCTCAACTCGCATTTTGGGAATGCTATCTTCCCTCCGTTCTCATCGCCATCGATTCTCTACACCAGTATACCCCCTTCTCCGGAAGAGAGGAATATATCCCCATGCCAAACTACAGACCAAATAAAAGGGGGAGAATCGGAGCTTTCCCAGCTTTTTTCTTCTTTCTTCGTTTTTGCCCCACTGCCAGGAGTTCGATAGAGGGCAGTACATACTCGCACGGCAAGTTGGAACCGGACACTTTGTACCAGGATAGCCGCCTGTATTATCTAGCTTCAGCTTAGCAGCGTGAGTACTGTAGTCGCATTTACAAAAATTGCCGCCGCAAGCTCCACAGTCGGGTTCATGGCCCTTGCGAACCAATATCTTCTATACCATAAGTAGTTTATAGAGAGGGGCTTTCCGGGTTACAAAGGGGGGGAGGTTTTCTGCATCCGGACCAATGTTCTTTTCGTTACCTATTTTGTATCTATCCAAGGACGAACGACTTGCTAACTCGCTTGGTGTTACGACAAAGTTGTAGTCTTCTACTATCTCTTTTTGGGGTGATCTAGAGGGAGGGAACCGGCGCTGTGGTCTTGTTGGGTACTGTACTCGAGTACTTGCACCTTCACATGTTTTCTCGCTTGTTGGCTCATTTTTGGGTTGATTGCTTGGCTAGCTTGTGGAGGGGTTGTCATACAGGAGGCAGAAAGCTGCAGGGACGGAAGCGAGAGGACATGTGAGGCCGCTATTGAATCGGAAAAAAAAAGAGAGGAGCAAAATTGAGCCGAAAGATACGCAGCAGTACGATAGAAACAAGTCTGATCTGCTGACAGAGGGGCAGCATTTTGGGGGCCGACCGATTAGGACTCGGCATAGAACTTCCTAATGCTTCCGTGTCCCCACCTGATTTCTCTCTCACAGCTACAGTAAATAAACAATTCTTTCTGTCCCCCAATTCTTCAGAGGAAACCCTCCATCTTTCAGCTACGCTCTTAGTATCCTAACACTAGCTATCCTCCGAGAATCGAGTGCTCACTAATTAATCTTCTTATAGGGCATCACGTAACGGGTAGTTAGAAAAAGTCGATGTCCTCACTCCATTGTGGCCTACCGTCACACACCATCACTCACTCGCCCGTTCACTAACCTGCATTGACAAAGCTCTCTATAACCTGTGCAGCACACAGAATATGCCACACCACAAAAACAAATTACCGAGATCTAAGCTCCATCTCTCACATGTTTCTCGTCATCCCTCTCACGCATCCTAGACTCATCGCCCCCGAACGTCATACATCGTGTCTCTCCCCTCCCTCTCTTTCCCCCCTTGAGCAGTCCCCATGACCGTGTGGCCCCAGCTCTTGGAGGCTACACATAATTCCTTCGCACAGCATAATACTGGAAACAGAAACGTACTCGATCGTGAGATGAGGGTGAGAGTTCAGGTAAAACCGGACATAAGGAACGTGGTTTCTGCCGGATAATCGCAGCTAGGTATGCAGGTCGATCCCAGATGCATCTTGTAGAAGGAGGCTTGAGTGACTACGCTGGGTTCCGGAGCATCCGAAGATCTGCTGCAGAGTGGGGAGGGAGGGAGGCAAAGAGGGTTTCGATTTTTTACGGGGCTTGGGGTTGGCCAAATCTGTGATGACTGAGGAGTCGTGGTATTGTGGCCGGAGGTATGGCATTCATGAGCGGTACGATAGCCTCCCGCTTCTTAATCAATATGTCCTAATACTAAAGACATCCCCTTCATCCCACTCGTCCTAAGACCAGAGTACGAATTCACCCGTGTTATACTGCCTCATACTCTCTTCTTATGCCGTCCTCGAGTACTATTGCCTAACCTGGTTATTCTATAAAAAGGGGTCAAAATCCTCAAGCTAGGGCACCCTAGAAGAGTTAGGGAACAAGTATCCTCTAACAAAAGAAATGAGCAAAAAAGATGTGACAAGAGTGGGACTTGAACCCACGCTCGGTTTCCCGAACCAGGATGCATGTTAAGATAGCCTTAACCTGGCGCCATAACCAACTCGGCCATCTTGCCATTATTAGATAGTATTTCTGTTTTTCAAATATACATAGTACAGTAATCATTTGTTTTGCTCCTCCTGTTGGTACAAATACCCTAGTAAACCGGTAGCACTAGATCTCAATGACACTGATCTAAATGGTAACACGAAACCGTGTGAGGTGCTAGCGGGGGCCATCAGGGGGCCCGAAAACTATTAATTGGGAAGGGAGTATCACTTCCTACATGGCAGACGTGCAGAAGAGACGGTACACGCAACCCCCGTGGGCTATAGGAGATTGGCACACGGGACCCGTGGGAGCGTTATTAAGGCGGAACGGTATCGATCCTGAGGCGAAAGACATCAGAGGCCAAGCTCAGTTAAGTGGTCTTTAGGAGGAGGTAAGCCTGTCTTAAGCTATCGTACTACCATATTCACTCTTGAAATTCGCTATTTCAGGCACCCCTCCAATGTCCAGATGCAAAGACAAAAGCTCCTGAAAAATCTTAATGCTCTCCCGCCGTGGTAAAATATCAGCCTTCAGGATGTGTCTGACTAATTAACTAGTGTGCGCAATTCCACTAACTTGTCAATCTAAACCTATCTTGGGCTGACGGAGATAGCAAATTTCAAGAGCAAATGTTACTATCAGAACACAAAACACCTCCTCTGAATCAATAGGCCCGAATGGGGGGGGCACCGCTACATTTAAAAGGGACTCCCCAACTGGGGAGCCCCAGCCAACTATGCCTCCTCCCAAAAGGATCTTGGGGTTTTGATATCCACGACCAAAAATTTCTACTCCCCTCTATTGGTATTCATACAAGGCTGAAGTTCTCCCTTTCTAACTGCGACTATGGACTCTCCCGAGTGAGAGAGTTTTTACTTGCGCTTGCCCCCCATTTTATCCAACACTCTCGTCCGTCTCTCTATCCCCAAAATACTCAACCCAAATTCCTACTATACTGCTGAAACTCACCCCCACCCATACCACTCAACACACTGACTAACCCATCAAAACACACAGGAGGTATGCTAAAAGCTGTCCCTGACATGACCCCCCTCACTCATTACAGGAACCACACCCCCACCATTATAAGAAAGAAGGAAAAGAACATTTACCGTGGCATGCCAATTCTCCCGCGATAAAGGCTCTCGAAAACACTCAATCCCCATCTCTAAACACCTCATTTCCCATAATTTTCAATATACTTCATTAACCTTTCTTCAGACCCCCCCTCCGCCTCTGCCAACCCCTCCCAACCCTCGCTGTCAACTTTACCCTTCTGTTTGTAGATATCACAAGACTGGTGGACAGACCCTTCATGGATTTGAATGTAGCATTTACTTAGGGAGCGAGTGATGGGGAGTGAGCTGAGAATATCACATAGTGGATCGTATCTGTCCTAATTCAGGCCCACCTTCACTGCTCCTTGTGGGTATTTACCTCCCCCATATCCTACATACCCAAAGCCCAAGAGAACCCCCCACAGCAGAGCATAACTTAGAGGACTCTTCACTTCCTTCCTATAGCCTACTATTTATATCTCGCATGCATTCCCACCTCCCTAATCCCAGACTGTCTCCCCTTCCCATGGTCCTATAAGCAACGCGACAGTATCACATCCCATCACCCACCGCCTTTCGCTCCACATTATTCCCTTAAGTTATCTTGCAGCTCTCTACCACAACAAATGCATTATAGACTGCTCTGCTCTAGGAACTACTACCTCTACCATGAGCCATCTCCGCTAAAACAGAGCCCAGGGCAAAGCGAACCTTAACCTCCCTAATTGTCCACGGCGTTCAGGGAAACTTGTCCACTATCAGCAAGATTAGTGATTGGGACAGGAACTACCGTTCCTGGGGTCAGGGGTAATGTTGGAGGGAGTAAGGGATTATAGTGTTATCCCTGAAATCCGATATAAAAAATATTTGCAGAGAGTTGCCCCAGTATCTTTTTCATATTTTCTTCCTTGCTTTCTATTGTTTCCATACTACCGGTATTGGACAATTCACTTCGCACCTCAATCAAGATCAAGTGGCTATCACCACATATCGCTCGATCACACACCAGTATACCTTCATTCTTTAATAGAGTCCATAGCACCTAGCAGTCTACTTACAGCACTTCTATCAAAAACCCTTGCAAGAACAACACCATGCGCGCTAAGTCACTAGCCAGAACACTACAATTTACCTACATAAAACCAGTACCAGATCGATCCAATGACCCCCTTAACCCCTGCCCACCGGATAACGAAGCACCTTTGGCACATCGGCGGGGTGAGGGAGAAAGGAAGGAACAAAATGTGCAAAAGCACAGCTAACAAGAAGCAATGTTTATCGTTAAGAGATCGGCTAGCTTAAGTTAAAAAAAAGTCCAAGACCAGCATAAAAAAATGTAAGTAGGCAAGACTGAGGGGGCTTATGTCGGGTCCCCAGACTGGGTGACAGTGGGCAAACGGACTATTATAGCTCGTTTCCGCCTCCCTCAAAGTCTTAAGGCCCCTCCAGTAGGACAATGTACTCTACGACCAGCATCAGCAAAAGAGACATCCCGCGAACAGCACCCCGAGGATAACCTGTGGTCAGGCTCATATCGCAATTCCAGAAGCTAGAAGATCGAGTGATATTAAACGCAAGCCCCATGCCCACTGCGAGGTTCTAATGCAAGGTCCCACATTGTCCTAAGTCACCAAAGATCACTCGGTGCCTAATATTATGTTGCTAGCTCAGCCAGAAATCCCCTCTATAAGTATAGCCACTTCCCCCACTCATCCTCTTGGAAGCCAGCCGCCAGCGAACATTCGTTTCTATCAATAGCCTCAGACTCCTCCCCAGTCGCTACTGATGATTCTACCTTTTCTCTCCTACGGTATGAGAGTTTTTGCACCATACAGTGCACATTTCAAATCCTAAACTTCTTAGACAAGCCCTAGCTAAAGCCTGAGATTTTATATAATCATCACAAAATCATCAAGCTGATATAGTTTACTATTATAGCTAATACACTTATAGTACCCAACCTACTAAGAAAAAATAAGTTTACAAGGTAACAAAATGCTGAACCGATAGTTTGCCAGAAATCCAAAGGGCAGAAATTCCTATAACGACTGAGACCCTGCACCTACTGCCCCAACCTGAAGGAGGCAAAAAGGAAGGGGAAAAATAATTTTTCCCCCTGCTACCCCGCCGATCGCAGACCTCACGTTGCGCTTATTAGAGTAGAGCCGAATTCTGCCACCTCGTAGCAAGACTGATCAGCTCTTTATCTCTTTTTTTGGAGAAGGCCTGTGAGTTTTCAATCCCTATAGGGCAGAATTCCTCGATTCTCCTACCCACGTAATAGATCGTTCGACAATTGCCGAAACGAGGGGGGATTGAGCTCCCGTGCTCCTACTAATTGAGATGGATGCTAATCTATTCTTGACATCTCAACCACTCCGCCAGCTGGGCGTTTCACGTAATGTAACTCTGGAAAGAAATACTTGTCCTGCTTGAAGGTGGATCCTGTCTCCCCAAATGAAAGGCGCTGCTATCTCCCTAAGAGGTTCAGGGCAAGTCTCTGTGGTTCCTTGGGTACCTCCCACCAGAGACAATCTATGTAGTTTTGAGCGGGGAGTAGTGTTTTTTAGTATCTGTACTATGCCGCAAAGCCTAAGTAATATCACCTCAGCAATGCTATTAATTCTAACAACCAAGGACTCGAGCAAAATAACTGAGAGCGAAAATCTCACAACACCGCAACTCGGTAAGATCTGCTAAATAGAAAACACATCCAACCCACAGTTAGGGGTAGTTCCCCAGATCTGGGCTGCCAGTAACACAATCTGTGAGCAAACGAAAACGAGCATTGAGTGAATTTCAAAAATCATTGGGCAGGCCGGGCTATCTTCTTTCCAACATCGCAATGCCTCTCCCTACCGCCATGCTAGGCACAGTGAGCTAAAATGTTTCCGAGCTGAGTGCCACAACCCCATTATACCAATAGACCAATAGTACTATTCACAGACCCCCCAACATTCATATAGCTTCCTCTCATCTGCAATACATCGAGATCCCTAGCCCGAGAATCTATTGTGGGTAAATGAAACAAAGCGATTTATCCGATTCAGGATGAACGGCTCCATGTAGCACATCAATGCGATTCTTCATTTTAGAGAAGCCCATGCGTATCCATAGCCATCCTACGATAGATTATGCCCCATCTCTTCTTCTTCGTCTTATTTATATACATGTAACACAATCCAGAATAAGGTATTAATAAAAAATCCAATGCATAATCATTTACCGCATAAACTATCCAAAAAGCCTACCAACACCGTGTTCCCAACGGGTGTAGTATCTACGATACAGTGAGTACAGGGTATAGACAGCACTTCCCCACCTTTAGGGCATTCTGTCCGGCTTCCGCGTAGGGCATCAAGAGTACGATACCCCACAAACCGCGATAGAGCAACTGCATAACAAGTCTGTTTCTTCGGGTCACAAGTTAGTTTCATTCTGCAAGGGGCGGCTAATATGGACATGGTAATATAATACTATCTTACCAAGGATCAGAGAAAGTATAAAAAAATCGGGATAGAACGGACGGCAGGGGATAGTCGAGAGCGCCATTCCACGAGAGCATTTGTGAGGGGAAAAAAGAAAGAAAAAAAAACTGGGGAAAAACCCCTAACCCTTTTGCCGCAAGGGGTTATGAGGGTAAATTGACGAAATGCATGCATCATGCATAAGACTGCTCACCCCCGCTTCCGCTATTATAGTAGACGGACTTAACAGTAAACATACTTCCCGAAGCCTACATTTCCCCGGGGACACTAATTACTTACGTGTAGAGTTGAAATTGCCATCGGCCCGGCCGCTGCGGGATTTTGTAGGGGCTGGGCTCGGGGACCAGGAAGAACCAATAGCCCAGCGGACATCAAGCCGAGAAAGAGGAATATAATGAACCAAGTCAATAACATAGTCGAGGGATGAAGAGAGAGAAACCCGATGGATCCCGAAACCATTTAGCCCGCTATCTACTCCCTCGATCTCTTGTCCTCGTCGGAAAAAAGGGGGAACATCAAGATGCGATATTCAGCATCTACACGTTCCGCGAAAATACACTATTCCCCTACCATGTACGTGCAATGCGCCCGTCTTGTGGGCGATATAACCTCCCTCAGATCTATCCGCGGTGTCTCGCTGTTAAATACTTACTCCAAAATTCTTGGCCCCCCGATGTCTCGCTGGTGTAAGGTTAGGCTCTCCCAGTAACTCTGGTCCATCCCTGGCAGCAAACTACAACAAACGAATGATACCCTAAGACTAGCGGTACATGAAGTGATTAACTGTGAAGGAAAAGTGACAACGAGAAAAACAGAAACAGGGTTGTGCTTGATTCCATCTGTTACCAGCAAACAAAGAGGCAAGAATGGACTTCGGAATATAATAGATACAAATTCAGATGCCCAGCACCCACCTCACAAACCAATACACACACAAGACTCCAGCACTCGACTCGCCCATATAACCCCAGTACTATACCCACTTATCTCACAGCACACAGCCTCCGATATAAACAGCCCTCTCCACCCCACCAACCAAAACCACCACACACACACCCTGCGCACTTACAGGCTATAACACAGATTTTAACGTTTACACTACTGTACCTTTTCCCCACTCCCCCGAACGAATGGAAAAGCCCCTCTTATTTACCCCAGAGCGTATTCCCCAAGGAACCATCTCCCCGATGCCAAAACCCCTTACCGATGCCCCTCTCCGTACTAGTCAAAAACTTAGCGCTCGGGTGATGACGGATTGCTTCTCTCTCTCTCTATCTCCATTGCGCCCCTATCACATACTATCCATCCCATGCATCACTAGGCGAGTCACACCCCAGGGTCAAACATCTCCTCCGAGAGCTAATGAACGTGGCATCGGTTTTTGGTAGGGTTTATGTCGTGCTAGCATCTCGCTGGGCAGATAAACGGTGTCGCTAGCCGGTATCACGCCTTTTGCCACAAGAACAAATCAGCCGAAGATAGGGTATATTGTTGGCTCAATACCTCAAGTACTTGGAGCGAGAATAGAACAGAAGGGAGAAGGGAGAAATTCCGCTGCACAGGTGGAGTACCGGCAGAGGATGTAGGTAAAAGGACACAGGCAAGGAAGTAAACGAATAAGCAAACAAACCCACAGGAGAGCATACATACTCATCCCTACCACGAGCATACTCAAGGTCAAGTACCGTAGCAGAACCCTTCCTCACTCTATGTGACTACGCAGTACCGCTGTCTCCAAGAAGTCACAATCACACACACTCCAACGGTTAAGTAGACAGATAAATAGAGTAACTGCTCAAGTCGCCAGATCGAAGCTGAGTTTACCCCGGTGGTAAGTAAAACACAAACTCGAACCCAGGGGTAGAATAAATCGCCGAGTGAGCATCCATGCCCCACCGCCAAGCCCAGCAACCAACCCCCAACCAACCTTCAAACCCGTGCAGCTGAACAACCCCCGACGGGATCTCGAAAGTACTAATAACTCAACCACAAAGCAGGTCGATTTCATGTTTGTACTGTACGGGGCCGGTCCCACCAGGAAGCGCGAGGCTATCTATAATAAGTAATATATTATTAACATCAGTCTCCCGATTAAGAAGACAGGGCATATTTCTACTCTACTATAATATTATTAGGAAGTTATCTACTGGATTAATAATCTGCCCGAATTAACGCAACTGTCAATTTACTAGTACAGTACAAGCACAGTATCCGTAGCCTAACCGGATACACGGCCATGAGACCAGCAAGTGAAGGACAAACAACCCATGCAACACCCCAAACCGCAACCATCGTTATCAGGAGTTCCCGGTGATGGATATCTCGCCGGTATAGTACATGTAGGAAGAATAGGATTACTACGCGAGGAGATTGTAGTATATATCATTAGCTATTATAGGGGGAGGGTATTTAGGGTCGGGCTCGCTATTGTTTGATACAGGTATCGGACATGCCGATTGGAAGAATACCGGTCTAGTAACGGTGAGGGCCAAGGTTGCGCTAGGCTAGCTTGGCCGGCTGGGGTCGGCTGGGGTCAAGCGCTGTTGTTGTTTCGAGCCTTTTGCCTGTTGGTGAGATGTGTGAGGGGAGTCTATGGTGCGGTGATAGGGGGATAACTGTGGGTGTAGGGTGGGTCCCGTAGTATTGTTTGGCAGCGATAGGTAAACAGAAGGAGCTCGGGAGTTAACTTGACCTTGCAAGAACGCCTCCGGCTTCGGGAATCCTCTATCATACAATATTATTATTATACTGGTAAAGTGTATATACGACACAGTGTAATGTTACAAGCGAGTGCATTAAGAATATTAGTTACGATACCTCCTTCCTTCCTACTTTCCCACCTACCGTCCCTCTCACATCCTTCTCTAGCACTGCCGGTAAGTTACTCTAGCTATTGTACCCCATTCAACATTCTTATTTTATCCTGTACCCCACAAATGCCATAGCTCAGCTACAGTACCGGTACCTACCCAGCTAATCAAAATATACGGCTTCCACCAGGAAATTACCTACCTACCAACTATACCCATAATTTCCTGACGTTTGCAAAAACGACTGGGTCCGCATTCACCTGCATTTGGTATGTAGATGAGCAAATAGCATCAGTATGATAGTCGCATGCCATAAATATCAAAAATGTGACCAAAATATACATCACTGACAAGCTCCCTTACTTGTACAGTACCAAAGTGCTTGATGAACTCCTAACCCATAATAGACAGAAAAATATGTTCCTAAAAATTCGAAAAAAAAAAAAACAGGAAACCATCCAAGAATTCAAAGGCAATATTCTGTAGCTTTTGAGACCGAATCCAACCAGCCCACTCATTTAGAGTACTTAAAGACTTCCCTGAAGCCCTTCTTTCTTTCACACAAAGGTACTAGTATTTCATGTTTTCCTAGGTCCTAGTAGAGCTGCCTAGCAGCATATGCGGACCCAGTCATTTTTACAAACTTCGGAAAATTACAAGTACGGTACTGTACCCACCTGCGGTATTTGCAGCGACACCCACTATGGCACCATAGCGTAAAACCCCAGATATAACGAACTCGTCCGGACTAGTCGTGCAGCAGTTTTCAGAGCTTCGAGTAGCCCAAGAGGGCGTCCAAAGACGCTTGGTTACGTTATCTGGCCCTGTTCGCAAGCTCTCCGTCAATCGGAGGATCCGATTCCACCGCACGACCAGCCCAGGCGAGTTCGTTATGCCCGAGATTTTACGGTAATCGATAATCCTTAAATCCCTCCTTCCTACTATACCCTCCCTGTAACACCAGTGACCGCACCACATCACACCAAACAATCCCCTTTCCCCAACCCTTCCAGCAAAACAAAAAACAAATCCCACCCAAACCACACCAACGGCATTCCATCCCATCCATCCACGATCCACCCCTCGTACAAGCAAGCACGCATCGAGCCTCACTGCCAAGTCCAACCTCCGCCAATAAACTACCAAAAGATTTATCATAGCTTACCTACCTACCCAAAAACAAACAAGCAAGCAAACAAAGCTCGGCTTATTTATTATTATATTCGGGGGGAAGAAATTCAAGAAGATTGGTGAGTAATGAGTAATCGATGGTGTAATTTTACCCCATAGTTACGAAGTTTAGTGAAGATCTGTAGGCTAGTTGTACTTGTATCATGTCCGTAAGGCGGACGGAAGGGGGAGTTGGTTGGTCAGTGCTGATTGATGGGTTGATTGAGGAGAAGGAGGGAGGGACCACTGCTTCCTGGGGAAGGATGAAAGCGAGGGAGGAAAGGCAGGTCACCACAATCATCAGGCGCCAAAGCAGACTAGAGTAAATTACAGCACTGTCCTGTGCAGTTTCCATGCGATTGTATGGATTGGTATGATACCCAAATTGCTTGCGCGTCCGCTCTGCTGTGCATCTTGCCCATCCATCCCTCCCTCCCTCGTTTGGAGCAGACTAGCCAAGGCCCAGTCGTGTCTTGTCCCTGCCCTCCCTCCTTGTGACCCAGCCGGTAAAAGCACCGTAACTTACACATACCACTTCTACCGTACAATATACCCCGGGGCAAAGAGTGAAAAAAAATTGAAA